>Ga0326597_10007536_pt1 | contig 14802 bp, 10 predicted proteins | sample RVTome_12_FD_203789 | JGI IMG/M metagenome (GOLD analysis project Ga0326597, IMG submission 203789) | Soil microbial communities from uranium-contaminated site in the Upper Colorado River Basin, Wyoming, United States - RVT100D185 | ecosystem: Environmental > Terrestrial > Soil > Contaminated >... | reverse complement strand
CCGGCGAATCGTGCAGTGCGGCATGTGGGTTTCCTTGTGTGGCTCAGGCGCGAGCAGACAAACGGTGCAGCCGGCACCCGAACGAGTGTCGGCTACCCCATAATGTACCCCATTCCCGCCCTTCGTGCGACCGATTTTTCATTTTTGTTCGGATTTTCTCCTCGGCGGACTGCCTTTCCCGGCGGTCGATTCACCCGGACCCCTTCCCTACCCTCACGCCGCATGGCCCAGCAAGGCTCAACCCGCCCCGTCCGGTTCCAAGGCCCCAAGGGAACGCGGGACTTCTACCCCGCCGAGATGGCCCGACGCCGCTACATCGAGCAGGCCTGGCGGACCGTCTCCATCCGCCACGGCTTCGAGGAGATCGAGGGGCCGACCTTCGAGCCCGCCGACCTCTACGCCGTCAAGAGCGGCGAGGCGATCCTGAGCGAACTCTTCCAGGCCTTCAGCGGCAAGAGCCCGGAGGAGGTCGAGCAGGTGAAGGCGACCGGCCGGGCGCCCTACGCGCTGCGGCCGGAGTTCACCCCCACGCTGGCGCGCATGTACGCCGATCGGGCCGCGTCGCTGTCTCGGCCGACGAAGTGGTTCGCCATCCCCATCCACTACCGCGCCGAGCGGCCGCAGCGCGGAAGGCTGCGCGAGTTCCTTCAGTGGAACGCGGACATTCTGGGATGGGACTTCGACGAGAGCACGATGAATCAGCGGCACATTGACATCGAACTGTTCTCGCTGATGGTCGATCTCTTTCGAGAGTTGGGATTGACGCATGGCGAGGTGCGGATCAAGGTTCACGATCGAAAGGCCGTTCGCGACAAGCTGAAAGACCTCTTTAGCATCCCATCGGAGCGCCTTGAAGCATCAATGGTTCTCTTGGATGAGAGGGCGAAACTCGACGATGCTGCTTACGAGGCACGCGCTGCGATGCTCGGCTGGCCGAGGGAGTGCATTGAGCGATTCCACTTCAAGAATCGGTGGGTCATGCGATTCGACGAGAACCCTGCTGATGTCGTCGAAGGAATCACACCGGCGCACATAGATGGGTGGCATGCAAAGTTCGACACACCTGGCGATCTGCTCTATGAGGCGAAGCATGCGGGGCTGCTCGAGTGGTGCGAGTGGGATGACTCGATAATTCGTGGGATTCCCTACTACACAGGATTCGTCTTCGAGGCGCATGAGGCCACAGGAGCAGAAAGAGCAATCGCGGGAGGTGGACGTTATGACAATCTGGTACAGTTGCTCGGCGGGCCGCCGACTCCCGCGGTCGGCTTCGGCATGGGCGATGTCGTGTTGTCACTCGTGCTTGAAGAGCATGGATTGATGCCCGAGGGTGAGCGGCTGGCGGAGTGTCTGGGCACGCGGCCGGATGCGTTCGTGATTTCCGCGGGCGATGCGTCCTGCGAAGCGGCTGTGGCGCCGCTCGTGGCGGAGTTGCGCCGCGCCGGCCTGCACGCGCGTCGGTCCTACAAGGCGACGAAGAAGATCGACAAACTCCTCAAGGACGCCGCGGCGTGCTACGCGCGCTTCGCCGTCATCATCGACGAGACCTGGAGCGGCGGCAACGTGCAGGTCAAGAATCTCGCCGACGGTTCGCAGCACACCGTGCCATGCACTCAACTCGCGCAGTGGATCACACAGCACCGAACTCGCATGCACGTTTAGCCGCGACCCGGAGGCTTTGCCGGGTGCCGTGGTCAAGCGACGCTTTGGGAGCGCGGGCCACGCGAGCGCGCGGCGGATGTACCAATCAGTTTGATCGATGTGCGCGCGCTCGGCGTGGCCCTCCGGTCGCAGAGCATCCCTTCGGACCACGGCACCCGCCTCATCACTTGCACATTCAATTCAACCCCAGCGCCCGCGACATGGCTTCACCCATCGCGGCGGGGCTGGCGGCGACGGTGACGCCGTCGGCCTTGAGGGACTTGATCTTCGCCGCGGCGGTGTCATCGGCGCCGCCGATGATGGCGCCGGCGTGTCCCATGCGCTTGCCTCTCGGGGCCGTCTGGCCGGCGATGAGTGCGGCGACGGGCTTGGTCATTTTGCGTTTGATCCATCGGCCGGCGTCGGTCTCGTCGCTGCCGCCGATCTCGCCGATCATCAGCACGCCGTCCGTCTCCGGGTCGTTGTTGAAGAGGTCGAGGAGTTCGATGAAGTTGAGTCCCTTGACGGGATCGCCGCCGATGCCCACGCAGGTGGATTGGCCGATGCCGCGGCTCGAACACTGCCACACGGCTTCGTAAGTGAGTGTGCCCGAGCGTGAGATGACGCCGACGGCCTTGCCGGTCGAGGCGTCATCACGATGCATGTGGATGTAGCCGGGCATGATGCCCATCTTGCATCCGCCGGAGAACTTGGTGTTGGCGCCTTGTCCGGAGAGGCGCTTGCCGGGCGTGATGATGCCGGGGCAGTTGGGTCCGATGAGCACCGAGTCGGGATACTCTCGCAGCAGGGCGCGGGTGCGGATCATGTCGGCGGTGGGAATGCCTTCGGTGATGCAGCAGATGACCTTGACGCCGACCGAGGCGGCTTCGATCACCGCATCGCCGGCGAAGGGGGGCGGGACGAAGATCATCGTCGCGGTCGCGCCGGTCTGCTCGACGGCCAGCGCCACGGTGTCGAAGATGGGAAGGCCGTTGGGGTCTTTCGTGCCGCCCTTGCCTGGGGTGACGCCGCCGGCCATCTTCGTACCGTAGGCGAGGCACCCTTTGGTGTGGAAGGCGCCAGCCGAGCCGGTGATGCCCTGACAAATGACCTTGGTGTCGCCGGAGACGAGGATGCTCATGGTTGCGGTCCACTCTCTGTGATGTGATCGACCTCTCCCGGATGGCGCGGCGGCTCGCCGGGCGGTGCGATTGACAAGTCGTGAGGATATCGGTTGTGCCGGAAGTGTCCAATGGGCGGGCGTGCTTTGGCGTGCTTTCCCGGTTGACTCCTCAGCCGCCGCGTTGCATCATTGAGCGTCTCATCCGGAGCGGCTGCGACGTCGCGCGGCCGGCCGGGAGCGCACATGGAGGACGATCATGATCGGAAAGCAACTGCCCTTCGCCGGCCTGATGTTCATTCTGGTGGTCCTGGCGACGGCGCGTCAGACGGAGGGCAAAGTCGTGATGCGGACAATCGCCTACAGCGATGGCGAGGTGCAACTGGAAGGGTATTTCGCCTGGGACGACACCATCGCTGGAAAGCGGCCCGGCGTGCTCATCGTTCATGCGTGGTGGGGGCTGGGCGAGGATGAGAAGGCCCGGGCGCGGCAACTGGCGGAGTTGGGCTACGCCGCCTTTGCACTGGACATGTACGGCGCGGGCAAGTTCACGGATGATCCCGCGCAGGCGGGGCAGTGGGCGGGGGCGTTCTATCAGGACCGCCAACTCGGGCGAACGCGCGCAGCGGCGGGGCTGAAGGTGCTTGCCGAGCAGCCGGAGGCCGATGCCGGTCGAACGGCTGCGATCGGTTACTGCTTCGGCGGGACGATCGTGCTCGAACTGGCGTACAGCGGTGCGGACCTTCGCGGCGTGGTGAGTTTCCACGGCAACCCCCTGCCGGCGATGGAGGGTGACGCCGACCGCACCCGGGCCCGGCTGCTCGTCTGCCACGGCGCGGCCGACACGCTCGTACCCGCTGAGACGATCAACGCCTTCACGAAGTCGCTGGAAGGGTCAAAGGTGGACTGGCAGTTGATCACCTACAGCGGGGCGAAGCACAGTTTCACCACGCGCAGCGCCGATCGCGTCGCCATTCCCGGCGTCGGGTACCATACCGACGCCGATCGTCGATCGTGGCAGCACATGCGAGTGTTCTTCGAAGAGATCTTCCGGCAGGCCGCGACGGAAAGCGGCGCTCCGACGCGCTAGCCTTAATGCCCCGCACGGATGCGAGTGTGATCGCGGGAGAAGGAACGGCACATGGCGATGAATCTGGCGCAGGCGACGAGCGAATCGTCCATCGGGAGTCGATACGGTTCGGAAGCGGTGACGCACGGCATCCGCGTGCGCGTCATCCCCGCGTACATCGAGAAGCACTCTTCGCCGACCGATCGCAAGTTCGCCTTCGCCTACCGCATTACGATCACGAATGAGAGCGATCGTCGCGTGCGCCTCGATTCGCGGCACTGGATCATCGTCGATGGGCACGGCCGGCGCGAGGAAGTGTCGGGCAACGGCGTGATCGGCCAGAATCCCGGCCTTGATCCCGGCGAGTCCTTCGAGTACGCGAGCCACTGCGTACTCAAGTGCAACTGGGGGACGATGGAAGGGTCATACCGCTTCCACCCCGAAGGCGCTGAGCCATTCGACGCCCAGATCGCGCGCTTCTACCTCGTGGCCGAGGCGGAGCACGAGCGGGAGCACAGCGCGCAGGCTTGAGACTCGGGGCCTGAGTGCTGCGCCGCACCTGTGCCTTTCCTCAAGCCCCAAGTCCCAAGTCCCAAGCCCAAAAAGCACAACGACCTCGCGGAGGCGGCGAGGTCGCTGTGTTCAAGTTGTGCCGTCATGCACGACGGCACGGAGGTCAGTTCGGCGCCTGGGATACGTTGCTCGTGTCGCAGTCGCTCAGTTGGAGGAGTTGGAAGTAGCCGCCGCACGCACCGTTGGGGAGCGTGGCGTTGAAGAAGCCGGCTCCGCCGCCGGAGTTGAACGTGCGGGCGAGTTGAATCTGATTCGACCCGAGACCGAGTTCCGTTCCCGCGCAGGGGTTGTTGTTGGGCACGCGGAAGGAGCCGGTGTTGCGGGCGAAGATGAGCGCGAGGGTTCCGCCGGGCTGAGCGCCGTCCCAGGTGAAGCGCCCGCCGCCCTGCGTGCGACACTCGCCCGTGACCGCGAGGGTGAAGGGCGCGCCGCCGGCGCAATCGACTTCGAGGAGTTTGAAGGCGTCGATGCCCGCTTCGGTGACGGAGTTGTTCGGGTTGTCCGAGACGCTGAAGCGGAATCGCACCGTGCTCGTCAGGTTCACGAAGTCGTTGACGACGAAGGTCTGGGTGTTCCAGCCGGGGTCGTGTGAGGTGCGCCACATCTCGACCCAGTTGCCCCCGCCGTTTTCAGAGACGTAGGCGATGAGGAAGTCATCCTGATCGTCGTTGTACATCCAGCGGTCAAAGGAGACGAGGACGGCGTCGCGGGCGCTGAGATCGAAAGTCGTGGAGAGCATGTGCGTCGGTCCGCCGTCGAGATCCTGATTGTTGCCGTTGCCGGTAACGAAGCAGAAGCCTGAGCCATCCGAGTCGGTGGGGGGATCGCCGCGGCTGCCGCCATTGGCGGGTACGGCGCGAACCCAGGCGCCGTCGGTGACGTTCTCGTTCTGCACCGTCCAGCCGCGATCGATCTGGAAGTCGTCCTCGAAGATGGGATCAAGTGCGGAGGCGCTGAGGGCGGAGTAGGTGACGACGGGGGCGCCCGGCGGGTCGTTGATGACCTGACCCTCAGTGGTCTCGGCACTGACGTAGAACTGGACCGTGTTGCCGCAGGCCGATGAGGGGAAGACGGCCTCATAAGAGTTGGGTCCGAGGATTTCCATGGGAAGGCTCCCCCAGCCGCCGCCGTCGTTGAAGTGCAGCAGGCCGGTGTCGGGCTGCGGGTCGGATCCGCGGCTCTCCACATCGACTCTCATGCGCGTGCCGCCGGCGGGGCTGACCATGTCGGGCCGGCCGTTGAGATAGAGGAACGTGAGGCTGCCGCGCGCGGCGGAGACGTCGAGCACGAAGAGCCCGCGGTTGATGTCGCTGACGATGACGACGCCGCTGGGGAAGTAGGGGAAGGTGCTCCAGGCGCCGTCGAAACCCTGGTTGTCATTGGCGGGATAAGTGTCGAACCATCCGGTCTGCACGGCGTCGAGCGGGTCGGTCACGTCGAAGATGCGCAGGCCGCTTCGGTAGTTGGCCTCGAAGCAGAAGTCGCCGGCGATGTAGAGATTGTGATCGATGGAGGGACGGCCCGAGGTAAAGGTGGTGACCAACGTCGGATTGGTGATGTCGCTGACGTCAAAGACGCGCGTGAGCGTCACGTTCGTGTACCCGTTCTGCTCGTCGAGTTCATCGTCGAGGAAGAAGTGCTGGCGGTCTTCCGAGAGCCAGCCCTGGTGGCAGTAGTTCAGGCCCTGGTAGACGTTGCGGCCGACGCGGAACATGTTGCTCTTGTCGGTCACGTCGACGATGTCAAACGCCGTGCGCCCGTTGGAGCAGTAGGCGATCTGGCGCCCGGTGTAGGGCCCGCTCGTGAAAGTGACAATCTGAGCGTCATGGACGTAAGGGCCGGCAAACTGCCCCGCGAGCGTCGGATTCGATGGGTCGGTCAGATCGAAGACGACCAGCGAGCCGCTGTTGATATTGGCGCCCACGACATAGAGAAAGCCGCTCTCCTCGTCCAGCGCCACGTTGTGCGCAGAGGCCAGCCCGTTGTTGGTCAGGTTGCGGACCAGTGTGACGGTGCCGTTGTCCACGCCGGCGAGGCTGATGACCTGGATGCCTCCGCCCGATTCATTGCTGAAGTAGCAGTGGTCCCGGTAGACTTTGACGTCTCCCCACGTGCTATTCGAATGAGGCACGCTGGCGACGATGACCGGACTCGTAGGATTCGTGACTTCGACGACCACCATCGCGTTGGCCACGCCCATGAGTGCGTATTCGCGCCCGGAAGGCGAGACATAGCCCCAGCAGTCGTTGCCCGAGGAAGGATTGCTCGGGAACTGGTTGAGTGGAATCTGACTCAGGAGCGTGACGTTCTGCGATTCAAACTGGGCAAGCGCGGGGATTGAGATTGCCATTGCCGCGGCTGCCCCGAACAGCATCACTCCCCGTCGAATCATCGTGATGAATGCCATCGAATGCTCCTTGAAGTCCGTTGCTGGTGGTCGGATTCGGACTCGCCGGGGCGATCGAGCGTCCCTCCTCCCCGCGCCGCGCGCGGGGTCAGGCCTGCCGCTCTTGAGCCCCCTGCCTATCAGAACCGTGGAACGTCCAATTAGATTCCCAACCGGCGGAACTATGGCAGAATCGCCGTGGTCCGCGTGTTGGACTTGACCGAGTCTTCTCCGTCGGGGCCGCGCTTGATCACCGCCTGAAGTGCGATGGGCAGAGGCGGCGCGTTGCCGGGAATCGAGACGGTCAGGCTGGCCAGGCCGCGCGCGCTCGCCGTCGCGCTTCCAATCAGCGCCACGCGGTCGAGCAGATCAAGTTGGAGCCCGCCCAGGGCGGGAATCGACGGCCCCGCTCCCACGCCGCTCATCGAGTAGAGGAAGTAGACGCGCTCCCCCGGCGCCACACGGCTCACACTGAGCGTGGCCTGCATCCCGCGCTGAAGATCGGTATGGCTCAGACGGGGAACGGCGGTGGCCTGCCCGCGAATCTCGCCCGCCGGCCACTGGACCGTGTGGATGTTGACGTAGCTGCCCTCGGTGAGGATGAACTCCTCCCACATCTCCTCGACGAAGATGCCCGACTCGGCGTAGTGAAGGCCGTCGCCCTGATGCTCCCACATGTGGCCGTGCCCAAGCATGGCGATCATCTCGCCGTAGAAGCCGACACGACCCTCATGGATGTGGCCGTAGAGCAGGTCTTCGTGCATGATCCCCTCGATGTAGAGGTCGCACGAGAGGAGGTTGGTCACGTCGTCGTAGACGAGCGAAGCATGCCCCGTCGCCGGGCTGCCCGTCGGCGGAATGTGCTGATCGTGGGCGAGATCCGTCTCGATGTACCAGACGTCCGCGCTTGCTGCGCCTGTCATGAACATGCCCGCGCCGATCGCCATCGCCGCCGCTGCCGCCAATCTTGCGTTCATTGCCGATCTCCTGTTTGAGCGAATGCCCGTTGCAATTGAATTGACCCGATCATCGTCCCGTCCGCCCGTTCGCCGGGCGCACTGCCGGACGCTCAGAGGAATGTCCACAAAGTGATGATGCTGATCTCGCACGAACCGGCCTCAACGGCCTGGAAGAGCACCGTGCGATGTCGCGCCGCCGCCGGCACGAATACGTTGAAGAGCGCGTGACCCGTCTCATCCGCACGCACGCTGCGCAAAAGCGAAGGGGCGCGGATGCCGAAGTTCACTCCGGGGCAGATCGGAACCGGCACCGAGCCGTACTGGAATCCGTAGATGACGTGTACCGTCGAGAAGGGTGTCGCGCCCGTCGCGTCGAAGGTGCTGATAGCGCCCGAGCGTCCAGGAATGGGATTGGCGAGGCCGAGTTTCGGGCGCAGAAGAAAGGCCCGGGTCTCCCCGGAGGCAAGGCGCCCCGTGCCGGCGACGTGGCCGGAATCCGTGATTCCGCAGGCCCTGTTGAGCGTGTCCCAACCCGAGAAGGGGGGGAGAAGCGAATTGATGTTGGTAATGGAGCGCCCCGGCTTCCACAACACGGCGTGAAACTCACCAGCCGAGGGCAGGAACGCCTCGCCGACCACCTCCCGCAGAATGTTGACGGAGAGGGCGCGGCTGTCGCCGCCGATGGGGAATGAGCCCAGATCCCTCAGGACGCCGTCTTCCCAGATGAAGGCGTGTGATACTTCATTGCCCGTGTCGCTGTGGCCGACGACAATGCCGTTGCGGTTCAGCGCCGTCGCCTCGGCAAAGTCGCCGCCAAGCGTTCCGATCTCAAACGCGGTCCCGTTTTCCCAGGAGGTCGCGACGCGTCGGCCCGAAGCATCCTGCGACCACCCGACCGCCAGGTCGGCGCCGTTGATGGCCAGCGCTTCGCTGGACCGATGTTCACTCAGAGTTCCGAGGTCACTCATCTGTCCGTTGCGCCAGAGAAACGCGTGCCAGGCGCCGTCGCCGATTTGTGCCGACCCGACGATGTGCGATTGGGCATTGATCCCCTGCGCCCGGGCCCCTGATCCGCCCAGGGTGCCGAGGTCGATGCGGTTGCCCCCGCTCCAGGCGAAGGCGCGGGTGGCGCCGCCGCCGGTGTCAACGGCTCTGCCGATAACCTGTCTGGCTTCGTTGACCCCCTGAGCGTAACTCTCCTCGAACCCCGGGAGCACCCCCAGGTCAGTCATCTGCCCGTCGGCCCAGAGAAAGGCGTGCCAGATTCCCTCGATGGTCTGGGCGGCGCCGACGACTTCATTGTTCTGATTGATGCCCAGCGCGATGCTGTGCCCGCCGCCGAGTGTTCCCAGGTCGATCGCCTCATAACCCGGGTCATGTCTCGCGCCCGCCGGTCCGCCGAGGCATAGCGCGATCATGGCAACGGCCAGACCCGTTGGACTCACCGGGTGTTTGGAACGACGATTCGCGCGCATAGGTATCCCCTTCATAACTCCACTCACCGCCGGAATGTTCCCGGTTCGGCGCCCCCGTGCAGCGGCGCCTCACCCCGAGTCTCGGGATCACACTCGACGCGGGTTCCGGCCCGTCGGTCCGGGTGTGCGCCGGGGTGGAGAGTCGGCTCGGGCCTCATGCGGGTCCACACCGGCCCGGGTTCCGTCAGCCTGCGTGGCGGCCCATCCTTCCAAATCCTGACCTTCGTTCTCCTCCCGAGGATCGCCCGCCAGGGTGCCGCCTGGTTCTGCCCCGGAGTCGTGCTCCGTTGATTCGATCACGGCGCCGTCGCCGATGCGGTCCCCGAAGATCATCCTCCCCGCGGAGGTCTGAAGCGAACTCTTCACCGCACACTCGACGCGGTGGCCGATGAGGTCGGCCGCGTTGTCCACGACGACCATCGTGCCGTCGTCAAGGTAGCCCACGCCCTGATGGCGGATCTCGCCCCGCTTGATGATGTGGATCGATAAGCGCTCGCCGGGCACCGCGGCCGTGCGCAATGCGTTCGCCAGATCGTTGACATTGAGAACCTTGACGTCGTCGATCGCCGCCACCTTGTTGAGATTGAAGTCGGTCGTAACGAGGTGCGCGCGATACTCGCGCGCCACTTCAAGGAGCATCTGATCCACGCCGAGTCCCGCCACGCTCAGAACGACGATCGAGAGGTCCAGGTGCGGGCTGTTCTGCATCTTGCGGACGATGTCCAGCCCGCGTCGCCCGCGGTTGCGCTTCAGTTTGTCCCCCGAATCGCTCAGCGTCTGGAGTTCCTCAATGACGAATCGCGGGATGATGAGGGGGGCGAGCAGAAAGCCGGTGGTCCCGACATCGTATATGCGCCCGTCAATAATGGCCGAGGTGTCGAGGATGAGCGGCCTCGTGCCCCGCAATTGCTTGCTGAACTCGACGTAGGGGATGATGAGGCGGAACTCATCCTGCGTGCTGTAGACCACCGACACCCCCAGGTAACACAGCGTGATGCCGAACGCCGCCTTGATCGCCACGAGGATGCGGCTGCCGGCCGAGCCCGGCGCATAGCGGATGTCATGCGCTTCAAGCAGCAGTTCGATGATCCAACTCAGCGCCACGGTGGCGAGCAGGCCCGCGATCAGTCCGAACAACGCCCCCGTCATGCCCGAGAGTTTCTTGTGGGGCGTCAGGGCGTCCACGGTGATCGCCGCGCTGCCCAGAAACAGCGCCACCAGCAGCGGAATCCACCAGAACTGGACGAAAATGTGCGTCGTCTCGTCGTCCGAAGACCCCGACCCGCCGCGCAGCAGGCTGAGCATCACCACCGTGACGAGCAGAATGAGAAACACCCCGCGGATGATGATCAGCGCGCGGACCCGGCTGCGCTCGGTGTCGTCGAGAATGTTCATCGGCGGCGAGGCACGATCGCTCATGCGTCGATTGTACGATCCGAATCGGGCGGCTACCATCGCCTCCCGCCGCGTGAACGACTCATCCCCTGATCCGTCGGCCGGGCCCGGTGCACGGATGGCCCATGAACCTGGTCAGAGCCTGACCGCAGCAGCCATAAGTGGTGTCCCTTCGGGGCATCGGCCACCTGGCCGGCGGATCATCGGATGAGCGGCGGCAAAGCGCCGGGAGAGGTGAACAGGAGAGCATCGACCCCGGCATGGGAATGCCGGGGCTCTCCCCCTCGGTGCCTTGATGCCTTTGCGCCTAGATGCCTTTCCCTATTGCCAAGTGCCAAGTGCCTCACCTACTCAAACCGATGCACGACGAGTTGGCTGACCTTGCAGCCGGTGGGTTGGGCGGCCTGGATGAGGAAGATGCGGCCCTGGGCGGCGGTGGGGACGAAGCGGGTGAGCGTCGCCTCGCCGTTCTGGTCGGCGACGGCGGAGCCCGCGAGGGTCGGACTGCTGATCTGGAGCGCTGCGCCGGTCTGGAGGTCGCAGCCGGGGATCGCCATGCCGCCGCCGACGGCGCCGTAGACGAAGTAGACCCGCGCGCCGGGGTCGCAGCCGGTGACGGTGAGGCGGCTGCTCTGACCCGGCTCGCCGGGATCGGGACCGCTCAATGTCAGCGTCGGCGTCACGGGCGAGAGGATGACGCCGCGGCCGCGATCGACGTCGCGGCCGGCGATCTGGCCGAAGTCGTTGAGGTCGTTGACCCAGGTGATGTCATAGCGGCGGCGCGGCGGAAGATGATCATTGAGATTGATCATGCGATCATTCTCGGTGATGAAGCCGACAGTGCGGCCCTGGGCGCGTGAGTACATGTTGCCCCCGACGACGCCGAGGTTATTGATAGTCAGGGCGCGGCTGCTGGAGGCGGCGTTGTCGTCGTGGATGTCGATGATCTCGCCGTTGATCCAGAGGACGGCATGCACGTAGAGAGGCACGCCGGCCTGGCCCGCGATCACGCCGTCATCGTTGATCGCCTCGGCGATCGCCGTGCGGTTGCCGGAGAGGTTCGGCAGGTCGGTGAATTGGCCGGTTTCCCAGAAGAAAGCGCGTGTGTAGTTGGTGTCGGTGACGCCGAAGTGACCGACAATCTGTGTTCTCTCGTTAATGGCCGTGGCGACACTGCCGCGTCCCGGCGACCCGAGGTCTTGCATCTCGCCGTTCTCCCAAAGGAAGGCGTGGACCCCGTCCGGATGGCCTTCGGGAAGGCTGGCGCTGCCAGTGATCTGGCCGAGATTGTTAATGCCGTTGGCTGAACTCCGGTCGCCGCCGAGTGTGCCGAGTTCGATGATCTGGCCGTCGTGGTGCCAAAGCGTGGCCATTAGAACACCACCCACTCCGGAGATGTCGTGCTGATCGTTGATTCTGCTCCCTCCACCACCTCCTCGGTCTTCGACGATCGCTCCGTTTCTCCAGACCAGGACGTGTGCGGTATTCTGATCATTTGACGACGCCGCCACAGTGCCGTCCCCGGCGATTCCGCGGGCGCTGCTGAAATCGCCGCCGAGCCATGGAATGTCGAATATCGCGTAGCGGTATTCCTGTGCCGACCCTTGACTCGATGTTACGATTGAGCACATTGCACATAACATGTAGCGAAGCATGACACATGCCTCCAATCGAAAGCGAGCCGGGAGCCTTGGGTGGCTCCCGGCCGCAGGTTGTAGAATCACTCACTGCACGGCGGACAGGGGGACGGCGGACACTCGTCCGGATGCGGCTCCCAGGTCTCCGGCGTGGGGGTGATCTGGAAGTAGGACGCCGCGGTTTCGAAGGCGTCCAGCCACCCGCTCACGAAGTGAGGCGAGTTCTCCTGCTGGAGTTTGTCCGTGTAGAGAGCCGCCATGTCCAAGGTGCCCGCCTCATCGGGCTCGCCGGTCTTCTGCCGGCAGGGGAACAGGGCGATCAGGTAGCCGCGCGACTCGAATTCGATGAACCCGTCCAGAGCGACGGAACAGGCACGTTCGGTTCCTTGATTCACTCGACTCCGCACTCCTCTCCTCACACCCTGCGACTCCGTGGTGAGATTCTACTCAAATCGATGCACCACCAACTGGCTGACCTTGCAGCCGGTGGGTTGGGCGGCCTGGATGAGGAAGATGCGGCCCTGGGCGGCGGTGGGGACGAAGCGGGTGAGCGTCGCCTCGCCGTTCTGGTTGGCGACGGCGGTACCGGCGAGGGTCGGGCTGCTGATCTGGAGGGCGGCGCCGGTCTGGAGGTCGCAGCCAGGGATCGCCATGCCGCCGCCGATGGGGCCGTAGAGGAAGTAGACCCGCGCGCCGGGGTCGCAGCCGGTGACGGTCAGGCGGCTGCTCTGTCCCGGCTCGCCGGGATCGGGTCCGCTCAATGCCAGCGTCGGCGTGACGGGCGAGAGGATGACGCCGCGGTCGCGATCGACGTCGCGACCGGCGATCTGGCCGAAGTCGTTGAGGTCGTTGACCCGTGTAATGTCCCAGCGGCGGCGCGGGGGGAGATGATCGTTGAGGTTGATCATGCGGTCATTCTCGGTGATGAATCCGACATTTCCCTGCCCGAACTTAACATTCATCGTGCCCCCAATGACGCCTAGGTTATTGATGACACGCGCACTGCTACGGCGAACGTTGTTCGTGTCGTGAAGATCGATGATCTCGCCATCAATCCAAACGACGGCGTGACCAAAGAGGATTACATCTGACCATCCTACAATGATCCCGTCGTCATTGATGTCGTGGGCGAACGCCACACGGTTCTTGTCCAACTTTGGAAGCGCGGTGAAGACGCCATCCTCCCAAAGGAACGGACTGGTGACGCGGGAATCAATGGGCAGGTAGTGGCCGACAATCTGTGACCGGTTGTTGATCGCGTTAGGAAGACTGCTGGTGCCGAACCTACCAATGTCGCGCATCTCGCCGTTCTGCCAAAGAAACATGTGACCTTGATGCTCGTGACCCTCGGGCAACTCGGCGTATCCGATGACCTGCGCGAGGTCATTAATGTCGTATGCCGAGCTTGTTTCCCCTCCCAATGTTCCCAGCTCGATCACAGCGCCGTCGTTCCGCCAGAGCGTTGCAATTCGTGCAAGGTTGCTACCAACGATATCCAGACCTCCATTTATTGCTGTCGCTCCACTACTCTCCAGAAAATCGATATTCCCATTTTTCCAAAGTACGTTTCGTCCTGATGACGATGAGGCTGAATAGCCGAGCACCGTTCCGTCTGACGCAATGCCCACGGTGTTACTGCGGCCGTCAAGCCCGACAGGAATGTGGAACAGTGCGTAGCGGTAATCCTGAGCCGGGCTCGCAGATGTGACTGCGAGCGCAGCGACTAGCGTTATCAACGTGTCATTCATTTTCAGTACTCCTTGTTCATCATATCAGCGGGGTATCGATTGAGGGTCATCTCACTAACATGGTCTCGATTTACTCCCGACACCTGGCTCGCCTATCGAGATTCGATTTCGTTCGTCAATCAGCACATTCGGCACCTCCCAGTGCCAAATGGAATAGATTCTCACTCGAACCGATGCACGACGAGTTGGCTGACCTTGCATCCGGTCGGCTGGGCGGCCTGGATGAGGAAGGTGCGGCCGGCGGCGGCGCCGGGGACGAAGCGGGTGATCGTCGCCTCGCCGTTCTGGTTGGCGACGGCCGTGCCCACGAGCGTCGGGCTGCTGATCTGGAGGGCGGCGCCGGTCTGGAGGTCGCAGTCGGGGATCGCCATGCCGCCGCCGATGGGGCCGTAGAGGAAGTAGACCCGCGCGCCGGGGTCGCAGCCCGTCACCGTCAGGCGGCTGCTCTGACCCGGCTCGCCGGGATCGGGTCCGCTGAGCACCAGCGTCGGCGTGACGGGCGAGAGGATGACGCCGCGGCCGCGATCGACGTCGCGTCCGGCGATCTGGCCGAAGTCGTTGAGGTCGTTGACCCAGGTGATGTCATAGCGGCGGCGCGGCGGAAGATGATCATTGAGATTGATCATGCGATCGTTCTCGGTGATGAATCCGACGGTGCGGCCCTGGGCGCGTGAGTACATGTTGCCGCCGATGACGCCGAGGTTGTTGATGGCCAGGGCGCGGCTGCTGGAGGCGGCGTTGTCGTCGTGGATGTCGATGATCTCGCCGTTGATCCAGAGGACGGCATGCACGTAGAGTG
>Ga0326597_10007535_pt1 | contig 14803 bp, 13 predicted proteins | sample RVTome_12_FD_203789 | JGI IMG/M metagenome (GOLD analysis project Ga0326597, IMG submission 203789) | Soil microbial communities from uranium-contaminated site in the Upper Colorado River Basin, Wyoming, United States - RVT100D185 | ecosystem: Environmental > Terrestrial > Soil > Contaminated >... | reverse complement strand
AACCAGTGCTGCTCGAACTCGGCCTCGATGAAGAGCTGGAAGGATCCCTCGCCGTGCGGGCCCTCGCGTACGACGGTGGGCGGCACCAGGCCCCAGCCGAGGGCTTCGGAGAAGAGATAGGCCGCCAGCTCGCGCTTGTAGAGGCCGGGCGGGAAATCCCAGAGCGGCTGCTCGCCGCGCTCTGGCTTGTAGATGGCGCGGGCGCAGGTGGTGCCCAGCGTCACCTCGGCGAGGAGCGTCACGTTGCTGGCCCAGGGCATGCGCCCCTTGACTGTGACAGTCCCCCGAGTGAGCAGGTCGAGCGCGTCAGTGGACAACATGGCCATTGCTGCGCGGGCAGACGTGGCCGGTGGGGTCGATGGGCGCGCTGCAGATGGGGCAGCTGGGGCGGCTGCCCTTCATCAGCTCCTTTGCGCGCTCGACAAAGGACTGCGCCTGCTCGAGCGTGATGCGCACGCGCGCGGAGGCGGGCTCTTCGCCCGCGCGCTGGCCCTCCTCTTCCTCTTCGAACAGCTCGTGGGCGTCCACGATGATGCGCTCGTGCTCCTCGTCGTAGCCCACGCCCAGGCTGGCGACGATCCACGCGGGCTCGGCGAAGGGGAGCAGGTCCATCTCGGTGGACACCGTGCCCTTGGGCGCGCCCAGCTTCGTGATGAGGCCGGAGAGATAGTCGCCGAGCGCCCGCACCTGCCCCTTCTCGCACTTGAGCGTGATGAGCCGGCCCCCCTCGCGCGCCTGGAGAAAGAAGACGCGCTCACCCGGCTTGCCGACGGCGCCGGCGGTGAAGAAGTCGGGCTGCTCGAGCTCGAAGGATTCGCTCATTTGATGCCGAGGGCGGAGAGGTCGCCGTCCATGGAGTTGACGGTCAGCACGGCGGCGCCCGAGGGCCGGTAGGCGACGGCGCTGAGGGAGGCCGTGCCGATGATGATGCGCTGAAAGAGGTCGAGGGGGGTGCCGAGGGCATGCGCCACGGCGGCCTTGATGGGGTCGGCATGGGAGACGGCGACGATGATCCGGCCCGGATGGCGGGCGACCATGCGCGCGACGGCGCCCGTGATGCGCGCCTGCATCTCGGTGAACGACTCGCCGCCGTCGAAGCGGAAGCCGCTCGGGTGCTGCTGGATGATCTTCCACTCCGGTTTCGCAACCGCGTCCTTGATCGCCATGCCCGTGAACTTGCCGATGTCCAGCTCCTGGAGGCCGCGCTCGATGCGTACGGCCATGTTGCGCGCTTTCGCGATGATCCCGGCGGTCTCGCGCGCGCGCTCGAGGGGCGACGAGTAGACGGCCACCACCTTCGAGAGCTTGGCGATGCGGGCGGCGGTGGCTTCGGCCTGGCGGCGGCCTTCACCGGAGAGGTGCAGGCCGCGCGCGCGGCCGGGCAGCTTCACGCCCGTCGTGGGCGTGAGGCCGTGGCGCACCAGCAGGACGACGGTTGCCGGCGCAGGTTTCTTGTCCTTCATGCGCGGCGGCGGGCCTCCTCCATTGCGCGCCAGATGCGCGCGGGGGTGGCGGGCGCCTCGCGCAGCACCACGCCGAACTCGCTGAGCGCGTCTTCCACGGCGTTGACGATGGCCGCCGCGCCCGGGATGGCGCCGCTCTCGCCCACGCCCTTGACGCCGAGCGGATTGATGATCGAGCGGTGCTCGGTCAGCGCGACGCGGATGTCGGGCACGTCGTCGCACTTGGGAATGCAGTAGTCCATGAAGGAGCCCGTCAGCAGTTGTCCGCTGTCGTCGTAGACCAGCTCTTCCATGAGTCCGGCGGCGAGGCCCTGGACGGCGCCGCCCTGGAGCTGGCCCTCGACGATGGCGGGATTGATGGCGCGCCCCGGGTCGTGGACCACGGCGTAGGCCAGCAGGCGCACGCGACAGGATTCGACGTCCACGTCCACGACCGCGGCCTGGGTGCCGAAGGCCCACGTGACCGTGGCGGGATAGAAGTAGGTGCAGGCGTTCAGCCCCGGCTCGCCCGAGGGCTTGAGCGCCTTGGACTTGACGGCGGCCAGCGCGAGCCGCGCAAGCGTCACGCTCTTGCTCGGCGAGCCGACCACGAAGGCTTCGCCGCGCTCGATGCGGATGTCTTCGGGCGCGGCCTCGAGCAGCTCCGCGGCGACCTGCTGGGCCTTCTGCTTGACCTCGCGCGCGGTCTGGGCGGCGGCGGGGCCGCTGTTGGCCATGACGCGACTGCCGCCCGTGCCCATGCCGAAGGGGAACTGGGTCGTGTCACCGGCCATGACGTGGACGTCCTCGAAGTTGGCGCCCAGTTCGGCCGCGACGATCTGCGCCAGCGTCGTCGCGTGCCCTTGCCCCTGCGCCGTCACGCCGATGAAGACGTAGACCTTGCCGCTCGGGTCCACACGCACCGTCGCGCCTTCATACGGCCCGAGGCCGGAGCCCTGGGCGTAGCAGGAGACGCCGATGCCGAGGCGGCGCGTGCCGCCCCGGTTCTCCTGCTGGCGCCTGCGCCACCCATCGTAGCCCAGGATCGCCAGCGCGCGGTCGAACGAGCCGGGGAAGTCGGCCGGGTCGTACGCGACCGGCGTGCCGTCCTTGTAAATCAGGCCGGGCTTGTAGGGCATCTCGTCCGGGCGCACCAGGTTCTGGTGGCGCAGTTCGACCGGGTCGATGCCGAGGCGGCGGGCGGCGATGTCCATCAGGCGCTCCATGACGAAGTTGGCCTCGGGCCGGCCCGCGCCGCGATAGGCGCCGTTGAGGGTCTTGTTGGTGACCACGCTCTTGCCCTGGCTGCGGAAGTTCGCCACGCGGTAGGGCGCGCAGAAGTGATTGACGGTGTTGAGCGTGAGCCCCTCGCCCTCGATGGGGTAGGCGCCGACGTCGGCCAGGAAGGAGTCCTCCACCGCCACGATGGTGCCGTCGCGGCTGAAGCCGATCTTCGCCTCGTGGACCTGATCGCGGTCGTGGCCGCTGGTGACGAGGTCCTCGCCGCGCCCGCTGATCCACTTGACCGGCCAGCCGGTCTTGAGCGCCGCGGCGGCGACCAGCATCTCCTCGGGATAGATCGAGCCCTTGGGGCCGAAGCCGCCGCCCACGTCGGGCACCATCACGCGGATCTGCTCGGCGGGCAGCTCCAGGACGGCGGCCAGCGAGTCGCGGAGCGAATAGGGGTTCTGGGTGGAGGACCAGACGGTGAGCGTGCCGGTGTCCGCGTCGCGGTAGGCGAGCGCGCCACGCGTCTCGATGAAGCCGCCGGCCATGCGCGGGTGGCGAATCTTCTCGCTGACCACGACATCGCACTGGACCCAGGTCTTGTCGACGTCGCCGTAGTGGGCGGCGACGGGCAGCGTGGTGTTGTCGGGCCACTCGTGGATCGTGGGCTTTGCCGTCACGGCTTTTTCGGTGTTCGATGCGACGGGCAGGGGCTCGTACTCGATCTCGACCGCCTGCGCCCCGTCGGCCGCCGCATAGGCACTTTCGGCAAGCACGACGGCCACGGCCTCGCCCACGTAGCGGACGCGCTCGTGAGCGAGGACGGGCACGGTGAAGGAGCGGCCCTTGTAGCTGCCGCCGTAGGCCGCGGGCATGGAGCGCTTGATCTCGGGCAGGTCGCTGGCCGTCCACGCCGCCGTCACGCCGGGCAGGGCCTTGGCGGCCGCCACGTCTATCTTGACGATGCGGGCGTGGGCATGCCTGCTCCTCACCACGGCCATGTGGAGCAGGCCGGGGCGGGAGAGGTCGTCCACGAAGCGGCCGGCGCCCGTGATGAGCCGCCGGTCTTCCTTGCGTCGGGGCGATGCCCCGATCAGCTCCTGGTCCGAAGTCACACGGAGAGTTTATACGGGCGCGCGCCCCGGCGCCAGGCGATGACGTCTTCTTTAGTTCGTCGCTGAGGCCTCGACTACCGCTACTTCGTGCTTTTTGACCTCATTGAGCTTTGGCCCGGTCACGGTCAGGAACTCCAGATTGAATTCGGTTTTCTGATTCGGAGCGAGGACTGCCTGCTTGATCGTGGAGCTGGCCGCCCCAAGCAGTTTGCCGTCGGCGTCGAATGCTTTCCCGGCGACCTTGATCGGGCCAAGAGGCACATCGCTCAGGTTTTGTACGGTCCCCTTGATGTGCAGGTGGCCGAGCGCGCAGACGTACAGCCCCGGGTCCATGCCGGGATGAAGGCCCACGCTTCCAACCTCCATCTTGATTTTGTCCTTCATGTCTGCCGCAAGGGCGGGGCTCAGCCCGCCGAGTATCGCGATTGCGACGACGAGCCTCGTGATGGTTCTCTTCATGATCGTCCTCCCCCTCCGGTGGTGGTCGCGGCTACTTGATGGCGCGGTCGACCCGAAGCAGAATCGGCTGGGGGATCTCCAGGCCGAGTCGCTTCGCCGTCTTGAGGTTGATGGCCAACTCGATTCGGTCGGGGAACTCCACGGGGATCTCCCGGGGCGGGGTGCCCGTCAGGACCTTGTGGGCCAAGCGCGCCGCATGGCGTCCTTGACTATACTGGTCGGGACCATAGGATGCAAGCGCGCCGACGTTCGACCAGAACGAGGCCGGATACATGGTGGGAATCCGGTCGGAGCTGGCCACCTCGAGGCTCCGCCCAGGGATGTTGAGATTCGTCCCGGACTGGACGATCAGTATGCCGTCGTGTCCGCCTTCTTTGAGCTCGGCTAGTCCGGGCTCGATCTCCAGCGTGGCGGAGATGGGGCGCTCGAAGAGCGTGAGCCGAAGCCGGCTCGCGGCCGTTCTCGCCACGGCCACCGAATCCCGCTCCTCCTTCTCCCGTGGGTCGTAGGTCACGAGCACCCGGCGGAGAGAGGGCACGATCTCCTTGAAGAGCTCCAGGCGCTTCGCGGTGAGCTCGGCCCGGAGGTTGGCGATCCCCGTGACGCTCCCGCCCGGACGGGCGATGCTCTCCACGAGGCCGAGCCTGACCGGATCGCTGACTTGGACGAAGACCATGGGGACCGGTCCGGCTTCCTTCCGGCAGGCGTCCGATACGCAGAGGATCAGATCGGGTCTTTGTTGCACCAGCTCGGCCGCCAGCATCGGGACGCGCGTCATGTCGCCCCGGGACGCGCGCGCCTCGAAGATCATGTTTTTCCCATCGACGTAGCCAAGCTCTTTGAGCCCGTCCCGGAAGCCTTCGGTGGTGGAGTGCCACGGCACCATCGCGTCAGTCAGAATCCCGATCTTGAAGATCTTTGCCCCTTGCGCCCATGCCGACGATGCTGCGCAGAGGAGGACCACGACCAGCAAGACAGAATGCCGTCGCATCACTCTAGCTCATCGAATCGGCGAGCGACTCATCCGGTCCGGAGGACTTTCGGGGCGCCTCAAGGTAGGCGTTCCGCCTGCGGTCACTGCTGGGGCGGACCCTGGGGTGGCGCCGGGGGCGCGGGAGGCGCCGGAGCGACGGGATAGGGCACCCACACCCACTGATAGGCGACCGTCACGCCATCGCCGTACAGCCTGTAGCACCCCGACGGATGACAGCTTTCCCGAGGCACAGGGGCGACATACACCTGCGTTTGAGGATAAGCCGCGGGAGGCGGGGTCACGTAGATCGGCTCAGGATAGCGGTAGTAAACCCTGGGGGAGGTGGCGGCAATCACGGAGCCGAACACGAGCCCACCGAGCACCGCGCCAGGGAGCCACCAACCGCCATGCCCACCGCCGCCATGCCCACCGCCGCGATGCCAGCCGTGGCTCGGACCCCCGCGATGCCAGCCACGATGTCCGGAGCCGGCGAAGGCCGGGTCGATGAGCGCGAGGGAAAGAGCCCCGACGACCGCGAGAGTGATGAGCTTCTTCATCGCCCTGTTCCTCCCTGTCCGCTGCGTCAAGGTGTGGCCGGGCGTCGCGCTCTGCCCCGGAAGAGCACGGCGTCCGTGGCCTAGTGACTCCCGAGCTTGCCATGCCCGTGTGTCGGCGGTATGTGGCCCGTGTAAAGAAATGTGAACCGGGATTCCCGGTATGGACCGATCCCCGCCCCGGTGACGGCGTCCACCGAGCTCCCCGCGAGTCGCTCGATACCCCGAAGGATCTGCCCTAAGAGGGGCTGCGTCAAGCGGCGATCGGCCGGCTGCGGCAACGGCCATCGGGCGGCCGCTTGTGTCATGCTGTCCGTCGCCCGTAGCCACGGCCAGGTCGCACTGGCATCATAGAGGGGTGCCTGCCGCGGCGCCCTGACGCGACGGGTGAAGCCGTGGCGATGCGGCCAGCGCCACAAGGCGGGGATGCGGTCCCCGCGCCATCGCCCCGGATAGCCGCCGGAGTAACGCCCGGCCGGCAGGCACATTCCCCGCCAAAGTGACGGCATACCACCTCGAGGCGGCCAGCGCGGCAGCTCGCGAGGTGCGGCCGGCAGTAGACGTATAGTGTGGGCGTGACGACCCTGCCCGTCGAGGGCTTCCGCGGCACCCCCGAAGAGATCGAACGCCAGTGGTACGAACAGGTCTACCTCGGGCGCGGGGACAGCATGCTTCAGCTGACCTGGCGCGCGGTGCTCATGGGCTCGGTGCTCGGCGGCGCGCTCTCGCTCACCAACCTCTATATCGGGCTCAAGGCGGGCTGGGGCTTCGGCGTGGCGATCACGGCGTGCATCCTCTCGTACGCGATCTGGACCGCGCTGTACCGGGCGGGCATCGTGCGCGCGCCCATGACCATCCTCGAGAACAACTGCATGCAGTCCACGGCCAGCTCCGCGGGTTACTCCACCGGCGGCACGCTGATCTCCGCCTTCGCGGCCTACATGCTCATCAACAACAGCACCATGTCCCTGCCCACCATGCTCGCGTGGGTGTTCTGTCTCTCGGTGCTCGGCGTCACGATGGCGATCCCCATGAAGCGGCAGATGATCAACGTCGAGCAGCTCCGCTTCCCCAGTGGGATCGCCGCGGCCGAGACCCTGCGCGCGCTCCACTCGGTCGGGGAATCGGGGATGCGGTCGGCTCGCGCGCTGGGCCGGGCGGGCCTGCTGGCGGTCGTCAGCAAGTTCTGGACAGAAGGGCTGGTGGTCGTGAGCGCGAAGCTCGCCCCGTTCATGATCGGAACCTGGGTGGCCGCGCTGAACCAGCGCGTGTTCGGCCAGGCATGGATGGGGCGGACGGTGATGTTCTCCTGGGAGCCCATGTTCATCGCGGCGGGCGCCATCACGGGGCTTCACGTGTGCTGGAGCATGTTTCTCGGCAGCGTCACCGCGTGGATGATCTTTACGCCGCTCCTCCAGCACCGCGGCATCATCCAGGGCTCGGGCTACGCGACGATCGTGCAGTGGACGCTCTGGGGCGGCGTCGCCTGCATGGTGACGTCGAGCCTGCTCTCGTTCGGACTTCAGTGGCGGACGGCGCTCCGCGCCTTCGCCGATCTCCGGGCGATGTTCGGCGGCGGCCGTGGAGCCGCCGGCGATCCTGTCGGCGCGATCGAGACACCCGCCTCGTGGTTCATCGGCGGCCAGGCGATCGGGTTCCTCGGCCTGGCCTGGCTCGGCCACCGGACCTTCGGCATGCCGTACTGGCAGACGGCGGTCGCCGTCGCGCTGTCGTTCGCCCTGGCGCTCGTCGCGTGCCGCGTCACCGGGGAGACCGACACCACGCCCGTGGGCGCGATGGGAAAGATCACCCAGCTCACATTCGGCGCGCTGAGTCCGGGCCACATGAACATCAATCTCATGAGCGCGAACATCACCGCCGCCGCGGCGGGCAGCAGCGCCGACCTGCTCACCGACCTCAAGAGCGGCTATCTCCTCGGCGCGCATCCCCGGAAGCAGTTCATCGCTCAGTTCGCGGGTATCTTCGTCGGCACGCTCGTCAGCGTGCTGTGCTTCAGGCTCCTCGTGCCCGACGCCGGCGCCCTCGGCACCGATCAGTTCCCCGCGCCCGCTGCGCAGACGTGGCGGGCCGTCGCCGTCGCGCTCTCGGAGGGGCTGGGCGCCCTGGGGCCCGTCAAAATCTGGTGCATCACGATCGGCGGGCTCGTGGGCATCGCCCTCACGCTGCTCCCGAGGATTTTCCCTGCGCGCCGGCACCTCATCCCGTCGCCGGCCGGCGTCGGTCTCGCGTGGACCTTCCACTGGCACTACGGCCTGCTCTTCTTCATCGGCGGCGTGCTCGGCTGGTGGATCGAGAAAAAGCATCCAAAGTGGTCCGAGGAGTTCACGTTCCCCGTGGCGTCCGGATGGATCGCCGGCGAGAGCCTGATGGGCGTTGGCCTCGTGATGTGGGAAAACGGGCCGGAGCTTCTGCGCAAGCTCCTCGGCCGCTGAGGCTGCCTCAACCCCCGCCGAGTGTTGTCCCAAGCACCAATCTTGAGGTGCCAATTTGGCACCTCAAGTTGGCTTGCGCCTCTGCATGTATCTGTCTCTACACAGATTGACACTGACGACTGCGGCTCACATACGTGTGGCATGAGGGGGCGAAGCGATGCGGTGGCGCCGGCACGGATCGAAAGGGCCATTCTCCTCGTCCGTGGAGAGAAGTTCATCCTTGATGCGGAAATCGCGGCCCTCTATGGCGTTCCGACCAAGGCCTTGGTCCGCGCCGTCAAGCGAAACGCAGAGCGATTTCCCCCTGACTTCATGTTCCAACTCGATCGGAAGGAGATGGCCGTTTTGAGGTGCCAATTTGGCACCTCAAAACTAGCGCCTACGAGTGTTCGAGAACGGCGGGGAGGACGTCGTTATCGAGCCTACGCGTTCACTGAGCAGGGAGTAGCCATGCTGTCCGGCGTTCTCAAGAGCCAGCGCGCTGTACGCGTCAACGTAGAGATCGTCCGAGCCTTCGTGCGGTTGCGCCGGATGCTCGCTTCCAATGCGGAGCTTGCCCGGAAGCTGGAAGCGCTCGAGCAGAAATACGACGGCCACTTCAAGGTAGTCTTCGACGCGCTCCGGCGGTTGATGGCCCCGGTACGCTCGCAACCTCGACCGATTGGGTTTCGCCCGCGGGGCGAGCCTCCCTCACCTCGAGTCCTAGCCAGCGGCGTCACGCCGTCGGCATTTCTCGGTGAGCGAGCCAGAGGCCGAGGGCGACGAGGGCGAGGCCGAGCGCTGACATCGTCGAGAACGTCTCCGCGAGGAGGAGCGCGCCCAGCCACGCGGCCGTGATCGGGCTCAGCGCGAGGAACACGGTCACCTGGGTCGCGGGGGCGTGGCCGAGGGCCCAGAGCCAGAGGTAGTAGCCGACGCTGCTGTTGACGCCGATGAAGAGGACGGCGAGCCAGCCGGCCGGGGTGAAGCGCGGCGCGGAGGCGAAGAAGCCCTCGCCGGCGGCGAGGATGGCGAGGAAGCCCACCGACGCGAGCATGGCGAAGGCGCTCACCGGCAGCGCCGGGTACGTCCTGAGATACGGCCGGTACAGCACGCTGCAGACAGCGCCGCACAAGGCGCTGGCGAACACGGCCAGCTCGCCCACCCATTCGTGCGCCCCGCCGCCCTGGATCGCCTTCTCTCCAAGCGCGAGCCCGACACCCGCGATCGTCAAGAGCACGCCCAGGATCTTTGGCACCGTGAGCCGCTCGTGGCCGAGCGCGGCCGCGAGGACCATCGTCAGCAGGGGAAAGGTTGCGAAGATGAGCGCGGCGCGGCCCGACGGGATGAACTGCAGGCCGTAGTTCAGCAGGGCGATAAGGATGCCGAACTGCGTGATCCCGAGGAGCGCGATGGGCAGGAGATCGCGCCGGGCAAAGCGCGTGTGCTCCCCGGACAGCAGCACGACGGGGAACAGGCAGCAGAAGCCGATCACGTAGCGCAGGAGCGCCAGCGACGCCGGACCGGTTTGATCGACGACGAACCGCGTGGCGACCATCGCCGCGCCGACCAGGATGCCGGTCGCGGCTGACGCGGCCGCGGGCCGGGCGCGCAGGGTCACAGCGTGAGGTCCCAGGTCTCCCCGACGAGCGCGTGGCCGAAGTTGTGGTGACGTTCCTTGTGGACGAGGCGGAAGCCGGCCTTCTTGTAGATGTGGCGGGCGGCGAGGAGGATGCTGTTTGTCCAGAGCGTGATCTTGCGGTACCCGGCCTCGCGGGCGAAGCGCACGCATTCGTCCACCAGCCGAGCGCCGATGCCCAGGCCCCGCGCCTTGGGCTCGACCAGCATCAGGCGCAGCTGGCCGACAGTCTTCGAGTGGGCGACGAGGAAGACGGAGCCGACGATCTCGCCGTCCTTCTCGACGATCCAGCAGCGCTCCCGCTTCGGGTCGTAGCGCTCGATGAATCTTGCCGCGATCCGCGCGACGAGCGCCTCGAAGTGCTCGTCCCAGCCGTACTCCTGTGCGTAGAGCGCGCCGTGGCGGTGGACGACCCAGCCCATGTCGCCGGGCCGGTGGGGGCGGAGCAGGTACGGGACTTTCTTCTCCGGCTGGGCGCCGAGGATGCCTTCGATGGCGTGCATCGCCTGGACCAGGCGGGCCTGCTCGGCCGCCGGCAGGACGCCCAGCATCGCGCCGATGTCTTCGTGCGAGCGGGTGTTCAGCGGCGCGAAGGCGGCCTGCCCGCGCTGGGTCAGCGAGAGGTGGGTCAGCCGCCCGTCCTCTTCCGACGGGGTCCGCTTGAGCAGGCCGCGCTTCTGGAAGCCGCGCAGGATGCGGCTGAGATAGCCCGCGTCGAGCCCCAGGTCGCGGCCCAACTTGGTCGCCGTGGGCCGCTCGCGGTGCGCCAGCTCGTAGAGCACGCGCACCTCGCTGAGGGAGAAGGGGCTCTTGAGGTACCCGTCCTGGAGCAGGCCGATCTGCCGCGTGTAGAAGCGGTTGAAGCGCCGCACGGCGGCCACGCGCCCGTCGAAATCCTTGTCGGCCATATATGTGCGAGGGTCACATAGTTACTTGACTCTGTCAACTGTATGGAGACGGCCCTGCGGGCGGAGCCGGCAAGGAGGTATGCTTGTGCCGTGGCCTGGGACCCTTCGCAGTACCTGGATTTCGCCGACCAGCGCTTGCGCCCGGCCGTCGACCTGCTGAACCGGATCGGCGCCGCCGGCCCGGTCGGGCGCGCCTATCCCCGGCACGCCGACGGCCGCACGCTCCTGCCGTTCCGCCGCTTCTTCATCGTGGCCACGGCGCGCCAGGGCTGAGCCGATGCGGATCCTGCTCGTCTCCTGCTACGAGCTTGGTCATCAGCCGCTGGCGGTGGCTTCGCCGCTGGCCTTCCTGGAGCGCGCCGGTCTTGCCGCCGAAGCGCTGGACATCTCCGTCGAACAGTTCGACGCCGAGAAGGCGGCACGCGCCGGGCTGGTCGCGATCTCCGTCCCCATGCACACGGCGCTCCGGCTGGGCGTGCGCGTGGCTTCGCTGATCCGCAGCATCAACCCGGGCTGCCACATCTGCTTCTACGGGCTCTACGCGTCGCTGAACGCGGAGTACCTGCTCACCCACTGCGGCGACTCGGTGCTCGGCGGCGAGTTCGAGTCGGCGCTGGTTGGCCTGGCGGCGGCGCTTGCGGCCGGGCGCCCGGGCGCAGTCGAGGGAGTGCACCTGCGCGGCCACGCCGCCGGGCCCGTGCTCGAGCGTCTGCCGTTCCCCGTGCCGAGCCGCGCGACGCTGCCGCGCCTCAAGAAGTACGCGCATCTGGACAGGGACGGCCGCAAGGATCTCGTGGGCTACGTGGAGGCGAGCCGCGGGTGCCTGCACCTGTGCCTGCACTGCCCGATCCCGCCCGTATACGGCGGCCGCTTCTTCGTGGTGCCGCAGGAGATCGTTCTCGACGATATCCGGCAGCTCGTGCGCGACGGGGCGACCCACATCACGTTTGGAGACCCGGATTTTCTGAACGGCCCCGGCCACTCGCTGGCGGTGGTCCGCGCGATGCATGCCGAGTTCCCGTCGCTGACTTTCGATTTCACCGCGAAGGTCGAGCACGTCATTGAACGAGAAGCAGTGTTTCCCGAGCTCAGAGCGCTCGGCTGCGCCTTCATGATCTCGGCCGTCGAGTCGCTCAGCGAGACTGTGCTCGGCAACCTCGAGAAGGGTCACACGCGGGCGGATGTCTCGCGCGCGCTCGGGATCGTGAGGGACGCGGGCATCGCCTTCCGGCCGACCTGGGTCGCGTTCACGCCGTGGACGACGCTCGAGGACTACATCGAGATGTTCGAGTTCATCGAGAGGGAAGGGCTGATCGATCACGTCGACGCGGTCCAGTTCACGCTGCGACTCCTGGTCCCGCCCGGCTCGGCCCTGCTGACACGGGAGGCGATCACGCCGTATCTGGGCCCGCTCGACCAGGCCGCCTTCATCCATCGCTGGACGCATCCCGACCCGCGCATGGACCTGCTTCAGCGGGAAGCGAGCCGCCTCGTCGAGGCCGCGACCGCCGGGGATGCGGCCGCCACGTTCTACCGCCTGAAGGCGCTGGCCTTGTCGACGGCGGGGCTGCCGCCCCGGCCCGCGCCGGCGCTGGCGCCCGACAGACGGCGCCCGCCCAGGCTGACCGAAGCATGGTTCTGCTGAGCGGAGCCAACCGAGGGCCAGTTCGGCCCTCTCAAGCCGGCGCTGCACGAGGGCGTGTCCGGCGTCGTCATGTAACGCGCGCATTTCATCGCTCGCGCCATCAAGTAGCGCAAGAATCCAGCCGGGGTCGTACCGATGCTGTATTCTCCCGGTGGGCCGCACGCCCCGCCCGAGCGGATGCATGGTGCTCGCCGGGTCGGGACCCTCGCCCGAGAGCGCCGGAGGGCATTGTGGAGCACGTGATCGTCGAGTTTCCCGAGCGCCGCGAGGTCTTCATGGGAGGCGTCAGCCAGGGCGACAACCTGAACGACTCCGGCGGGTACTGGGTCCTTCCGGTGGCCGAAGGCTGGCACACTTTCACCCTCGGCGGCCCAAAGGACTTCGCTCCCGAGAGCCAGGGGGTCGACGTCCGCGGCACGACGCCCGGTCAGCCCTTGCACATTGTTTTCACGAAGAAGGTCTGACGTGCGCGTGACCGTCCAATCGCTCCTCCTCCTCGCGGCGGCCGCTCTCCTCGTTGCCTGCGCCGGCCAGCCCATCAACACCAAGCTCGGCGCGTTCGACGGCACCAGCGGGTACCGATATCGCAATCTGTCCTCCGAGGGCAACGCCGACGATCTGCTCGTGATCCTGGCCTTCTCCGGCGGAGGCACCCGAGCGGCGGCGTTCTCGTTTGGCGTCATGGAGGGGCTGAGCGATACAAAGTATCGGGGGCGGAACGGTGAGCGTGCCCTCCTCGAGGACGTCGACGTGATCTCCTCCGTGTCGGGCGGCAGCTTCACTGCCGCCTACTACGCCTTGTTCCGCAAGGAGTTCTTCAAGGAATTTCCGGGCACCTTCCTGCACCGCGACATCGAGGGGGACCTCCTCCTCCGCGCCCTGTCGCCGGTCAACTGGGTTCGCCTGGCGTCTCCGGGCTTCGACCGCATCGATATGGCCGCCGAGCTCTACGACGAGGTGATCTTCAAGGGCGCGAAATTCTCCGATCTGCTCAACCCGCCGCGGAGGCCTTTCATCATTCTCAATGCCACCGACATGACCTTGGGGCACCGCTTCGAGTTCACGCAGGACCAGTTCGATCTGCTCTGTTCGGACCTCGGACCTCTCAAAGTGGCGAATGGCGTTGCCGCCTCCTCCGCCTTCCCGGGCCTGCTCAGTCCCCTCACGCTCAAGAATTTCTCGGCGGAAGGCTGCGGCTATCAAGCGCCGGGGTGGCTCACGGACGCGGCACAGAAAGGCAACCCCATGCCTCGCTACGTGCCCGCCCGGGAGGCCCTCTCCTATCAGGCGCGCGAACATGGGCGCCCCTACATCCACCTGCTCGACGGCGGGCTCGCCGACAACATCGGGCTCCGGGGCCCCTACATGGCTCTCAGCAGCGACGCCAGCCCATGGAGCGTGCTCTCCAGGATCAACCAGGGCCGCGTCCGGCGCGTCGTGGTGATCACCGCGAACGCCAAGACCAAGCCGAGCCACGACTGGGATCAGCGGCGGCGGGCGCCCGGTGTCTTCAGCGTGCTCGGATTCGTGGCCTCCGGGCCGATGGACAACTACTCCTTCGATACCGTCCAGATGGTCCGCGACTTCTTCACCCAGCAGAACGCGGACATCAAATCGGTGAACGACTGCGCGGTCCGGATCAAGGATGCGTGCGGGGTCACCGGCACGGACCAGCGGCGCATCGTGGACTTCTTCGCGGTGGAGCTGTCGTTCGACGCGGTGGACGACGACGCGCTCCGTGGCTGCCTCGACAACCTGCCGACGTCGTTCGCGTTGCCCCAGAAGACGGCCGGGCTGCTACGCGTCGTCGCGCGCTCGCTCCTCATGGGATCGAAGGATTTCCACGCGGCGATGCGGACGATCGATCCCGCCTGGACTCCCAGCCCCGTCACGATCGACCCTGCGCTCCGCGCCGCGGTCTGCGCGCCGTCGGCGTCGCGCTGACGCGGAATCTAACCGCCAACCAGCCGCTCGACGATCACGCAGTCCTTCCAGGCGCCTTCGAGCTGGCCGTGCGCCTTGTAGACGCCGACCTCGCGGAAACCCGCGGCGCGGCAGGCGGCCCGGCTCGCGAGGTTCTCCGGGAAGATCCTGGACACGAGCTTGTGCAGGCCGGCCTTGCGCGATTCCTCGATGAGGGCCATGAGTGCCTGGCGCCCTATGCCGCGGCCGCGATGGTCGCGCGCGACGTACACGGAGAACTCGGCGATCTTCGCGTAGCACTCGCGCGGCCGGTAGGAGGACGTCGAGGCGAAGCCGACAATGCAGCCATGCTCCTCCGCCACGACGGCCGGATGCACGCCGTCGAACCAGCCGGCGACGTCCTCGGGCGTCCGCGGCCTCGTCTCGAACGTGGCGATCCGGTCCTCGATCCCCTGGTTGTAGATCCGCGCGATGGCGCCCGCGTCA
>Ga0326597_10007534_pt1 | contig 14803 bp, 19 predicted proteins | sample RVTome_12_FD_203789 | JGI IMG/M metagenome (GOLD analysis project Ga0326597, IMG submission 203789) | Soil microbial communities from uranium-contaminated site in the Upper Colorado River Basin, Wyoming, United States - RVT100D185 | ecosystem: Environmental > Terrestrial > Soil > Contaminated >... | reverse complement strand
AGGGTGAGTACTTCGTCGAGGGCCACTTCGACCACGCCGGCCATTGGACCGGCACGCTGAGCATCGCGCAGGAAGGCCAGCCCCTGGCAAGCGCCGAGGTGGACTGGGACGTGCTGCCCGCGCCAAGCCAGGAGGCCGTCGTCACCTGGGCCGATTGGATCTGGATCGCGGTGGCGGGCATTCTGGCCGCAGGCGCGCTGGTCTGGTGGCAGCTGGGACGAAAACCGTCGGCGAGCAAACGCTGAACCGCGCCTCTTCCTGCTCGAGTGAATCACCCCTGCCCGCTCCCATCCAGAGAGAGGGGGCCCCCCTGCGTAAAAGGCTCCAGCTCCATCTCCTGGGTGCCTTGGTACCATTGAGAGGTACGAAAGCCAAGCGCCTGGTTCAAGCGGATGATGGGCACGTTGCGGTTTTCCACCTCCGCCCACAGCTTGCGCACCCCCAGGAAACGGGACATGGTCACCACCGCGGCCAGCATCTTCTTGCCCAACCCCGCCCCCTGGTAGCCGGGATGAACGAACACCAGCACCTCGGCCCCGCCGCGCCCGTCGCGCACCCAGGCGGCGTGCGCGGCCACCTGCGCGTCGTACTTGGCGATGAGCTGCACGTCCTTGGCGAACAGCCCTTCCACCCAATCGCGCACGCGCTGCGCTCCCACGGGGGGAATGCCCAGCGAGGTCTGGTCCTGCTCAAAGCACGCGTACATCTGCGTCAACGCGCCCAAGTCCCTGCTGCCCAGCCGGCACAGCCGCAGGCGCCGTCCGTGGGCGTCAAAGAACAAAGAAAGCGGCACGCTGTGCGACGGTTGGCGCTGGTCAAGCAGGCTGCGCAGGCGCTGGATTTCCCTGGACTCGTTCACGGCGGTCCTTTCGCTGCGCCCATTGTTCCATCCCGCTGGCAAACCGAAATGACCTGGATCATGAACGGCGCTAATGCACATCATGGCGCAGGCGCACGGACCGCATTATGCTGTCACGACGAAGGGAGAACAATAGCGATGAACAAACGGTGGACCGAAACCTATCGCGCAAAATGCACCAACGCGCGCCAAGCCGTGAGTGCGGTGCAAAGCGGACAGCGGATCTACGTCAGCGGCAACGCCGCCACGCCCTTCGTGTTGTTGCAGGCGTTGGCCGAGCGCGGCTCAAGCCTGTGCGACGTGGAAGTGCTTCACGTGCTGTTGTTTGGGAAAGGGCACGAAGACCCCCTGTCGCGACCGCACCTGCGGGGAGCGTTTCGACACAACTCCCTGTTCGTGGGGCCCGCAGACCGACAGGCCGTCAACAGCGGCCAGGCGGATTACATCCCGATTTTCCTCTCGGAGATCCCCCACCTGATGCGCACCTCCCTGCAGCCGGACGTGGCCTTGATCCACACCAGCCCGCCCGACGAGCACGGGTTCATGAGCCTGGGCGTGGAGTGCGTCAACACGCTTGCGGCGGTGGAGACGGCGCAGACCGTGATCGCCCAGGTCAACCACCGCATGCCGCGCACCCTGGGCAACGCGTTCGTGCACCTGTCCAACGTGGACCACATCGTCGAGGTGGATGAAGCGCTCCCCACCCTGGACGTGTTCGAGCACGACGACGTATCCCAGAAGATCGCCGCACACATCGCCTCCCTGATCGAAGACGGCGCCACGCTGCAGATGGGCATCGGCGGCATCCCCGACGCGGTGCTGGACCTGTTGCAGGACCACCGCGGGCTGGGGGTCCACAGCGAGATGTGCTCGGACGGCGTCATGCGCCTGATGGAAAAGGGCGTGATCACGGGCAACCGCAAGACGCTCCACCGCGGCAAGGTGATCGCGACCTTCATCCTGGGCTCCCAGGCGCTCTACGATTACGTGGACAACAACCCCGCCTTCGAGATCCACCCGACGGATTACACCAACGATCCCTTCATCATCGCACAGAACGAGAAGATGGTGGCCATCAACTCGGCCATCGAGGTGGACTTGACCGGCCAGGTGTGCGCCGACTCCATCGGGCACGACATCTACAGCGGCATCGGCGGCCAGGTGGACTTCGTGCGCGGCGCCGCCCGCTCGCACGGGGGCAAGCCCATCATCGCCCTGCCGTCCACGGCCAAGAACGGGTCGGTTTCGCGCATCGTGTTCACCTTGCGACCGGGGGCCGGCGTGGTGACCACGCGCGGCGACGTGCACTACGTGGTCACCGAGTACGGGATCGCCGATTTGCACGGCAAGAACCTGCGCAAGCGCGCACAGGCGCTGATCAAGATCGCCCATCCGGACATGCGGGAGTCGCTGGAGAAATCCCTGCACGCCTCCAGGCTTGCCCTCACCCAGTAAGGAGCATTATGAGCCCCAAGAAACGCCCATCCCAAAAACCGCGTCTGTTTGCAAACCCCTTCTGGCTGATCGCCCTGGGCGCCGTCCTGGTCGGCGCCGTGATCATCGCTTTAAGCTGGTCGTCGGCCAACCAGCCGGGGGGGATCGACCACGACCTGGCGCTTGCGGAGGAGCTGCCGGCCCTGGGCAACCCGGACGCACCCGTCGTCATTGACGAGTACTCGGACTTCCAATGCCCCTACTGCGGGCAGTTTTCCCTGACCACCTTCCGGCAAATCGAGCAGGCCTTCATCAGTACCGGCCAGGTGAAGTTCGTCTTCCACAATTTTGCCTTCATCGGCGCGGAATCCCAATGGGCCGCCGAGGCCTCCTACTGCGCCCACGAGCAAGGGCGCTTCTGGGAGTACCACGACGTGGTCTTCAACAACCAGGCAGGGGAAAACCGCGGCGCCTTCAGCAAGGACAACCTCAAGCGCTTCGCAAAAGGCATCGTCGGCGACGAAGCGGCCTTCAACAGTTGCCTCGACAGCGAGCGCTACGCCGAGCGCGTGCGACAGGTCAGGCAGGAAGGCGCCCAGCGCGGCGTCACCTCCACCCCCAGCTTTTTCATCAACGGCAAGCTGTTGAAGGGCGCACAGCCGTTTTCCGCTTTTCAAGCGCAGATCCTGGCCGCTTTAAACCAATAGCCCATGACCAAGAACATCCAGTGGCTCATCGCCGTCCTGGCGCTGTTGGGGTTGGGGGTTTCCGCCTATTTGGGCTATGCTTATCTGGCCCAGGTGGAGGTCAGCTGCTGGGAGGGCAGCGCCGGATGCGATGCGGTCAAGGCAAGCCGCTATGCATGGGTGGGACCGGCGCCGGTGCCGGTGCTGGGGATGATGGCGTACGTCGCGATCCTGTGGTTGAGCCTGCCCGCGCTGTTGCCCGCCGCCTTGAAGCCGCAAGCGCCGCTGCTCTTGTTCGGCTTGGCCACGGTGGGCGCGATGTTCTCGGCGTACCTGACGTACCTGGAGTTGTTCGTCATCTACGCCGTGTGCAGCTGGTGCGTGGTCTCCGCGGTGTTGATGGTCTTGATCTGGGCTTTGTCGGTTTTTCATCTTGCCAAAGCCAACAAGGAGACCTCATGAAGCAAGCGCCTCAGTTCAAGGAAATCCACGAGGGGAATGGGACTTTTCCCTGGTGGGTGTGGATCGCCGTATGGATCTGGATCGTTTACGCGTTTTTCCTGGGACCGTTTCACTGGTTCCCACCTCAGGGATAGGGAGGAAGGGTGGACAACAGAGCGATCAAGTTGTGGTTTTTTTCCTCGCTGTGCTGGCTTGCGCTGGGGCCGCTGATCGGGTTGGTGCAATCGTTCCAGTTCCTGTGGCCGCAAGCCATGGACGTCTTCTCCGACTGGATGCTGCCTTACAGCAAACTCAGGATCCTGCACACCAACACCGTGATCTTGGGCTGGCTGGTGATGATGTTCATCTCGGCCACGCTCTACATCGTGCCCCGCCTGTGCAAGGTGGAGCTCAAGAACGCTTCGCTCGCCTACGCCGCCGGCTGGGTGTGGAACCTGGCCATGGCCTTGGACGTGATCCTGATCTGGGCCGGGATCCCGGGCCATCCGCTGCTGTCGATTCAACCGTACGAGTACGCCGAGGCGCCCTTGTACTGCGACCTGCTGATCGTGCTGTCCGTCGTGATGGTCATCTTCAGCGTGCACCACACGGTCTTGAAGCGCACGCAGCCCAAGCTCTACGTGTCCGTGTGGTATTTGCTGGGCGGGCTGTACACCACGGCCATCACCTACCTGGTCGGAAATTTCCTCGTGTTGGGCTTTTCCGGGCTTGGCAACCAGGTGCTGGAGTCATGGTGGCTGCACAACGCGGTGGGCCTGATCATCACCCCGCCGGGGCTGGGCATCGCCTACTACGTCATCCCGCTCGCCGCGCAGCGCCCGCTGTACTCCCACAGCCTGAGCATCCTGGGCTTCTGGGCGCTGATGGCCTTCTATCCGGGCACCGGGCTGCACCACTTCCTGCAAATGCCGATGCCCACCTGGATCAACGAGTTCGCCGTGATCTCCTCCGTGCTGCTGGCCATCCCGGTGCTTGCGGTGACGGTCAACTTCCTGGCCACGCCGCGCGGCAACTGGAAGCGCGCGGTGGAGAGCTTTCCATTGAGGTTCGCGGTGCTGGGCGCGGTGTACTACCTGCTCACCTGCATCCAGGGGCCGTTCCAGGCCACCTCGGCGGTGAACTGGTTCATCCACTTCACCGAGTGGGTGCAGGCCCACGCGCACCTGGCGCTGACGGGCGCCTTCAGCTGCTTCGGCATGGCGATAGCGTTTTTCATGTTCCCGCGCGTGACCGGCCGCCAGCTCTACAGCCGGGCGCTGGCCAGCTGGACCTTCTGGCTGATGGCCGTGATCTTCCCGCTCTTCTATCTGGGCTTCACGCACTCGGGGCTGGTCACCGCCATCAGCGTCAATGTGCTGAGCAACACGATTTATGAGACCTTGAGCGCCGTGTGGCTTGCGCGCTTCTTCCGCACGCTGATGGGCGCGGGCGTGGTGCTGGGCTTCCTGTTGTTCGCCTGGCTCATCGCACGCAGCCTGCGCGCAGGGAAACCCTTTGAAGAAGGCATGAACGAGACGCCCGAGACGCCGCAGCCCGTCAAGCTGGGGGAGGTGGCCGCATGAGGAAGCAATGCTTACTAGCGCTCGGCGGAACGCTCCTCTTCCCATTATTGAGCAGTCCCTGGGTCTTTGCGCAGCACGACGCGCACCGGCCCTGGTCCAGCCCCGAGGAAGCGGGCTGGCTTTACTGGCTGCTGGCCGCCTTGGTCATCGGCGGGCTGTTTCTGTTTGCGCTCTGGGCGCTGTATTGGCGCGGCAAGGAGCCTGAGAAACCGTCCACGGGGCGCTACCACGCGCTGGGCTCGCTGGTGGTGGTGATGACGCTGTTCACGCTGGCCCTTTACCTGATCGTGGCCTTCCAGGCGCAAAGCACGCCGCCCTCCGCGCGCGCCTGGGATTGGACGCCCGGGGAAACGCTCGCGGACCCCGGCGGCGCGAACTTGAGCGGCGAGCCGTATCGCGGCTATGACGTGTTCCTGGCCCAAGGCTGCACGTATTGCCACACGCTCTACCTGCGCCCCGAGGACGTCGTCACCGGCTGGGGCGAGGGCGCCAAAGCAGAGGATGTATCCCAAATCGGGGACTTCGTCAACTTCCCCTACGCACTGCTGGGCACCCAGCGCGACGGGCCGGACCTGACCCTCATCGGCAGGAAAATCCCAGACATGACCTATCAGATGGAGCACTTGCGGGACCCGCGCAAGTTCAAGCCCAAGTCCGTGATGCCGACTTATGGCTATCTATCGGATCGGGACCTGCGCGACCTGGCCGCGTTTTTGGTGAGCCTGGGCAACCTCCCGGCCGAGCTGAAGGCCGGTCAAGTCAAGCAGCCCGAGCCCACCACCCAGGACGCCGCCGTGCAACTGGGGCAGAGTCTGTACCGCAGCCTGGGCTGCGTGGGCTGCCACACCGCCGACGGCAGCGCCAGCGCGGGACCCACCTGGAAGGAGTTGTTCGGCAAGACGGAGACGCTGGCCGACGGCTCCACGGCCTTGGTGGATGAGGCGTACCTGATCGAGTCCATCCTGGCGCCGGGCGAAAAGGTCGTGCAGAATTTTGGGAACTTCATGCCGCCCTACCCGCAGCTCAGCCAGGAGCAGTTGGACGGGCTGGTCGCCTACATCAAGAGCTTGGGAGGGCAGTGACGTGACGCCCATCGAGATTGCGGCCGTGCTGCTGGGGGTGGGCGCGCTGCTCCTGATCGCGATCGCCGTGCAGCGCAGGGAGTTCGACGCCGAGGCGCCCAAGTACGAGATGCTGGGGCAGACGCCGCCCAAAGAGGCGCCGCGTCTGCCCGCCGGGAAGCTGTCGCCGGTGGACCGCATCGTGCGGCTGGGCCTCATCGGTGCGGCCTTTTACTACGCCTCCCGCATGGAGTGGACGACCCCGCTGGGCATCCTGTTGATCGTAATCGGCTCGTACGCCACCGTGACCGGCTTGTGGGGTCGCGATCCGCTGTACCTGTGGTGGGCAAGGGCGCGCGGCTGACCCCCCATCCCACCCTTCCCCCGCTTCGCAGGGGAAGGAGGCTGTTTATTAGGAAACCCCTCCTCGTTCGCTAGAACGGACCCTGTTTCGTCAGAACGGGGGAGGAGGGGAAGGGGTTTCTTGGCCCTTTCCTCTTGACAGGTGGGAGCTTGTCCGCTATCAATGAATGAGCGTTCATTCATTTAGGACGAACCCTGGAAAGAAGGCAAACGTGCTGTTCAAGATCGCGCTGCGAAACGTGCTGCGCAACAAGCGCCGCTCGGGGTTGACGTTCCTCGGCATCGGTCTGGGCTTGACGCTCGTCATCATCTTCCAGGGCGTGATCAGCGGGATGGACACGCAAATCACGGACAACTTCATCCGCGCCCAGGCGGGCCATATCCAACTCCACGCGCAGGGATACGAGAAGAAGGCGCGTTTGATGTCGCTGGACGCGCGCGTGAAGCAGCCGGACGCGCTTGCGGCGCAGGTGCGACAGATCCCGGGCGTGGCCCAAGTGGCCCAACGCATCCAGTTCGGCGCGTTGATCGGCACGCGGCGCGAGAGCCTGCGCGCGCTTGGCCTTGCGCTTCAACCTGAACAAGAGCGGGCCACAAGCCCCATCGCCCAGTCCATCGTCGCCGGAAATTACCTGGATGATCAGCCTGGCTACGCCCTCATCGGAAAATCGCTTGCCGAGGACTTGAGCCTGGAGGTGGGCGACGTGCTCACGCTGGTCTCCAACACCGCATCGGGCGCGCTCAACGCCATCGACGCCGAGATCAAAGGCATCTTCTACACCGGCTACGCCCAGATCGATAGCGCCACCGTCGTCATCACCCTGGCCGACGGTCAGGCGCTGCTGGACATGCCGGGCCAGGTCACGGAACTGGCCGTGACGCTGCACAGCATTGACGACACCGACGCAGTGGCCGGGCGCCTGGCCTCCGCGTTGTCCCAGGACGGCCTCGAGATCAAGACCTGGCAGGAGGCGGGCGCCGCCATCTGGCAGGTGCTGCAGCTGCGCCGCTGGCTGCTTGGCATCATCTCGGTGATCGTCATCGCCATCGCCGCGCTGGGCATCGTCAACACCATGTTGATGAGCGTGTTCGAGCGCACGCGCGAGATCGGCACGCTGCTTGCCCTGGGCAACACGCCGGGAGAGGTTTTGCGATTGTTCCTGACCGAGAGCGCCCTCATCGGCGTGGCCGGCGGGCTGTTCGGCATACTGTTGGGCGGGAGTGTAGTGGGAGTGCTTGCCGTGGTGGGCATTCAGCCGCCGAGTGCGCTCACCAACGTGATCGATGCGCCGTTTGGCACGACGATCTACGCCAGCTTCTCCTGGCAGGTGCTGCTGTTGTTCTGCAGCCTGGCCATGGGCGTGGCGATGTTGTCGGCGGTGTACCCCGCGTTTTTGGCCTCCCGGCAGGAGCCGGTGGACGCGCTGCGACACGTTTGAGTGCGCCGTATGTAGTTCTTGATGAAAGGAGTCCCTTATGAAATGGCTTGCGCGAGTAGCGTGTGCAGCAACCGCAATGGCATGCCTCATCCTGCCCATCGCAGCGCAGGAAATACCTTCTGCTCAAGACATCCTGCAGCAGGTGACCGACCTCTTGTTCCCGCCGCTGTCGGTGTCTGTGGCGCAGATGGAGAGCGTCAGGCCCGACGAGGAGCCGATCGTTTTGCTGTTCCAGCTCTGGCGCAAGGGGTCCGAAAAAGCCCTGCTCGAGGTGTTGAGCGACGGCGTGCAGAAGGGCCAGAAGATCCTGCGAAACGGCGACCTGACGTTGATCTTCTTCCCCAACATCTGCAAGACCCTGCCGCTGGACAGCAAGCAATCGCTGTTCGGCTCGTCGTTCAACGTGGGCGACCTGGCGAGGCTGGACTTCGCTTCCGATTACGAGCCTACCCTGCTGGGGACGCAGGAGGTGGAGGGCGCAGCCGCCTATGAGCTCGAGCTGAAGGCGAAAGTCAGCGGCACCACCTACGACCGCATCCTGTTCAGAGTGCGCGTCGAGGACCTGATGCCGCTCAGCGCCGACTTCTACACCCTCTCCGGCAAGCTGCTCAACCAAATGGTCTTCTCGAACGTTCAGGAGCTCGCCGGCCAGCTGCGGCCGGCCACCCGCGTCATGACCAGCACCGCCGAGCCCGACGCAAAGACCACGCTCCAGATCCAGAGCATGGAGATCCCGCAAGAACTTCCCGACGAGATGTTCGGCGAAGACGCGCTCCAGCAGGGATGCTCGAGCACGGGAGGCTGACGTGAGCGACGTCGTCGTTCGGGTCGTGGAAGCCACACGGCGTTACCCGATGGGAAAGGTCACGATCGAGGCGCTGCGCGGCGTGAGCGCGGACATCGAGCGCGGCGAGTTCCTGTGCATCGCCGGCCCCTCCGGCAGCGGCAAGACCACGCTGCTCAACTTGATCGGCTGCCTGGACCAGCCCACCAGCGGCTCGGTGCTGATCGAGGGGCAGAACACCACGACGCTCAGCCGGCATGACCTGGCGCTGCTGCGCAGGCGTCGCATCGGCTTCGTGTTCCAGACGTTCAACTTGATCCCGGTGCTGAGCGCGTTCGAAAACGTCGAGTACCCGCTGATTCTGAAGGGCCTCGCCGCCCCCGAGCGACAGCGCCGGGTGGCGCAGGCGCTTGAGGCGGTGGGGTTGGATGGGCATGCCGCGCATCGGCCCGACGAGCTTTCGGGGGGGCAGCAGCAGCGCGTGTCCATCGCGCGCGCCTTGATCGGCGACCCGGCGCTGGTGCTGGCGGATGAGCCCACGGCCAACCTGGACTCGGAAACCGGCGAGGCGATCTTGGACATCATGCACAAGCTCAACCAGCAACAGCAGACCACCTTCGTCTTCTCCTCGCACGACCCAAAAGTGATCAATCGAGCCTCGCGCGTGATCTGGCTGAAGGACGGCCGGATCGTTTCCAGCAGCTGAGTGGGCGCTTGAAACGCCGCTGTTGCTTTCGGTGATCTCCCCGTGATATAATATAGGCATATGACTATATCAGGCCGGGACCAGCAAGACCTGGTCGATAAAGGCAACAGTGGCTTCAGCTTGAACTATCTCCCGCGCAAGTTGCCCGGCATCGAGCGCACGTTTTATTGGGTGCTCAGGCAGAGTTATTGGGACAAGGAACGTGGCGGCGCGCGAGCGCGGTACGTGGGCTACATCGGCTTGACCAAGCAACTGAAGCGCACAAAATTCCTCTCCATGAAAAGCGCTCATCCCCAGCTCACCGAGGACATCTTACAGCGCCTTGGGGTCGAGATCGTTGACAGCGACGAGCGCTCATAAGGTCTAAATGCTCTTGGTCGCTCCTTTATCCCCCGATTCATGAAGCCTTTTGTCTTCGATGATCTTGATCATCAAAGACCGCCCCTCGAGGAAGCTATACTCAACAGGCAGGAGGACATTGTGAACACGTTCGCTCGCTGGATTGTTGCGTTGTCGCTTGCCCTACCGCTTGCCGAACCTTCGTTTTCTCAACCTATCGCACCCGGTGCACCCTTAGAGCAGTTCGCCTTCGCCCTGGATGAGAACGCCAACGGCTTGCTCGACGATGCGGAAGCGCTCCACGCAATCCAACTGTGGGTCACGGGTGCGGACGATCCGGCGCAAGCTGTCATCAGCGATGAGGGTATTCTGCTGCTCATCGGGCTGTGGGTGAGCGGCAAACCCTTCTTCGGATCGCTGGCCGCTCAGTCTCAGGCATTGGTGGCGACCCGTTGGTTCGATCTGGCACTTAAGCTGGCCCGGACCCTGAAGATATCGCCTCCCGAAGCCGCACGGGCATTTGGGTACCTGGGCGTCGCGCTCTACGAGGCAGTGATCAAGGGCATGCCCGCGCATCGCTCGCTGGCGGGCCAGCTGAACGGCTGGCAAGGCGCGCCCGGTTTTGAATTGGGCAAAGCCTATGACTGGTCCTTGGTGGTCAACAGCGCTTTGGCGGTGGTTGCAAACAAGATGTTGGCCAAAGATGCCAATGCAAGCAGCGAGGTGCAAGCGCTGAAGCAGCAGCTGTTAGCGCAGCTTGCTTCTGAAACGCCCCCTCAGATCGTCCAGCGCTCGACCTTGGCCGGCGCGTCCGTGGCGGACGAAATCCTGCGCTGGGCCGCCGCAGACCAATACGACGCGCTCTACAACTGCCCGTTCAACCCGCCGCAAGGCCCGGGTCTGTGGACGCCCACCCCGCCCGCCTTCGCGCCCGCCTTGCAGCCGTGCTGGGGCCAATTGCGGCCCTTTGCCTTGACCGATAGTCAACCCTGCCCAGCGCCGTCGCCGCCCGCCTACTCCGAAGCGCGCCAATCCGCCTTTTATCAGGAAGCGCTTGAGGTCTATCAGACGGTCAACGCCCTCTCGCCGGAGCAGAAGGACATCGCGGACTTTTGGGCCGACAACGCCGGACAGACCGGCACCCCGCCCGGCCACTGGATCTCGATCGTCGGCCAGGTCCTCGGCGAGAGAAGCAATTCATTGGAGGCTGCGGCGCAGGCGTATGCGCGCGTGAGCATCGCGCTTGCCGACGCCTTCATCACCTGCTGGAAAACAAAATTCGCCTTCAACCTCGTCAGGCCGGTCACCTACATCCAGAACCTGATCGATCCCGAGTGGACGACGGCCGTGGTCACACCGCCGTTTCCGGAGTACACCTCGGGGCATTCGGTGGCCTCGGGCGCCGCCGCGCAGGTGTTGAGCGATTTGTGGGGACCAATGGCGTTTGTGGACCGCACGCACGATGCGCTGGGACTTGCTCCGCGCTCGTTTGGTTCGTTCATGGAGGCGGCACAGGAGGCGGCGATCTCCCGGTTGTACGGCGGAATCCACTTTCGCTCGGCCATCGAAAACGGCGTGCAACAGGGGATTTGCATCGGCAATCACGTCAACGCCCTTCGCTGGAAAAAGTAACCACTCAAGCACGCATCGAAAGGAACGTCATGAGCCGATTGACACAAGCGGATAAGCTGGGCTACCTCAAGTTATGCCCCTTGTTTCAAGGGTTGAGCAACCGCCAGCTGGGCCAGGTGGCCGGCAAGACGTTTCAGGAGGTGATCCCGCCGGGAAAGGCCATCGTCAAGCAAGGGTCCATGGGGCAGGGTTTTTTCGTCGTGATGGACGGCGTGGTGCGCTTCGAGAAAAACGGAAAGCTGCTGGCCACGCGCTCGCAGGGCGCTTACTTCGGCGAGATCTCGCTGCTGGACGGCAGGCCGCGCACGGCATCCGTGATCGCGGACACGGAGGTCCAACTGTTGTGCGTGACCAAGGCGGCGTTCCGGGAGTTGCTGGACGGGGTTCCGGGCATGAAGGACAAGATCATTCTGTCGCTGTGCCGGTATCTGCGCATGGCGGAGGAATCGCTGTCCGGATCAAGGAAACCACCTTTCGAGGGGATGGACGGATAGTGGTTCGTTGAGGGTACAAACTTTCGCTCACGAGCCGCTAAGGGGATCAAATATGTCTACTACTCAAAACGGTTTCCGTCAAACTCAGCGAAGCCGATCTCAACCTGTTGAAGACTATTGCAGACGAGCATGGCGTGGGGCATACGACCCTCATTCGCATGTGGCTCAAGGAAAAGCTGCTTTCGTTGAGAAAGACCTAGCCTATCGGTTTGAGAGCTTATCAGCATCCGTCCACTTGATGGCTTCAAAAGCCACGCGGCAGTCGCGGCAGTAGTACTGCGAGGTGGAAAGCTGCGAGCCGAACAGGGAATAAAGCTCGGTCTCAAACCCTTTGCAAAAGGGGCAATACACCTTGCGCGCTTCGTCGGCGCCGATCTTGGTTTGCGCCTTTGGCTTGGCCCTCACGTCCCCACCGGATAGTCGTGCTTGGAGAAACACTCGATTTGCTCAAAGGTTTCCGCATCCGGGCCAGTGCGCGAGAAGCGGCGAAAATGCGGGTCCCACCCCTTCCAGCTCAGCTCCGTGCTCAGGATCCACTGGCCCGTGATCGCGTCGTTGGACAGCGGCATATCCAAACCCGCCGCCTCCACAACCGGCCCCACCCGCTCCAGCCAGCGCGCGCGCAGACCCTCTCCATCGGTGTCCTGTATGCCTCCCTCGATCAACGCGCGCCCGACCGGATCCTCCTGCGGGCCGAACCAGCACAATACGGCAGTCCACGTGCGCTTCATCGCCTTCTCAAGCTCGGCTTTGGCGCGCTCATTGGCCTGCGCCAACTGCGTCACCCAGCCCTTCGCATGCTGCACGTGAAAGACCTCTTCTTGAGACAGTTTGGGCACCAGGCGCCGCAGCGGCGCGAAGCTGGATTGCCCGAACGCCTCCAGTTGCACCAGCAACGCCGCATCCACCAGCGCGTTGGCGGCGACGAAGTCCACCCACCCCTCAAACGGGCGGTCCAGAACTTCAATGTTGCGATATTCTGCGGGAACTTCGTTGCGTTTGGGCAAGCCCAATTTCACGAATTCGTCTATGAGCGTGTAGAACAAGCGCGCGTGGCCGAACTCATCCTGCGCCATGGCGCTTGCCGCGATCGAGGATTCCAACACCGGCGCGCACAGCCATTCTCCGTAGCGCAGGCCCAGCAAATGCTTGGTGTCGGCGATCGAAAGGACTAAGTCAAAGATCGGCAGCTGCAGCTGCTTTGGAAGGTTAGTAACGGCGTTGTACTGCGCGCTCACGGAGCGTCCCCCTTCATTTCGAGCGCGGGGATCAGGTGCTCCCTCGCGGCCACGCGCATCTCGACCCAAGGCTCCTCGTTGTAGATCGAGCGCGCGTACGCGGCGGCCAGATCGGCGTTGGGGGCCACCACGCTGCCCACGTGCTTGAGAGGGTCCTTGCGCTGCTGGCGCGCGAACACTTCAAACACCCGTTCGTGCTGTTTCACACGCTCACCCCCCAGGTGCACAGCAAAAAACGCCCCTCCTCGCTGATGCGCTCCTTCGTCCACGGCGGGTCCCACACCAGCTCGATGCGCACATCGCGCACTCCCTCTCGGGCCAGGCGCGCGCGGATATCCGAGAAGATGAAGTCCACCGCCGGACAAGCAGTGGCCGTCAGCCCCAATTGGATGTGAACCTGGGCGCACTGCACGCTCACCCCGTAGATCATGCCTAAGTCCACCAGGCTGATGGGCATCTCGGGATCGTTGACGTCCTTGAGCGCATCCCAGACCTGCGCTTCGCTCAGCACCGCCGTGCTCACGAATAGCTCCTGTTCATCAGTTTGGCGAAGTCCTGATAATGCTTCTGAAACATGCGCACGTAGGTCTCGTTGCACGGGCCGCGGCGCTTCCAGCGGTCGAAGACCTGGTCCCAGGTGATGGGCTTTTCGAAGAGCCAGCGTTTGCCCTCGGCGTCGTAGTCCACGGGGAACTGGTAGTCCAAAACGTACTCTTTCTTGTCGGGATCGTGGTGCGCGGGCACGCGGATGCCGCAGGATTGGCACAGCGGGACCACGGCACTCAGCCAGTCCTGGCGCAGCTGATCGTTGGTCTTGCCCTTGAGCTTGTACTCCAGTTGCGCGGTGTGGCGCTTGAGGTGGTCGGGCATGCCGAACCACTCCACGCCCATGGGGAACATCCAGTCCACCGCGCGCTGCACCTCGCCCTTCACCTTGCCTCCGGCCTCGCACAGGCGCTTCATCCACACCTCGCCGTGGCGCAAGTGGAAGAGCTCCTCCTTGTCCACCTTGACCAGCGCGCGCTTCCAGGGCGCGTAGCTGGTGTTCTGAAAAGGGTCGCTCAAGAGCACGATGCCGGCGCGGTCGAACAGGCCGTTGGCCACGACCAGCTCCACCCACGTCTCCAGCGGCTGGTCGAAGCCGTAGGGGTTTTTGAACTCGTGCGGCTTGCGCCCGAAAATGAGGTATTCCTTGTCCATGCCCAAATCCTCGAGCAGGCGAAAGGTGATGTGCGCGTGGCCAAGCTCGTCTTGAATGACGGCGTAGGCGCTCAGGCGCGTGTTCATCGAGGGCGCGGTGCGGGCCGCCATGTAGTAGGAAGGCGCGCTCATCAGCTCGGTGTCCGCCTGGACGAGCAGGATCTGGATCAGCGCCTTTTTGTAGCTCTCCGTCATCTCCTCGGGGGTCTCGATCAAGTGCCCCTTTTGGATCCTGGCCTTCAGGGCCTCATCGCTGTGCGCAGCCATCGGTCGCGCCTCCTCCTGTGGCTCTGCCTTGAGATGACCCTTACTTTACCGGCGAAACCCTGCCCGGCCAAGCCATGTTGTCAAATCAGACAGCTGTGAAGATGCCAAGCGCGCCCCGTCCAATATCGAAGCAGGAGGCTGACCGTGACCCACCATTTGGATTCAAATTTTTGCCCTCTGAATTAGCACTTTATTTCCGCGTTCTTCCGTCCATAGTAGTACCAGTTCAGCAGCAGACAGGTCAAGTAATACAGGGCAAATCCGTACAGGGCAAGCT
>Ga0326597_10007533_pt1 | contig 14804 bp, 12 predicted proteins | sample RVTome_12_FD_203789 | JGI IMG/M metagenome (GOLD analysis project Ga0326597, IMG submission 203789) | Soil microbial communities from uranium-contaminated site in the Upper Colorado River Basin, Wyoming, United States - RVT100D185 | ecosystem: Environmental > Terrestrial > Soil > Contaminated >... | reverse complement strand
CGATCAGGTACCGGGCGAAGAATGGCCCGGCGGCGACCGAGACGCGGACGCGCTGGGCGATGAGTCCCGCGTACTCGCTGAGCGCGGTGCCTCCGGTCGGGTCGCGGAAGGTGATCGGGTTGTTCAACGCGTACGCGTAGAGGTTCGCGGCGGGCCGCGGGTCCTCGCTCAGGAACCGGCCGGTCGCCGGGTCGTACTCGCGCGCGCGGAAGTGGTACGTGCCCGAGCCGCCGTTGAATCCGTGCGCGCCGAACGTGAAGGGGTTCCCGAACGACGATGCGCCGCTCGCGAGCTGGCCGAACGAACCGTACTCGTACGACTCGGCGAGCGCGCCGGCGGTGTCGGTCAGCCCGGTGACGTTCGCCATGGCGTCCTGCAGGTAGTACAGGTCGGACCCGCCGCGGCTCATCACGAGCGGCATGTCGGGGTCGAGACCGAACGTGTAGCGCGCGACGATGGCGTTCGTGCCGTCGTACTCGAGCGCCGGTGCGTCGTCGACCCCGTATCCGTAGCGGACGGCGCCGCCGGCGCCGCTCCGCTCGACGCGCCGCTGGAGCGCGTCATAGCGGTAGGTCGTCGTCGTGCCGTCGGGCGCCTGGACCGACCGCAGCCTGCCGTCCGCCGACCAGTTGAAGCGCGTTACCGCACCGTCCGCACGGAGCGTCTTGGTGAGGAGACGGCCCTCGGCGTCGTAGGTGTAGGTCGCGACGGCGTCGCCGGTGAGCCGGTTCGCGGCGTCGTACACCGCGCCGCCCGACGTCCGGTTCCCCACGGCGTCGTACGCGTAGGACTCGTCCGGGCGGGACCCGGGGTGATCGGCACCGATGAGCCGTGCCGCGGGGTCGTACGTGTACGCGTGCGTCCCGGCGCGGTCGGTCATCGACTCCCGCAGCCCGCTCGGCCCATAGCTGTAGTGCGCTTCGTCTACGACGCTCGCCCCGTGGCTGTGGACGATGTCGGTCAGATCGCTGCCGACATTCCACTGGTAGCTCGTGTTCACGCCGTTGGGGCGCGACAGCGTCGACAGCCGTCCCAGCGCGTCCCAGCCGAAATCGAACGTCCCCGCCGGCGCGACGAGCTGCACGAGCCGATCGAGCGCGTCGTAGGCGTAGCGCGTCTCGCCGGACGCCGTCGTCATCGAGGCGCGCCTGCCCGCCGCGTCGTAGGCGTAAGACACCGTGGTCGTGGGCAGTGCGGAGCCAGCGACCGCCGAGGTCACAAGGCTCACGACGCGGTCGGCGAGGTCGTACTGGACGTCGACCCGGGCGTCGGCGTTCTCCGCGCGTATGAGCCTGCCGAGGCCGTCGTGTCCGAGCATCGCCAGCGCGCCGTCCGGATAGACCGTCCCGATGAGCGCGCCGTTCGCGTCGTACGTATGCGTCGTCGTCTGGCCGTTCCGGTCGGTCCGGGACACGATCCGGCCGGCCGCGTCGTACGTCCAGGCGCGGGTGTGACCGAGCGGATCCGTCTCGGAGAGGAGATGGCCGAACACGTCGTAGGCGTAGGTCCACGGGCGCGCGTTCGCGTCCCTCAGCCGGACCACGTTGCCGTCTCCGTCGTACTCGAATGAGGTCGTCGCGCCGGCGGCGTCCGTCACCGAAGTGATCCGGCCCGAAGCGTCGTAGCTCGTCTGCACGAGCGCGCCGGATGCGTCGCGGTAGGCGGCGAGGTTCCCTCGCGCGTCGTACGTGTACGTGCTCACGCCACCCGCCGGGTCCATCGCGGTCGCGAGCCGCCCGGACCCGTCGTACGTGAACCGGAAGATCGTGCCGCCGCCGTAGTCGACGGCGGTCGGGTTCTCGTTCGCGTCGCGGGTGATGTCGATCGCGACGCTGCCATCGGCCAAGACGATGCTGCGCAGCTCGCCGGCCGCGTCGTTCACGAACGTGGTCGTCCTCCCGAGCGGGTCGCGCAGGCCGGTGAGATTCCCGAGCGTGTCGTGCGTCAGCGTCGAGGTCCGGCCAAGCGGATCCGTGACAGACGCGAGATTGCCGGTCGCGTCGTACACCAGCCGCGTGGTCCGCGAGCTTCCGTCGAACACCTCGAGGATCTCGATCGGGTCGCCGCGCTCGTCGAAGGTCGTGATGGTCGTGAGGCGCCCGGCCGCGTCGGTCCTCGTCTCCTGTCGAGCCGAGACGTCCGAACGTACCTCGGTCGTGTTCCCGGCGCCGTCGGTGACGCTCGCCAGCCGGCCGTCGGCGTCGTAGGTGACCGTCTGGAACGGCCGGTTCGCGGGGTCGCGGCTGACGAGCAGGTTGTGGTCCGCGGAGTACTCGAACGAGATGGTGCGGCTCGCGCCGTCGGTGAAGCTCACCAGGTCACCGGCCGGCGAGTACCCATACCGGAAGGTTTCGCCCGTCGGCCCGACGATCTGCGTGATGCGGCCGAGACCGTCGCGCGTGAAGGCGAGCGAGGGCCCGAGCGACGACGTCACGCCGGAGGGCGAGACGGTGAGCGTGTTCCCGGCGCGATCGCGCGCGCTCACGAGACCGGTGCCGCGGTCGATCGTGTACGCGGTCCCGTCCCTCGCCGTGAGCAGGAAGCGCTGCGGGTCGTACACGACGCCGCCGCTATAGAGGTTGCCGTCGGCGAAGTAGTCGAGACCAGTCGGGCCGAGCGCCTGCAGCTTCGACGTCGTGCCCGGCCGGGCGGTGAACTTCGCGGTCCCGGTCCAAAAGATGTTGCTGCCGCCGTCCGGCGTGAAGTCGAAGATCTCCTGGCGCCCGTCGGGCCAGGTGACGCTCACCGCGTGCGGCACCGAGGTGCGGAAGGCGGTGAGGCAGAGCCCGAAGAAGCACTGCGCGTTGTACTGCGTCCACCCGCCGAGACCGAGCGGGCGCGCGGTCGCAACGTGGAAGTTCGCCAACTCGAGACGCCAGCCGACGCCGAAGTCACCGACCGCCTTCTCGTAGCTGTCGTACGTGCGGAAGACCTGCATCGGGAGCCCAGCGACCGGCACGGCGAGATCGCGATAGGTCGTGACGTAACGGCCCAGCTTCAGCGCGCCGTCAACGGTCAGATTCGTCGTCGATGTCTGGACGCCTCCGCCGCTCGCGGTCGCGCTGACGGTCACGGCGTACACACCGTTGGGGAGGCGCGTCGGATCGAACGTCGCGAGCGTCCCCGGCGGCGTGCCCGTTCCGCTCGCGAGCGTGACGTCGGTGGTCGTGCCGGCGCGCCGGTACGTCACGCTCCAGGACACGATGGTCTGGCCGGAGGGTGGCGCGAAGGACGCGGTGATCGCGACAGGCGCGAGCACGGTCTCGCCGTCGGCCGGACTCAGGGCGCCGATCGTCGGCTTCGGCGCCGGCACCGCGCTCCAGGGAACGTTCACCAGATTCGAGATCGCGGGCATACCGCTGAGCGACGCGCCTGCCTGCGCGTGGTCGGTCCCGGCGTTCGCGGCCTGGTAGGAGAAGATCGCGATGCCGGATGCGTCGGTGGTCTCGGTGATCTCCTGCGTGTTCGGGCCGGTGATGCTCAAAACGACAGGCAGGTCCGCGATCGGCACGCCCGAAGCGTCCATCGCCGCGACCGTGAAGAACTGTGTCTGCCCGACCGGCTTCGCCACGATCGTGATGGGCGTCAGCGAGAGCGAGCCCGACGGGGGCACGCCGGTGCGCGCCGGGCCCTGCGTCATGGTGATCGCGAGCTGGCCGCCGCAGCACTCCGTGTAATCGACCTCGTACGGGTACGAGCCCGCCGCGGGGAAGTTGACGACGATCGTGTTCGCCCTTGGCGAGGTCGGTGCGTTGAAGGCCCCGACGATCGTGTAGCGCTCGAACGTCGTCAGGCCGTCAGGCGGCACGTTGAGCATCGGCCCGCTCACGCGCGTCGCGCCGTTCGCGATGCCCAGGATGAAACCGTCGTCGGAGAAGAAGTTGAACGTGACGTCGCCCGCCGTCGCGATCGTGAACTCACCGGTCAGAACGAGATTGAAGTTGAAGAGGCTTCCGACTCCGGCCTGCTTGCCGTTGCCCTCCAGCGGGATCGCGCCGGTGAAGTTCCCCAGCAGATCGGTCGTGACGTTGGTGAACGGCCGGGTGAACACGCCGACGCCAGACGTGTTGTGCGGCACCGTGCCCGCGGGCGGGTTGAAGTTGATCGTCGGCACCAGCTGGGTGAACTGCGGCGTCTCGGTCGCGGGCGTCCGGAAGACGCCCGAGTTGTCGCTCGTGAAGACGCGCGCGAGCACGGTCGTCGTCGTCACCTGCTGGATCGGCGTGACCCACGAGATCCCCGAGGTGTTCGACGTGAGCGTGGCACCGCGATAGGTCGCGGTGGCCTGCGCGGTGTCGTTGCCGCGCGTCGTCCCGGTGTACGTGAAGGTCGCGAGACCGGTCGCGTCCGTCGTCGCGTCGGCGGTCGTCGGATTCGCCCCCGTGATCGCGAGGTGGACCGCGAGACCGGCGATCGTCACGCCATCCTTGTCCGTCGCCGTGACGGTCAAAGTCTGGGAGGTGCCGGTCACGTTCGGGCCGGCCGTCGCGGGCGCGAGGACGAGCGTGGAGCCGGCGCCGGAGGCGGTGACGCGGGTGGTGAACGTCGCGGAGATCGGCCCGTAAAGGTTCGCGTTCGCATCGCGCCAGGTCACCGACGCGGTGTCGGTGAGATCGCCGACCGGCTGCGCGAGGGGGATGTCGAAGCTCGCCTGCGCGCTCACCGGCGCGCCGCCCGGATCGAGGGTCGCGGGTACGCCATTCGTCGCGACGTGCGCGCCGCCGGGGAAGAGGTCATCGACCGCGAGATCCTGTGCCTGCGCGGATCCCGTGTTCTGAAGGCCGATCGTGTACTGAACTGTCGTTCCGGCGTCGGCGGTCGCCGGACCCTGCTTGCTGATCCGGACGATCGGCAGCAGCACCGTCGCGGAGGCCGTTGGATCGGGCGCGGGCGTGTTGACGAGCGTGCCGTCCGCCGCCGTCGCCGACGCGTGGGCGCTCGCGACGAGTGGCGTGCTCGTGGCGAGACCAAGCCGCGCGAGATATGCGGCGTCGGTCTCGTCGCTCGCCTTCGCGGCCGGCACCGGGATGAGGAAGCTCGCGCTCGCGGTGGCGGAGGCGCCGGGCGCGAGCGCACCGACCGTCGTGGCGACCGGCGCTCCCGAAGGGGGCACGATCGTCACGACCGTGTTCGTCAGACCGCTCGAGAGCGTGCGCCACTGAGCGGTGAAGTCGACGCGCTGTACATAGGGCTGGCCGTTCTGCAGCTTGCGCGGCGTCACCTCGAAGTGCACGACGTTGCGCACGGCGCGCGCCGTCGTCGGGTCGAGAAGGAGCGCGAGCTGCGCGGGTGTGAGCGGGATCGATGCCTGGTAGCTCCAGCTCGCGGTCGCACCCTTCGCGATGCGCGTGCCGACGATCGCGTCGCCGGTAGCCGGATAGGTCACGCCGTCACTCGCGATCGACGACAGCTGCAGCGTCATCGCCCCGGCCGCGGGTGGCGGCTCGAACGCTGTGTACCCGGGTTGCGCGGCCGACGCGACCGCGAACGGGATCCACTTCTGATCCGGTCCCGAGAAGTACTCGACCGCGTCGTAGTACGCGGCCACGGTCGAGTCGATGTCGCTTTGGCTCGCGGCCGTGAACGTCCCGGCGAGACCTGCGTTCGCACCGTTGTTCGCGACGGTCGCTCTGTACGCGAGCTGATCGCCGGGGATACCGCGATCGGGATTCACGGTGAGGGTGAGCCCGAGCGTCGGCGTCAGCGTCGATGCGCCGACCGTCTTGCTCAGCTCAATGCTGGCGTTGCCGTCGAAGGCGGCGGCTCGCGGCGCGAGCGGCCATGCCACGATCGTCGCGACCATCGCCGCGATGCAGACCCGGCGGATGCTCCCCAACCTGCGTCTCCCCCGCCGGCCGATCCGCCGGTGAGGGCATAGTGATGACTGCTATCGGTTAGTCAAGCATTTGCTGAAATATCAGGAGGATCGACTGCGTCATCGCTCTTGGCGCGTGCCGTCAGCGCTGGCGGCGATGCGCGCGGACACGGAGCTGCTCATCGTCGGTGCCGGCGACGGCGGGCTCGCCGTCGCGCACGACCTCGTGCGCGCCGGGCGCGACGTCCTGCTCGTGGACGCGCATCCGCGCCGGGACTCCACTTCGTGCGCGGTCGTTTCCTCTTCGCGATCTCGCGGCATGCGCGCGTCGCGCGCGACGTCCGCCGCTCGGGCTGACGCCGCGCGCGACCTGCGGCTAGACGCGCTTGGGGTTGGTGATCGCGCGGACCAGCGCGACGATGAGCAGTGCGACGAGGAACAGGAACGTGATCGACAGCAGGGCCGCGATGTCGAGGACCGGCGGTCCCTGCGGCTCGGGGAAGATGCCCTGGAACGGACGCACCAGCGGTTCGGTCGCGCCATACAGGGCCGCGATGAGCGGCTGGTTCGCATTCGCTCCGGTGAGCTTGAAGACGAAGCGCAGGAGCAGCAGCACCTCGAGCACGGTGAACACGAGCGTCACGACGTTCGTGGCCGTCCAGACCGAGCTGGCGCTCCCACTCGCCGCCCCGACGTTGACGTTCGGGGCCGCTGGCGTCGTCATGGGTCGCTCGCGTACCTGCTCGAAGCGTTCGACACGCTCGACTCGTTCGGTGGGATGGTCGTCGCGTTGTGTGGTTGTCATGCCGAGCAAGGCAGCAGGGACCGTGCCAAGCGGCTAACCTGCCGAGCGTGGAGGCATTCCCCTTTCGCTGCCGGCAGCGCGTGCGCTTCGGCGAAACGGACATGCAGAACGTCGTCTACTACGCCAACTACCTCCTCTACGCGGAGGTCGGCCGCGTCGCCTACCTGCGCGAGCTCGGTATCCGGTACGGAGACCTCGTCGCCAGGGGGCTCGACTTTACGATCGGCGAGGCGAGCGTCCGCTATCGTGCGCCGCTGCGGTTCGACGAGGAGTTCGACATCAAGGTGCGCGTTGGCGAGGTCCGCCACTCGTCGTGGTCGTTCGAGTACGCGGTCGACCGTGCCGATGGACTGCACTGCGCGGAGATGACCACGGTGCAGGTGATGACCGACCGCGCGAGCCTCCGGGCCACGCGCATGCCCGAGGACCTTCGCGCGGCGCTCGAGAACGCGAGGGAGGTCGAGGGCGCGCGACCCCTTCGGCCTGGGTCTGCTGCCCGCTAGATGGACGTCGAGCTTCCGGAAGAGGTCCGGCTCCTCCAGCGCACCGTTCGCGGTTTCGTGGACGACGTGCTCGTCCCGCGCGCCAAGGAGATCGAGGAGAAGGACGAGATCCCGCGTGCGCTCATCGCGAAGATGGGCGAGGCGGGCCTTTTCGGGATCGGGCACGACGAGCGCTGGGGCGGTCAGGGTTTCGGAAAGCTGGGCTACGCCGTCGCGGTCGAGCAGCTCGCCCGCGTGAACGCGTCGCTGTGGAACGTCGTCGGCGGGTCGGCCGGTCTCTGCGGCACCGCGATCTCCGTCGGCGGACCGGACGAGCTGCGCGAGCGATACCTGCCGCAGATCTTCGCCGCGGAGAAGATCGGCGCGTACGCGCTCAGCGAGCCGGGGGCGGGCAGCGACGCGGGCAGCCTGAAGACCGCGGCGGTGCGTCGTGGGGGCGACTACGTCATCGAGGGCTTCAAGACGTTCATCACGAACGCCCCCATCGCCGACGTCTTCGTCATCTTCGCCAACGCGGATCCCGAGAAGGGATCGAAGGGCATCACCGCGTTCGTGGTGGAGCGCGGTACGGAAGGCCTCGAGATCGGCAAGAACGACGAGAAGATGGGCCTCCACGGATCGACCACGGCGCAGCTGTACTTCAGCGGACTCTGCGTGCCCGCGTCGCAGCGCATCGGGAACGCAGGCGACGGCTTCAAGATCGCGCTCCGCACGCTCGACTTCGGCCGTCTCGGCCTCGCCGCGCACTCGGTCGGCGCGGCGCAGCGGCTCCTCGAAGCCTCCGTCGAACACGCGCAGACGCGCGTGCAGTTCGGCAAGCCGATCGGGGCGAACCAGGCGATCCAGTGGATGCTCGCGGATGCCGCGACGGAGATCCACGCCGCGCGCCTGATGGTGTACGACGCGGCGTCGCGAGCGGACCGCGGCGAACGCATCACCGACCGAGCCGCGATGGCCAAGCTCTTCGCGACGGAGATGCTCGGCCGCGTCGCCGACGCGGCGGTGCAGATCCACGGTGGCATGGGGTACATGCGCGAGCTCTGGATCGAGCGCGCGTACCGCGATGCCCGTATCACCCGTATCTACGAAGGCACGAGCGAGATCCAGCGCGTCGTCATCGCGGGCGCGCTGTTAGCGGACAGTTAGGGTCGCGCGCGGCCGCCGCCTGTGGATAACCGCGGCGTTCCGGTGGATAAACGTGTCGGGAACGCCTGGAATGAGTGAAAACTGTGGATAGATGGCCTGTGCTGAGAGCGGTCACGCCGGGTGGCCACCCGCTCATCACCGCCTCGTGGCTGGTCGGTGTCGCCGTGGCGGCGCTCGCCTTCGTTTCGGCGATCCTGGGCGCGAGTGCGGTCGCGGCGGTGCTGGCGCTGGCCGCCCTCGCCGTTTTCGTGGCCGGTTCGGTCGCGTATCGACACCGCCTGCGGCGCTTCACCGCGACGCTCGTCGCCGTGGAGGAGGCGCTCGACGCCGATGACGTGCAGCGTGCGCGCGATCTCATGTCGCCGCTCCTCGCCCGCTTTCACACGTTCCCGCTGGTGCAGGAGGTCGCCGCCGATGTCCTGTACGCGGCCGGCGATCCGCTCTCCGCCGCGTCGCTCTGGGAACGGGCGATGAAGAACCTTGGCGCCACGCGTGTGGCGCCGCGTCTGGTGGCGGCGTACGCGGCGCTCAATCGCGGCGGCGACGCGCGCCGCGCCGCGGCCCTCGTGCCGAACGAGCCGCTCGCGCAGCTTGCGCTCGCGTGGAGCGAGCTCGCGGCGAACGATGGCGACCGCGAACACGGCGCCGCCCTCGCCGGTGAGCTCGTGCGCGATGTCGAACACTCTCCCAACGCGACCGTTGCCGCGATGACCGCGGCGGTGGCGGCGATCGCGGACGCGCAGCGTGGCGATCGCATCGGCATGGCGGCGAAGCTCGAGGCGATGCGCCGCGCGACGCCGACGCAGAACGACGCCGCGTTCCTGGGCTATCTCGCGGGCGTGGCCCTGCGCGAGGCGGGCGATCTCGAGGAGGCGCGCCGCGAGTTCAGCGCCGCCATCGAGCGGTCACCCGAGTCGATCGGCGGGGCGCTCGCGCGCCGCGAGCGCGCGCACCTTCCGACCTAGAGACCTGCCGCACGCGGCGACCTAGAGACCTGCGTCGCGCAGCGTCTCGAGGAATCCCGCCACCGGCCCGATCGCTTCGCCGGCATCCTTGCGCCGGAGCGCGACGATCGGACGCCGTACGGGTTGCGCACCGATGAGCCGCACCGGCCGCAGCGAGCGCGAGCGCAGCTCGGCCTCGAGCGCCATGCGCGGCAGGAGCGCGACGCCGAGGCCCAGCTGCACCATCTTCTTGGCGGCCTCGACGTTGTCGAGCTCCAGCACGCTGGCCGGCACGACGCCCGCCTCGCGGAACAGCGCGCTCGTGAGCTCGTGATAACTGGACGTACGATCGAAGAGGATCAGCCGCTCCGAGGCGAGCTCGTCCATCCGCACCTTCGTGCGCGCGGCGAACGGGTGGCGTCGGCTCACCACGAGCAGCATCTCGTCCTCGAAGACGGGGATGAGCTCCACCTCGGGATGTCGGATGGGCCGTCCGAGGCCGATGTTCACCTCCTGGCGGAGGACCAGGTCGAGCACCTCCTCGGTGTGGCCGGTCCGCACGCCGAGCCGCACGTTCGGATGCGTCGAGCGGAAGGTCTTGAGGATCGTCGGCAGCAGGTAGGTGCTGACGGCCGGCGCCGCGCCGATGACGAGCTCGCCGGTCGCTCCCTCGCGGAGGTCGGTGATCACCTGCCGCCCCTCGGTGACGAGCCCCAGGGTGCGCTGCGCGTAGGGGAGAAAGGCGCGTCCGGCGTCGGTGAGCTTCATGCCCCGCGCGCTGCGAACGAAGAGCTCGACTCCCAGGTCGCTCTCCAAGGACTTGAGCCGCGCGGTAAGCGCGGGCTGCGTGAGGAAGAGCGCCTCCGCGGCCCGGCTGACGTTGCCGGTGCGCGCCACCTCGACGAACGACTCGAGGTGGGCGAGGAGCATGGACTCAGGCAAGGCGAACGCCCAGCGCGTATTGGAGCATATCAACCAAGTTTATAGCCCGCATCAGAACTAGCAATTGGACTGATGGCCTCCGCGCCACGGAAGATGCCACCTCATCCACGCATGCTTCAACAACGCCGGGAGGCTGAGATGACCGAGCTTGACGAGCGGATCGTCATCGAGCGCGAACGGGCCGAGCTGCTCAGGAGGCAGATGGCGTGCGGCTGCCCCGACCGGTGTGACATCGACCATGACAACTGAGGCGCCGGTCCGCACGACCGAGAAGGTCGAGCTCGCGCCCTCCTCGCTGTTACCGGACGGTTACGTCGTCCCCGCCTCGCGCTGGATCGATCCCAGCACGCGGATGCGCGAGCTCCTCGACACCGAGCCCTTCCTGTTCGGTCCCGGGGTCTACGACCCACAGGGGGCCGAGCTCGCGATGTACTACGGCTTCAAGGCGGTCTACTTCAGCGGCTACTCGTTCGCGATCGGGCATCTCGGAACGACGGATATGGACCTGTACAGCGGGCCCGAGATCGCCGACGGCGCTCGCCGGACGGTCTCGGCGCTGCGGAAGTTCCAGCTCACGATGGCCGTTGGCGACCCGGAGAAGGGCATCAAGCCGAAGCACCTCGAGATCCCGCCGGTCGTCGTCGACATGGACGGCGGCTACGGCAACCTCTTCAACGTCCAGCGCACGACGGAGCTGTACGTGACCGCGGGCGTCGCGGCCGCGCACCTGGAGGATCAGGTCCTCCCGAAGCGCTGCGGCCACATCGGCGGAAAGGCCCTCATCTCCGCGGATGAGATGATCGGCAAGCTGCGGATGGCGCGCGCCGTCGCGGAAGATCTGGGCCGACCCGACTTCGTCGTCATCGCGCGGACCGACGGCGTCTCCGCCATCGACGCGCCCGAGAAGTCGCGCGGCATCGACCTCGCGATCGAGCGTGCGCTGCGCTACCTCGACACGGGCATCCCCGACCTCGTCTGGTGCGAGCTCCCGACCTCCGAGCGCGAGCCCGTCGAGCGATTCGCCGACCAGGTGCGCCGACGTTTCCCGGACGCGCGCTTCGCCTTCAACTGGTCGAGCTCGTTCAAGTGGTTCAACGATCCCGATCCGATCACCTTCGCGCAGCTCGGCGAGCTCGGCTACCGCTTCGTCTTCATCACCCTCGGCGCGCAGCACGCGATGGCGCACGGACTCTCGACGCTGCTGCAGGGCATGAAGGAGAAGCAGGAGCAGGCGTACATCGAGCTCCAGCGAAAGGAATGGGCGGCCGGCCAGGATCTGCCGAGCAAGAGTCACCACTTCTTCTCGGGCGTGCCGTATCACCAGCTCGTGGGCGAGACCTTCGGTGGATCGCGCCTCGGTTCGAAGTTCCAGGAGAAGCTTGCGGAGGAGCGTGTCGTATGAATCCAAATGAAGACTGGATCGCGGAGCAGACGCGTCTCCTCACGCTCGAGGATGGCTTCGGGCCCCGCTACATCCCCGAGTCGGGCGGCTCCTCGAACTCCTCTTCCCAGCCTTCGGCGGACTCGAGCTCTTCGGCGTAGCGCTCGGGCTCGAGCCCGAGGCTCTCGATCACCGCGATGAGGCCGTTGCGCTGCTCGGGCGGGGTGGTCTTGATCCAGCCGCGCACGACATCGTCCACCTCGACCTCGCTCGCCCCGCGCTGCTCGGCGACCCCTTCGCTCTCGTCGCGCGCCGACGCGCCCGCGAGGTCGCGCAAGGTCTCCGGCACCATCCGCACCAGGGCCTGGAGCATCGAGTCCGCGGCGTCGGTCCAGTTCATCCGATCGCGTCGATGCCGGTCGCGAAGCGCCCGATGATGAGCTTCTGGATCTGCGTCGTGCCTTCGTAGAGACGGTTCACGCGCGCGTCGCGCCACAGCCGCTCGACCGGGAACTCGTCCGAGAAGCCGTAGCCACCGTGGATCTGGATCGCGTTGTCGCACGCGCGCTGCGCGATCTCGCCGGCGTAGAGCTTCGCGATGCTCGTCTCACGCGTGCTCGCGATCCCCTTGTTCTTCAGGTGACCGGCGCGATAGACGAGCAGCCGCGCGGCCTCGGTCTCGACGACCATGTCCGCGATCAGCTCCTGCACCAGCTGGTGCGCGGCGATCGGCTTGCCGAACGCTTTGCGCTGCGTCGCGTACGCGATCGACGCGTCGATCGCCGCCTGCGCCTGACCGACGGCGCCGGCGGCGACCGAGTAGCGGCCGGAGTCGAGCGCGGCCATCGCGATCTTGAAGCCCTCGCCGACCGCGCCGAGGCGCATCGCGTCCGGAACGCGCACGCTGTCGAGGATCAGCTCGCTCGAGTCCGACGAGCGAAGGCCGAGCTTCCCGTGCAGCGCCTGGCTTCCGTACGGGCTCTGCTCGCGGTCGATGAGGAACGCCGTAATGCCCTTGTGTCCGTCGGCGGGACTGGCGTTAGCGAACACGAGCGCGAGCTTGGAGACGGAGCCGTTCGAGATCCACATCTTGCGGCCGTTGAGGATCCAGTCGTTGCCGTCGCGCTTCGCCGTGGCCTGCAGCCTGGCGGCATCGCTTCCGACCGCCGGCTCGGTGAGGCCGAAGCATCCGATGACCTCGCCCTTGCACAGACGCGGGAGCCACGCACGCTTCTGCTCCTCGCTACCGAACCTCAGGATCGTGATCTCCACGAGCGAGATCTGGACCGACAGCGTCGTGCGGACCGACGAGTCCGCGCGGCCGACCGCCTCGGTGATGATCGCGTGCGAGATGAAGTCGATGCCCATGCCGCCGTACTCCTCGGGGATCGGACCGCCGAGGAACCCGATCGGCGCCATCTTCTTGAGGACGTCCCACGGGAAGCGCTCGGCGCGGTCGCGCTCACGCGCGCCGGGCGCGATCTCGCGATCGGCGAACTCGTTCGCGAGCTTGTGGATCTCCTCTTGTTCGGCGGACAGGTCGAAGTCCATTCGCGCAGACTAGCAAGGATGCGCGCTCTGCTCTTCGACCTCGACAACACGCTGCTGATGGAAGACCAGGTCACCTTCCGTGCGGTGCGGGCGGCGTGCGAGCGGGCGGCCGGGCTGGCCGACGCGGAACGGCTATACGAGGCCGCGCTCCGCATCGCCGACGATCGCTGGCACGCCGCTCCGACGTCTGTCTACGCCGACCGCATGGGCATCTGGTGGGGTGAAGGCCTCTGGGGCGAGTACAAGGGAGAAGGAGATGGACTTCGTGCGCTGCGCGACTTCGTGCCTCACTTCCGGCGCGACGTGTGGCGCGACGCGCTTGGCGCCTGCGGTGTCGATGACGCAGGCCTCGCCGCCGATCTCGATGACGTCTATCGCCGCACGCGGCGCGCCGGTGAGATCGTCGATCCAGAGGCCGTTGCCGTGCTAGATGATCTTTCGCGCGATCACCGGCTGGCGCTCGTGACGAACGGAGCGCCCGACGTGCAGCGCGAGAAGCTCGGTCGCGCCGCGCTCGCCCAGTACTTCTCTGCGATCGTCATCTCCGCGGAGCTCGGCGTCGGGAAGCCCGACCGGCGCATCTTCGCGGCCGCGCTCGACGCGATCGGCGCGCGAGCCGACACCGCGGTGATGATCGGCGACAGCCTGCCGCGCGACATCGGCGGCGCGCGTGACGCCGGACTGCGATCCATCTGGGTCGATCGCGGAGACGTGGTGTCAAAGCCGGATGATCCGATGCCCGACGCGCGCGTGGCTGCTCTCAGCCAGATCCGGTCGTGCCTCGACGCCTGGGAGCCTGACGCCGCTTCTCCTCGAGGCTCGCCCTGATCTCGTCGGGCGTCGCCTCGATGTGCGTCGCGAGGACGAGCATCACGTACAGGACGTCGGTGAGCTCGCTGATCGTGCGTTCGCGGCCCTCTCCGCGCAGTGCGGCCGCCGTCTCACCGGCTTCCTCGACGAGCTTCGCGGCGATCGCGTCGGGTCCTTCGCGGAAGAGCTGTGCCGAATACGAGTCCGGGGGCAGGTCGCGGCGGCGCTGGCGCAGCATCGCGGCGAGCTCTGACAGGAACCGTCCGAGGTCGCGCTCGTTCACCGGCCCGAAGCACGTCGCCTGACCGGTGTGGCACGCCAGGCCCGCCGGATGGACCTTCACGAGGAGTGCGTCCGCGTCGCAGTCCGGCACGAGCTCGACGAGATGCAGGACGTTGCCGCTCGTCTCGCCCTTCTTCCAGAGCTTGTCGCGCGAGCGGCTGTGGAAGTGGACCTCGCGCGTGCGCAGCGTCGCGTCGAGCGCCTCGCGGTCCATGTACGCGAGCATCAGCACCGCGCCGGTGGCCGCGTCCTGCACGACGGCGGGGACGAGCCCCCGCTCGTCGAAACGCACCTCGTCCGTCATGCGGCCTCCACACTCGGCCGCACGTTCACGCCTCGCCGCCCGAGCTCCTCTTTCAGCGCGGACACGGTGATCTCGCGCGCGTGGAAGATCGAGGCCGCGAGTCCGGCCTCCGCGCCGGTGCGCTGGAACAGCTCGACGAAGTGCGCGACGCCGCCGGCGCCGCCGGACGCGATCACCGGAACGCGCACGGCGTTGGCGACGCGTGTCGTGAGGTCGAGCTCAAAGCCGTCGCGCGTGCCGTCGCGATCCATCGATGTCAGCAGGATCTCCCCCGCGCCCGCCTCGACGCCGCGGCGCGCCCACTCCACCGCGTCGAGCCCC
>Ga0326597_10007531_pt1 | contig 14807 bp, 11 predicted proteins | sample RVTome_12_FD_203789 | JGI IMG/M metagenome (GOLD analysis project Ga0326597, IMG submission 203789) | Soil microbial communities from uranium-contaminated site in the Upper Colorado River Basin, Wyoming, United States - RVT100D185 | ecosystem: Environmental > Terrestrial > Soil > Contaminated >... | reverse complement strand
GCCCCCGCGGTCACGAGGACGATGTCCAGGAGGCCGATCACGACGAACGGGGCGAGCTTGCCCAGGATGAGCTGCCAGGCCTGCAGGGGCGTCACGATGATCTGCTCGAGGGTGCCGATCTCCTTCTCACGGACGACGGCCATGGAGGGAACGATCATGGTCACGAGCATGAGGACCATGGCCACGACCGCGGGCACGTAGAACCAGCGGCTCTTGAGGTCGGGGTTGTAGAACACCCGCGGCCGGAGGTCGATGCCGCCCGCGGCGGGGGTTGGGTTCGGTGCGCGCTTCCGCCTCGCCTGCTGCAGCGCGGCGCCCATCTCGCCGACGATGCGGGAGGCGTAGCCGAGGCCGACCACCGCGGAGTTCGAGTCGGTGCCGTCCGCGATGAGCTGGAGGCGTGGGGTCCGGCCTCCCGCGGCGTCGTCGCCGAAGCCGGCCGCGATGACGAGAGCGACCTGGGCGCGGTTCCGGACGAGCCAGGGCTCGACGGCGTCCACCGTGTCCTCCGCACCCACCAGCCGGAAGTAGCCCGAGCCGGTGAAGCGCTCCAGGAGCTCGCGGCTGGCGTGGCTGCGGTCCTGATCGACCACCAGCATGGGGATGTCCGTCACGTCGAGGTTCGCCGCGTAGCCGAGGGCCAGGAGCTGCAGCAGGGGGCCCACGAACAGGGCGGGAAGCAGCTTCTTGTCCTGCCGGAGCTGCAGGAACTCCTTCACGATGACGCGCCAGAGGACGTGCATGGTCGTCAGGCCTCCGGCCTCGTCAGCCGGGAGTAGGCGATCCCCATGACCACGATGGCGTAGAGGACGAGGAAGGCCACGTCCTGCCAGTAGGGCAGGAGGCTGGCGCCCTTCAGAATGACCCCGCGCAGGATCACGTTGAAATAGCGGGCGGGCACTGCGTAGGTGATGGCCTGAAGGACGATGGGCATCGAGCGGATCGGGAAGATGAACCCGGAGAGGAAGATCGCGGGCAGCATCGAGGCGACCATGCCGACCTGGAAGGCCACGGCCTGGGTCTCGGCCACGCTCGAGACGAGGAGACCGAAGCCGAGGGCGCCGATGAGATAGATGAAGGTGGCGACGAAGAGGGAGAGATACGGGCCCCGCACCGCCACCCCGAAGAGGATGCGGGCGGCCACCACGATGAGGACGGTCGCGATCAGGGAGATCAGGAGGTAGGGGAGCATCTTGCCCGCGATCAGCTCGCCGGGCTTCAGGGAGGTCACCCGGAGCTGCTCCATCGTCCCGCGCTCCTTCTCGCGCACCACGGCCAGGGCGGTGGAGAGGACCGCGGTGAGCATGAGGATGAAGCCGATGAGGCCGGGCACCAGGAACTGGGTGGACCGGAGCTCGGGGTTGTAGAAGACGCGGGGCTCGTAGCTCACCGTCGGCTCGACGGGGCGGCCCTCGACCTCGGCCCGCAGGTCCACGTTGGCCTCGGACACGATCGAGGAGGCATAGCCCATGAGGGTGGTGGCGGTGTTGGCGTCGGCCCCGTCCACCAGGAGCTGGACGGTGGCGCGCCGGCGCTCCGCCAGGCGCCGCGAGAAGTCCTCCGGGATGGCCAGCACCGCCTTCGCGGTCCGGCGCTGGGTCAGCTCGTCGAGGTCGGCGTCGGCGCCCACGCTCGAGGCCAGATCGAAATAGGTGGAGTTCACGAACGCGGCCACGAGGTCGCGGCTCTTGCGGCTCTGGTCCAGGTCGCGCACGGCCAGGGGCACGTGGCGCACGTCGAAGTTGATGGCGTAGCCGTAGAGCACCAGCATCATGGTGGGCACGCCGAGAAGCATCATCAGGGAGAGGGGATCGCGCGAGGCCTGCCGGAGCTCCTTGGTGGCGATGGCCCAGACCTTGCGGGGGCTCACGCGGGGCTCGCGGCCGCGGCCCGGGCGGCGTCGGCGCTCTCGATGCAGTGTATGAAGACGTCCTCGAGCGACGGCACGATGCGCTCGACCTCGGCGGGAACGTTGCCGTCGGCGGTCAGGATCTCCCGGATGCGCCGGCGCCCCGCCTCCGCGTCTTCGACCACGACGTGGAGCCGGGTGCCGAAAAGGGCGGCTTCCAGGACGAAGGGCTCCCGCTCCAGCCGCTCCTGGGCCTCGAGGAAGCGCGGGCACGCGACCTCCAGGAGGGCGCGGCCGGCGAAGACGTCCTTCAGCTCCGAAACCGTTCCCAGGGAGACGAGCTGCCCCGCGTGCAAGAGGGCTATCCGGTCGCAGCGCTCGGCCTCGTCGAGGTAGTGGGTGGTGACGATGATCGTGACTCCCTCGGCCGCCAGGGCGTCGATGAGGTGCCAGAAGCGGCGGCGCGAGACCGGATCCACTCCGCCCGTGGGCTCGTCGAGGAAGAGGACTCGCGGGGCGTGCATCACCGAGCAGGAAAGGGCGAGGCGCTGCTTCCACCCGCCGGGGAGCGAGCGCGTCAGCAGGTCCTCCTTGCCTACGAGCCCGGACATGGAGATGGCCCAGGCCTTGCGGTCTCGGAGCGCCGGTCCCCGCAGGCCATAGACCCCGCCGAAGAAGTCGAGGTTCTGGCCCACGGTGATGTCGTCGTAGAGGCTGAAGCGCTGGGTCATGTAGCCGATGCCGCGCTTCACGCCCTCGGGGTCCTTCGCGACGTCGATGCCGAGAACCCGGATAGCACCCGCGGTGGGCGTCAGCAGGCCGCACATCATGCGGATGGTGGTGGACTTGCCCGCGCCGTTGCTGCCGAGGAGGCCGAAGACCTCGCCCGTCTCCACGGTGAAGCTCACGTCGTCCACCGACGTGAAGGCCCCGAAGCGCTTGACGAGATGGGCGACTTCGATCGCGGGCATGGAGGGCCTCTCCGGAGCGGGCCTAGCGGCCGACCGCGCGGTCGAGCTGCGCCTTGGCCACGCGCAGCCGCGTCGTGGCCCGGGTCTCGTCGAGGCCGGCGCGCAGCAGGCGCGTTTCCGCGTCGAGGAGGTCCGAGGAGGGACTGACCCCCGCCTGGTACCGGTCCTGGCTGACCTTCACGTTTTCGCGAGCCGCCTCGACGCTGCGCGCGGCGACCCGCTGGGAGGCGCGCGCGGTGCGCACGGCCAGGGCCCGGGCCGTCACCTCCAGACGGATGCGCTGCTCGAGGTCGTCGAGCTCGCGCCGGGTCGCCTCCGCCTGGGCGCGGGCCCGAGCGGTGGCGGCCGACGTCCGACCGCCGTCGAAGGCAGTCCAGGACACGCCGATCCCCAGGCTCCAGGTGTCGCGCCACACGCCCTCGAGGGGGAAGATGCGCTGGCTCGGGTTCGCGTAGTCGTAGCGGCCCTGCACGGAGGCCTGGGGCAGGGCGGAAGCGCGAGCCACCTTGATCGAGGCGTCGGCGGCGGCGACCCGCGCGCGCAGCGAGCGCACCTCGGCCCGAGCGTCGAGAGCCGGGCCCACGAGGGTCTCCACGTCCGCGTCGGGGTCGTGCGTGTCGCCCTCGGCCACGGGCTCGACTCGGGTGGCCGGGGGGAGATGGAGCAGCCGGACGAGGTTGGCATTCTCGACCTCGGCCTCCACCTCGGCCTGGAGGCGGTCGAGCTCGGCCCGATCCCGCTCCACCTGCACGGCCAGGAGGTCGTTGCGCGCGGCCATGCCGGTTTCGAACAGGTTGGTGGCGTCCTTCAGGTGCGCCTCGTAGGAGGCGATGGCCTCCCGCAGCACGCGCTCGCCCTCGCGCAGCGCCGCGAGGTTCCAGTAGGACGAGGCCACCTCGAGGTCGAGGTCGGCGCCGCCGGCGATCCGGTCGTGGCGGGCGGCGTCGTGCTGGGCCGCGGTGGCGTCGATCGAGGCTCCCACTCGTCCGCCCGTGTAGACCGGCAGGTTGATCTCGGCCCGGGTCGACCACTGGTTGGGCAGGTTGGGGAACACCACCAGGTCGGGCTGCCCCGGCTGTGGCACCACGAATTCCTCGACGTTCGAGTTGCGGGAGTAGGCGCCCGTGAGGCCCAGAGTGGGAAGGCGCTCCGCGCGGGCGCCCCGTCGGCTGGCGTCGGCCGCGTCCTCCAATGCGACCAGGCGGGCCAGGCGCGGCGACGCGGCGCGCGCCCGGGCGACGGCTTCCGCGAGGGTCAAGCGGCAGGCGCCACCCGCCTCGGCACCCGTGGGGCACGAGGAGACGGCCAGGGCGAGAGTAAGGGCGGGGATCATGCGTTCACCTCGTCGTGTGCAGGCTCGCGCCGGACGCGGGCGATGAAGACGTCCTCGAGCGATGACGGCACCAGTCGCGCCGACTCCACCTCGAGACCCGAGGCGCGCAGTCCCTCGGCCAGCCGCTGTGCTCTGGCTTCCTCCCAAGCTGGGGACGCCTGCGGACCGCCGGCGTTCTCCCGGAGGCGCACGTGCAGCCTCTCGCCGAAGGACTCGACGTCCTCGACCTCGGGTCGAGCCGCGAGCCACTCGGCGGCCTTGCGCTTGGGATGGGCGATGACCTCGACGAGGGCTCCCGGCGCCTCCTCGCGCAAGGCACCCGGCGTCTCCACCGTGAGGATGCGGCCGTGGTCCATCAGGGCAACTCGCTGGCAGCGCTCCGCCTCGTCGAGGTAGGGAGTGGTGAGGAGGAGGGTGAGGCCCTCCTTCTGCAGGCGGGCCAGGATGCGCCAGAAGTCCCGGCGCGAGACGGGGTCGACCCCGGTCGTGGGCTCGTCGAGGATCAGCAGCTCGGGGGTGTGGACGAGGGTGCAGGCCAGGGCCAGCTTCTGCTTCATTCCGCCCGACAACCGGTCCGCCAGGCGGGTGCGGAAGGGAGCCATGCGCAGCATCTCGAGCAGCTCGTCGCGACGGGGCCGCCAGCCACGCACGCCGTGGATCTCCGCGAAGAAGGCCACGTTCTCGTCCACGGTCAGGTCGCCGTACAGAGAGAAGCGCTGCGAGAGATAGCCGATGCGCTCGGAGAGGGCGGCCTTGTCGGCCAGGGGCTCGAGGCCACAGGTGCGCACCGTGCCCTCGCTGGGGGCGAGCAGTCCGAGGGCAACGCGCAGGGAGGTGGTCTTGCCGGCGCCGTCGGGCCCGATGAGGCCGAACATCTCGCCCCGTCGGACCTCGAAGCTCACTTGCTCCGCGGCCACGACCGCGCCGTAGCGCCGGGTCATCCGGTCGAACCGCACGAGGACGTCGGGCGACTCCGGGTGGGCGCTCACTGCGCGGCCACCGCCCGCAGGCGGGCCTCCGCGGGCATGCCGGGCTTGAAGAGACCGTCCGCGTTGTCGAGGCCGATCTTGACCCGGTACACGAGCTTCACGCGCTCGTCCTTCGTCTGGACGTTGCGCGGCGTGAACTCGGCCCGGGAGGCCACGAAGGTCACCTGGCCGGTGCGCGATTGCCCCCCGTCCGTTACCACCTCGGCGTCCTGTCCGATGCGGAGGCGTCCGAGGTCGGCCTCCGGGACGTAGACCGTGAGCCACGCGCTCGCGAGGTCGGTGACCACGCAGAGCGACGATCCCACCTGGAGCAGCTCGCCCGGCTCGGCGATCTTCTCGGTCACGACCCCGTCGAGGGGGCTCGTGATCGTGGCGTCGCGCACCTGCTGCTCGAGCTGGGCGATGCGGGCCTCGACCGAGGCCACGCGGGCCCGTGCCGCGTCCTTCTCCTCGGCCCGATAGCCGGTGCGCACGCGCGCGAAGGCCTGCTCGAGGGCGGCGAGCCGGGCCGCCAGCATGTCGCGGTGCGTCTGCGCGTCGTCGCGCGACTTGGTCGTCCCGGAGCCGCGGGCGAGCAGGTCCTTCATGCGAGCGAGGTCCCGCTCGGCCCCTTCGAGCTCGGCGCGGGCGCTCGCCACCTGGGCCTCGATCTCGCCGATGTCCTCGGGACGAGAGCCCGCGAGGCGGAGGCGCAGCTCGGCCGCCGCCTGCTCGCGCTCCGCGCGGGCCTGCCGCAGGGCCAGGTCGGGGTCGGTGGTCTCGAGGCGACCGAGCTCCTGGTCGCGCTTCACGACGTCGCCCTCGCGCAGCGGGAACGAGGCCAGTCGGCCCGAGACCTTGGTGGCGATGCGCACGTCGGTGGCCTCGACGTGGCCGCTCGCGACGAGGTGCTCTGGGTCGCCCTTGCCGCGGCAGCCGCCGCCCAGGACGGCGGAGGCAAGGGCGACGACCGCGAAGACATCGGTGGGGAGGCCGCGGCTCGGTCTGCTTCTCATGGATCCTTCCTGTGGGCCATCAACCGGGGTCACGAGGACCGTCGGTGATGTGGAGATTTCGACAGGCTGCGGGGAACCCAACAGGACGTGGGCGTCCTTTGCCCATGCGACGGGCGTTGGCGGGCGACGAGCGTGTCCTGCGGCATGGGGCCCGCGCGATTCTAGCAGCCGCTTTCGCCCGTGATAGTCTCCGCGCACCCCCCTCATGAGGTCGCTCCTGCGCGCCGCCCGCAGCGTCTTCTTCTTCGCGGTGTACGGCCTCTGGCTGGTCTTCTTCTATGGCCTCGTGCAGCGCCTGGTCGTCTGGCCGCTCACCCTCCTCTTGCCGAAGCGGCGCGTGGCGATCACGGGTGCCTGGTTTCGCATCCTCGCGCGCTCCAGCCTGGGGCTGGCCCGCGTCTGCGCGGGGGTGAGGCTCACGGTCGAGGGCCGGATTCCGCCGGGGAGCTACGTCTTCGTGATGAACCACCAATCGCTCCTCGACGTCCCCATCGCCCACGCGCAGATGAGCGATCCCTACCCCGTGATCCCGACGCGGGCCCGCTACGCCCGCGGCATCCCCGGCATCTCCCTGAACATCCGCCTGGCCCGCCATCCCCTCGTCCACCAGACCAAGGAGAACCGGCGCCAGGACGTGGTCGCGATCGCGCAGGCGGCCGACGCGGTGGCGCGCGGGGAGCTGAGCATCCTCATCTACCCGGAGGGGCATCGGTCCCGCGACGGGGAGATCGGCCGCTTCATGCCCGCCGGCCTGCGCTCGATCCTGCAGCGCGCGCAGCGGCCGGTCTACCTGCTCGTGGTGGACGGCTTCTGGCGCGCCCGCACCACCGCCGAAGCGCTGCTGCACTTTGCCGGGCAGAAGGGCACCTTGCGCATCGTCGGCCCCCTGCCCTCTCCCGATGAGGGCTCGGCCGATGCCTTCGTGGAGGACCTTCGCGAGCGGATGGTGGCGGAGCTCCACGACATGCGCGAGAAGGCCGCTCAGGGGCGCGCGGAAACGGCGAAGTAGAGGGCGAAGTCCGTCGTGCTGAGCTGGCTCAGGAGGTTCTCGGTCATGCCCACCTCGAGCAGGGCCCGTGACGACAGGGCGACCTTGAGGCCGAGGTTGACGAGCCAGTGGAGGCCCGGATAGCGATCGATGTCGGCGACGAGGCGACTCGCCACGTCCGTCTCGAGGGAGAGGCTCAGGGGCCGCCAGGGACGGAACACGACCGCGGCGAAGGCGTGGGCCCGCGCGCGCTCGTACGCCACGCCCGCGACCCGAGTATCGCCTTCGATGGTGCCGCCCGCGCCTCCGTGGAGGTCCCAGGCGCGGCCCAGCGGTCGTCGCGCCACGAGCTGCAGCCCGGCTCCCAGGGAGTCCGCGAAGGGACCTTGGGCCGTGGGCAGGGACACGCGCGCCACGAGGGCGACGCTCGACGTGTCGGCGTGGAAGCGCCATCGTCCCGCGAGCTCCGCGTTCCCGAGCCCCATGCCGGTGGCGTCGTTCCAGGAAAACGGCTCCTCCGCAGTGGTCATACCCTCCACACGGAAGGCGTTCCGGCGGAAGGAGGGGCGACCGCCGTCTTCGATGCCGAGGAACGCGAAGGTGCGGTGCCAGGCGTCGATGAAGGAGTCGAGCGAGCCGCCACCCCGCCAACGGAGCGGGAGGCGCAGGGAAACGTCCGCGCGGGCGCCCAGGCCGTGCGTGAAGGTGAGGTCGAGGGTGCGAGTCTCGCCGTCGATGAGGAAGCTGCGATCCCTCGGCGCTTCGCCGGGTAGGTCCTGGGTCCACGAGAAGGAGTTGCCCCACAGGTAGGACAGGCGCAGCCGCGTGACGCCTTTTCCCACGGGGTCGGGCGACGTCGCAGGCAGGGTGAGGCGGCCCTGCGCCAAGACGTGCTCGTCGCGGATCTCGAGGGGAGCCGAAAGCTCGGTCTGCTCGAAGCCGGAAGCGGAACCCGGGGAGGGGGCCGGCGGTGGGTCTCCTGCGCTCACCCGGGCGAACGCCACGAAGACGAGGGGCAGGGACCAGGCGGGCCGAGTCAAACGGCCCATCGTCGCCCGGCGGCCCCGCCGGGCGCAACTCTCAGCGAACCTGTGCCAACCGGGCCTCGTCGAGCTTGAGGGCTTCGGTGTACCCCCCCTGGAAGCGGATGCGCAGCTCCGTCCCTGCGCTGAACGCGTGGAGGGGGAACACGATCATCGCGCTACGGGCCAGACGTGTCGGGCCTTCGTAGTCGTCGGCCACGGGCACGCGACGAAGGAAGGATTGGTAGGAGCTGGGCATGAGGAATCGAGTGGTTCCATCCGGGTTCGGCTTCGCCAGGACGACCTGCTCGACCTCGGGGAACTCCTTCGGGCTGCCCGCTTCGTAGCGCGCGTGCACGTAGACGTGCACCACCTCCGCGGTGGAGGCGGAGGGGAGGTCGGCCTCGCTCAAAGAGCCGTTCTGGGCCTTCACGCTCCGGGCGAGCCGGGCGACGCGCAGGAACGGGGTGTCGCAGTTGACGACGAAGGCGGGGCGACGGATGAGGTCGTAGGCCTCGAGCTCCCCGACCGCGATTTCGCCGAAGGCGATGGCCTCGCGGATGTGCTCGGTGCTCATCGAGCGCGGGGCCTCGGCGCGGGCGGGCGCCGCGGCGAGCAGCAGGCACAGGGCAGGCAAAAGGTAACGGGTCACCACGAGGCTCACTCCTCCTTGCGGCTGGGAGAGCAAGTGTGATGCCGGATTCGGAAGACCTTTTGCGTGATGTGGTTAGAGGAATCGTCCGTGGGAAGCGTGTGGTGGATGTCCGGGTTTCGGCCCGTTCGGCCCGCGGCCTTGACTCGGTGGCCTTGCGCGACGAGCTTCACGGACGACCCGCGTTCGGTGGTGGGCCTGCCCCGCGTCTTCCAGGTGTGGGGGAGCCGGCCCTAGCCGCGCGAAGAACAGTCCAGAGACTCCACCTTCTCTGCTCCCGGCGGCCATCCGCCCTCGAGGAAGGCCTCGATCGAGCCGAAGACCCGCTCCGGTGCCTCGATCCAGGGCGCGTGACCCCCGTTCTCGACGGTCACTAGCCGCGCGTTCGGCAAACGCAGCGCCCATTCCCTTCCCCCGCCGTAGGGGGCGCTCCGGTCTCTCGTGCCGTGGAGGGTGAGGACCGGCGTCTCGACCCCGGCCAGGTCCTCCGCCGAAAGGTTGAGGCTCTGGATCGACGGGAATACGGTCTCCGTCCAGTACTTCATGAGGTTGCGCTCGTTCGGAAGGTCGCAGCGACCCCAGTCGATCCGGTCGGCGTCGGCGGGGTCGGTGACATAGATCAGGCGCAGAACCGACCAGAACTTCCGGCAAAACTCCTGGGGGTCGGAGGACTCGCGCTCCTTCTGGAGCGCGGCGAGCCTCGAGAAGACGTCCGGGAGGGTCGCGTCCGCACACGTCAGGTGGGCGGGGTATTGCTTGCCGGAAAAGGGCTGCATGGGACCGATCTGCACCACGCGGCTGACGTGAGCCGGGTACTTCATCGCGTACAAGACGACCGAGAGTCCCACGTAGGAGTGTCCGATCAGGGAAAGCCCCGCGAGTCCGAGATGCCGGCGCACGGCTTCCAGGTCGAGGACGTCGTCGAGGACGCCCCCCTTCCGGGTCGAGGTGTCGCTGACGCGATCGGAACGGCCGCGGTTGCGCAGGTCGTAGAAGATCAGGAGCCGGCCCTGCGCCAGGGGCTCGAAGTCGTCCCATACATGGAGGCCGTTCGGAACGATGACCGCCTGTGGGCCCCGCCCCCGGGTCCGGAAGAACAGGCGAACTCCATCCTCCATCGTCACGAAACCCTCGCTCGGGAGCATGGCCATGCCCTCCTCCTTCGTTCTCGACTCGGGCGGCGGCAACAAGAAGGGCCGCGGCGAGCGCGGCCCAGAAAGCGAAAGCCGCGACGAGCGCGGCTCTGCTGAGTGGTCGGTCCGAGAAAACCCGGACGCTGACGAATCTAGGCCCCTGAAGGGGGCGCGTCAAGGGTCAAAGAGAGGCCGAACCGCGGGAGCCCGCTCAACAGGTCTTGAGGGAGATCCAGCCGAAGCGACGGCCCTGCTCGTCGAGGACGAGCTGGGAGCGGAAGCAACCCCCGGAGGGCGCTTCGTGGGGGAGAAGGGTCAGCAGCGCTGCCTGCTCCTCGGCAAAGGGGGCTGCCCCTTTGGGTCGCAGCGTGACCTTCGCCGGTCCCCGTCCCGGGGGCAGGTCGCAGTCGGCATAGCGCTGCCCGGGCAGGCGGAGGACGAGGTGGACGGTCTTGTCCGGCTTCACCGCGGCGAAGACGATGGCCTCCGTCCGCCGGCTCTCCTGGACGCAGGCATTGATCGAAGGAAAGAAGGTGACGAGGGAGGAGATCCAGTCGCCCAGGGCGGGTGCCGGCGTGGGGGCGGGCGAGGGAGTCGCCTTGGCCTTGGCCTCCGGCTCGGGTTCCGTGCCCGGAGCGGTCCGCCGGCAGCAGCCCGACAGGAATCGGCCGTCGGGCAACGAGACGCTCACGCCGAACGGATGCTCCACCGCCGATATGTCGGTGCAGGTCTCCTCTTTCACGAAGGCCACCACGTCCCCCGCCTTGCTGCCGGTCGCGCGCCCTCTCCAGCCGTAGTTCTTCGTATGGTCGGAGGACGAGATGCGGCCCACGAGGGAGAGACTCTGGGCGGGGGGAAGCAAGAAACGAGCGCGGCGACCGTCGAGATTCAGTCGCCAGGAAGGCCCGCTGCCTGAGCACACCAGGGGCGGCGGCGGTGCCTCAGCGGCGATTGCGGTCAGGGGAGCGGCGGCCAGCAACGCGGCGACCAGAGATGGCTTCCCCTCGCGCATGCGGTTCTAACGGGGAAGGGTCTTGATCCGGATGCGGCGGTACTCCATCTGGCCCCGATCGCCCTCTACGCCGATGGGACCGGTCTCGGGCAGCTTGAGATCCGCTTCGAGCGGCTCGCCGTTGCAGGTCGCCCGAACCGTCCCGTTCTGGACCGTGACGACGAGCTCGTTCCAGTCCTGCGGCTTGTAGCTCTTCAAGTCCTTGAAGGGGCCAGCCAGCCGATAGTCCCGGCACTGAAGCTGGGGGCCGCGCAGGTAAACGCCGCTGTCGGCGTTCGGGGTGGCTCGGAACTCCAGCTTCAGGACGAAGTCCTGCGGGAACTCGCGCGTGGTCCAGAGCTGTTGGATCTTCCGGTACTCGGCGGGAGTCCTGACCACGAGACGGCCGCCAATGACCGCGAACCGCCCATCGGGAGTCTCCGTCAGCGCGTCGAAGCGGACCGGCTCGGTCACGAACGGCCAGGCCGCGGCGTTGGGATCCGAGGCCTGCCAGCGCGCGGCGCTCGCCTTGTCCGCCTCGGACGTGGGCCGATAGCCCCACCCGGTCAGGTCGCGGCCGTTGAAGAGGCCCTCGAACCCCTCTTCGGGTGCGAAGGGATCCGTGGTCGTCTCGGAAAGCCGAAGGGTCGCGAAGATGGGCCGCAGCGCCGCCGCCCACTTGGCGTAGCCAACCTCGTTCGGATGCAGGAGATCGGGGAACTCGTCCTCGGTGGCATCACCGCTGGGATCGGCAAAAAGCCGCCACGTCTCCAGGTACGTGACCTGCGGATCGTTCTTGACGGCCGCCAGGTAGAGCGCGTTGATCGCCTTGATCTGGTCCGCCGACCGTTTCATCTTGGCCGAGCTCGGGAACACCTCGCAGAGCACCACCGGCATGCGGGGGTTGTGCTGCTTGAGGCCGGCCAGCATGAGCTTGAGATTGCCCGCGACGATCTCTGGGGTCGCCCGCTCCTCGAGGTCGTTCGTCCCGATGAGCAGCACGACCGCCGCCGGGTTGAGCGCGAGCACGTCCTCCTGCAGCCTCAGCAAGACACCGCGCGTGGTGTCGCCGCTGATGCCGCGGTTCGCGACCTTGACGCCCGGAAACGCCGCCCCGAGCCCACCACCCCACCCCTGCGTGATCGAGTCCCCGAGAAAGACGACGGCGCCCTGGTCCTGGTCTCGTCGCGCGGCCCAGGCGGAGCGACGCTCGCGCCACAGGCTCTGGAACCAGTCGTAGCGCCGGATCGGTCCGGCCCCGGGCAGACCATCGTCCGTGGCGGGAATCGCAAAGTGATCCTGGGCAGCAGCGCTCGATGACGCGGTGGCCGCGTTGTTTACGCCAAGAGCCAGGAGCAGGGTCGCACCGGCGAGCCTTTGGGGGCCAAAGGGCAGCAGCATTCGCGGGAGCATACTCGAACTGCCTCGCGGCAGATGCCTGGCTCAGCGTGGTGTCGGGACCTCTCTCACCTCTCCGCTCGCCGAGGAGGCAGAAGGGTCGGGGCTCGTCTCGACACGGTTGCGGCCACGCTGCTTGGCGAGGTAGAGCGCGCGGTCGGCGGCGGCCACGAGGTCGGCCGGGGACCCTTCGGTGGCGAGCCGGGCGCAGGCCACTCCCGCGCTCACGGTCACCACCGGTCCTACCGACGACCCCGGATGGGGGAACGCCAGCTCCAGGACCCGCAGGCGCAACGCCTCCGCCACCGCCTGGGCGTCATCGCGCGAGGCGCCGGGCAGGACGACGGCCAGCTCCTCCCCACCATAGCGGGCCACCAGCTCACCGGCGCGCCGGTGCGCGTCGGACACGGCCTGCGCTACGGCCCGTAGACACGCATCGCCCGCCTGGTGTCCCTGCCGATCGTTGTAGGCCTTGAAGGAGTCGATGTCGAGGAGGATCAGCGAGAGGGGAGTCCCCGAGCGATGAGCGCGGCGCCACTCCTCCTCGAGGGTGGTGTCGAGGGTGCGACGGTTCGCGACCCCGGTTAGGCCGTCTTCGCGGGCGAGCCGGGCGAGCTGCGCATTGGCCGCCTCCACCTCGGCGGTTCGCTCGGCCACGAGACGCTCGAGCACGGCCTTCTGGCGGTTGAGCCGCCGAACCCGGAAGCGGTGGAACAGGGGCCCGACCAGGACGAAGAGCAGCGCGACGAGGCCACGGAACCAGCCCGCTTCATGGAACCGCGGATCGACCGTGAAGTCGAGGGCCGCTCCCTCCTCGTTCCAGAGGCCGTCGTTGTTGCACGCGATCACGCGGAAGCGGTAGCTCCCGTGGGGCAGCCGGGTGTAGTACGCGGTCCGCCTCAGGCCCGCATCCACCCAGGCCTCGTCGAGCCCCTCCAGCCGGTACCGGAAGCGCACGCCCGACGGTGCGGCCAGGCTGAGGGCGGTGTAGTGGATCTCGAGGGTTTGCGTGCCCGGAGGCAAGCGAAGCCCGCCCGCGGAGCTCGTGACGCGCTCGTCGACACGCACTTCCTCGATCGCAACGGGAGGCTTCAGGGGATTGGTGGGAAGGTGGTCCGGATCGATGCGGACCACGCCGCGGGTCGTGGGGAACCAGAGCGTGCCCTTGCGGGTTCTCCACCCTGCGGGCGAGCCGCCGTTGCACTCGGCGCTCCTCATGCCGTCGGCGGTGCCGTAGACGACGGGGACGACGCGCGTCCTTTTGCCGTCGGCCACCTCGTCCAGCTCTCGCTTGGAGACGCGAAAGATCCCCTTGTTGCAGCTCATCCAGACGTCGCCCCGGCCGTCCTCGATGATCCGATGGATCACGTCGTCGAACAGGCCCTGCTTTCTGGTGATGGCGGTAAACCGGCCGTCCTTGAGCCGGTTCAACCCGCCCCCGTACGTTCCGATCCACAGGCTACCTTCACGGTCCTCGTGAAGTGCGAATACCTGGTTGTCCGACAGACCATCCCGGGTGGTGAAGGCGGTGAAGCGGCCGTCCTTGAGCCGGTTCAGCCCTCCTCCCCGGGTCCCGATCCACAGGTTCCCGGCGCGGTCCTCGTAGATCGTGTTCACGGTGTCGTTCGAGAGGCCCTCCTTGGTGGTGAAGGAGGTGAAGCGGCCGTCCTTCAAACGGTTCAGGCCCCCGGCATAGGTCCCGATCCAGAGGCTTCCCTCGTGATCCTCGTGGAGGGCCAGGACGCTGTCGTTCGACAGGCCCATGTTTGCGGTGAAGACGTCGAGGCGGCCGTCCTTCAGCCGGTTGAGCCCGCTGTCCGTGCCGATCCACAGACTACCCGCACGATCTTCGAGGAGCGCGAAGACGGTGTCGTTCGACAGACCTCCCTTCTTCGTGGTGAACGCAGTGAAGCGGCCGTCCTTCAGCCGGTTCAGCCCGCCTCCCTCCGTGGCGATCCACACGGTGCCCGCACGGTCCTCGAAGACCGCGCGGATGAAGTCATTCGACAGCCCTTCCTGCGTGGTGAAGGGGGTGAACCGGCCATCCCGCAGCCGGTTGAGCCCTCCCAGGTTCGTCCCGATCCACAGGCTCCCCTCGCGATCCTCGTGGAGCGCGAACACGGAATCGTTGGTCAGGCCCTCCTTGGTCGTGAAGGCCGTGAAGCGGCCGTCTTGGAGCCGGTTGAGCCCGCCCCCGTCCGTACCGATCCAGAGGTTCCCTTCCCGGTCTTCCCGGAGGGCCACCACGACGTCGTGCGACAGGCCCTGCTTGGTGGTGAAGACTGTGAACCGGCCGTTCTCCAGACGATTGAGGCCTTGATCGGTCCCGATCCAAAGCGCGCCGTTGCGCTCGCGCAGCAACGCGCGAACGCTTTGTCGTGACAGGCCCTGCGCGGTCGTGAACGAGGTCAGCGTCCCGGCCTGCAGCCTGGCCAGCCCCTCCTCCGTCGCGATCCACACACCGCTGTCGTCTTCGAGGAGGGCGC
>Ga0326597_10007530_pt1 | contig 14810 bp, 21 predicted proteins | sample RVTome_12_FD_203789 | JGI IMG/M metagenome (GOLD analysis project Ga0326597, IMG submission 203789) | Soil microbial communities from uranium-contaminated site in the Upper Colorado River Basin, Wyoming, United States - RVT100D185 | ecosystem: Environmental > Terrestrial > Soil > Contaminated >... | reverse complement strand
GTTTCGTCGCCAGTGGCCTTAACTACGACGCGGTCCTGCGCAACCTGGAACTGATCGGCGAGGCGGCGACCCATGTTCCGGACGCAGTGCGTGCCGCCAATCCGCAGATTCCGTGGCGGCTCATTATCGCCACACGCAACCGGTTGATCCACAGCTATCTCGGCATCGATAACGATACCCTGTGGAGCATCATTCGCAGTGACGTGCCTGTCCTGCTTCCCAACCTGCGCGCGCTCAAGAATCAATCTGCAACATCAGTGGACGAAAACCAAAGGCGCATGGATGGGCAGGAATAGCCGCTCAACGAGCCCCAGGCTCACCCCCTGAGCCACCGCCACTTGCACACTCCCCGGCATGGGTCGGCGCCGCCCGCCGCCCGCTACCGGAGACCCCCGCCATGCAACCGATCGCCGAAGCCCTTGCCCGTGTCACGTTGGGCGCGCCCGCCCAGTTCCAGAACCTCAACGTGAGCATTCTCGTCGGCGCGCAGCAGAAAATCGTCGTGCCGGTCTCGTGCGTCGAGCAGGGGCGCTGGCACTACCGCTCGCGCCACTTCGAAAGCGGCGGGGACCCGCTCTTCGCGCGGGCGCGCGCCCGCAAGACGCGCAGCGTGTCCGCCTCGCTGCGCAGCCACGGCAGCCGCTATTCGAACCAGGCCGAGATCTGGAGCGACATCAGCGCCAAAGCGGCTTGCCTGCGCGTGGAGTCCGACACCGACTCAATGGCCGACATATACGAGCAGCGCGCCGCGCAGCTCGAGGCTTACGCCACGGCGTTCGCGCCGCAGCCCGGCCAGGCCGGCGCGCTCTTCGCGATCGAAGGGCGCATCGCCGGGCTCGAACTCTTCGATGCACCCGCCACGTTCGCCAGCTTCCTGCCGCGGCTGGTGCGCAGCTATGCGCTCGACGCGATCGAAGCGCCGCCGCGGGTCGCTCCTTCCCGAGCCAGCGGGGGGGCAACATTAATTCTCCTTCCCCCCTTGCGGGGGAAGGCCGGGATGGGGGGACACTGGCCCTCGTGCGCAAGTTCCTCGACGACATGAAGGCGGCATCACTCGAGCGCTTTCCCGCGTTGGGCGAAGGCGAAGACCCGCGAATAGAGAGCGACGCAGTCGCCGGCGGCGCGCTCTACGCCGGCAACCACGTCGTGCATCTGTGCAGCTTCCCCGCCGAGCCGCCGCGGTAAAGTCTCCCTTCGCCCCTTGCGGGAGAAGGGCCGGGGATGAGGGGTGTATGTATGCAAGCACAAGCGCGTCTCATGCAGAAGCGCGCGGTGACGCCCGGACCTCTCGAACCGGCGAGTGGGCCGCAATCATTGCTCAAAAGTAACCTTTATGTTACCTTCGTCCATGCCGGTCGTTCGGTTACTTGAATACCTCGACCCGCAGGGTCGTTCGCCCAGCTGAAAACGCAGAGAACGATATGACACTCACACGGGATTTCAAGGAAACGATACTGGCACGGGCGCAACGTGATCCGCGCTTCCGCCAGGCGCTCTTCACTGAGGCGATCGATGCCTATCTCGCGGGCGACACGGCGGCGGGCAAGGCCATGTTGCGCGATCTGGTGAACGCGACCGTCGGCTTCGAGGGCCTCGCGGCGGAAATCAACAAGCCAAGTAAAAGCCTGCACCGGATGCTCGCGCCGCACGGCAATCCCAGCACTGAGAATTTTTTCTGCATCGTGAGCGCACTGCAGAAAACGACGCGTGTAATGCTGCGCGTCACCGCAAAGCACGCTTGATGCGTTAACACCTCGATCGGCGCGCAGCAGAAAATCGTGGTGCCGGTCTCGTGCGTCGAGCAGGGGCGCTGGCACTACCGCTCGCGCCACTTCGAAAGCGCCGGGGGCACGCTCTTCGCGCAGGCGCGCGCCCGCAAGACCCGCAGCGTGCCCGAGTCGCTGCGCAGCCACGGCAGCCGCTATTCGAACCAGGCCGAGATCTGGAGCGACATCAGCGCCAAGACGGCGTGCCTGCGCGTGGAGTCCAGCACTGACTCGATGGCCGACATCTACGAGCAGCGCGCCGTTTCCGTGATTTCGTAAGGATGGCGGTGTATGCGGGAGTAATGCCGCACAAGTCGTAGGCTTAGACACCGCTCGAGAGCACCTGCTCGCCCCATTGCGATATTGTGCGCGGCGCACCAAGCAAACCAACCGCCCTTCGCTGATTGACCCGGTCGCGGTATCCTGACTGCCATGGACAAGTTACGTTTGCACGACCGCTTCGGCTGGCAATCACGGCTGGAGGTGTTTAACCGCGCGGAGCCACGTGTTGTTCGCCTGCAGCTTCAGCGGTTTGTGACAGATGCGTCACCTGAGCAGATTCGCGCATGGGACCAGAGCATCCCGTGGTTGCAGCGGGAGTACCGCGAGCTGGAGGTACGCGACTCGGCCGCACGCGAATATACGACGATTCTCGAGTATGAACTGCCACGTGATTCGCGGCGTCCTGACCTTATCGTCTTGGAGCGAGGTTGCGTCGTAGTGTTGGAGATAAAGGGCGCATTGTACCCGTCGCGCGCCGCGCTTGATCAAGCGCTCGGCTATGCCCGCGACTTGCGTGCTTACCATGCCGCTTGTGCAGGTAAGAACGTGACCCCAGTCCTACTGATTCGTGGAGGCAACGTCGAAGCCATAGACCAAGACGGTGTATATGTCGTAGGATCGGAGGGACTTGACTCGCTCCTGGCGCAGCTTGCACCATCGAATGAAACAGTTATCAGTGTCCAGGATTTCTTGTCGGTCGATGCTTACGCGCCGTTGCCGACAATTGTCCAAGCCGCACGCGCGCTTTTCGAGCGGCACGAGTTGCCGATGATTAAGCGCGCGCGGGCTGCTACAGATCCCGCTCTGAAACACATCTCGGAAGTCGCACGGGAAGCAGCTCATGCGAACTCGAGACACCTGGTCCTGCTAAGTGGCGTTCCGGGGTCGGGAAAGACGCTTGTCGGCTTACAGCTAGTTCACGCCCATTGGCTTGATGATATTGCCGTGCCACGATCGAACGGCCGGTTCGCATCTCCCGCGGTGTACTTGTCTGGGACCGGACCATTGGTACAAGTGCTGCAGCATGCACTGTCGGACGCGGGAGGTGGTGGCCGGACGTTCGTACAAGGAATCAAGGAGTATGTCCGGCAACATAATCGGCCGGGAAGACCGGTACCTCCCGAGCATCTGATCGTATTCGACGAAGCGCAACGAGCGCACGACGCCGAACGAGTAGCGTACGTTCATGGCGGTGACGTGGGAAAGTCGGAGCCTGAGCACCTGATCGAGTTTTGCGAACGTATTCCAAAGTGGTGCGTGCTAGTAGCGCTGATCGGCAGTGGTCAGGCAATCCATTCCGGTGAAGAGGGGGGGCGTGCCGCTGTGGTATGAGGCCATTCGACGATCTAAGGATGCCGTGAAATGGACAGTTCATGGCACCCCAGACTTTGCAGAGATCTTTCAGGGCTTACGAGGCGCCACTCGATGGAATCGTGTGCTCAATCTCGATACCGAAATTCGCTTTCATCTCACACCGAAGGTGCATCAGTTTGTTGACGGGTTGCTGAGCGGTTTGCCTGGGGAGCGGTTGCGGCCACTGGCAGATGAACTGCATGCGGGCGGACATCGGTTCTTGCTAACGCGTGACCTTGATGCGGCGCGCGCGTATTTGCGGGAGCGATACGCCGATGCAAAGTTCGCGCGATATGGGTTGGTGGCATCTTCAAAGGATAAGTGGTTACCGGAGATTGGTGTCGACAATACGTTCCATACCACCAAACAGCTGCTCGTCGGGTATTGGTACAATGCCGACCCCTCTGACGCGCAATCATGCTGCCGTTTGGAGACTGTGGCGACCGAGTTTTCCTCTCAGGGGTTAGAGCTCGACTGCGCGTTGCTGGCATGGGGATCTGATCTGCTGTGGGAGGCAGAGGTATGGTCGATCAGATTCGCGGGAAAGAACAGGCCTCCGCTCCGAGATCCGCTAACCGTGAGGAAAAACGTATATCGCGTTCTTCTGACGAGAGGCCGTGATGGCACCGTGATCTTCGTGCTCCCGGATTCGCGGATGGATACGACGCACGCGCGCCTAAAGGCAGTTGGCGTGCGCGAATTTTAAATAGGAAGCGTCGGGTCGCGGCGTTACCATTCCGGCAACTGTTGATCCTGGCGGAGGAGCGCCCGCCGCACTTGGACGCCTTCAAATACGTCAAGAAGAGAAACGTCGGGTTGACCGGGGCTGATTAGCGGCAGCGAGGACCGCGCTTCTTCGATGAACCGCACGCGAAACGGTTGCCCTGGTTGCGCCCAAGCGCGGCTCCACCAGTCGAGCATCGCTTCACGCGCATTGCCGAGGCGAATCGCGGTCACGAGTTTTGCGCGTTTATCACGCTGGTTCACGGCTCGGGACGAAGGCAGGAGATTCCAAAGGTCCGAGCAAGGCCAGGCCGCGAAAGGGAAGCAGTGATCGATGTCGAGCAGGCGCGGGGAGAGCGCCCTGCCGGACCAGACGCAGTGTACCGTTTCCCCCGATTCGATCAGTTGCGCAGCTCGTTCGCGTGCGAGGTGCGTGTCGCGTGCGGGATCGAGCCATGTCAGCGCCCGCGCAAGAGAGTCGTGTCGCAGCTCCCGGCCCTGTGACGACCCGTAGCGCTGCATTAGCATGATCCACTCGCCGAGCAGCACCGGCTCGATCCAGACGTTGAGATGCGCGAGCGTGCGCCACACGTGCGCGGGCACGTCGAAGCTGCCGAATGCCCGAAGGGTGGGCTCATCGAGCATGATCGGCGCGGGGGCGACTCGGATGCCACCTCGGCGGACGCGAAAAACAGGGTCGCTTCGCCCCGGGTAGGTGATGTAGCGTGCCGGCATGTTCGCGATCGTCGATGCGGCATCGCGAATCGCTGCCGCAAGTGCCCGAGCGGCGTCCTCGTCAAAGCGCATCCCCGGTCGCAATTCGAAGGGCGAGACCTTGCGCAGGGCGCGAAACGGCTCCCTCACGAAGCCCAGGCCCCGCCCGTCGCGACTGGTGGGCGTCTGCGGATAGTCCGCTTCGATCAGCGGCTTCATCATGCGAATCCAGTAGACCGCGATCAGTCCGAGCGGTATCGACACCGTCTGATCATGCGCCAAGTGCGCCATGCCGGGCGCGCTGTCGGCCACGCGCGCGACGACGCGCAGCAGTGCGAGCTTGTAGGTGGAGGCTTTGTCGTCTCGCAACACGATGTGGCGCAGCAGGGGCAGCGCACCGGTTTCATCGTCCGGGAATTCCAGGACCACGGTTTCCCACCCGACGGTCGGGAACACGGAGCCGACGCTGTCATCCTTGGGTGGTACTACGCGCAGACCGAATTGGTAGCCAAGTTGCTCGACCTCGCCCCGCGCGACCGAGTCCGCGCAGAGAGCGGGGGCGGACATGCTCGGCGGGAATGAGATGGAAAGCCGCCCCTTCGGTGCGAGCAACGTTACCAGCTTGCGAAATGTCCGCTTGCGCTCCTCGGGCCGGGCCTGGAACCAGGCGGCATTCAAGAGGATGAGGTCGAAGGCCAAGCCCAGGCGATAGGTCTCTGGAAGGGCTGGCAGACGGTCGTTCAGCCAGCGTATGCGGGGATCGGATTGGTCGTCTCGCACTTCCCGGGCGGAATTGAGCGAGGAATCGATCGCCACCAGTTCGTGACCGAGATAGGTCAGCGAGCGAAAATCACCTTGGGTGCCGACGCCCAAGGCAAGTATCCGAGCAGGCCGTTCGGCAAGGAAGTCGCAGTTTCTCGTGCGAGCTTGATCGAAGCCGAAGGCGCCGTGGTCCTGGATGAACTCATCGGCGCGAGCGGGGTTCGAACTTCCCGAAGGAGGATATTCCTTTGCGCTCACCGTATCGCCTCTCGATTCTGCTCATTATGCCACTGCACCCGGGCCCGCGACGGCGGGTACCCATCGCCCGCCGGTCTCTTCGCGTGTGCGTGGGTAATGTCGCATCGGCAACGCCGGACGATGGGTTTCGCTGCGCTCAATCCATCTTGCGTCTTGATGAATTGGTGATCGCGAGGTCGTAGGAAAAGGTGCACGGATCGCATCTATGACATTGTCGCGCAATAACATTCATCAGTCCCGGCGCTACGAAACTACGAATGCGGGTGGCTCAGTTCCTGAGCCACCACTGGATGCATACTGTGCATGTCGCCGATTTAAGCAACAACTTGCGGGCGACTACGATACGGCGAACCTGTGGGCCGCGACCGGATGGTTCCTGGAGCGGTTTCGGCAGAACTTCGCTGTGCCCGATCGCGTTCTTGCGCGCATCGAGCGGCAGCGCCCGCGCTCCCCGCAATATCTGGAGCGGGGCCACCGGGGCGGTGCGTTTGCGTCCCGCTGGAATCTGATCGTCCCGGAAGTGCTGATGCGACCGGGGGAGGCTGATGAGTCTTAGAGCCTCGAGTATCTGAAGCGCTGCGCCGCCGAAACGGCTTCCAGGCTTTGATCGCGCGCGCCCATATCACGGCCTTACGAGCATCTATGTCATTTGACGCCATAGGCGTTATATGGCAAATTACGCCATATGCGGGCAATCCGGGCGTTCTATGACCGAGCGGAATTCCCTGATGGCGCAATTGTCGAAATGAGCATCTGGATTGTGCCGGGTCCCGTTCCTGGAAGCTCGCATGCGTTCAAGTACAGTCTCTATTACGGCTACCCGGGCAGGCGCGTTGTTGGCTACGACAATGAGCGCGGGAAAGGTGACCACCGGCACTTCGAAAACCGGGAAGAGTCCTATCGGTTTTCGAGTGTAGAGGCCCTGATCGCCGATTTCCTGTCCGATGTAAAACGAGCGCGAGGTGCACAATGAAACAGACGGTCCGACTTCATGTTGGTTCGGTCGAACAGATGGGGAAGCGCTTTGTCGCTGCTTGGCGGCGGCTGGAACGCGGGGAAAAGGTCCGGGAAACACACCTCACCTTTTTCGACCTCGAAACCATGATGGCGACGCTTTCTCCCAAGCGCCTCGCCCTGCTCAAGCACGTTCGCCGTCGGCCTGTGAGCAGCATCTCCGAACTCGCTAGGGCCCTGGGTCGCGACTATAAACGGGTCCATGCGGATGTATCCGCCCTCGTTCAAGCGGGTTTGATCGTGCGCGATGAGAACGGCATCCGCGCTCCCTACGACAGCATTCAGGCCACCGTGTCGCTCGGCGCCTGAGCGGACTCGAACCCGGAGGCGAGGGCCTTCGTCATGGCCCTGAACCCCATCGTCTTCACCGAAAGAGTCGTCCGCAGCTTCCTGCGCTACCAGCTCACGGCGTACCCATTTGCCGATGAGCGCCTACACGCGCAGATGCGGCGGCTGCTCTCCCTCGACGAAACGCGCCAATCGCCGCTACTCAAAGGACCGTATCTCAGCCTGTCGCGCCCGTTCCGGCAAGGCGCGGCCGTGGACGCCCTGGTGCGCGAGGGTGGGGGTGACAACGTCAACGACATGCGCGCAAATAGATTTACCCCCCACCTTAATCCTCCCCCATCAAGGGGGAGGAGAAGTTATTTGTCGGCTTCCGGCCGACAAACATCCGAATCCCTCGCCTTGCAGGCGAGGGTTGTTCAGTTTGCAATTTTCACGCCGGGATTGGCGACATCGCGTAGGCCGCCTCGATCAACGCGACTGCGGCAGCGTTGTCCGCCAGGTCCGCGATCGGTGGGCGGCCGTCCCGCACGCGGCGCAAAGTGTCGCGGACAAACTCCGGGTAGAAGAACGCGTTCGTCAGCTTCATCTCCCGCGTGGTCCGCTGCCGGTCGTTGGTGACGATTTCCAGCACTGAATTGTCACGCGCCGCGAAATAATGCTTTTCGGTGCGGATGCTGTAATGCATGTCGAAAACCGAGTTCGGCGCCGGGTAAAGATAGCCCGTTTCGACCATGCAGCTCGCGCCGCCGCCGCGCATCAGCATGACTGCGTGATCCTCGATCGTCAGACCGGCGGCTCGGTTCGACATCATCGCGCCGGTCACCGTCAGATCCGCGTTGCCCAGAAGCACGCGGCAGAGGTCGACATGATGGATACCCAAGTTGAGCAGCGGCCCGCCACCCGAGATCGAGCGATCGATCACCCACTCCACCTTCTGCTGATGGTAACGCTCGACCATCCCCCCGATGAACTTGAACGACAGATACTGAATCTGTTCCCCCGCTGCGATCTCCCGTATCGTCGCGATGAGCGGGCAGTAGCGCATCACCAGCGGCACGGCGGCGAACACTCCGGCGGCCGCGGCGCGGCGCGCGATGTCATGCGCTTCCGCGGCATTGAGCGCGCAGGGTTTCTCGATCGCGAATGGAATACGGCTGTCTATCAAAAGGCGGGCCTCATCGGCCATGTCGCAATGACGGCCGAGCACGAAAGCGAAGTCCGGCTTCAGGCTCGCGCACATTTCCCGATAGTCGGTGAATACGGGGCACTTCGCCTTCCCGGCCAGCGGGGCCGCGCGGGCGGCATCGGGGTCGCTGACGCCGACAATCGTGGCATCCGTCATCGCCAATACCGGGTCGGAATAAAACGGCGTATGCCAGTGCGAGACCCCGATCAGAACGATGCGCATGAGTCGAACGCTATTTCGTAACCCAGGCAATGGCGTTGCGCAGCAATGCGATAAACGCGTCGGTTTCCCACGACCCTCGAAATGTGGACGGCTGCGCGTCCGTGGAGTCGACGGTCCTGCCCTGGCGGGAGGCGGGGTTGTGGCAATGACCGAGAGCAAAATACGTCACGCCACCGTTGCCGGCCTCTCGGGTGTAGCCGAGCACGCGAGTCCTGCCGTCGGGTTGCAGGGAAGAATCCGAGCCGTAGAGGGGCCCGATGCTCGGTGATACAGCGCCCGGACCGTAATCCGCGGTAAGCAATATCTGCGTTGAGTCCGGATCCTGCAGCTCGATAAAATAGGGCTCATCCTCGACCTCGAAAGACCTGGCCAGCCCTCGGGTAAGCGGTTGATCGGTGTCCCTCACATCGACGCGAAACCTGCAGATCGGGGGATGGGTCAGGAAGAAGCTCCCGAGGAGGGCGTGATGCTCGGTCTTGACGGTGCGGCGCTGGCGCACGCCCTCCACCCGCTCGGCGCGGCCGCCGCTGGTCCCATGCAAGGCGAGCCAGTGGCCGCCCGCCTCCAGCCAGGTCTGGATGGAACGACACTGCGCGGCATCCGGGTAGGGGCCGGCCACATAGGTGATCAGCAACCGGGTGACCGGCAGCCATTTGTCAATGTCCGCGAAGTCATTGGCGACCGAGGCCGGAACATCCTGTTCGGCCAGAAGCCCCAGCAACCGCAGGCGGGCATGGTCGTGGTCGTGTCCGGCGCTTGAACCGGGCGGAAAACCACCGGCAATGAGATGCGCTCGGCGGAACTTTCTCTCTGTCATTGCATTGCCTCGCTTGCCGCTCGGCGCCTGCAAAAGGCCGGCACCGGGTTTTTCAGAATTTATTCTACTACTCGCACAAACAGGCTTAAACTCGACACAGTCCCGGCGCCGACGGAGCGACTCGTGTCGCGCTCGTGGGAGCGTGCCGGTCGGAGGTTTCTGGCCAATGCACAGGGCCAGACTTTTCAGGAAGATATCGCGGCCTGAGCGAAATTTCACGCGGTTGACGGTACGCTAGGCTGGCGATAGAGTGCCGTCTGGTGAAAAAGGGCCTTTGAAATGCCTGTCCGTATCCAGCAAGCGTTTCTCTCTGACGAGCCGGGCCACAAGCGCGATTACAACTACTACACCGATCCCGTCGAAGAGCCCTATCCTGCCAGGAAGCGTGCCTGCGGCTGGGGTCGAATACCTTTCAGCCGGCGCGCATTGCGCTCGAAGAATACGCGACGTTTTACGATTGATCATTCGACAGGAGGTTACAGTATGCATAAGTGGATAGCGGGTGCATTGGCGATGCTCACCTGTGGCGCTGTGTTCGCGCAGGGGGGTGCTGCGTATCCGACAAAACCGGTGCGCATGGTGATTCATATCGGGCCCGGCAGCAGCATGGACATTATCGGCCGCGTGCTGGGCCAGAAACTGACCGAGGTGTGGGGCCAGTCGGTGGTCGTGGATAACCGCGCCGGCGCCGGCGGCACCATCGGCATGAACGTGGCGGCGAAAGCGCCGCCCGACGGCTATACAATTCTGTTCGGCGCGGCCAGCGTGGCCATCGCGCCGTCGTTCTTCAAGAACTTGCCGTTCGATCCGCAGCGTGACTTCGATCCGATTACACAAATCACATCGCGCTACAACGTGCTGGTGGTGCCGGTGAGTTCGCAGCTGAAATCGGTCAAGGACGTGATCGCGCTGGCCAAGGCCAAACCCGGTTTCGTGAGCTACGGCTCCGGCGGCGGCACCGGCAGTTCGGATCACCTCGCGGGCGAACAGCTTGCGGTGATGACGGGCGTCAAGCTGTTGCACGTGCCGTACAAGAGCGGCGCGCAGGCGCTGAACGATCTGCTCGGCGCGCAGTTGGTGATTTACATGGGCGGCGTGCCGGTCAATTTGCCGCATATCAAGTCGGGCAAACTCAGGGCGCTGGGCGTGAGCAGTCTCAAGCGCATTGCGCAACTGCCCGATGTGCCGACGATCGCGGAAGAGGGCGTGCCCGGCTTCGAGGTTAACGTGTGGTATGGCTTGTTCGCGCCGCACGGTACGCCGCAAAATATCATCGCCAAAATTTCCGCGGATGTCAGCCGCATCGTGAAAACGCCCGACACGCGCGAACGGATCGCCGGACTGGGCGCGGATTCGGAAGGCACCACGCCGGCCGAATTCAGGGATTATTTTCGTGCGGACATGCAGAAGTGGGCTAAAGTGGTGAAGGCGGCCAGGCTGTCGGGGCAATAAATGAGCGGTGCATGGTGTATCTGTACATTCTCAAAGACACGCCCTTGCGCCCATCGACCTGTGACAACCGCCTACTAATAAGACGGGGGTGTCCAGGCAGGAACCAACTCTGCCGCGCCGGTGCGGGGAGTTAACGTCTGGTCGGCGCCACTGCGCCGTGGAAAGGCGATCACAACCTGACTGATGGACGACAGCCTCGCAGCGTTATGTGGAGCTCCACATAAGCAGCGATACCGGCCGCTCGCCGGCCATTGGTTTCGCGGCTTAACTCCGGGGAACACTGCACAAGGACTCTAGCATCGTTGATGAGCGCGATCACCCGCATCGGTCCTTTGCACTTCGGACATTCAAGCGGATCGACTTCATAAACCTTCTTGATCAGCCGCGCCCACGATGCTCGGGCGCGGGTGGCGATTTCTTGAAAACTCACGGCTTGGAAGGCTTCTTCGCGAGCTTCATCCACTTGTCGATGTCGCTGCGGATGATGGCGGAGAATTGTTCCGGCGTGTTGCCGACGATTTCCAGGCTGAGATCGGTGAGTGAGCGGCGAACGTCCGGCGATTTGAGCGTGCTTGCGACACCGCCATGCAGCTTGGCGAGAATGTGTCCGGGAAGTTTCGCCGGCGCGATCACGCCGTACCAAATGGAGACATCGAATCCCGGCACGCCGGCTTCGGCGATGGTCGGCGTATCGGGCAGTATCGATGAGCGCGACGCGGTGGATATGCCCAGCACCTTGAGACGCCCGCTTCTGACGTGCGCAATCGACTGCGCAAATCCGGCGAATGCGATCTGCACTTGTCCAGCCAGGAGGTCGGTGATGCCAACGACGCCCTTGTACGGCACCAGCACGATGTCGATCCCCGCCATGGTGTTGAACAGTTCCGCCGTGGTGTGAATGGCGCTGCCGGGTCCGGCAGTAGCGCAGTTCAGCTTTCCCGGTCTGGACTTGGCGAGCGCGATCAACTCCTTAATGGTCTTGGCCTCGAGCGAAGGATGCGCGACCAGAATATACGGCGAGGCCACCGCAAGCGACACCGGGGTAAAGTCGCGCAGCGGGTCGTACGGAAGCTTGGGCGTGGTGCTGGGCTGCATCGTGAACGTAGACGAGATGAAAATCAACGTGTGGCCATCGGGTGCGGCACGCGCGAGGAGTTCGGTGGCCAACATGCCCGCCGCGCCGGCGCGATTGTCTACGATGAACGGTTGACCCCAGGTGTCGCTGAGCCTCCTGCTGATGATGCGCGCTACGACATCGCTGGTGCCCCCGGGCGTAAAGCCGACCAGCATGCGCACCGGGCGCGCCGGATAGTCCGGCTCCGCTGCAAGCGCGCAGGTCGAGAAAATCGACAGCCCGAACAGTATCCAGTGCTTATGTAATATAGACATGGCCGGTTTGGATTGCGCTAGGCTTCGACGATCAAAAGCGATAAGAAAATCAATCCGGCCCGCCCACAGCCGAAACGCCGCCCCGCGGGCAAGAAGTGATTGCGCGAGTTGCCGCACTGCGCATAACCATTCTTATGTTCCATCGCCGTAGCCTCCACCGCAGAAACTACCCGGGCTTCAAGCGCGATTACGCGCTAACGCTGCACAATCTACGCCCGCGGCAGGAAGATGGCAACATCACCCCCTCGACACCCCGCGGGTCAGGCTATGCCGGGACCCGGGTCCTCGAGCAATGGGTGCGAGTGACCGGTGCGGGGTTGGGAACGCCCCGCCAGCCGTGGAAACTGGATGTCGGCTTTCAGTCTGATGCACGCATAACGGCTTCACTGCGTCAGAGGTCAGACTTGGCTGGTTTGAGCCCGCCGGCCACGGCATCCAATCTTCTCCAAACCGGCCACGCGTCGACCCACCGGGAATGCCGGAACGGCAAATTGCTTTGCATGGGGTGGTTATTTCCTGGCGTAGACGATCTTCTTCGTTCCGCCGTCGCAGCTGCCGACGACTTTTCGATCTCCGACCTGATCATTCGCAACAACGTCGAGAGTGTATGCCTTGACTCCATTTGCTTCGATCTTTGCCGCAATTTCAGCCTTTAACTCCTCGCACGGTTTCGCAGCGAGCGCGAGACTGCTCGCGGCGGCAAATGCGATGGCGGGGACAAGTAGGTAGTTCATTGATGTTCCATCGGCCTCGGTTGGTGAAAGTTCGGTACCCAATATTGATTTTCTACCCATTTTTCGTGAATTCCAAGTGCGGCGCAATTGGGGCGTCTGCTGGCTCCTACCACCAAAAAGGTGGGAGAATCCTACCTCCAGCGAAGCATTGCCGGGAGACCCCTTTTTTTACTACGACGTCAACCCACCATGGACAAGATTCCAAAGCGCTACCCGGTAACCTGCGAGGTCGATGGCAAGACGTATCAGGGAACTTACTGGGTGGCAGGGAAGATCATCACCGTCGCCACCGGCAGGGGCGGCAAGAGCACGCAGGTCGGCTCGGCGCAGCCTGAGGCCGTGGCAAAGCGACTGCTCCAGCAGCTTGCGGAGCAAGGCAAGGCGTAACAAGACCACCAACCCCGCTATACCTACCGGTATCCCTACCAGAACCGCCACGCCTCGCCACGCCCATCCTGCGGCCTGGTGCCGGCAACCGGAGCGCTTGGCGGATCATTTGTCCGGATCATTTGTCAAAAAATCACAGCAGACGCCAGACCAGGAACTGAAGCTGGCTCGCAAACGCCTGAAGGAGGTAATCAATGGCTGAACTTGAATATCAACCTGTTTCCCACCACCCCGACGCTTTCCTCAAGAAAGCACGAAAACGCGGAGGCTTTCAGGCTGCATATCAAGCTCTCGCGGTTGAGTACGCCGTCGCGAACGAAATGCTTGCTGCACGTCGTATTCTTTGAGGACCTGTATGAGGCATTTGGCTACTTTCAAGGAGCACCAAGCTTTCCAAGGAGCACCAAGCTTTCTTTTGGGATATCTCACGATTCTGATTCAAGGCGTAATACTTTCTGGGCTATACCCGCTGGTCGCTTTGGCAGGATCGGCGCCTCGGCGCGGGTTGAAATTTGCCGCTCTGATCGGTAGCTTCTTCTGGACTTCACATGTTCTGGCATTTATTGCGAAACAGGCCGTGGCTCAAGCTCCGCTGTTCGGCGCAATGGAAACGGGATACTTGGTTTTGCAGTTCGGAATTCTTGGTCTGTTGATCAGCCAAGTCGACAAGTCAAGTAGTGCGGGTGCAGCCTAACCCATCGAGACGGACTTTCGCAAGCGGCCTTCGCCCGCTTGCTCGGCCGCTCATGGGCGACGTTAGAAGGCGTAGTCACCGCAGACACCGAGTTCGGGTTTGAGGTATGATCGTACCTACTACATAGGGCGCCGGGGGTACCGTGTCCGAGCTCGATCGCATCAAGGAACAGCTCGTCTATCTTAGGTTCTGGCTGGGGATAATGGTCGTGACGGACATCAGCTTGGTCGGGTGGCTTGCTTCTACGGCTGATACCGTGACTCCTACGCTGTTGTCCTTTGCCATCGCCGGTATCGTCGTGCTCAGCCTGGGCATCTTCCTTCTCCATCGCCAGATCGAGCGTCGCATCGAGCAGATCGGGAGGTTATAGCCATGGACATTCTAGTCGGGATCGTTATGCTTGCTGTCGTGCTCCTCTTCGTCGGCATTGCACTTGACGCCGCCCGCCGCGCCAAATAGCGCCTTCTAACGCCCCGCGTTCAAGGGGCGACGCGCGAAGCGCGCGCCCTTAACGCGAACTATAAGGCGACATGAGACGTTTCTGTCCGATTCATGGCCTACGCTATTAGCATCAGAAGCGATAATGAGTCCTCGAGCGCCATCAGGTCGCTCTGGAAAACGTGCGGCGGCTAGAAACCTCACCGAGCACCGAAGCATTGGCGTATCCGCCGCACATTACCCTCGCCGTCTATGACGACATTGATCTATCAGACCTTTTTGATGCTTTCGACTCTACTTTCGCGAACCTACGTCGAATGACCATTAGGTT
>Ga0326597_10007529_pt1 | contig 14810 bp, 11 predicted proteins | sample RVTome_12_FD_203789 | JGI IMG/M metagenome (GOLD analysis project Ga0326597, IMG submission 203789) | Soil microbial communities from uranium-contaminated site in the Upper Colorado River Basin, Wyoming, United States - RVT100D185 | ecosystem: Environmental > Terrestrial > Soil > Contaminated >... | reverse complement strand
CCGCACCGGCCGCGACGCGCGGCCTCCCCCTCCTCGCCGCCCGACCGGCGGCGCGGCGCCATTGGCGCCGGATCTACTACTTCGGAATCTGCGCGCTACGCGCGCAAACTCCGGAGTAGTAGATCAGGCAGGAGGGTCGCAAGCGCGGCCCGATCCTCGCAGCCTCCTCCTGGCCCGGACGAGCGAGTCGGTCAACTTGCCCGGCAGGAGCGTGGAGGACAGGAGCAGCCAGCAGGCGGGATCGAGGGGATCCGCCCTCAGGGCGCGCCAGAACATCGCTCGGGCCTCCTTGTCGTTGCGCTGCCAATGGAGGCCGCTCCCGATCTGCTTCCAGTTCCTGGCGATGATCCGCCGGGCCTCCCGGCCGGGATAGCGCGCGCGAGCATGCCGCTCGACGACGCGCATCCTGGCTTCGTGCATGAGGGCCTTGTTGTGGCTGAACTGCGTGCGCGAGCTCCTGTACCTGACCAGCACCTCGGGGACGCGATCGATCTCCCACTCCGTCGCGATGCGCAGCCAGAGGTCGATGTCCTCGCCGGGGAAGATGGACTCGTCGAACCCGCCGACCTGCTCAAGGGCCGACCTGCGGACCAACGCCGTCGACGAGACGATGAAGTTCTCGAGCAGGAGGTCCTTGTGCCTCCAGCCTCTCTTCAACGGGCGCAGGGCGCCGATGCTCGGCAGCGTCACGCCGCGCTCGTCGAACGCGAGCGCATCGGTGCAGACCAGGCCGACGCGCTCGTTGTGGAAGAGAGGCAGTTGCTTTCGCAGCTTGTCCGCGAGCCAGAGGTCGTCGTGGTCGCAGAAGGCGATGAACTCCCCGCTGGACTCCCGGATTCCTTGATTGCGAGGCCTGGATGGGCTGCCGCTGTTCGCCCTGTTCTCGATGACCTTGACCCGATCCCGGTAGGGAGCCAGCACCTGGAGCGTCGCGTCCGTGGAGGAGTCGTCGGCGACGATCACCTCCAACGAGCCGCCCGGCGCCGGATCGCTGGCCAACACCGAATCCAACGTGTCGGCGATGAACGCTTCGGCGTTGAAGCAGGGGATGACGACGCTCACGCGGGGATGACCGCCGGCGGTGTCGACCGTCCCCTTCACTTCTCAGGCCTCGCCTCCGGACCGCCCGCCGAGGGGCCGCCGGCGGGGCCGCTCGGGGCAGGCGCGTCGCGCGGTCGGGGAGCAGTGCATCGGGAGGGGAGTATCCGGCGCGGAAGGCCTCTCGTACACAGGCGGCGCCCGCGCCGCCGAAGGAGCGATGGATCCGCACCCGCTCCCGATGGGATGGGGCGGGGTCCGGTGACGGGCCCGCGCGGGGCCGGAGAGCTTCAGCGCGAGGGGGCGGACCGGGGAGGGCGCGGGCCCGGATGGCGGCCTACTCCCAGAGTTCCTGCACCAGGGCGCCCAGGGCGGAGCGGTTCTCGTAGTTCGGCCAGTCCCCAGCGCCCAGGTTCTCGGTACTCAAGGGGCTGCCCAGCATCTCCTCGGCGCGCTCCAGGAAGGCCGGGTCGCCCGTGAGGCGGAAACCGTACGCGTGCGAGGACCAGCCCTGGTAGTTGTCGAAGGACTCCAGCCCGTCCGGGGGGACCGAATCGCAGAACGAGGGCTCGTTGATGTCGTAGGGGCCGAGGGCCACGTAGAAGGTCACGGCGTGGTCCACGTCGTCCCAGACGATGTCCGAGATCATGTTGTAGAGGTTGGGGATCAGCACGTCGTTCAGGCGCTGGGAGCGCTCCTCATCGAACGCGTCGAAGACCGAGGAGCGCATGCCCCACAGGCCGTTCTGCAGGATCGCCTCGCTGATCGACTGGCGCACGCGGTAGTCGCCGCCGAAGTGGTTGGGATTGGGGATCGAGCCCAGGACGCCGGTGCAGTCCATCTGGCCCTCCTCGACCAGCTCGAGCAGCTCGTGGAACCAGGGGCGGAAGCGGCCGCGGAGCTCGTCGTCGCCCAGGCTGAAGGCGGCCGCGGCGCAGTCGAACCACCAGCCCTCGCCGCGGTCGATCTCGAAGCCGTCGCGCGGGTGCACGGCGATCTCCTCGATGTCGCGCAGCATGCCGGTGACGATGTAGTTGCCGTAGTCGTCCTGCGGCAGCGAGCTGTACGAGGCCCGGCACAGCTCGGCCTGCAGCCGCAGGTCGTCCTTGGCGAGCGCGTCGTTGCCGAGCCAGGCCAGCACCTTCGGCGAGCGCGTGTAGCGGATCAGGTGCTGGTTGTCGATGTGCTCGTAGTTGAGCAGGGCCGCCTCGTAGTCGGGCTGCAGCCCCATGGCGGCCACCGCGTCGACCTGGAAGGTCGGCGCGTCGCCGAAGCCGTAGGGGTCGCCCAGCATCAGCCAGGGGATCATCCAGATCCACATCGGCTGCACCGGACCGTTAGGGCCCTCGTAGATCCAGTCCTCCTCGCAGACCGCCTCGCCGTCCTTGTCGTACAGCGCCGTGGGGTGGCGGTCGGTGTACATGCGGTGGCTGACCTGGTACATGCGGTAGCCCTCGCGCGAGGCCGACCAGGCCGTGAGCATGCCGTCGTACATGAAGATCTCGTTGCCACCGTTCATGTAGCCGATCGCCGGCCCCCAGGGGTGGGCCCAGCCCAGATTGCCGATCAGGATCTCCTCCCCGCCGGGCGTGCCGTTGGCCAGCGCCTGGGCATGGATCGCGAAGTCGTCCGCCAGCTCCTCGCGCCAGTGCTCGAACGGGTAGTGATCGAGCCGCGCCAGCGGCTCCTTCTGCGGGAAGTAGCGCGCCGTGTCGAGGTTCCACCAGGAGAACAGCTCGCGCTCCTCGTTCGCCTGCCCGTAGCGGCAAAAGCCGAGCCCCTCCTCCAGGAGCAGCGCGCGAGCACGATCCTCGGAGCCTTCCCGCGCGACCACCAGGCGGCGGTGGAGCTGGGACTGGGGCGGGATCACGTGCAGGTCTCCGCCGGGGATGGCCTCGACCAGCGGCACGACGCTGTAGTCGCCCTCGACGTAGGGGTCGCCGAAGAGCGGGTTGTCGAAGGCCTGCAGCACGACCCAGCCCCGGGGCACGCGCAGCTCGAGCGCGTCGAAGTAGATCCTGCCCATCGGGTCGTCCACCGGGTCGTCCGGGTCGAGCCCGTCCCCGCCGTTGTGCACCCGGATGTCGAGCGAGAAGAACTGCTCGTCCTTCCAGGCTGTGACGTAGGAGTGCACGCCCATGAAGTGCGGCAGCGCGCCGTCCGGCGCGCCGGTCGGATCGCCGGAGAGCATGATCTCGTGGGTGCGCCCCTGCAGCGCGACCTCTCCGTTGCGCAGGATGCGGAGCTCCTCGTTCTCCTCGCGCGCGTCGCGCAGCAGGTCGGCCGTGTACTCGTGGCCGAAGACGTCGTGCGTGCGCAGCGTCACCGCCTGCGGCTCGTCGAGCAGGGCCTGCACGGCCGGGTGGACGGTCAGCTCCGCGGGCAGGTGCGGCGACCAGATCACGTCGTAGAAGAGCCGCTCGCCCGGTGCGGCCCCCTGCGGCCGCGCGACCGGCGCGAGCACCTCGACCACGTCGGCGCCGCCGGCCGCATCGGCGTAGCGCGAGACGATCTCGACCTGGGCCGGCGTGGCCACGCCCTCCGGGTCGACCACGGCGAAGGGCGACCAGCCCTCCTCCAGCGGGTAGAGGCCCGGGGGCACGGGCAGGGTGCCGCGCAGCACGAAGGTGGTGGGGGTGGGCGCGCCGAGCTCGAGGCGCGCCAGCAGGTCGCCCTCGACGAACTGCGGGAACTCGGGCCCGCCGCCCCCGCCCCCCCCGTCCCCCGGGGGGGGGTCGCCGTCGCCCGGCGGGGGCGGCCCGTCGGGCTCGCCGCCGGCCGAGCAGGCCGCCAAGGCCAGCGCGCACAGCGCCGCCGCCGCCAGCGCGATCGAACCTCGGGCAGCCGGCCGCCCGCCCCCCCTGCGAATGTCCCTCATCTCCATTCCCCCAGCGCCCCGGCCGCGCCCTGCGCGCGGTCAGCGGGCTTCCCCCGCGCACCTCTCGGCATGACCGAACGCTGGAATTGAGGAAAAGAAACTTGCTGGAAAGGCCCGAAAATGCGGGGCATTGGGTCGGAAATACGTTCCGACCCGGGGCCTGTCAACGCGCGAGCCTCACATACTCGAAGTCGGAGGGCCGACCGTCGATCCCCTTCGCCGGAGGGGCGATCCAGCCGGCGATGCGGCCGGGCTCGACCACCTGCCGCATGAGCGAGAGCACGTGGGCGCGGTCGGCCTCGGTCGGAAGCCAGTCGCCGGCGCGGCGGTCCCAGGCGGCCTCGTCGATGCGCTCGCCGTCGAGGTCGAAGCGTCCCTGGCTGTACTCGCCGATCCGGCGGTTGAAGCGCGGGTGGGGCAGGCGGAAGCGGAAGCCGACGCCGGCCTTCTCGCAGATGCGGTTCCAGTAGTCGATGCCCTTGGCGCTGTCCCTGAGGTAGTCGCCGCGCAGCACCTCGTTCATCGCGTTGCGCAGCGGGACCTCCTCGGTCGTGATGCGATCTGCGACCACGCGCTCGACGGTGAAGGTCTGCTCGAGCGCCAGGTGGTCGTCGTACTTGTCCTCGTGGGCGCGGCCCTTGATGCCGGCGCGGAAGAAGTTGGCGGCGTTGCTCGACACCTCGGCGCCGTACAGGTCGGTGCTCGACGAGGCCCAGAAGTTGATGTACCTCTGCACGATCTCGAGCGGGATGGCGCCGAGCTCGCGCACGTCCCCGCCCGGGTGCTCGTTCATCAGCTCGCAGGTGCGCTGGATGACGCGCCCGACGCCGGTCTGGCCGACGAACATGTGGTGCGCCTCCTCGGTCAGCATGAAGCGGCACGTGCGCGACAGCGGATCGAAGCCGCTCTCGGCCAGCGCGAGGAGCTGGAACTTGCCGTCGCGGTCGGTGAACATCGTGAAGCAGAAGAACGACAGCCAGTCCTGGCAGGGCTCGTTGAAGGTGCCCAGGATGCGCGGGTGGTCGGGGTTGCCCGAGCGCCGCTCCAGGAGCTCCTGGGCCTCCTCGCGACCGTCGCGGCCGAAGTAGGAGTGCAGCAGGTAGACCATGGCCCACAGGTGGCGGCCCTCCTCGACGTTGACCTGGAACAGGTTGCGCAGGTCGTAGAGCGAGGGCGCGCTGTGCCCGAGCAGGCGCTGCTGCTCGACCGAGGCCGGCTCGGTGTCGGCCTGGGTCACGATCAGGCGCCGCAGCCAGTTGCGGTACTCGCCCGGGACCTCCTGCCAGGCGGGCTCGCCGTAGTGGTCGCCGAAGCCCACGCGCCGGTCGGCCACCGGCTCGGCCAGGAAGATGCCCCAGCGGTAGTCGGGCATCTTCACGTAGCCGAAGTTGGCCCAGCCGTCGCGCTCGACGCTGACCGCCGTGCGCAGGTACACGTCGTTCGCGTTGAAGTCGCTCGGGCCGGCCGAGCGCCACCACTCGATGTAGTCCGGCAACCAGCGCTCGAGCGCCCGCTGCAGCCGCTTGTCCGACGCCAGCTCGACGTTGTTGGGGATCTTCTGGGTGTAGTCGATCGAGGTCATGGAGGGGCTCCGTTCGAGCGGTGTCGAAGTCGAAGTCGGTGTCGTTGTCGTCGAGGGGAGGGCGGTCGCGCTCAGGTCCGTTGCCAGGAGAAGACCGGCGCCTCGGGCGTCCCGTAGCAGGTCAGCGCGCCGCGCTCGCCGACCGCGTTCGGGCGCTGGAAGATCCAGTTCTGCCAGGCGCTCAGGCGCCCGAAGATGCGCGTCTCCATCGTCTCGGGCCCCGGGAAGCGCAGGTTGGCCTCCATGGCCGTCAGCGCGTCGGGGGAGAAGGAGGCGCGCTCCTCGACGGCCAGCCGCAGCTCGTCCTCCCAGTCGATCCCGTCCGGCGCGAAGGTCGCCAGCCCCAGCTCGTCGGCGCGCGCGGCGTCGAAGGTCGTCCCGGCGTGCTCGAGCGCGCGCTCGACGGCCGCGGGATCGCCGTAGAAACGCGTCGCCAGGCGCGAGAGGCCGTTGGCCATCGGGTACAGGTCGCGGTTGGCATCGCTGACGCCCATCGCGACCGGCGCGTCGGGGTCGTCGAGGACGTAGATCCGGTCGCTGGCGAGCGCCAGCTCGAGGAAGGTGCCGACGAAGGTCGTGCCCTCGTCGGCGATCGCGTAGAAGCTCTTCGACGTCACATCCAGGCGCTTGAGCGTGCGCTTGACGAGGTGGCGCGTCTCCTGCACGAACCAGTCCTCCGAGCTCGCCAGCAGCGCGTCGGTGGCGAGCACGGTCGCGGCGCTGCCTCTCGCGCGCAGGAGCACGAGGCCGATCTCCGGGTGGTTCAGGCGCAGGTCGAGCAGGGCGTCGTCGAGCTCGCGGAAGGCGCGCAGGAGCCACCAGCGGGCGCCCTCGGCGCGCGCCTCCGCGGCGGTGCGCGGGCACTCGGCGGGGGCTTCGATCAGGAGATCGGCCGTGCGCTCGTCGGCGTGCAGCTCGACGGTCACGTGCCGGTACGTCACCCGCCCGCCGTCGCGCGCCGGCTCGATCTCGTCGAGCGCGACGCCCTGCACGTCGCGCGCCGGCAGCGAGTCGGCCAGCGCGCGCGCCCTGGCGGCCACGGCCTCGTCCCACTGCGAGAGCGGCGCGATCGCGTCGACCAGGCCCCACTCGAGCGCGCGCTTGCCCTTGATGCCCTCGGCCACCGTGCTGAAGACGTCGCAGCGGTCGCGCCGCAGCTTGCGCTTGTCGGAGAGCCGCGTCAGGCCGCCCGTGCCGGGCAGCACGCCGAGCAGCGGCGTCTCGGGGTAGGACACGGCGCTGTTGCGGTCGTCGAGCAGCAGGATCTCGTCGCAGGCGATCGCCAGCTCGTAGCCGCCGCCCGAGGCGGTGCCGTTGAGCGCCGCCAGGAAGCGCACGTTCGAGTGCGCGCTGGCGTCCTCGAGCGCCAGGCGCGTCTCGTTCGTGTACTTGCAGAAGTTGACCTTGAAGCCGTGCGCGCTCGTGCGCAGCATGACGATGTTCGCGCCGGCGCAGAAGACGCGCTCGAGCGTGCCCGTCAGGACGACGCAGCGCACCTCGGGGTGCTCGAAGCGCAGGCGCAGGATGGCGTCGGCGAGCTCGACGTCGACCCCCAGGTCGTAGGAGTTGAGCTTCAGCTCGTAGCCCGGGCGCAGGCCGCCGCCGGCGCGCACGTCCATGCGCAGGGTGGCCACGTCGCCCTCGAGCGCGAGCGTCCAGTGGCGGTAGCGCTCGGGCGCGGTCTGGAAGCGGACTGGCTCGGGCGGGGCGCTGGTGGGGGTCACGGGGTCCTCGAGGGGGTGGCGGAAAACGAGAATTATAATTCTCACCGATGGAGAATGGGCGCATTATAGATCCCAACCCATGCAGGCAAGGAGAACTGGCCGGGTTTGGTGCCGCCGCCCGGCGAGGCTCGGGCTCTCCGGACCCGTCCGCGGCCGGCGCGGCGGGGATCGGGCGGGCACGCGGCCCGCGCCTCCTGCTGGATGCGGCGAGCCCTCGTCGCCGGGGAGCTTCAGGTGAAGCCCGGCGCGCGCAAGCCGGCCGGCCCGGAGGACGGGAGGGCGCTGAGGGCGCTCGGAGAGCGGCTGCGAGAGGCCCGGCTGGAGCGCGAGCTGACCCTGACCGAGCTGGCGCGGCGGGCCGGGATGAGCAGGCGCGCGCTGACCGAGGCCGAGGCCGGGCGCGCGAATCCGACCCTCTTGAAGCTGGTCGGGCTGGCGCGCGCCCTGGACCTCGCGCCGGCCGAGCTCTTCGAGCCGCCCCCGGGCACCCGGCGCGGACGGCGCGTGGCCCTGCTGGGCCTGCGCGGGGCCGGCAAGTCGAGCGTCGGGCGGCCCCTGGCGCTGGCCCTGGAAGCGCCTTTCGTCGAGCTCGACCGGCGCGTCGAGGAGCTCTCCGGGCTGTCCCTGACCGAGGTCTTCGACCTGCACGGCGAGGAGCACTTCCGGCGCCTGGAGGCCGAGGCGCTCGAGAGCGTGCTGGCGCAGGGCGAGCGCGTCGTGCTCGCCACCGGCGGCTCGCTCGTCGCCGCCCCGCGCACCTTCGCGCGCCTGCGGCGGACGTGCCGCACGGTCTGGCTGCGGGCGCGGCCGCAGGAGCACTTCCAGCGCGTCCTGGCCCAGGGCGACCGGCGCCCGATGCGCGACCGCCCGCGCGCCATGGAGGAGCTCCGCGCCATCCTGGCCGCGCGCGAGCCGCTCTACGCGCGCTGCGACCTGACCGTCGACACCTCCCGCCGGAGCGTGGAGGAGGTCGTCGCCACGGTGCTCGATTCCGTGCAGGAATCTGGCGGGTAGATTGTCCAGGATCGTAGCCCACCCGACCTGACCCGCGCCGCGCGTCCCATGGAGTCCATCATCCCGCTCGAGATCGAGCCGCAGCCCGACGACACGACCTGCGGGCCGACCTGCCTGCACTCGGTCTACCGCGCCTACGGCGACGAGGTCGAGCTCGAGGACGTGATTCGCGGCGTGCGCCAGCTCGAGACGGGCGGGACCCTGGCCGTGCTGCTCGGGACCGACGCCCTGCGCCGCGGCTACCGCGCCGCGATCTACACCTACAACCTGGACGTCTTCGACCCGACCTGGTTCGACCTCGAGCGGCCGGAGCTGTGCGCCCGGCTGCGCGAGCGGGCCAGCGCGCGCGGCGAAGGTCGCCTGGCGGACACGGCGCGCGCCTACGAGGTCTTCCTGGCCGCCGGCGGCGAGATCCGCTTCCGGGACCTGAGCGCCGGCCTGATCCGCGAGCACCTGCACCGCGGCCACCCGATCCTGACCGGGCTGAGCGCGACGTACCTCTACCGCAGCGCGCGCGAGAGCGGCCAGCCTTCGCGCTACGACGACCTGCGCGGCGACCCGCAGGGGCACTTCGTCGTGCTGTGCGGGTACTCGCCGCGCGAGCGCAGCGTGCTGGTGGCCGATCCGCTGCAGCCCAACCCGATCGCCCGCGGGCATCATTACGAGGTGCGGGTCGAGCGCCTGGTCTGCGCGATCCTGCTGGGCGTGCTGACCTACGACGCGAACCTCCTGATCATCCGCCCGCGCGACGGGCGCGGGAGCGCGCGCTCGTGATCCTGCTGGTGGTGGACAATCCGCGCCGCTGGCGCCTGAGCATCCCCGGCGTCGAGGTGGTCGCGGCGCGCTCCTACCTGCTGGCCGGGGGGGCGGGCCGCGCGCGCGGCACGCTGGTGTTCAATCTCTGCCGCTCCTACGGCTACCAGCGCATCGGGTACTACGTCTCGCTCCTGGCCGAGGCGCGCGGGCAACGCTGCAAGCCGAGCATCGAGACGATCCAGGAGATGCGCTCGAAGGCGGTCGTGCGCGTCGCCTCGAGCGACCTGTCGGCCCAGATCCAGCGCGCCCTGTCGCGCCTGCGCACGGCGGAGTTCGTGCTCAGCGTCTACTTCGGGCGCTCCCTCGCCAAGCGCCACCAGCCCCTGGCCACGGCCCTCTTCAACCAGTTCCAGGCCCCGCTCCTGCGGGCGCGCTTCCAGCGCCGGCGCGGCGCCTGGGAGCTGGCGGGCATCGGGCCGATCCCGGCCGGGGAGATCCCCGAGACCCACCACGAGTTCGTGGTCGAGGCGGCCCAGGCCTACTTCGCGCGCCGGCGCTGGTCTCCTCCGCGCTCGCGCTCGCCGCGCTGCACGCTCGCCATCCTGCACGACCCGCAGGAGAAGCTCGCGCCCTCGGATCCGAAGGCCCTGCGCCGCTTCGTGCGGGTCGGCCGCCGGCTGGGGATCGCGAGCGAGCTGATCACGCGCCAGGACTACTCGCGCGTGGCCGAGTTCGACGCGCTCTTCATCCGCACCACGACCTTCGTGCACCACTACACCTACCGCTTCGCGAGCCGCGCCAAGGCCGGGGGCCTGGTCGTGATCGACGACCCGCGCTCGATCGTGCGCTGCACGAACAAGGTCTTCCTGGCCGAGATGCTGGAGCGCTCCGACATCCCGGCGCCGCGCACGATGCTGGTGCACCGCGACAACGTCGAGTCCGTGCAGGCCGAGCTGGGCCTGCCGTGCGTGCTGAAGGAGCCCGACGGCTCCTTCTCGACCGGCGTGACGCGCGCCACGAACGAGGCCGAGCTGCGCGAGGGGCTCGAGCGCCTGCTGGCGCAGTCCGAGCTGGTCGTGGCCCAGGAGTTCCTGCCGACGGACTACGACTGGCGCGTGGGCGTGCTCGACGGCCGCGCGCTGTACGCCTGCCGCTACTTCATGTCGCGCGGCCACTGGCAGGTCATCAACCACGGCGCGAGCGGCCCCTCCGCCTCGGGGCGGGTCGAGACCCTGGCGGTCGAGGACGTCCCGCGCAAGGTGATCGACACGGCCCTGGCCGCCTCGCGGCTGATGGGGGACGGGCTCTACGGCGTCGACCTGAAGGAGGTCGGGGGGCGCGTGCTCGTGATCGAGGTCAACGAGAACCCCAACATCGAGGTCGGCTACGAGGACCGCGTGCTGAAGGACGAGCTGTACGAGCGCATCCTGCGCTTCTTCCTCGAGCGGGTGGAGGCACGGCGTGCCGCGACGAGCTGAGACGGCGCCCCTGCGCCTGTTCGAGGGCTACGGCGTCGAGATCGAGTACGCGCTGGTCGAGCGCGACACGCTCGCGGCGGCGCCGATCTCCGACCGGATCCTGCGCGACCAGCAGGGGCGCTGCGTCCAGGACCTCTCGCACGGCACGATCGCGTGGTGCAACGAGCTGGCGCTGCACGTCATCGAGCTCAAGAACGAGCTCCCGGCCGGCACGCTCGTCGGTCTCGACGACGCCTTCCAGGAGAGCGTGCGCGAGGCCGAGCGCCGGCTCGCGCCGCTGGGTGCGCGGCTGATGCCGACGGCCATGCACCCCTTCATGGACCCCGCGCGCGAGACGCGCCTGTGGCCGCACGCGAACGCCCTCGTCTACAGCACCTTCGACCGCATCTTCGGCTGCCGCGGCCACGGCTGGTCGAACATCCAGAGCACCCAGCTCAACCTGCCCTTCGGGGACGACGCCGAGTTCGCGCGCCTGCACGCCGCCGTGCGCCTGCTGCTGCCCGTGCTGCCGGCGCTGGCGGCCAGCTCCCCGATCGAGGAGGGGCGCGTCACCGGGCTGTGCGACACGCGCCTTGCCCACTACGCGCAGAACTGCCGCTCGGTGCCCTCGCTGACCGGGGCGGTCGTGCCCGAGAACGCGTCGAGCCGGCGCGAGTACGAGCGGGAGCTCCTGGGGCGCGTCTACCGCGACCTGGCGCCGCTCGATCCCGAGGGGGTCCTGCGTTACGAGTGGGTCAACGCGCGCGGGGCGATCGCGCGCTTCGACCGCTCGGCGATCGAGATCCGCGTCGTCGACGGCCAGGAGCACCCGCGCGCCGACATCGCGCTGGCGGCCCTGATCGCCGGGGTGCTGGCGCAGCTTGCGGCCGAGCGCTGGTCGAGCAGCGGCGAGCAGCGCGCGCCGCAGACCGCGCGCCTTGCGGCGATCTTGCAGGCCACCGCGCGCGACGCCGAGCGCGCCGCGATCGACGACGCGGGCTACCTCGACCTGCTCGGCGCGCGCGACGCCGGCGTACGCACGGCCGGCGACCTGTGGCGGCACCTCTCCGCCGCCGTCTGGCCGGCGGGCTCGCCCGAGCGCGAGCGCTGGGGCGACTGCGTGACGACGATCCTCGAGCGCGGCTGCCTCGCGCGGCGCATCCTGGCGGCGGCGGGACCGTCGCCCGCCGCCGGGCGCCTGCGCGAGGTGTACGCCGAGCTGTGCGACTGCCTGGTCGAGGGGCGCGCGTTCGGTGCCTGAGCGCTGGAGCCTGGTGCTCACCTGCGAGCACGCGGTCGCCACGGTGCCGGCCGGCGCGCGCGCGCTCTTCCGCGGCCGGCGGCGGCTCTTGGCGGGCCACCGCGCGCTCGACGCGGGGGCTCTGGAGCTCGCCCGCGACCTGGCCCGGCGGAGCGGCGCGCCGCTCTTCGCCGGGCGCGCGACGCGCCTCCTGATCGACCTGAACCGCTCGCTCGGCCACCCGCGCCTGTTCTCGGAGGTCACGCGCGCTCTCGCGCCGGAGCGCAAGCAGGCCCTGATCGAGCAGTTCTGGCGCCCGCACCGCGCGGCCGTCGCGGCGGCGGTGGCGCGCGGCCTGGCGCGCGGCGGGCGCGTGCTGCACGTCGGCCTGCACTCCTTCACGCCGGCGCTGGACGGCGTCGTGCGGGAGCTCGACGTCGGGCTCCTGTACGACCCCGCGCGCTCGGCCGAGCGGCGCTTCTGCGCCGCCTGGAAGCGGCGCATCGAGGAGCTCGCGCCGGCCCTGCGCGTGCGCCGCAACCAGCCCTACCGCGGCCGCGCGGACGGGCTGACGACGGCCTTGCGGCGGCGCTTCGGGGCGCGCTACCTGGGTCTCGAGCTCGAGCTCAACCAGCGCCTGGCGCGCGCCGGCGCGGCCCGCCGGCGCGCGACCCGCGCCGCGCTGATCGAGGCCCTCGCGCGCGCCTTTCCCGCCGGCGGCTTCCCCTCGCCGCGCCGGCGGCTATCCTGACGCGCCCCGCGCCGCGCCGCGCGGGAGCGCGAGCATGAACGCCACGAGCTGGATCGTCGACGTCGACGCGCAGGGTTTCCAGCGCGACGTGATCGAGCGTTCGCGCGACCTGCCCGTGCTGGTCGATTTCTGGGCGACCTGGTGCAGCCCGTGCAAGACGCTCGGCCCGATCCTGGCGAAGGTCGCCGGCGAGCTCGCCGGGCGCGTGCTGCTCGCCAAGGTCGACATCGACAAGAGCCCGGAGCTGGCCGAGGCCTTCCGCATCCAGAGCGTGCCGGCCGTGCTGCTGGTGCGCGACGGGCGCGCGCTCGACGGCTTCGTCGGGGCGCTGTCCGAGGCGCAGGTGCGCGAGTTCCTGGCCCCGTACCTGGACGGCGCGCAGCCCGGCGCGGTCGAGGCCGCGCGCGCGCTCGAGCAGGAGGGGCGGCGCGAGGAGGCGATCCAGCTCCTGCGCGGCCACCTGCGCGAGCACGGCGACGACGACGCCGCGCGCGTCGCCCTGGCCGCGACGTTGATCGCCGCCGAGCGCGCGCCCGAGGCCCGCAAGGTGTTCGAGCGCGTGGCCGGGGAGGCGCTCGCGACGCCCGAGGCGCGCGCCGTGCGCGCCCAGCTCGATCTGCTGGAGGGAGCCGGCGACCTCGACGAGCTGCGCGGCGCCGTCGCCGAGCGGCCCGAGGACGTCGGCGCGCTGCTGGCGCTCGGCAGGGCACTGGTCGCGGCCAGGAGCACCGCGGAGGGCCTCGAGCTGCTCCACCAGGCCGCCGTGCGCGACCTGGCCTTCGATGGCGGCGCGCCGCGCAAGGCGCTGCTCGACGTGTTCCAGGCCCTGGGACCGGGCGACCCGCTGACGCTCGAGTACCAGCAGCGGCTGTCGGTGCTGCTCTGCTCCTGACGCGACCGCGTCCCGCTACTCGCCCAGCGCCAGCGCGACCGCCTCCTCGGGCGTGAGCGCGCGCAGGACGGGCAGGTCGGCGTGCTGCCACGAGCCCAGCGCCGCGACGCGTTTTCCGCGCTTCAGGGCGAAGGCGATCTCCGACAGCGTGCCGTAGGAGCCGCCGACGGCGACGAAGGCCTCGGCCGTGTTGCACAGGATTGCGTTGCGCGCGTCGCCCAGGCCGGTGGCGACGGCCAGGTCGACGTACGGGTTGGCGTCGGCCGGCGAGGCGCCGGGCAGGATGCCGAGCACGAGCCCGCCGGCCTCGCGCGCGCCGCGCGCGGCGGCCTCCATCACGCCGCCCAGCCCGCCGGTGGCGACGACGCAGCCGCGCTCGGCCAGGAGGCGCCCGACGGCGCGCGCTCGCTCGCGGCACTGCGGCTCGTCGGCTCCCGTCCCGATCACCGCGATGATGCGCCGCGCCATGTCACCACCTTCTCCCGCTCAAGGGTGCACGTCGACCGGAAGGCCCGCGGCGCGGATGTCCCGCGCGAAGCCCTCGAGCCACTCCGCCGGGAGGCGCGCGAGCTGCGGCGCCTCGGGCTGCTGCACCGGGCGCGCCAGCCCGTAGAGCAGCACGCCGGCGAGCGGCAGCTCGTCCTCCAGCGCGCGCCGCACGAGGGCCAGGTAGGCCGCGCGCTCGGCCGCCGACGGCGGCTCGCCGTTCCATGCGAAGACGCACGTCTGCAGCAGCGTGCGGCAGGTCCGCGCGCACAGCGCCAGGTTGGCGTAGAGGCGCTCGGCGCCCGCGCGCCAGCCGTTGATGCGCGCCAGGCCGGCCTCGGTGGCGCTGTCGACCTTGAACCACACCTCGCCCCCGAGCCCGGCCATGGCCGCCAGGCCGCGCCGCACGGTCTCGTCCTGCACCAGCGAGCCGTTCGTGATCAAGACCAGCTTCGTCGCCGGCAGCAGGTCGAAGCGGCGCATGACCGCCCCCACGCGCGCCACGATCGCGTCGAACTCCGCGGCGCTGGTCGGCTCGCCGTTGCCTGAGAAGGCGAGGTCGTTCAGGCGCCGCGCGCCGGCGGGCACGTTGCGCTCCATCCAGTCGCCGTGCACGAGCTCCTCGAGGAAGCCGGAGAGCTCCGACTCGAGCAGCTCGAGGTCGATCGGCGGCGCCTTGCCCGCCACCAGCCCCGGCACCTGGCAGTACACGCAGCGGAAGTTGCAGGTGTTGTCAGGGTTCAGGTTGATGCCGACCGACACCCCGCGCGCGCGCCGCGAGACGACGGGATAGACGTGGACCAGCCCGGCCCCGTCGCGGTCGTGCCTCTCGACGCGCAGTCGCATGCCGCACAGGATACGGTCCCGCTCAGCGCGGGCCGACGCCCGCAACCCAATGAGGAGGCTGCGCCGCGCTGAGTCCCTGTTGGCGGGGGAGGCAGACCCTCCCCCGCACCGGCCGCGACGCGCGGCCTCCCCCTCCTCGCCGCCCG
>Ga0326597_10007528_pt1 | contig 14811 bp, 14 predicted proteins | sample RVTome_12_FD_203789 | JGI IMG/M metagenome (GOLD analysis project Ga0326597, IMG submission 203789) | Soil microbial communities from uranium-contaminated site in the Upper Colorado River Basin, Wyoming, United States - RVT100D185 | ecosystem: Environmental > Terrestrial > Soil > Contaminated >... | reverse complement strand
CAAGCGATCGAGCTCGGGTTCGGGCCTGTGCCCGCCGCCCGTCGTTGGTACTGGATCGATCTCTGCGTTCTTGTCCGCGAGCTGAATCTTCGCCGCTGCTCTCTTCTCCGCACGGTAGCTGTCCATATCGATCGTCTCGAGGATACCCTTGGAAAGGTCCTCCTCGACCGGCGCCGGCAACTTGGGCACGAGGAACGTCAGGAAGATTGACAGCTTCTCCCACTCGGCATTCGTGTACGGCAGCACCTGAGAGAGGAATCCGTAGGCGCGCAAGGAAGCCTTGGCCTTCCCCTTGAAGTCCACCTGTTCGTCTTCGTTGAGCTTCTCCCGGTAGTCGGCTACGCAGGCATCGAGGATCGGGTCGAGCTTGTCGCGATCCGATCCTCCAAGACAAATAAACTCAGTAATTATAGATGGTTAAAGGATGTCTGTAGCCTTCGGTAGACGCCCCTGGAACCGGACCTATTTCCCGATGCAGGAAGGGTGGGTTGGGCTCCAAGTAGCGGAATTGTCTTGGCTTTTTCGGACGCCCGTTCATCGCTTGGACACAAACTCAGACCCGAACGCGGCGGTCGTCTTCTCAAGCCATTCGATCTCTCCCGCCCAGAACGTGCGCTCGGATGCGTCGCGCTCGAATACTGCAGCTGTCTTTTCCAGCACCAATGTGAAAGGGCGGCCGGTCCGCCGCGTCTTGTGGAGCAACGGCAGGTCGCGGGAATCAATGACGCGGTGAACGTGTTTGCGGTGCTCCTTGGCAAGCGGCCATTCGAAACGCGACTCGCTCGACGCACGCAGAAAGCGGGACAGCGTCGCGCACAGCTTGCATGAGCAGCGCAGCGCGGTTTTGATCGACCAATCGTCCGGCGCGCGGGCAGGCACCGCCAGGCGTGTCGCGAGCATCCGCGCGCTGTGTTCGTGCAGCGGAAGTAAGCCGAGATCGGGCAGCGCTTCGCGGCGATCCCGGTGCGCGGCCCGCAACAGTCCGAGCGGCAGCTGCACGGGCAGATCGTCCGCATCGGCAACCAGGAACGCAATCATCCGATCGCGGAGGTCGGCGTGCTTCGCGATTGTGCAGCTTTCGATCGTCGCAAGCAGCGGGACGCTGACGCGCGCCAGCGTCTTCGTGAACTCCCGGGCCTCGGCGTTTTTCTGAACCCACTTGATGTGCTCCTCGGTCCAGGCCCAGCGATTCTCGAGCAGCCAGCGGGCGAACGCCGGTCCGTCCGACGGGGTGGCTCCGCACAGCGCGCGGGAAAGCGCCGGCAGGGCAGACCCCAGCCACTTCAACACCTCTTCCGGTAGCTCGTAAAATCTTTCCTCGGATGTCCATCCGAGCACAAGCTTGCGGCACCACGCATTCCCATAGCGATCGAGCAGGCGGGCCACGAGCGGCGCGGCCTTCAGCGTCACACCCTTCAATCTGAAGGGGGCAAGCAGCTCGGCGGCGACCGCGGCGTCGCCGAGCTCGACCGCGAGTCGCAGCGTCTTCTCCATGAGACCGCTCTTATCGTCCCGCCCGACGACTTGCGGCCAGAACGGCAGCACCCGCCGCATCTGGTCCAGCGCCTGCTCGGTCTTGCCCGCGCGGAGCGTCTTGCCGATCTCGCCGACAGCCCAGCGCGGAGACGCCTTTGCCCGGATCACGAAGTTGCGCTCACGCGGCCAAAGGACGACGGCGGCACGGTGATACCAGCGATCGACCGTATTGCCCGCGTTGCCGGTGAAGCCTTCGTACCCCGACTCGAACGGCTCGCAATCAACGGATGGCTTCGTGTAGCAGACCTCCGCGTCGTCGACGCGGGCGGCGATGGCCTCCGCCCGGCGGCTGCCGGGTCCGACCCAGTGGCGCAGCTCGACGCTGCCGTCGACGAGCTCGATCAGCTCGTGGCCGTTCTCGTCGCTCTGGGAATGGTCCTCGGATTCGTCGTCGTCATCTTCGTCGTCGTAGCCCCAGGCCCACCGGCGCCGGCCGTAGCCATAGCCGTAGTCGTCGTCCTCGCAGGTCCAGGTTTCGTGCACGTCGGTCAGCGCGAGAAGTATTTCGCAGTCGAGCCGCCGAGCCACCTCCTGCAGAGCGGCGGCGCGCGCCGCATCGGCGTTCTTGAGCCGGTTCCAGGCGAGCCCGCGCTGCGTGTACTCGTGATCGAGGAGATAGACGAGACGGTCGGGAGGTTCGCGACTGCGATCGGTGCTCCAGCGTGGCGGCATCGGCGTCTCGAAGAAGTCGCGGACGAGCTCGGTCAGAACGTCCGCACGCATCTCCGGAGAGCCGGCTGCCACCGTGCCTCCTTCCGCGATCAGGTTGTAGGTCAGCACGATACGGTGACCTTGCCTGATCGGACGGACCTCGTGGCGGCAGTCGGCGTAAAAGGCAATCAGCGTGAGCTTCGTGTCGGAGCCGCCGATCCGGCGTTTCTCGTCGTGATGCTCGATCACGAAGCTGCCGCCCGTGAACTTCGAGGGCAAGCTCACGACCAGCGTGCCGATCATGTCGTCGGCCTTCTCCGAATCCTGGTGCGTGACGAAGAACTGCCCGGGAGCGTAGACGAGCAGGTTATGCAGCTCCGCCTTGAGTCGGCACGTCTCCGGCAGCCCGAGCTTACTCCGGATTTGCTCGAGCGCCGGTCCGAGCGCTTTCTTCCATCGGCGTTGATCGATCGAGATGCGGCTCTTGGGAATCTCCCAGGTATCGCGGACCTTCGAGTCGAGACGGGTCTGATCCTTGAAACCGTGGCGGGCCGGCCGGGCGGCCGCACAGAGCTTGCGTGCCGCGGCGGCCGAGACGGGAAATCGGACACGGCCCACGCCCTTGACTTCGAGGTGCAGATCGTCGGCCGCAACGGTGCTCTGCGTCGCGAAGGAACCGGGCGCGCCGATGGCGGCAAGCTGACGGCTGATCTCTTCCAGGGCGAAATGCATCGACAGTGTTTTCTACGGTTCCCAGGCTTTGCCGGCTTCGACCGCGGCGAGGCAAAAGCGCGCGCCCTGGTTATCGCTTGGATTCAGCCACAGGAGCCTCTGGAAGATCGCGGCGGCGTCTCGCATCCTCCCAATCCGCCACAGGGACAAGCCGTTGCCGTGCAAGCAGCGCAGATCCTGCGCAAGCAGATTCATTCGGTGGGGCTGCCGATGGCGATTTCTGTCTTCCTTGGTTGCGCGTTTTGTTCGTTGATCGTCATCTCAGTGCCTGAAAAAGCAAGGGCCCCCGAAGAGGCCGCACGCCCGGCAGCCGAAGCCCCCGAGGTAGTGGAGAAGATGGTAATTCAGGGCGTCCGGTCAGTCACGAGGCTGCGCGGATGTTTGTAATCCGCCTGTGCCTGAAGGCGCATGTCGAGTAAGCATCCCCCGGCCCGCAGGCAATCAACTCTCATCAGTCTCGTCAGTTCCACTGTCGAGACCACGGTGCTGGCGGACGTTGAGCGCCTTCCAGCGCAATCCGGGATGACCACGGAAGAGTCGCTGCATGTCCGGATCGGCGGTCAGGAGTTCCGGGACAATTTCACCCCGATCGTTCAGATGATCGAGGAACTCCGTCTCAGCGGCACGCAGTGGCAGCAGCACGGCCAAACGCTCCCGGCAGTCGCTGACAAGGCGTTTGCTCCATTCAGCGAGATCGGTCCGTGCCGGTGCGGCGCCGGCGCGAAGGAGCGGTACGAGCTGCTGGTCCACCTCGCGAGCGTCGACCTGCACGTCGTCGAGGCTCACCGTGTGCCAGTCGCGCCGACTGATGCCTCCGTAAACGACGAATCCGAAGCGGAGGCACTCCGGATCAAAGTTGGTCGTCGTGAGCAACTCGCGCACGTCGAAGAGATCACGGCTCGCCGAGCGTCCGAACAGGGCGGCGAGCTTGCCCGCCGCCAGCTCGTGAAGGTCGAGCATCGGGACTCCGCTGACGCCGAACGCGCCGATGCGTTTCGAGTCTGCCGTCGCTATCGGCCAGAGCGGAGTTCGCAACAGGAAGTTCACGTCGACCTCAAGCGCGCCAGGACGGCCGTAGGCGCTGGTATACGAGAGTCGCCACTTGCCGCCTGCGTGCTCGTCTGGCACGCGCTTGATCTGGATGCCCATCCGGCTGCACACAGCCTCGATCGCCTGCTCGACCTTCGGCCGCTCCGCAAGCATCGCGTCGCGGTCGACGGCGCCAATGTAGTTGAGGTCAATGTCGACAGAGAGGCGAGGGACGTCGAAGACGAAGAGGTTGAGCGCCGTGCCGCCCTTGAGCGCCACGCGAGACTTCAGGAACGGGTGGCTGCGGAATCCTTCGAGGAGCTCCAGCAATCGAAAAACCTTCTCGAGCGCCTCGGCCCGAAACCCGGTCGCTTCGGCTTCGCGCTGAAGGTCGGCAGGGCTCAGCATCAGCGCACCTCCGCCCAGGACCGGGTCAGCACGCGCTCCGGGACGACCAGGTTCCAGTCCTTCACGAGCCTGCCGGGCTCACGCCGCGAATCGAGATAGCGAGGCTGCGCGGGTGCAAGCTCGCGCAGTGCACGCAGGTGTTGCGACTCGACCATCAGCGATTCGCGGTGCTGCTCGAGGAAGAAGCCGACGCGGGCCGCGGTGAGCGCCGAGCCGAGCAGCCGCGTATAGGAGAGCACCGCATCGAGATCGAAGTATTCGATCATCTCGAGGGAGCGCCAGGCCTCCTCCCAACCGCCGCAGCGCTCGGGCGCGTCGAGCACGTCGACGAGCGTGCGCTCCAGTGTCGTGACCCGTGCGACGCCGCCGGCGTGGCGATGCTCCGCCACTCCACCGCCGAGGTCGGCACGGTCTCGTAGCGGAGCGGGGGCCTGAACCGGCACGAACTCGAGATCGCGAAACACGAAACGCCGCTGGCGCGCTCGGGTGAGGTAGTGGAAGCGGCTCCAGACCGAGTAGGCTCTGCCATGGAACTGAAGCGCAGCGTGCCAGGCCACGACGGCACCGTCCGCTAGCTGCGTCGCCACGAGGTACGGGTCGATCGGGTGGCTGTCCGCGTCCACACCGCGCGGAACCGATGCGTAGAGTCCGCGGCGCAGGTGCAGCAGCCGGCCCGCGGCCACGTGCTGCTTCAGCACGGAGGCGCTGGTTTGACGGCTCCGGCCGCCCTGCCCGGCGTGGGCCGCCACGAACTCCTCATAGCGGAAGACCGGATGGCGCGCGAAGAAGTCGCTTGGCTTGACTTGCCGTATTGTGCTCATACAGGCAGTAAATATACCTTTATAGGGACTTATCAGCAAGTCGCGGACGACAGTCGATTCGCGCAATGTATCGCTATTCGTTACGTAACGCGAACGAGTTTCATTTACCGATGCAGAAGGGCGGTTTGGGCTCCAGGCAACTGAGTGGCATCCGTTTTTTTTTCGGCGGCTCGTTCATCGCTTGGACACCATCCTGGACCCGGTTCCAGCCCCTCATTCAGTCCTTAGCCGGAGTTGCAAGACTCGCCAGGAAATCGTCAGCCGCCGACTGCACACCCGCCCGCGAAAGTCTTGGATATCTCGAGTACACGGATTCCGGAATACCGGCCACCAGGCGCTGGAACTGCTGAGGATCTACCATCCCGCTCGCGACGAATGCTCGGGCATCCGCGAGGTCGCGGGCAAATCCGCGCACAACCTTAGAAAGAAGCTGTGCGTAAGGATCGTAGTGATAAAAGCTCACCCGGCCAACCGTCTCGATGTACACATGCCGGTTCTCCGTTCCCTCAAGCGCAGGAACGAAATCCTCGGGCCGGGCGAACTCGATGTTGAGCTTCAAGCGCTCCTTGATGCCCTGGACATCGCGAAAGATCTCGTCCTGCCTGGCGTAGAGATCGGCATCGATCGATGACTCGCGCCATCCTTTGAGAACGGCCGTGCCTCCACCGACGAGATAGACTCGATAGCGTCGGTTCGGCCTCGCGAAGCGTGCGAGCTCCCGCATGAGCAGATGCAGAGAGTCGCGTGTCAGCCTGTTACGCATCCGGCGACCGCGGCCGGCGCGCAAGATGACACGCATCGGCGAATGAGGCGATCTGTTGCAGATGAGCGGCGTATCGCGCATGCGCGAGGTCGCCCGCCTCGACCGAGAGCAGCTCGTAAAGACGATTCTCCGGTTCGGGCAGAACCCGGCCAACCGGTATCCCCTCGCGCCTGAGCCGGGGCGCAGCCAGCGATAAGAGGAGACTTTCGACGCTGACCGTCCCCTCCGCAAGGTGTTTGAGACCGGTATCGACCGTCTCGCCGCCCGGCAAACCGAGGGTGGCGAAGCTCGTTGCCCCGAATCGTTCTCGAATCCATCGCGACGCCGCGGCACGGCGGGCGGCTGCCTGCCGCGCGTCCCGGCCGAGCTTGGCCGCGCGGGCCTTGCCGCCCTGGCGGCCGTAGTGCGCGAACTGTTTGCGGATCGTATCGGGCAGTTTCATAGCTGGCAGATTATACGAAGGGGGTAAGCATTTCACGCCCGTTTATCCATGCCTGCGTTGGCGAAGTTTCGCGAGATCGACGCCGACCCGGTCGTCATTGGCCGGCGTCAACGCGGCATGGATAACGGCGGTGTGAGCGTGGGTAGGCTGCAGCCACTCACGGACCATTATCGATTCGCGCAATGTGTCGCCATTCGTTACGTAACGCGAACCCGTTTCATTTGCCGATGCAGAAGCTGCTGAAGATTTCCCCGAGCAAGTCATCGCTCGTGACCTCGCCCGTGACCTCGCCGAGCGCAGACTGCGCCGCGCGCAACTCCTCGGCCGCCAATTCCAACGAGCGTTGGTCCATTAGCTGCTTGCGCGCGGCAGCGATACGAAGTTGCGCGCGACCGAGCGCATCGATGTGACGGGTTCGGGCGCTGATCGTGCCGCCGCCTTCGCCCGTATAACCCGCGACCGACTTGAGATGCTCGATGAGTAATCCCAGACCGTCACCGTTCAAAGCAGACATTCGAACCACGGGGATGCCGTCGACCTGGAACGCCGCGGCTTCGGCGGCGATGAGGTCGACCTTGTTTTGAATGATCGTCAACCCGGATTGGCCGCCTAAGGTTTGCTCAATTGCTGCCCGCGTCGACTCCAGGTCGGTATGGACGTCGATGACCCAAAGCAAGCGATCGGCGAGCCTAACGGCAGCGTGACTCCGGCGCATGCCCTCGAGCTCGACGGGATCTTCGGACTCGCGCAACCCCGCGGTATCGACCAGATTGATCGGCAGTCCGTCGAGGGAGATGAATTCCTTTAACGGATCGCGTGTCGTTCCCGGGTACTGCGTCACGATGGCCGCATCGTAGCCGGCAAGCCGGTTCAGCAAACTCGACTTGCCGGCATTCGGCGGACCCGCGATGACGACGCTCAGCCCGGAGCCCAGCACCGCACCTTGGCGCGCTTGTGCCATGAGCGCCGCCAGACGTGCGAGTACGGCATCGAACTTCTCCGCTAATCGTTCGGTATCGTCGCGCTCCAGATCCTCGTCGGGAAAGTCGAGCCAGGCTTCGACCTGCGCGCGCAGCTCCGTGACGCCTGCCTGCACTGCCTGAACCTGTTTGGAAAACTGCCCGACCAGGGACCGCAATGCCGCGCGCGCAGCCGCCTGCGAGCCGCTATCGATCAGATCCGCGATGGCCTCGGCCTGAGTGAGATCGAGCTTGTCATGCAAGAAGGCGCGCAGCGTGAATTCGCCCGGCTCGGCGAGCCGCGCGCCCTGTCCAAGCACTGCGGCCAGCACCGAATCGCTGACAATCGCGCCGCCATGGCCATGCAGCTCGACGATATCCTCGCCCGTGAACGACCGCGGACCCGGGAAGTACAGCACGAGGCCCTGGTCGACCGGGTGCCCGTCGGCCGCGCGGAATTCGCAGAAGGTCGCCCGGCGGGGGATCGGCTGCCTCCCGGTCACGGCTCGAGCGATCGAGCAGGCGTCGCCGCCGGAGATTCGCACGATCGCGATAGCCCCCCGGCCCGGAGGCGTTGCCACGGCGGCTATGGTGTCTGCGGCTGATGCCATCGTTCGCAATCGATCGCGTTGCGGCCGGCGATTGTTGGGCTGGCCGTGCCGAGCGTGCCCCGGCCATGCAGCGCGTCTATCCCGCGACGACTTTGTTGATGCGCCACTGCTGCAATATGGATAAACCCGTATTCGTCAACCAGTACAGCACCAAGCCGGCCGGGAAAAACGCGAACATGGCGGTAAAGGCGATCGGCATGATCTGCATGACGCGGGCCTGAATCGGATCCGGCGGTGCGGGATTGAGCCGAGTCTGCAACAGCATCGCTGCGCCCATCAAGATCGGCAGCACGAAGTAGGGGTCGCGCACTGACAGATCGTTGATCCAGAGCATGAATGGCGCCTGGCGAATCTCGACGCTTTCGATCAATACCCAGTAGAACGCGAAGAAGAACGGCATCTGAATCAGGATCGGCAAGCATCCTGCGGCCGGATTGATCTTCTCTTCCTTATAGAGCTTCATCATCGCCTGACTCAACGCTTGGCGGTCATCCTTGTGACGTTCCTGCAGCGCCTTGAGTCGCGGTTGGACCTTGCGCATCTTGGCCATGGAGCGTCCGCTGGCCTGCGTGAGCTTGTAAAAGGCTAGCTTGATCAGCAGCGTTACGAGCACGATCGCCCAGCCCCAGTTGCCGACGAAGCCGTGGACCTTGCTGAGGAGCCAGAACAGCGGTTGGGCGAGTACCGTCAGCACACCGTAGTCGACCGTGAGCTCGAGTGATTCGCCTGTGGCCGCGAGTTGAGTCTGAATCTTGGGCCCGACGAACAGATCGACCGTCTGCTCGAAACGCTCGCCCGGTGCGAGCGCATGCACCTCGCTCAGCGCAGTCAAGATGTATTGCTCGCCGCGCATGGCCGCCTGGTAGCGAACCGGCTCCGCCGGCAGCGGCACGGCCGCGGCTAGGAAATGATGCTCGATACCCGCGAGCCAGCCGCCGGTGACCACGACGTTGATCGGCTCTACGGCAATATCGTCAACGTCGAGCTTTTCGTAGCGGTCACCGTCGTACAACACTGGGCCGCGGAACGAGTAGGAATCCACCGACATGTACGAACGCTCAACAGGAACGTGACGCCGCACGAGCTGCGTGTAGGGCGCACCGGTCCACGGTTGGGTAGCCTGATTTTCAACCGCCAGCGTCAGCGGTATCGCGTAACTGCCGCGGCGAAAGGTGTAGGTCTTGCTGGCGCGCAGCGGCCCGCTGTTATCCCACTGCAGGGTGACCACAAGCTCGTCTTGACCCGGGCCGAGAGTATAAGTGTCTACGGGGCTCGAAAATGATGCCAAGTGATTCGGCTCATCGCCACCCTGAGCGCTTCTGAAGCCGGACTGATACACCCAACGCGACGCGGGACTGTAGTCGAGCAGGCGGACCGGAACGTCAGGGTTAGCTTTATCGACCGGGTATTTGAGTACGTCGGCGCGAACCAGATCGCCACCACGTCCATCGATGATGAGATCGAGCACGTCCGTGCGAACACGGATCGGCCGCGCGGGTTCCCTGCCCGCGTCGGCACCGGGCGCCGCCATCGTTAAGTCTTGCGTGGGGGCGAGCTCCGGCAGGGCCGTGTCGGCAGGCACCGGTGGCAACTGCGGCGCTGACCCGCCTTGCTGCATCTCGGTCGTGGCCGTGGCTGGTGTCGCCGGCGGATAGTCTTCCAGCCACTGGCGGTAGGTCAACCAGATCATGACCAGCAAGGTCATCCATATGAATAGTCGGATGTTATCCATCGCGTGTGTGGTCGGCGAGCTGCGCTAGTCGCGAAAAGTGCCGTTCGAGACTATCACGTAATACCCCGTTGTCGGCCGTTGCGGCGGCCGACCCGGCTAGCACGACGAAATCGCAAGACGGCATCGGCTCTTGCTGACGGAAGACGTCTCGCGCCAAACGCTTGAGGCGGTTTCTTTGGACCGCGCGTTTCGCTCGCCGCCGCGAGATCGCCAGACCGAGGCGCGGTGAAAAATCGCCGTTGTCCCGCGCTAGCACCGTGAAAAATCGGTCGGAGGACCGCAGCGGCTTGGCGAATACGCGGCTGAATTGTGCCGTGCTCGTAAGCCTTTGCGAACGGGGAAACCCATGCGGATTCGGCGCTCCGCTAGCGGGCTTAGCCGCGGAGGTTACGGTGTCAACCGCGCTCGGCCTTTGGCGCGCCGGCGGCTTAATACCTGTCGTCCGTTCTTCGTTGCCATGCGGGCTCGGAAACCATGCGTGCGGTTGCGTTTTAGATTGCTTGGCTGAAACGTTCTTTTCATAGCAGGCTCGACCCGGGTTGTGGTCCATCAAAAAGTTCTAAGTAAAACAAGGGGATGTGCTCGCTCGCACGAGGACGGAACTCTACGCGTGGCGGCTGGGGCTGTCAATAGCTCGCTGGCGCCATGAAGTTGTGGCTAACTGGGTCGAAGGCGTTATAGACTCTCCATTCGATTCGAGGGCTCGCCTCGATTCGTAAAAATCACTTTATAACCGACAAAACATTCCAAGAAAATCGACCGTGGAAGCCAACTCGGCGGCGCACTCCGCCCTATGGGGACAATGTCTCAGAGCTTTGGAAAGGGAGCTGACTGAGCAGCAGTTCAATACGTGGGTCCGGCCGCTACAAGCCATCGAAGAAGACCGGGCTTTGCGGCTGTTGGCCCCGAATCGGTTCGTCGTGGACTGGATTCAGGAGCACTGCCTGGACAAGATCCTCGCTGTCACAGCGCCGCTGCCGGTATTCGTTGTCGTGGGCAGCCGGCGCCCGCCGCTCGTGGCGACAGCGCTCCCGGATTCGGCAGGCAAGCCAGCAGCACCGCGCCGACCGTTACCGGGCGGGCGCCTCAACAGCGCATTCACCTTCGAAAATTTCGTCGAGGGTAAAAGCAACCAATTAGCCCGCGCCGCTGCGCTGCAAGTCAGTGCCAATCCCGGGCTCGCTTATAACCCGCTGTTTATTTACGGTGGCGTCGGTCTCGGCAAAACCCATCTGATGCACGCGGTGGGTAACGAGATCCTCAAGCGCGACCCCGCGACGAAAGTTGCCTACATTCATTCGGAGCGCTTCGTCGGGGATATGGTTCGGGGCCTACAGCACAATACGATAGCGGACTTTAAGCGCAGCTATCGCTCGCTGGATGCTCTACTGATCGACGATATTCAATTTTTCGCCGGCAAAGAACGCTCCCAAGAAGAATTCTTCCATACTTTCAATGCGTTACTGGAGGGACAGCGGCAAATTATCCTGACCTGCGACCGCTATCCAAAGGAAGTCACCGGCTTGGAGGAGCGGCTCAAATCGCGCTTCGGCTGGGGTTTGACGGTCGCTATCGAGCCGCCGGAATTAGAGACGAGCGTGGCGATTCTCATGAGTAAGGCAGCCGCCGAAGGCCATTTCTTGCCAGAAGAGGTTGCCTTTTTCATCGCCAAGCGTATTCGCTCGAACGTCCGCGAACTCGAAGGCGCGCTGCGTCGGGTCATCGCCAATTCACGATTCACCGGGCAGGCCGTCACCCTCGATTTTACGAAAGAGGCGCTGCGGGACTTGCTTGCGGCGCAGGACCGCTTAGTCACGATCAGCAATATCCAGAAAACGGTTGCGGAGTATTTCAAGATTCGGGTCGCCGACCTATTGTCGAAGCGGCGTAATCGATCGATAGCGCGACCACGGCAAATAGCCATGGCATTGGCGAAGGAGCTCACGACCCACAGCTTGCCGGAAATTGGCGATGCCTTTGGCGGTCGGGATCACACGACTGTCTTGCACGCGTGCCGCCGAGTTAAGCTCCTACGGGACACGGAAACCCGCGTTCTCGAGGACTACAAGAACCTGTTTAGAACGTTGACTGGCTGATGGGGATAAGCTGTGGACGAATAGCAGGCTCAAAGTTATCCACAGACTGCCCCCACGTCAACGCTGTGGATAAGCCCAGAGTCGTAGATCTCATAAGTATCTGTTTTAAATAGATAATAATCAGTTATTCACAGATAAGTGGCTGCATAGAAATAACTACTATTCTCTCTTTAAGAAAATACTAACTACATAGGTACTGCAATCCATGAAGTTCAGCGCTACACGGGAAGTGATACTCAAACCGCTGCATGCCGTCATCGGTGTCGTCGAGCGCCGCCAGACAATGCCGATCCTCGCGCATATTCTAGTGGCAGCAAGAGACGGCAAGGTCACGATGACGGCCACGGATCTCGAGGTAGAACTGCGTGCGCAAGCGGATGTCGACGTAGCGACCGCCGGCGAGATTACGGTGCCGGGCCGCAAGCTTTACGATATCTGTCGGGCGCTTCCGGAAGGAGCCGCCGTGGAGCTCGCACTCGCTGCTGGGCGGGCGACTCTGAAAGCCGGGCGTAGCCGGTTTACGCTTTCGACACTGAGGGCGGCGGACTTTCCAGTCGTCGATGAGGTAGCAGCGCAGCAAACCCTGACGCTCGACCGCCAGGTATTTCGCCGGTTGCTAGAGAAGACCCAGTTCTCGATGGCCCAGCAGGATGTTCGGTATTACCTCAACGGTCTGCTTCTGGAGACCGCTGGCACGACGCTTCGGGCGGTCGCGACCGACGGCCATCGGCTCGCCGTGACGGAGATTACGCTCACGGTAGAAGCGGCCCGGGGTGGCCAAGTGATCGTGCCGCGCAAGGGCGTGCTCGAGCTGTTACGGCTGCTCGACGGCGATGGCACTGTCGAACTGACCTTTGGGGAGAACCATATTCGCGGCCTAGTCGATGATATCCAGTTTACCTCTAAGCTGATAGACGGCCGCTTTCCCGACTACGAGCGGGTCGTACCCAAAGACCCGCAGAACATCGTTACAGCGGATCGTAGTCTGCTGCGAGCCGGCCTGCAGCGAGCGGCGATCTTGTCGAACGAAAAATACCGCGGCGTGCGCTTAGCCCTCGATGAGAATCGCGTATCGATGGAAGCCAATAACCCGGAACAAGAAGAAGCTCAAGAGGAGCTCGAGGTCAGCTACAGCGGAGAGAAGATGGAAATTGGTTTTAATGTCAATTACTTACTTGATGCCCTAGCAGCGGTCGACGACGATCAAGTAGAGCTCGGCCTCAGTGACGCTAACTCGAGTTGTCTAATCAAAGCACCGGGTGAGCAAGAGAGCCGCTTCGTGGTCATGCCGATGCGGCTGTAAGTTAGCGCAACGTTCGACGTAGGCGATAGAGTGCCGCTCGAACGGTTACGCGTCGAGGATTTGCGCTGCATCGGCCAAGCGGAACTGCAGTTTCACGAGCAGCGTAACTACATCTACGGCGCCAATGGAGCTGGTAAGACCAGTCTCTTGGAGGCGATTTACTTATTGGGCCGTGGTCGGTCCTTTCGAACCCGCCAGAATAAACGTTTGATCGCTCATGGCCGGCCGGCTTTATCGGTCTACGGCGAAACCGTTCATGCCGGGAATCTCCATCGCCTAGGCGTTCGACTCAGCGACGCCGGCTTGGAGACGCGCCTGGACGGGGCGAATGCAGGGGGTATCGCTGCCATGGCGCGGCACTTGCCGGCACATGTGATCGAGCCCAACACCCACCAGCTCATAGAAGGCGGCCCCAGCAAACGGCGGCGCTTTTTAGACTGGGGAGTGTTTCACGTGGAACATGGCTTCTTGGAAGCATGGCGGCGATACAGGCGCGTCCTCGGTCAACGCAATGCCGCGCTCAAACGGGGCCTGGAGACGCGTAGCTGGGACGAACCGTTTATCGAAGCGGGCAACGCCGTTCATAGCGCCCGACAGCGCTACTTCGACTCGTTGCAGGGCGCTGTTACCGCGATTGGCGAACAACTGACCGGACGGGCAGTATCCCTCGGCTACCGAAGTGGCTGGCTGGCAGCGGCGACGCTCGCAGAGGCTCTGGACAGATCGCGCAACCGCGATCGCCAGCTGGGAGCGACACAGGTCGGGCCGCACCGCGCAGACCTGCGGATTATGCTCGATGAACGCGGTGTGCGCGAGGAGGCATCCCGCGGTCAGCAAAAACTGGTCGCCGCGGCGCTGGTGCTGGGGCAGGTTCAGGTGTTCGCCGGCGCAGAGGGTTACGGTGGGGTTTTGCTGGTCGATGACCCAGCGGCGGAATTGGACCCCGGGGCATTTTCGAGCCTCATGGCGGTGCTCGAGACATTACCGGCGCAACTCATCCTGACGGGCCTTTCCCAGGCTGTGTTGCCCCCGGGGACAGGATTCCCGGTGTTTCACGTGGAACAAGGCACGGTCTCGATAGTGGTATAATGGTCCGGTTTTGCTGGAGGCGGTCTGGATAATGGGTCAGGACGACTATACTTCTAAGAGTATCAAGGTCTTAAAGGGCCTCGAGGCGGTTCGCAAGCGCCCCGGCATGTACATCGGCGACACTGACGACGGGTCGGGCCTGCATCACATGGTGTTCGAGGTCGTCGATAACTCAATCGACGAAGCGCTCGCCGGCTACTGTAAGGAAATCGCCGTCACGATCCACGCTGATGAGTCGGTCACGGTTACTGACGACGGCCGCGGGATTCCCGTCGACGTTCACCCGGAAGAAGGGCGCTCCGCGGCCGAGGTCATCATGACCGTGCTGCATGCGGGCGGTAAGTTCGATGACAACTCCTATAAGGTATCCGGCGGACTCCACGGCGTCGGCGTATCGGTTGTCAACGCCCTATCGGAGACCCTCGAACTGACCATCTGCCGCGGCGGCCATCGGTATCGGCAGCTCTACAGACTCGGCGAGCCGCAGGGCACCATTGAGCCGGTTGGCGACACCGCCAAGACGGGCACGACCATCCGCTTCAAGCCGAGCCCGAAGGTTTTTACGAATATCGAATTCGAGTACGACCAGCTGGCCAAGCGCCTACGCGAGTTGTCGTTTCTGAACTCCGGCGTACGAAT
>Ga0326597_10007527_pt1:0-12500 | contig 14811 bp, 6 predicted proteins | sample RVTome_12_FD_203789 | JGI IMG/M metagenome (GOLD analysis project Ga0326597, IMG submission 203789) | Soil microbial communities from uranium-contaminated site in the Upper Colorado River Basin, Wyoming, United States - RVT100D185 | ecosystem: Environmental > Terrestrial > Soil >... | reverse complement strand
AGCTTAACCGTTTAGGGGAGGCGTAGGGAAACCGAGTCTTAATAGGGCGATCAGTCGCTGGGAGTAGACCCGAAACCGGGCGATCTAGCCATGGCCAGGGTGAAGGTGGGGTAAAACCTACTGGAGGCCCGAACCGGGATCTGTTGAAAAAGATTCGGATGAGCTGTGGCTAGGAGTGAAAGGCTAATCAAGCCCGGAGATAGCTGGTTCTCCCCGAAAGCTATTTAGGTAGCGCCTCGTGTCTCACTCCTGGGGGTAGAGCACTGTTTCGGCTAGGGGGCCATCCCGGCTTACCAAACCGATGCAAACTCCGAATACCAGGAAGTGCAATCACGGGAGACAGACGGCGGGTGCTAACGTCCGTCGTCAAGAGGGAAACAACCCAGACCGCCAGCTAAGGTCCCAAAATCACGGCTAAGTGGGAAACGATGTGGGAAGGCACAGACAGCCAGGAGGTTGGCTTAGAAGCAGCCATCCTTTAAAGAAAGCGTAATAGCTCACTGGTCAAGTCGGCCTGCGCGGAAGATTCAACGGGGCTAAGCCGTGTACCGAAGCTGCGGATGCGAGCATTTCACTCAAGACCATTCGCTTGTGAGCACGCCGTAGGCGTGCGAACAGAGCGCCCAACAATGGTCGAAGGCCAGGAGTGGTCTTGAGGAAATGCTCGCATGGTAGGGGAGCGTTCCGTACGCCGTCGAAGGTGTGTCGAGAGGCATGCTGGAGGTATCGGAAGTGCGAATGCTGACATGAGTAACGATAATGGGGGTGAAAAACCCCCACGCCGAAAGCCCAAGGTTTCCTGCGCAACGTTAATCGGCGCAGGGTTAGTCGGCCCCTAAGGCGAGGCAGAAATGCGTAGTCGATGGGAAGCAGGTTAATATTCCTGCACCTCGCGTAACTGCGATGGGGAGACGGAGAAGGCTAGACCGGCCGGGTGTTGGATATCCCGGTTTAAGCGTGTAGGGAGTGCTCTTAGGCAAATCCGGGAGCACAATCCTGAGGCGTGATGACGAGTCCTCTTTTGGACGAAGTGGTTGATGCCATGCTTCCAAGAAAATCCTCTAAGCTTCAGGTTACGTGGGACCGTACCCCAAACCGACACAGGTGGGCAGGGTGAGAATCCTAAGGCGCTTGAGAGAACTCGGGTGAAGGAACTAGGCAAAATAGTACCGTAACTTCGGGAGAAGGTACGCCCCTGGTACGTGAAGGTCCTTGCGGCTGGAGCGGAAGGGGGTTGCAGTGACCAGGTGGCTGCGACTGTTTATTAAAAACACAGCACTCTGCAAACTCGTAAGAGGACGTATAGGGTGTGACGCCTGCCCGGTGCCGGAAGGTTAATTGATGGGGTTAGCCGCAAGGCGAAGCTCTTGATCGAAGCCCCGGTAAACGGCGGCCGTAACTATAACGGTCCTAAGGTAGCGAAATTCCTTGTCGGGTAAGTTCCGACCTGCACGAATGGCGTAACGATGGCCACGCTGTCTCCACCCGAGACTCAGTGAAATTGAAATCGCTGTTAAGATGCAGTGTACCCGCGGCTAGACGGAAAGACCCCGTGAACCTTTACTACAGCTTTACACTGGACTTTGAACCTGCTTGTGTAGGATAGGTGGGAGGCTTTGAAGCGTGGACGCCAGTTCACGTGGAGCCAACCTTGAAATACCACCCTGGCATGTTTGAGGTTCTAACCTCGACCCGTTATCCGGGTCAGGGACAGTGTATGGTGGGTAGTTTGACTGGGGCGGTCTCCTCCCAAAGAGTAACGGAGGAGCACGAAGGTACCCTCAGCGCGGTCGGACATCGCGCAATGAGCGTAAAGGTAGAAGGGTGCTTGACTGCGAGACAGACACGTCGAGCAGGTGCGAAAGCAGGTCTTAGTGATCCGGTGGTTCTGTATGGAAGGGCCATCGCTCAACGGATAAAAGGTACTCCGGGGATAACAGGCTGATTCCTCCCAAGAGTTCATATCGACGGGGGAGTTTGGCACCTCGATGTCGGCTCATCACATCCTGGGGCTGTAGTCGGTCCCAAGGGTATGGCTGTTCGCCATTTAAAGTGGTACGCGAGCTGGGTTTAGAACGTCGTGAGACAGTTCGGTCCCTATCTGCCGTGGGCGTTGGAGATTTGAGGGGAGCTGCTCCTAGTACGAGAGGACCGGAGTGGACGTACCTCTGGTGTTCCGGTTGTCACGCCAGTGGCACTGCCGGGTAGCTATGTACGGACGGGATAACCGCTGAAAGCATCTAAGCGGGAAGCCCCCCCCAAGATGAGATCTCCCTGGACCCTTGAGGTCCCTGAAGGACCCTCGAAGACTACGAGGTTGATAGGCCAGGTGTGGAAGCGCGGCAACGTGTGAAGCTAACTGGTACTAATTGTCCGTGAGGCTTGACCATATAACACCCAAGCAGTCTGCATATGGGTGCCGGATGGAGTTCGCCATCCGCCTTGACGACATACCGAATTCATGAGCTTCGCGACAGCGAAGCGTGAGCCGAATTGCCCGGCGGTAATAGCGAGTGGGAACCACCCGATCCCTTCCCGAACTCGGAAGTGAAACTGCTCAGCGCCGATGGTAGTGTGGGGTCTCCCCATGTGAGAGTAGGACACTGCCGGGCTTCTATACCAAAAACCCCCGTGGAGAAATCCACGGGGGTTTTTCTTTGCGTTGCGATTATTTGCGCCAGGTGACCTGGCGGTCAAGCGAACTGCCGCTCAGCTGGCCTGCGCCGCGCGGCCGGCCGACGGCGTGCCGGCCTTGAGCAGGGGCGCAAGGAACCGTCCGGTGTGCGAGGCCGTGATTGCGGCCACCGCTTCCGGTGTGCCCGCGGCCAGGATCTCGCCACCGCCGTCGCCGCCCTCCGGGCCGAGGTCGACGATCCAGTCCGCGGTCTTGATCACGTCGAGGTTGTGCTCGATCACGATCACCGTGTTGCCGTGGTCGCGCAGCCGATGCAGCACGGCGAGCAGCTGGCGGATGTCGTGGAAGTGCAGCCCGGTGGTCGGCTCGTCGAGTACATAGAGGGTGCTGCCGGTGTCACGCTTGGACAGCTCGCGCGCCAGTTTGACCCGCTGCGCCTCGCCGCCGGAGAGGGTGGTCGCACTCTGGCCGAGGCTGATGTAGGCGAGGCCGACGTCGAGCAGGGTCTGCAGCTTGCGCGCGATGGCCGGCACCGGGTCGAAGAAGGTGCGCGCCTCCTCGACGGTCATCGCCAGCACCTCCTGGATGGTCCGGCCCTTGTAGTGGATGTCGAGCGTCTCGCGGTTGTAGCGGCGCCCCTGGCAGGTGTCGCAGGGCACGTAGATGTCGGGCAGGAAGTGCATCTCGACCTTGATCAGGCCATCGCCCTGGCACGCCTCGCAGCGGCCGCCCTTGACGTTGAAGCTGAAGCGTCCCGGCGTGTAGCCGCGCGAGCGCGCCTCGGCGGTGGCGGCGAACAGCTCGCGGATCGGGGTGAACAGCCCGGTGTAGGTGGCGGGATTGGAGCGCGGCGTGCGCCCGATCGGGCTCTGGTCGATGTCGACCACCTTGTCGAACAGCTCCAGGCCCTCGATCGCCCGGTGCGGCGCCGGGTCGTCGCCGGCGGACCCGTTGAGCACCCGGGCCGCCTGGCGGTAGAGGGTGTCGTTGATCAGCGTCGACTTGCCCGAGCCGGAGACGCCGGTGACGCAGGTGAGCAGACCGGCCGGAACCTCCAGATCGACCTGCTTGAGGTTGTTGCCGCAGGCGCCGCGCACGCGCAGCATGCGCGCCGGGTCGGCCGGCGTGCGCCGCGGCGGCACCGCGATCGACTCGCGCCCGGCGAGGTAGGCCCCGGTCAGCGACCCGGGATGGTCGATGATCACCTCCGGTGCCCCCGCGGCAACCACGTGACCGCCGTGGATGCCCGCCCCCGGGCCCATGTCGACCACGTGGTCGGCGGAGCGGATCGCCTCTTCGTCGTGCTCGACCACGATCACCGTGTTGCCGAGGTCACGCAGCCGGGCCAGGGTGCCGAGCAGGCGCTGGTTGTCGCGCTGGTGCAGGCCGATCGACGGCTCGTCGAGGACATACATCACCCCGACCAGGCCGGCCCCGATCTGGCTGGCCAGGCGGATGCGCTGCGCCTCGCCGCCGGAGAGGGTTTCGGCGCTGCGCTCCAGGGTCAGGTAATCGAGGCCGACATTGATCAGGAAGCGCAGGCGCTCGCCGATCTCGGCGACGATCTTCTCGGCGATGGTGGCGCGATGACCCTCCAGCCGCAGGCCTTCGAAGTGCGCGTGTGCGGCCCGGATCGACAGCGCCGAGGCCGCGGGCAGGGACATGCCGCCGACCTCGACATGGCGTGCCGCCTCGCTCAGCCGGGTGCCGTGGCAGTCGGGACAGGGGCGGTGCGCCAGATAGCGGGCCAACTCCTCGCGCACGACATTGGAATCGGTCTCGCGGTAACGCCGCTCCATGTTCGGCACGATGCCCTCGAACGGGTGGCGGCGGGTGACCGCGCGGCCGCGCTCGCCGAGGTAGCGGAACTCGATCGCCACCTCGCCGCTGCCGTACAGCAGCGCCGTGCGCGTCGCCTCCGGCAGGTCGCGCCAGGCGGTCTCGAGATCGAAGCCGTAGTGGCTGGCCAGGGCGCTGATCAGGGCGAAGTAGTAGGCGTTGCGCCGGTCCCAGCCACGCACCGCGCCGGCGGCCAGGCTCGCCTCGGGATGGGCGACGACCCGCTCGGGATCGAAGAACTGGCGCACGCCGAGGCCGTCGCAGCCGGGACACGCCCCGTGCGGATTGTTGAACGAGAACAGCCGCGGCTCCAGCTCGCCGACGCTGTAGCCGCACTGCGGGCAGGCGAAGCGGGCGGAAAAGACCAGCTCGGTGCCGTCCGCGTCGAGCCCGACCACGCGCGCCATGCCGTCGGCCAGGCGCAGCGCGGTCTCGAACGACTCGGCCAGGCGCAGGGCCAGGTCGGCGCGCACGCGGAAGCGGTCGACCACCACCTCGATGGTGTGTTTCTTGTGCAGTTCGAGCTCGGGGATGGTGTCGAGCTCGACCACGGCGCCGTCGATGCGCGCGCGTACGAAGCCCTGCGCGCGCAGGCCGCTGAGCAGCTGGAAATGCTCGCCCTTGCGCCCGTCGATCACCGGCGCCAGCAGCATCAGGCGCGTGCCCTCGGGCAGCGCCAGCACCTGGTCGACCATCTGGCTGACGGTCTGGGCGTCGAGCCGGGTGCCGTGGGTCGGACAGCGCGGCGTGCCGACGCGGGCGTAGAGCAGGCGCAGGTAGTCGTGGATCTCGGTGATGGTGCCGACGGTCGAGCGCGGGTTGTGTGAGGTCGCCTTCTGCTCGATCGCGATTGCCGGTGACAGCCCCTCGATGTGGTCGACGTCCGGCTTTTCCATCATCGACAGGAACTGGCGCGCGTAGGCCGACAGCGACTCGACGTAGCGGCGCTGCCCTTCCGCGTAGATGGTGTCGAAGGCGAGCGAGGACTTGCCCGAACCGGACAGGCCGGTGATCACGATCAACCGGTTGCGCGGCAGCTCGAGATCGATGTTCTGCAGGTTGTGGGTCCGCGCTCCGCGGATCCGGATGGTATCCATACTGACTTATCGCAGGCCGGAATCAACCTGCTACTATACGTCTTCGCCGAAGGACGACGCAAAGACCACTCCCCTTGATAGAGCTTCCCGCGCTGGAACCGACCAGCATGACGCCTGGCGAGCGCCGCGCGGCCACCGCGCTGGCGTCGATCTACGCCCTGCGCATGTTCGGCCTGTTCATGATCCTGCCGGTCTTCGCCCTCTACGCCGAACAGCTCCAGGGGGTGACCCCGCTCGCCGTCGGCCTGGCGATCAGCGCCTACGGCCTGACCCAGGCCCTGTTGCAGATCCCCTTCGGCCTCGCCTCCGATCGCCTCGGGCGCAAGCCGGTGATCGTCTTCGGCCTGCTGCTGTTCGCCGCCGGCAGCGTGGTCGCGGCGCTGGCCGAGAGCGTCACCATGGTCATCGTCGGCCGCGCCCTGCAGGGCAGCGGCGCGATCGCCGCCGTGGTGCTGGCCCTGGCCGCCGACCTGACCCGGGAGAGCGTGCGCACGCGGATGATGGCCGCCATCGGCGCCAGCATCGGCGTGTCGTTCGCCCTGGCCCTGATCCTCGGCCCGCTGCTCGACCGGTGGATCGGCGTGCCTGGCATCTTCCTGCTGACCGCGCTGCTGGCGCTGGCCGGCATCGCCGTGGTGACCCTGGTCGTGCCCACCGCGCAGGCCGCGGTGCACCGCGACGCCGAACCGGTGCGCGGCCAGTTCGGCAGCGTGCTGCGCGATGCCGAACTGCTGCGCCTCGACGCCGGCATCCTGATCCTGCACGCCATCCTTACCGCCACCTTCGTCGTCTTCCCGCTGGTGCTGCGCGACAGCGCCGGGTTCGAGGCGGCGCGCCACTGGCAGGTCTACCTGCCGGTGCTGGCGCTGTCGCTGGCCGGCATGGTGCCGCTGGTGATCTACGCCGAGCGCCGGCAGAAACTCAAACCGGTGTTCCTCGCGGCCATCGCCTTCCTCGGCTGCGGCCAGCTCGGGCTCTACTTCGCCGGCCCCTCGCTGCTCGGCCTGGTCACGGCCCTGATGGTGATGTTCACCGCCTTCAACCTGCTCGAGGCGAGCCTGCCGTCGCTGGTCTCCAAGACCGTCTCCGGCAACCGCAAGGGGACCGCCATGGGGGTCTACTCGACCGCCCAGTTCTTCGGCGCCTTCCTTGGCGGCCTCGGCGGTGGCGCGGTGCACGGCCTGGCCGGTCCCGGCGGGGTCTTCCTGTTCTGCGCCGCGCTCGCCGCGGGCTGGCTGCTGTTCGCCGCGTCGATGCAACAGCCGCGCCATCTCGCCAGCCGCCTGTTGCGGGTCGGACCGCAGACCGCGCGCCAGGCGCAGGACCTGTCGCTGCGCCTCGCCGGGGTGGCCGGCGTGGTCGAGGCGGTGGTCGTGGCCGAGGAGGGGGTCGCCTATCTCAAGGTCGAGAGCGCGCGGCTCGACGAGGCGGCGTTGCGTGAATTTTCACCGACCAGCGGGTAGACTTGACCCGGGTCGCAAGGAAGCGGCCAGCAACGAAAACCAACGGGAGGCGTAATGGCCAGAGGCGTAAACAAGGTGATCCTGATCGGCAACCTGGGGGCCGATCCTGAAGTGCGTTACACGTCCAGCGGCGGGGCGGTGGCCAACCTGCGGCTGGCGACCACCGACCAGTGGCGGGACAAGGCGACCGGCGAAAACCGCGAGCAGACCGAGTGGCATCGGGTGGTGATGTTCGGCCGCCTCGGCGAGATCGCCGGCGAATACCTGAAAAAGGGCTCCAAGATCTACGTCGAAGGCGCGATCCGCACGCGCAAGTGGAGCGACAAGGAGGGTCAGGATCGCTACACCACCGAAATCGTCGCCAACGAGATGCAGATGCTCGACGGCCGCGGTGAAGGCGGCGGTAACGACTTCGGTGGACAGAGCCGCGGTGGCGGTGGCGGTGGCGGTGGCGGTGGCGGTGGCGGTGGCCCGCGCGGTGGCGGTGGCGACAGCCAGCGCGGCGGCAGCGACGAGCCCGACGACGACATTCCGTTCTAGCCCGGATATCTCGCCGGGATCGCGGGAGCAGGCGCCGGATTCGGCTGCGTAGGCGCCGCTCTGGAAGGCCAGTGGTAGCCGTAGCTACCACTGGCCTGAAGAGCAAGCCTACGGAGGCGAAGACCCGCCTGAACCGTGATAGGCCAACGGCGGAAACAGGGTGTCATGGTTCGATGCCTCTGCACCATGCCTGATTCCTCCGGTGCTTCAGCGTGCTGCGCCACAGCCGTTGACCGCCCGGTGAGATATCCGGGCTAGCGCACCGGCGCACCGGGTGCACAACGGCAAGGCGCGGGCGACCCCTCGCCTTGTCCGTTCGGGGCGCTGACCTGTCAGGAGTGAGAGCATGAGTGAGAACAACCCGTTGCTGCGCCGCGATGCCTACGTCGACGGCGCCTGGACCGGTGCCGACGACGGCGCCCGGTTCGCCGTCACCGACCCGGCCACCGGCGCCACTCTGGCCGAGGTGCCCGACATGGGCGCGGCCGAGACACGCCGCGCCATCGCCGCGGCCGAGGCCGCCTGGCCGGCGTGGCGGGCGCAGACGGCCAAGGAGCGGGCGGCGGTTTTGCGCCGCTGGTTCGACCTGCAGCTGCAGCACCAGGAGGCGCTGGCGCAGCTGATGACCGCCGAGCAGGGCAAGCCGCTGGCCGAGGCGCGCGGCGAGGTGATCTACGGCGCGTCGTTTGTCGAGTGGTTCGCCGAGGAGGCGAAACGGGTCTACGGCGACACCATCCCGGCGCCGGCCAACGACCGCCGTATTGTCGTCATCAAGCAGCCGGTCGGCGTGGTTGCCGCGATCACGCCGTGGAACTTCCCCATCGCCATGATCACGCGCAAGTGCGCCCCGGCACTGGCCGCCGGCTGCCCGGTGGTGATCAAGCCGGCCGCGCTGACCCCGCTGTCGGCGCTGGCGCTGGCAGCGCTGGCCGAGGAGGCCGGCTTCCCGCCCGGGGTGCTCAACGTCATCACCTCCAGGCGCGCCGGCGAGGTCGGCGGCGAACTGACCGCCAACCCGGCGGTGCGCAAGCTGTCGTTCACCGGTTCGACTGAGGTCGGCAAGCTGCTGATGGCGCAGTGCGCCGGCACGGTCAAGAAGGTCTCGCTCGAACTCGGCGGCAACGCCCCGTTCATCGTCTTCGACGACGCCGACCTCGACGCGGCGGTGGCCGGGGCGATGGCCTCGAAGTACCGCAATGCCGGCCAGACCTGCGTCTGCGCCAACCGCATCCTGGTCCAGGACGGCGTCTACGAGGCGTTCGCGATGAAGCTCGCGGCGGCGGTGGCCTCGCTCAAGGTCGGCCCCGGCACCGAGGCGGGGGTCTCGACCGGGCCGCTGATCAACGCCGCGGCGGTGGCCAAGGTCGAGGAGCACATCGCCGACGCCGTCGACCACGGTGCACGTGTGATCTGCGGCGGCAGCCGCCACGCCCTCGGCGGCACCTTTTTCGAACCGACCATCCTGGTCGACGTCACCACCTCGATGAAGGTGGCGCGCGAGGAGACCTTCGGGCCGATGGCGCCGCTGTTCCGCTTCCACCAGGAGGCCGAGGCGGTGGCCATGGCCAATGCCACCGAGTTCGGGCTGGCGGCCTACTTCTACAGCCGCGACATCGGCCGCTGCTGGCGCGTCGCCGAGGCGCTGGAGTACGGCATGGTCGGCATCAACGAGGGCATCATCTCAACCGAGCTGGCGCCGTTCGGCGGGGTCAAGGAGTCGGGCCTCGGCCGCGAGGGCTCGAAGTACGGTCTCGACGAGTTCGTCGAGGTGAAGTACCTGTGCATGGGGGGGCTCTGACCCCGCCGCGTGCACTGCGGATGGGCTAGGCTTAGAGCCGCCTGCGCACCGTGCGCGTGGCGCCTGAATCCGCAACCAAGGAGCGAGCCATGCTGGTCGGGGTGCCCAAGGAGATCATGCAGAACGAGTGCCGGGTCGGTCTGACTCCGGCCAGCGTGCGCGAACTCGCCCGGCACGGCCACGAGGTGGTGATCGAGGCGGGGGCCGGAGCCGGCATCGGCTGCCAGGACGCCGACTACTTCGCCGCCGGGGCCAAGGTGGTCGACAGCGCCGGCGAGGTCTTCACCCGCGCCGAACTGCTGATCAAGGTCAAGGAGCCGCAGCCGTCCGAAATGGCGCTGCTGCGCGAAGGCCAGGTGCTGTTCACCTACCTGCACCTGGCGCCGGCCCCGGAGCGGACTCGCGCGCTGCTCGACAGCGGTTGCACGGCCATCGCCTACGAGACCATCACCGACAACCATGGCGGCCTGCCGCTGCTGGCGCCGATGAGCGAGGTCGCCGGACGCATGGCGCCGCAGGTCGGCGCCTACGCCCTCGAGGTCAACAACGGCGGGCGCGGCCTGCTGCTCGGCGGCGTGCCCGGGGTCGAGCCGGCGCGGGTGGTGATCATTGGCGGCGGCGTGGTCGGCACCAATGCCGCGCGCATCGCCATGGGCATGGGCGCCGATGTAATCATCCTGGACAAGTCGCTGCGCCGCATCAGCTACCTCGACGACGTCTTCGGGCCACGCCTGAAGACCCACTACGCCACCTTCGACGCCGTCGAGGAGCAGGTGCTGCAGGCCGACCTGGTGATCGGCGCCGTGCTCAACCCGGGCCACGCGGCACCGAAGATGGTGCACCGCGGCCTGCTGGCCGAGATGCGCACGGGGGCGGTGCTGGTCGACGTCTCCATCGACCAGGGCGGCTGCTTCGAGACCTCGCGGCCGACCACCCACGAGGCGCCGACCTACACCGTCGACGGCGTCGTCCACTACTGCGTCGCCAACATGCCGGGGGCGGTGCCGCGCACCTCCACCTTCGCCCTGAATCACGCCACGCTGCCGTTCATCCTGGCCATCGCCGAGCACGGCTGGCGCGACGCCTGCCGCATCGACCGCCACCTGCGCGCCGGCCTCAACGTGCACGCCGGCCAGGTGACCCATCCCGCGGTCGCCGAGGAGTTGGGCTACACCCTGCTCCAGGCCGGCGAGGCGCTGACGCTGTAGAGCAAGGGCGGGCCGTGCCCCGGCTCCCTGTAGGTCGGACTTCAGTCCGACGCAAGGCGTGATCCGTGGGCGCCGGCCGGGTCGGACCGAAGCCCGCCCCACCAGGAGCATTCGGCCCGGCGCCCGTGGTCGGAGTTCAAACCGACGGTCGCGGTTGGTCCGCCTCGACCCCGATCTCCACGCAGCAACCTGCAGGGGCCGCGGCCGGGTGGCCCGTCCCTCCTTGACCCGTGCCACCTCCACCCCATAGCCACATGATGCATGGCAGGAATCGCACGCGGCGGCGGCGTATAATCGACCCCCCTGATGCACTACGGGCCTGGGCCATGGCCGGCAAGCTCTACGTCAAGACCTTCGGCTGCCAGATGAACGAGTACGACACGGACAAGATCCATGCCGTGCTCGGGCGCTCGCACGGCCTCGAGCCGGTGACCGAGCCGGAGGCAGCCGACGTCCTGCTGCTCAACACCTGCTCCATCCGCGAAAAGGCCCAGGAGAAGGTCTTTTCGCTGCTTGGCCGCTGGAAGGGGTGGAAGGAGGCGCGTCCCGAGCTGGTGATCGGGGTCGGCGGCTGCGTCGCCAGCCAGGAGGGGGCGGCGCTGCGCGTCCGCGCCCCCTACGTCGACCTGGTGTTCGGTCCGCAGACCCTGCACCGGCTGCCGCAGATGCTCGATGCCGTGCGCGGCCAGCGGCAGCCGGTGGTCGACGTCTCCTTCCCACTGATCGAGAAGTTCGACTGCCTGCCGGAGCCGCGCGCCGACGGGCCGACCGCCTACGTCTCGGTGATGGAGGGGTGCAGCAACGCCTGCACCTACTGCATCGTGCCGCTGACCCGCGGCAAGGCGGTCAGCCGGCCGGTCGCCGACGTGGTCGCCGAGGTCGCCGCGCTGACTGCGCAGGGGGTGCGTGAGGTGACCCTGCTCGGCCAGAACGTCGACACCTACCGCGGCCGCGACACCCGCGGCGGCAGCGCCGACCTCGGCGCGCTGCTGGTCGCGGTCGCCGCCGTGCCCGGGGTCGAGCGGCTGCGCTACCTGACCTCGCACCCTGCGGCGCTGAGCCGCAGCCTGATCGCCCGCTATGCCGAGATCCCGCAGCTGGTCGGCCACCTGCACCTGCCGGTGCAGAGCGGCTCCGACCGGGTGCTCAAGCTGATGCGCCGCGGCTACACCGCGGCCGAGTACCTGGACAAGGTCGCCCGGCTGCGCGCGGTGCGCCCCGGCCTGACCCTGTCGTCGGATTTCATCGTCGGCTTTCCCGGCGAGACCGACGCCGATTTCCGCCAGACCCTCGACCTGGTCGACGCGGTCGGCTTCGACGCCTCGTTCAGCTTCATGTTCAGCCCGCGCCCCGGCACCCCGGCGGCGACCGTCCCCGACGACGTCCCGCTGGCGGTCAAGAAGGGGCGCCTGGCCGAGCTGCAGGCATGCCTGACCGCCTCGGCGCAGGCGATCGCCCGCGGCCTGGTCGGCACCACCCAGCGGGTCCTGGCCGAGCGCCCGGCGCGCCAGGGGACGGGCGAGCTGGCCGGGCGCACCGACAACAACCTGGTGATCAACTTCCCGGCCCCGGCGGCGCTGATCGGGCAGTTCGTCGACGTCCGCGTCAGCGCGGCGCTGCCCCACTCGCTGCGCGGCGAGCCGGCCCTGCCGCCGCTGCGCGTCGCCGCCGCCAGCTGAGAGCCTGTGAAAGCATCACACCACCTGCTGCGACGCTCCCTGGACGCCCCTGGCGGCGTTACGGGGACCCCCAAAATCGTTTACGTAGCCTGGGCTACGCGCACGATTTTGTGCACCCCCGTGCCTTGCCAGGAACGCCCAGGGTCCGTCTCGCGACGGTGGGCGATTCCTTCACAGGCTCTGAGCCTGTGAAAGCATCACACCACCTGCTGCGACGCTCCCTGGACGCCCCTGGCGGCGT
>Ga0326597_10007526_pt1 | contig 14812 bp, 9 predicted proteins | sample RVTome_12_FD_203789 | JGI IMG/M metagenome (GOLD analysis project Ga0326597, IMG submission 203789) | Soil microbial communities from uranium-contaminated site in the Upper Colorado River Basin, Wyoming, United States - RVT100D185 | ecosystem: Environmental > Terrestrial > Soil > Contaminated >... | reverse complement strand
TCTCGCGCCATGGGTATGTATACCGAAAAAAGCAGTCGGTCGACTATTGTGGGAGATGACCACTTGGTATAGAAAGGGGTCTCCGCGAAAAACCAAAAAGGCTGACAGCTTTTTTGGGCGAGTTTTCACTTTTTCTTGGTCATGGCACAGGAACGGAATGATGGCGTATTGGCTTGAGTTACGGCGCGTATGCGTGATTGCTAGAGTGTGCCTGGATTTGAATGCAATTCGGGAAAGAAGAAATGTTTTTGTGGACAACGATCCGTGAGTCGAGGATATTACTGTGTGCGTATTTCCGCCTGCAGGCTGCAACGGGGCATTGGCAGTCGTTAAACGAGCTTATACAGACCACCATAAGCTCCAGATGCGCGGAGCAAATGCATTTCTTCTAGAGTGTACAATGGCAGGAGGAGATTGCCATTTCCATTTCGTTCGGCGGTATTAGGGACAATAAGGCGGATGCGCCAATGTTCATCGTAATCATCATCTTTGTACCTGACGCGATAGCATGGATAATCAGGCGTTGCCTTGCGCAAAGCTTCGCCAAGGTTCGAATTGTCGGCAAGCCAATTCTCGTCCACACAGGCCGACCACGAGCCGCTACCGTGACCATCGGGCTCGTCAATCATGTACACCGTTATGGGACGGCAAATTGGCAGTTTGGCCGTTGAACCGATAATTTGGAAGGCGTACACAGTGGGCGCTTCATAACAGTTAATGGCGTGGCCAAAGAAAATGTGTCCAATGCGATTCATGAACGCCATGGTTTATGCATGTCTTCTGGCGATCATGCCATGTATAGGTTTACTCTGGGTCATTGCCGTAGTCGCTTTGGTCCGTGGCCGCCGGGCACAAATGCTGGACAAACGGCACGTTCTGCGCCGCGTACAGGGCCTTGATGTGGCTGAGGAGGTACGGCATTGGCAGCAGCTGATAGTCTGTGCCCTGGTTCGGGTGGCAAATAAGCAGGTACATGCCAGTCAAGCGGTGCGGCGTGTGTTTCTCCAGCATGTACCGGTACATGGATTGCTGCAGCGCGTAATGCGTGTAATTGCAGTCGGCCAAGTCGGCAAACGGCCCCGTGCCGAGTTTGCCATCGAACCCGGTGCGCCGTATGTCCTTGCTGCGTTTCCAGTCGACCATTATGAGGTTGCCAGTGCCGGCGTGGCGGAACAGCGCATCAATGGATCCCGTGCACTGCAGCGCGTCGTCGTACCAGCGCAGCTCCATGCGGAACGGTTCGTACCCTTGCGGCACCAGCCCGTCGTCGTGCCACTTGAAAAACTGCCGCAACTCTGGTTCGTCGCGGGCCTCCAGCGTCGCGCGCGTCGTCAAGCCCTCAAAGTAGTGTTCAATACGCTCGTGCATGGCCGTGCCCAAGTCGGCGCGCTCCGTCCACGACAAGCGAATGTGCTCGGCGCACAGATCCCTGAACTGCTGCGTCATTGCCCGCTCGGCTTCCCGGCAAATCACGGATGTTGCTGCTTCTCGGCACAGTTCCGCGTGAAATGCCGGCCAGTGCATGTTGCCGCTGACAAATTGCCGGGCAGCTTGTTGCAGCGGTTCGGACCAGGCAGACATCATTTCGCCGTGTTCCTGCCATCGCCGGGCCAGTTCGCGATCGGCCCAGGCTTCGGCGGGCACGCGGTACTCGTCGTTCCACTGCCATTTCCGCGACGCCACCATGCCAGCGGAGACGACAATTGGGTTGAACTTGTCAAAATACTGCTTGATCATGGTCGTGGTGGAAGTGTAGCCAATGCGGCCATTGACAACGTACGTGTGATTAGCCTCTATGACGGTGCCATCGGCCAGCCTCACACGGCCGCGCTCGTACAACTGTACGCGACCATCAAACTGTGGCACCGGGTTCCGCAGCGTCAGCGGCGAGGGGGTCTCCTGGGCACTGGCAACGGAATCAATGACACTGTCGTCGTCGTCGTCACTGTTATCTGGCTCCTTGCGTTTCATGGGCGCACGTGCAGAATGCCGTGCTGGTTTCGCGTGTTATACACCGTAGTTCACTCCAGTGAAATCGTCTTCTTCCATTTGCTCGCCTTCCTCTTCATCCTCGACAATGAATCCGTCGGTCATGTCGTACTCGCCAACGGATTGTGCCTCGTCCTGCTCGGCCGTCTGGTCCAGATCAATGCCGCCTTCGGGTTCGCCTTCACCCTCGCCACTTGTCGCTTCCTCGTCGTCTTCTTCCGCTTCGTCATCGACTGCGCTCTGCTTCTGTTTTGATCGCTTTGCACGCGGCTGTGCATTGGCTGCTCTGGCGCGTTTGCCCTTGCCGCGCTGTCGCTGGTAGTTGCCAATGACGGGCGGCAGCACAATATTGGCCGACACAGCTGGGGCAGGCGTGCCCTTGGGTCCGGCCGTGCCAAGCACTGCTATGGCCTGCACGCCCGTGCGCAGCGCCTGGGTGCGCTCCGCGGCGGCGCTGCGCGGTGTGGCCGTGACCATGACGGCCACGCGGTCGCGGTCGCTGTCGAGCACGGCGTTGCGGTCAAGGGCCAGCCGCGTGGCCGGCGTCAAGCTGGCACGAGCCCATCTGCTGCCGGCCGCAGTGCCGCCCGCGCTGGCCAGCACCACGGCCGGCCACTTGTTCCGGTCGAGAGCCCGCGTCACAATGGCGCTGTCGGGGTGGCGGGCCTGAAACGCGCGAATGCTCGACACCGTCACCGTTGTACGGGTGTCCCCGGCCAATCGCGCCGCCGTCTGCAGCGTGCCCGCGTACGCCACGCCGCGCAACACGCGCGTCCGGTCGTTGCCGGCGCTGCGCAGCGCGTCGGCCGTTACGGTGCTCTGATAAAGGGCCATGTATAAACTCTGGCAAGGTTTCACCAATAGCCAATGTCCACCGGCAAGACTTGGCCAATGACATGTCGTCCGGCTGTCTTGTACCTCGTGCTGCAGGTGTTGTGGGGCCTGGTGATTGTCAGTCTGGCCGTGGCCAAAATCAACGGTTTTGCCCATGGCACCAGCATGTTCCTGGAGCACTTTACGAACTGGTCGTGGGCGCTGCAGGGCTTTTTCTACCTGGCCACCGTGGCCTTTGTTGTGCCCGCGACGCCGGGCCGGTGCTGCAATGTGCGGTGCGCGGGCCACGTGGCAGCGTTGTGTTTCTTGCCGCTGAACACGGTAGTGTGGTTCGTGGCCATTGCCGTGGCCGTGCTGCTGTTCACTGATCCCGAATTTATCACGGACTTGTTCGAGGCCATGGGCGCCGGCGTGGTCATTGTCGGCAACGACGTGTTCCACGTGCTGCCCGTGCTGGCCCTTGTCCTGTACGCGTACCTGCAGACGCATTTCCTGTACTTTAGCCTGTACCAGTGGTTCGTGCCGGCGGCGAACCTCGGCGACAAAACGGCGCGCTGCTGCGCCGTCACCTGGCTGGCCGTGTACGAGGCCTTTGGCGGGGCCCTGCTCATTGCCCTGACCTACCTGCTGGTGTTGCAGGTTGCGTATGGCAAATCCATCAATGACGTGTACGGCACGGATTTTTCCGTGCCGCTGGGCCTGGCCATGTTCGTTGCCGTGTCGCTGCTGGTCAGCGGCGTGCCGCTGTTGATTGCCGCCTGCTGCTACAATTTGTGCCGCCGGCGGCGGTATCCGGCCGTGTTGGAGCGCCGCGCCACCGAAGCCCGAACCGACGTGTTTGCATACGACGACGACGAGTCTGTCCAGGCCTTGTTGGAACAAACAGAGCCAGCGCCACCGCCCGTGTCATTGGCACATGTGCGCCGGCCATTTTCGGCGCGGGACATTGCTTGGTATTGATTGATTAAAATGTGACAAGGCCTTTATTGCTGCTCTTCTTTCCCGGCGCAATCTTTGTTTCCATCAACAGCGTCGGCACGGCAGCCTGGGCGTCGGCAATGTACACGGGCGGCACCGGCGCCGCATCGCCCTTGCCGCTGCCGTATGCAGCTCGCGGCAGCGTGTACGGCGTAATGACGTCGTCCGTGCTGCCAAACAGGCCGAACCGCGTGCTGGCCACAATGGCAAAGGCCATGTACATGACGGCCAGCAACAGGAACACGCCGTCGAACAGCAGCAGGAACACGGTGCAGAACAGGTTCGCAGACGTGGCAAGGAGCTGGAACCGGGCCACCAGCGCAAACACGTCAATGAAAAACACAATCAGGCCCAGCACGGCAAACCAAATTGGCAGAAACAACACCGACAGGGCAAACAGCAGAATGGCGGGCACGGCCAGGGCCAAGTGGGCCAAGTGCAGCAGTGTGATGCGCGTTTCCGGGTTGGCCGTTGATATGCCGCCGCACACAAACACCAGCCACAAAAACGCCATGGCGAGCAGCACAAAGTCCATGACGCCTAACAGGATGCCCGCGCGCACGGACCGCGCGTCGCGCATGGTGTCTGGGTAGTCGGGCCTGGGCATGGTTTGTACGGGTACTTTTCGTCCTGCTTCTATATAGCGGCCGGGGTGTATGGCACCTGTATTCGGCCCCGTGCTTGTGCTTGTGTCCTGACATGGCCGCCACGGCTTCGCTGACGGGCTTGTTGTTCCTGGACAATGTCCTGCTGGCGCTGGCTCCCCAGTCTGCCGCTTCGTTCCAAGATGTTCTGCGCGTGACCGCGGCGCTGCTGCTGTTTGCCCTGGCCATGACGGGCGTGGCCCTGGCCGGCCTCGTGGCCACGGCCCTGGTGACGAGCCGCCGCGTGGCCGATCGGGCCATCAATTTGTCGGCGGCCTTTGCGACCATGGCAGTATTCCTGGCCAGCCTGTGGGCGCCATTTGCCGCGGCCGGCGCGGCCGTGTTCAATGTCGCAAATGCCGTATTCACCTGGATTCGTGATCACATTGGCGCCATTATTGCCGTGTCGCTGCTGGCGCTGTTTGGCTGGTTCTGGAGTTTTGGCTACGCGACGGTGCTGAGCGCCCTGATGCGCGGCTACTCCCTAACAATTGTGCCGCTGTACCGCGTGGTGCCGCTGTACATTCTGCTGGGCGTCCGGTGGGTGCTGGAAACGGGCCTGCCGTTTCTCAACCTGTTTGCCCTTCGCATTCCGTCCGTGCTTGTGACTGGCCTGTTCTTCGACTCGGCCACGTGCTCCCGCGACACATTCACCCTGTTGGTGCAGCAACTGGTGAGCACGGGCACGGCATTCGCCGGCGTGTGGATCAGCTGGAGTCAGACGGGACAAGACGTTCTGGTTGTGGCGCCGGACTTTGTGCCCTGGGCCAACAGCCTGGCCGATCTCGTCGGCGTGACTCAGGCCTTCATTGCCTGCTTCTGCTCGTCCCTGTCGTTTGTCACGGCCCCGGCGTTCCGGTCCCTGCGCCAGGGCAACCCCAGCGTGCCCGATGACGTGTCCGGTTTTTCCGCGGCCATCAATGCCACCATCAACATTCCGATTGTCATTGCCACCGACATTGTCCGGCCCATTTACCGCACCGTCCAGGGCGTCGAAGCGGGCGACGAGTTCTTTGACATTCTGCGCGGCGCGCAAATCTCCTTCAATGGCACGTTCAATACGGGGCGGGCCGTGATCAATGGCACGCTGTACGTGCCCGACAACGTGCTGCAGCAGTACTACATTCTCGTCATTGGTGAGGGCACGAACAACGGCACGCTGGTCACGAACCCGGGCGCGTTTGGCGGCATCTTTTCCTGCGCGACGGGCGTGCTGTGGATGCAGCTGGAAATGGTCAAGTGGCAGATCAACCTGGTCGTGAGCATTGTGACGCTGGAAATTTTCACGTACGACGGCCAGCTGCGTTTGCGGCCCGACGAAGTCATTGACGCGTTTCTGTACACGGTCCGCTGTCTCTGCGCCTTGGTGGAGTGGGCGGCGCGCTGGTACCGGGCCGTGGGCGACGATCTGGCCGGCGGCACGGGCGTGTGCGACGGCACTTCGGGCGGCGACGTGGGCGCCGACATTGGCGGCTGCATCTTCTACGTGATTGCCGCGTCGCTGGATTTTATCTGCTGCCTCATTCAGCTGTTCTTTCTGCTGTGGACGGAACTGTTCCGGTTGCTGGTGTACGGCCTGATTGGCACGCTGTACACCATGGCCGCGCGCATTGCCGACATTACCGACACGCGGTGCGCCGTTCCCACGGCGGCCGACGCCGTGTTCTATTGCACCGTACCCCGGAACGACGATGCCTTCATGTTCTTTGACTACCTGCAGTTCCAGCTGGGATTTCGCCGGCAGCTGGCGGGGGACGAGAAGCCGCAGTGCTCGCGTACCGTGTGCAATCTGCCTTCGTGCAAAACGAACGCCGATTGTCTCGACAGCCCGCTGTTTGGCGTTGGCGACCGGTGCGAATCTGCCTACGGGCGGTGCCTCGAAACGGAGGGTTCGTGCAGCGTGGGCCAGGCAGACGATTTTGGTGCCTCGCAATTCGATTGCTTCAAAGGAACCGGCGGCGGCACGTGCACGCTCGGCGAGTGCCAAGTCGACGATGATGACGACACGCCCGACTGCGGCATTGACCCGGCCACGCCCAGCTTCATGTGCGCTTGCGATTGCGCGCCGAATGAGTGGCGGAACTACCTGAACCTGATTGTGGCCCTGGTGGACTGCCTGGGCCGGTGGTTCACTGATGCCTTTGGCCCCGGCTCCCAGTTCATTCGCTGTTTCCTGAGCTCCCTAACGACGCTGGTTACCGAGTTTATCATGTTCGCCATTGACATTGTCGGGCAAATTCCCATTATTTTGACCGATCCCACGAACATTGCCTTGTCCGGCAACGAATTCCTGCGCGCGTTTGAGGGTCTGTGCAATTGCCTTGCCGATGCCTTCATTACGTTCAGCACGGAAGTGGAAGGCACGCCCATTAGTTCGACGGTCAAAGCGTTCGAGGCTGTCTCGCTGTTTTTGCGGTGCCTGTGCCGCTCTGTCTCGTCCATTGTCACGGGCTTTGTCGAGCTCATTTTGGCCCTGGTCATTGCCGCACGAACCGGCAGCAGCGTCAACGAAAATGATGCTTTGGCAGCGTTGAAACTCATGACGGCAGCGCTGTTCGAGTTTTCCGGCTCGCTCGTCTACTTGGTCGCTTCGCTGTTTTACACCATCGACTTGGAGTCTGGCGGCGACGGCATCAAAACCATTGCCGACATTTTGTGCGACCATGCAGCAGTGATTGTCGACGCTCTCATTGACGTTCTTGATGTGGTCATTGACTGCCTGGTTGGCATTTTTCTCGTTCTTCCGGCCTTGTTTGTGTGCAGTGCGTTCGATCCGCTGGGTTACTCGAGTTACGGTGCCTGTTATGCCGAATTGGTGTTTGATCCACTGTTGTCTTGCTTTGGGCGCTTGATTAGTGAGCTGGCAGCCTTTTTCGAAGTGCTGCTTGGTCCAGTGTGGGAAATCATCAAGTGTTCCGTACAAGCCATCACATGTTTCTTCAACTCGCCCATCGAGCCTCCCATTTGCGATGACTTCAGCGTGATTGCGCCATCCGTGTGCGATGATCCATCCGACGTAGCCGCATGTTGTGAAGCTATCAGTTTCCCGTGCCTGATTGAAGAATTATTCTGCATAATCGGCTTCCCAATCGAACTCGGTTGTTCCACGGTGTGCAGCGACCCGGGTTTCCTGTGCAACTTATCAGAAGCATTTTGCGGGCTCGATATATTTTTACTGGGATTCGCCAAAGGCATAGACGTGTTCCTGAATCTTCTCGTGGACGCGTACAATGCCATATCCACGATCGTCTGCAGCCTTAACCCGGACTGCACTTCACCCGACCTGCTGGATCCGGCCAATGTCGCTGGAAATTTTCCGTACATCATGGACGAGATCCCGGTGCCGCGCCCGTGTTGCGTCACAGAACAGGGCGCCTATGATTTTTTCCTGGAATGCTTTGATTCGCGATTCGTGAAGGTGGAATACCGTTCGCAGAACAGGTTGTGCGTGTTTGCCGACGCTGACGGCATCGGAACGTCGTTCCAGTTTGCCTGTTGGGCGCATTTGAGTATGGAGGAAGTACTCGCGATTAATGACGATGCATATGACGAGTGCTGTGGCGGCACGAACCCGAACAGGGCCTGTGAATGTCCCAACCCACCGCAGCTCTGCTTCGGGCCGACGCCAGCCCCATCGCCTGCCCCACCGCCTACGCCAATGCCTACGCAGGGCTTGCTCAACTGCAGCACATGTGCACAGTGCGGTAGTTTCGGTTGCGTTGGTCAGCCTGTGTGTCGTCTCGATGACTTTAACAATTGCGTATGCAATACCGACGTGTGTCCAGACTACTACGCGGGCCCGTTTGACTATTACCAGGCGCCGCCGGCCATCATTGTCGAAGACAGTGCGTGTCCGTACGGTTGCGCGGCCACTGATTGCACGGCCATTGCCGAGTACACTGCCTGCCAAGACGAGTTTGGCTGCCAGTGGTACGGCGACTACGGGTTTTGCAGTACCTGTGACGTGGACCTGTGCCCGCTCAAGCAAACTGGCCGGCACGGCAAGCGGACTGTCGGCGAGTTGTTTCGCGCCATTCGCCTGGAATACGGCGATGGCAGTGTGCCGCGCTTCGCCGCCTACTGCATGTCGGTGGTTGAGGCCAGTGCGGCCGTGTCGCCCATGCACTTGTGGCCGCCCTACGATCCGCTCGTGCACCAGCCGGATGGCATCACGCTGGCGCAGGCCACGTGCCTCAGTTACCTCGATTCTTACACTGAGGCGCACGGCATTCAGCTCCGCATGCAGAACCACGGCGCCGGCCTCAACAGCACGGAAGCAACGCTGCACCGTCGCCAGGTCAATGTGTTTGCACGGGTACTGACGAGACTCGACAACACCGCCAGCTTCTGGCCCGTCAGAGCGGCCGTGGCGTTTCCCATCAATACGCTGAGACTGTTTCTCAGGCTGGGCAACGCGGACCAGGGCGTCATGGTGGCTGGCGACGGCATGCTGGGCACGGCCAGCGTTCAGCTCGACCCCGTGCATTGCAACCGCGACAACATGGTGCCGGCCGTGCTTGTCGACTTGGTGCGCCCGTCGTTTGGCCGCATATTCAATGCGGCCGTGCAGTCGGTGCAGCGCGTCAAGCTGGATCTGCAGACCATGGGCGGGCGCGAGGCCTTGCTGCAGGATGCCAAGTACGCAAAAACGCGGTCAGCAGCAGTGCTCGCCAATGTGACCAGGCAGATAACACTGGCTTTTCACCAACACAATGTGGCCGGAGCCATTGGCCAGGCCGTGCACCGGCTGGCCACGGTTGGCGCGCACATTGCCAAGCGAAGCGCAGACCGCGCCATGGCCGTGCCCGGCGCCGTTCCCGCCGTTTCCGCTTCGCTGCTGGCGCCGCGGACACCACAGGCGGCGTTGTGGCGGCAGCACGTGGCCCAACGATTCCTCGGCGCACCGCCGGCTGAAACGCAGGCGCTCATGCCTACGGCCCAGGAAAAGCGGCAGATACTGGGACTGCAGCCGAGCAGCATGGAGGCCTGGTACGACAATGTGGTCGGGCGTCTGAATGATAAGGGCACCCGGTTGTTGCGTCAAGCCCTGTGGCAAACTGACGATCTCGCCGAGATACAGATGCGCCGCCGCAAGCGGGCCAATGACAATGACGACGACCCGTGCGATTTGCGCGCGTCGCCGTGGCAGTGCTGCCCGGAACAGGCCCTGTGCACCAACTGCAGCGTCCTCGACCGAGCATTCTGGGCTGCGCAGGACGGCTTCACGCAGAACATCCGCTACTTTGAAAACGAGTACGTCACCCGGTTCACGTCGTGCGTCACGGCCGCGGGCGACTCCATCAATTACATGATTGTGCCGCCGGCGCAAGCCTGTCCGGCCGACAGCAAGTGCCAGTTGCCCGAATGCGAGACGGACCGCGACTGCCAGCAGTCGGCCCTGGGCGAGGACACCACTGGCAACGGCACGGCCCTGGTCTGCGACGAATTCTTGGGGCGCTGTGTCCTATCCCTGGCCGCGTGCCAGGCCGGGCCCCCGGGCTTTGTCGAGGGTCGGGCCTGCTACGCCGTCGTCGGCATGACCGACGCGGCCGCCATTGGCACGTGCAATTCCGTCACGGCCGAGTGCGAGGGGCCGTTTTCGTCTGATTTCCCGCTGGACTGCCGGTGCCCCGACACGTTCCTCACCGTGAACAAGACGGTGCCCTGGTTGTTTGACCGGCTGCCGACGCTGCCCGTGCCCTGCCAACTCAACATCACCTGCGTGCGCGCGGCCATCTTGCCGCCGGGCACCAACTTGACCGTGCCCGACGACCAGCCGTACCGCGGCACCTTTGTCGCCGCCAAAACGGCCAATGGCACGGCCAGCAACTTTGACGTGTCGCTGCTCGCCGCCATTGACGCCATCAGCGCGGGCACGGGCACGGCCATCATCACGGCCATTGAGGATGCCGTGTACGTTGTTGCCCAGGCCAGCGACACGGACGCCCTGACGCGGTTCGCCAATGAGTTCTTGTTCTGCGACTACGAAGACGACTGGTTCTGCCCATTAGAGGCCGACTCGCCGCCGGCGCCGGGCTGCTGCAGCGATCGGTGCGAGCAACGGAAGCAGGGCGTCGGCCTGTTTGCCGGCATCGTCTGGGCCCTGCTCGTGCTGCTCGTGCCGCTGGCCCTGTGCTCGCTGTGCGGCCCCTTGGTGGCGTGCAACGGTTTCGTCACTGCCATCTGGCTGCTGTTGGCCGTGTCACTGACGCTGGCCCTGGCCAATGGCGGTGGCCTGCTGTGCTACACGCCGGGCCCGCTGCTCCTGGTGCTGCCCTTCTACGCGGGCATCGTGTCCCTGGTGTTGCTTGTCTTCAGGATACTGTGCTGCGGCGCGCCGGGCGCGGCCTTTGTGGCGGTGCTGGCCGTTGTGTTCCGCATCATTGGCATGATTCTGCTGGTCGCGTCGTTCCTGCCCGGCCTGACCACGTGCACCGGCATGGACGTGTACAACATTGGCAGCGAGCTGGTGCCGCCGTGTTTCCCCGTGCCGCCCGTGCTCATTGACCGGTCGCAGCCGGGCGCGCTGGCCCCGTGCGGCTCGTTTTTGGACACGGGCGTGAATGTCACGCTGCCCGCCGTCATTGACTGCACGACCACGCCGCTGCTCGGGCAAACGCGGTTCCGCGACGGCCTCGACAACTTGTTTTACATTATCGAGGCCGTGGCGCCCGACACCAACGCCGACCTGGCCGCGCGACTGGCCTCGGGCCCGTTTGCCTCGCTGGCCGAGTACGCCGAGGCCCACACCAGCGAGGCCCAGGCCACGGGCCAGCCCTACACGGACGCCTGCTTCTGGATCACGTCGCCGAGCCTGTTCGTGGCCGTGTTCGTGCTGCTGGCGCAAATCACGCTGGCCGCCGTACTGCTCGCCGCCACGGTGGCCGTGCTGGGCCTGCTGCTGCTACCCTGCCTGCTGTCCGGCCGCACGTGGTACGTGCTGCTCGGTCAGTCGTACGACGCCTTGTACGGGCCCGCAGAAGACACGCCCGGGCCACCGGCTACGGACACGAGCAAAGTAAAGAAAGAATAGCATCATTCCTCTTCCATGTACAGAGGATGTTGTATTTTCACTGTCACTGTCGCCAACTGAAAGCCACTCCATTCTTTTGGCAGAGGAATGCCGTCCCAATGCAAATGTCCATACACCATTTTCGACTGTAGAGTAGGTACAACTTTTTTGCACGCGTCCAGGCCAACGTGGACAAATGCATCTACGGATGTGGTATGTCGTAATTTGCTTGGAAGAAGCGCAATCGGCACAATAACTTCTCGAGATACGGCGTTCGACATGTCCATACCTATGGCGCTTTGCAACGACATACGATCCAGCAACACGCACGCAAAATGCATCATCACTTCCGTTTCAACTTTCAGTACCACGAGAAAGCGTGCCTTTTGCTCAGCCAAACAATCGAGAATGTCGGTTCGCTGCTGCCACGGCAAGCCGTCGCAAAAGGGAATTTGCTCTGCCGGCACGTACATGGACATGCCAGACAATACAGTTGTCGTACACAGTGCGTCGGGCGCCATGCCAATGTATCCGCCAATCAATAACATTCCGTCGCCGTACAAAATGTTGGTAAGGCACAGAATGGGCAATAGTTCTTGTACTGCGGCGGCGCTGTCGTGCAAGTGATTTGCGCACATTTTGGCGTATTCAGTAGAGCGGAACACAAGACGTCTGAGGATGGGAGCGCTGCGTAGCTGGGCGCATTGCTTTTGATGCCATTTCCATGCCTTGACCATGCATTGCTGCGAGCAAAACCGGACGACGTGGCACGAACCGCATACTTGCATTTTCTTGCCCTTGCGAATAACAGAGCGTTTGCACTGGGCGCACGTGTGCATCAGAAAGAACATCAAAAGGAAATGAACGGCGGGATTTTCACTCGCAAACATTGAGTGTTGCCGCGAAACTCTGCGATAAAAACCGGAAAATCATCGGACTTGTCTTCGTCTATTGATGTTCCGCACCACCATTTCATCTGGGCTTTTGGAAGTACCTTTTCCACGACGTCGCGCAAAGATTCGGCCTTTTCAATTAACGTGGCCGGCATCACAGTATTCTTACGAATAACGACCGAAGGCATCATGACGCTTTGCCGTGCTTCACAGTGACGGCCAATCAGCGAGCAGACAGATGCATCAGTAAAAGAAGGCAATGCTACACACGCTGGGCATGCATCAACCTCATTACCGTATTCAATAATAAGGAACCTGTCATTTGGATGCGCGAACACAACATCGGAAAAATAGCGGCGGACCAATTCCGGCAACTTAGGACAAGCAGACAGAAATTGCAACGGCAAATAATGAGTCACCGTCGGTAACACTGACGAACTGTATCCTTTTTCCAATTCCAGCAAATCTACCAACTCCTTTTCCGCCGGTGCCGGCCCCCTGCTTCCCGTTATCCTGATCGTCATGTATTGTATTCCTGGACCAAACATTTTTTCTGAAAAAATGTGGGCGAGAAAAATGTTCGACATGATGTCCTTCGACCTGACTAAAAATTTCACCAGTTCCGCCGTCAATGCCCGCCAAATAACCTTCCTTGAAAGTTCGCCATTGTTACGATATGTACGGCACACAGATTTGTGAATCGGCCAATCGGCTCTTTGGCATTCTCGGGAGCAGTAATAAATATCGCGGCAACCGGCACACGCGTAAAAGCGTTCGTCTCTGCTCGTTTTGCCGAGCCTGCACCAGACACACATTTCCATCAAGAAAAACATGATGCTTTACACGTGTTCAACAAAACCGTTGGCAGGCGCGGTTTCTCCGTCGTGTGGTTGTACGACTGGTGTTTGCGACGGCGGCAGGCTCGCGGGGTTTTGTAGCCACTGGAAGAAGAAGGCCGTAATAAATATCTGCTTGGGTTCCACGGACAGCGGGCGGTTCACGTTGTACCGGACGTGGCTCCGGTAATAGGGGCGCAGCGGCTTGCGCACCGACTCGGCCCGGCTAAAGTTGCCCTGCACTTCTTCCTCCACGGCGCGCGACGCCGCGGGATGGTACCGCACCCGCACGCACACGAACCACTCGTTCGTGTCGGCGCTAGAGTCGTCCTCGTACGACTTGGTGTGCAGCGAGTCGCGAATTTTGTCGCGAATTTCCAACAGCACGCGGTCCACTTCGGCATCAATGGCCAGCCGCATGACAGCCTCCGACGCGCGCGACGCCGCCAGTGGCTGAGGCTGGGCCAGGCCGGCCTCCAAGTCGTCGCGCTCCAGACGGACGGGCACATATGACGAGAGTGAAGACGACGCAGTTGGTGCTCGTGCGTGCGCGACAATGCGCCGCACGGCCGCGCGTATGCGCGCCACGGGCGTGTCCGACGGCGTCGCGCCCTGCACAGTCTTCACCAGCCGCTCCCGCTCCTCGGGCACGTCCAGCTTGTAGGGCTGCGACAGGGCGGCCCGGACAACGGCATCAATGTCGGCGTCGTCGAGCATAGTCGCGCGAGTGGCGGGGATTCCGCGATGCTATATACAAATCAAAGTTGCTGTAATTTGCCGCGGCCGCATGCCCCGATTACAGACGACGACTCGGCCGCTATCGGGCTTGCCGCTGGCCAGCAGCGATTTCGCGTCGGCCTGCATGACGGCCATGGTGCCGCGCGGGCACTTGGTCATGGTCATTGTCCGCGTGGTGGCCAGCGACGCGGAAACGGGCGCCATTGTGCCGGCGGAGTGCCAGTCGGCTGCCTGCTTGTTTGACAGCCGCCACAAACTGCCGGCGCTCGTGACGGCCGTGCACAGCGTCGTTGCCGGCAGTTTTCCAGCAGGCAAGGCTGCTTTGTCGTCGTCGTCGTCGTCCGTGGCCTTGCCGCTCGTTTGTGCGCGGGACCCGGGCACGGGGCAGCTCGTGTCGCTGCACACGCCACTTGCGCGGACCGGCACCGTGCAAGAGGAAATGACCGTGGCCGGCGGCCTGCTGCTCGACAGCGTGCACCGCAGCGGCGCGCTGCGCGCCTGGCAGCGGCACTGCAGCATTCGCAGCAGCGTGTGCATGCAAACGGCCGTGCACGCGTGGACGCAGTACCAGGCCGCCACCGCCCGTGAGGTTCTGCATGCCGGCGGCAACGCACTGCTGGGCGCCGTGGCGCGCGGCCTGCAGAAACTCACGGGCGGCGGCCGTCCCACAACCACGCTGCCTGACCAGTGCCAGTGCACGGGCGAGCCAGATACGTGCGACTGTTTCATGCGCCGGTGCATGTACCGCGGCGGCAGCGTGTGGCTGGTGCTGTACGCCGTGCTGCAGCCCCGCGCCGCCCGCGCCCTCAATCGCGCGCGCCGGTGGGAGGAAACCCCGGCGCCGCTGTCAATGACGCCTACTGCGGTTACGGCGTGGGTGGTTCGCCT
>Ga0326597_10007525_pt1 | contig 14813 bp, 12 predicted proteins | sample RVTome_12_FD_203789 | JGI IMG/M metagenome (GOLD analysis project Ga0326597, IMG submission 203789) | Soil microbial communities from uranium-contaminated site in the Upper Colorado River Basin, Wyoming, United States - RVT100D185 | ecosystem: Environmental > Terrestrial > Soil > Contaminated >... | reverse complement strand
CATCGGCAAGGCCGGCCGCGACAACGGCGTCCGGGCCAATCACGGTGAGGTCCGCTGCGAGCTCCGAGGCGAGGTCGGCGAGCCGGCGAACGTCCTGCAAGTCAGCCGGGCGGCACACGGCGTCGCGGGCAATCCCAGCGTTGCCGGGACAGCAGAAGACCTGCTCCACCGAGGGACTTTGGCGAATCTTCCACGCGAGGGCATGCTCGCGGCCCCCGGAACCGATGACCAGTACTTTCATAGACAAGAACCCAAAAAACAGGAATTACCACAAAGTCACAAAGATCACGAAGGATAAAACAAAAATAGAAATAAGAACAAGCCCATCACGGCACACACAGCGTGCCGCGGCTACTCTGCTTCATATAAAAACCAAAAGCCAAAAACCAAGAGCCGGAAATCAACCCGCTATGGGGCGCGGCGAACCACGCGGCCCTCCATGACGTAGCGTTTTTCGAGGCGTTTGCCGGTCTCGTCCTCGACTCGCAGCGCAAACGTGGGAGAAGGCCCGCGGGGAGTGTCCCGGGTTCCGACTCCAACGGGGTAAAAGCCGATCAGGCCGCGCTCGCGGTAGGATGTTTCGTAGCGATCGCGGTTGGGATTCCAGACGAAGACGCGAATTTCGTCGAAGTCGTAGGGCAGTCCGGCGAGGCGGCGGATCGTTGCCCAGAGATACCAGGGGTGCTCGATGCCGTCATCCAGCTCGCGGTGGATCACGAACCAGGCCCGAATCCGCAAGCCTTCGCGGTATTGCCCCACCTCGAGCGGAGGGTTCATGTCGGCAAGGGATTCGAGCATCCAGCCCGTGCGACCTTGCGAGTCCCGAACCAGAAGCCAGTCCTCGGGGGTCTGCACGAGCAATTCAGCGGCAGGCGCCGCCTCCGTGCCGCTGTCTTCTGAGGAGGGGTCGGGCGGGGAGGTGCGGCGCGCGGAGCCGCGAGCGGCAACGCGGTGCTCCAGGACCTCGGCTTCGCCGCCTTCCGCAAGCTGATAAAACGTTTCTGAATCCCGCCCCGGTTCCACGTGCAGGTTGGCGTTGCGCTGCACAAGCGCAGCGCCCTGCGAGGGGAGCGAGGCGGATTGGAGGGCGAGCGCGCGAAACCGCTGGAGCACGGCGGCGTCGGCGAGGTATCGGGACTGCAGCCAGCCCGTCTGGCCGCCCGCCGTGCGGACTTGAGTCCAGCGGGGCCGGGTTCCCAGAATTTCCACCTCGTCGCCATTGCTCAAACTCCCGATCGCAGCGGAGGCCGGTCCGAGCTGATCCAGAAGGGGGACATCCACGCCTTGCACGTACGCAACCTCAGGAGGAGGCGGAGCCGGCGGCTCCCTCGAACAGCCTCCAGCGGCGAGTCCCGCACACAGCGCCAGGACAGCCACGGGGAAGCGGGCAAAGCGGCTAGTCTGACGGCGACGGCGAAGCGGCACGGACGATCTCCCCAACGGAATTCCTCGGGTCCCATTGTAGCAACAAGGGCGTCCGGACCGCGAACCGATCGGAGCGCGATCCCGGAAAACGCCATTCCGGGATCCTCCATCGCCGCCTCAATCGCCGAAAGAGACTCCCAAGGCGCGGGCGGTCTCGACGAGCTGGTCCTTGGGACTGACGGTCTTGAGAACGCCGACGGCGTCCTCGAGGGTAGTGGCCTCGATGGCGCCGCAGCGCAGACACACCATGTGGCCAAACTCGCCGCGCGCGACCAGCTCGACGGCCTCCGCTCCGAAGCGCGAGCCGAGAACGCGGTCGAAGGGCGTCGGGGAGCCGCCGCGCTGAACGTGCCCGAGCACGGTGACGCGCGTTTCGCGGCCGGTGTGGCGGCCGATGAGAGCACCGATGGCATTGGCCACCATTCCAGGCCGGGGAGTTCCGCGCCGTTCTTCCGAGACGGGAAACAGCGAATGGCCGTCGATTTCGCGGCACCCTTCGGCCACGACAACGATGCTGAAGTGGCGGCCGGCCTTGGCGCGCCGGTCGATCTTGTCGCAGATTCTCTCCTGGGAGAAGGGGATCTCGGGGATCAGAATGACGTCGGCGCCGCCGGCGATTCCCGACTGCAGGGCGATCCAGCCCGCGTCGCGCCCCATCACTTCGATGATCATGACGCGGTGGTGACTCTCGGCGGTGGTGTGGAGCTTGTCAATGGCGTCGGTGGCGGTGGTGAGCGCGGTGTCGAAGCCGAAGGTCACCTCGGTGGCGGAAAGATCGTTGTCAATGGTCTTGGGGACGCCGACGACCCGCGCTCCGCGTTTGTAGAGTTCGAGGGCGATTTTCATGGTGCCGTCGCCGCCGATGGCCACCAGAGCGTCCAGCCCGAGCTTGGGAATGTTGGCGAGGAGCGTCGGGGAAACGTCCTTGATGACCGTTCGGCCGCTCTCCTGGATCGGGTAGGCGAACGGATTGCCGCGGTTCGAGGTGCCGAGGATGGTGCCGCCGCGCGGAAGAATTCCGGAAATATCGGCCGGGGTCAGAGGCCGGGTCTTCTCGGGCCAGATGAGGCCGTCATAGCCGTCGAAGATGCCCAGGACGTTCCATTCATATTTGATCATCGCGGACTTGACGACGGCGCGAATGACGGCGTTCAGGCCGGGGCAATCGCCTCCTCCGGTCAGGACTCCAATGGTCTTCACGCGCATGATTCGACTCCTTCCTGTGGTAGTGAAGCTACGTGTGATTGCGAGCGTTCGATTGCAGTTGCAACATCGGAGACCATTATACGGCTTGGTATGTAGAGGCGCGAACGAAGGAGTTCTGACGCCCCTCCGGGGCGTGTCCTACATCGTTCCCAAACCACCGCTTAGGCTGCAGGCCGCACTCTTGCGCCCCTTCCGGGGGTTATGCGGCCCTGGCGATGCAAATGCTCTGGCAGTGCGCAGAGCTGGTGCGACTCCTTCGGGGTCGGACCAGATTTTGCACCCTGTGCCGGGGGCGACGCCCCCGGCTTTGCTGTGTTGCCCTTTCAGGGCAACACAAATTCGAATCTTGGCGGGTTGAGGCTAGCCCATATCCACAAATGTTGTAGACCACGCAGGCACCTTGATTCTACAGCGGTTACGGCATGGCTGAAGCCATGCCCTTATGGTCTACACTAAAAGCTAAACCGCACAGCCCGTTTTCAGAGTTGCTCTATAGGCCCCCTAAAGGGGGCTGGCACTAACCAGGGAACGCGGACCCAGCCGGAAACGGCTGGGCTAGGGAAAAGAACACCCCCACGGCACAAAAGACGTGCCGTGGCTACCCCGGCCAGAAACTATACACTAGCCCATTTTCACGAACGCTGTAACCCGTCTGGCGGTTTTGTAAGACATACCTCAGCGGCTAAAGCCGCTTGATTCTACGGCTGTTATGGCATGGCTGAAGCCATGCCCTGACGTCACAACCATCACCATGATTCCGCCGAAATAAGACGTAAGGAACAGGGAATCCCCGTCCTCAACAGCTCTCGACCGGCTGGAAATCCAGCGTGTCAGAAACGGGCGCGGACGGAAAACTGGGTGGTCCGGCCCGGATGGACGGTCTCGCGGATGCGGCCAAACACCGAGCCGGCCAGATTGCCTCCTGGCGCGGCAAACTGCGCCTGATTGAACAGATTCAAGAACACGGACCGGAACTCGAAGGCCGCCTCGCCCCAGCGCTGGACGCGGAATGATTTGCCGATGGAAAGGTTCCAGACGTTTGTGCCGTCCCTGCGAAACACGTTCGGGCCGAGGCTGCCGCTCGCTCCGGCCGGGATGCGGGTATCGAAGTCCTCAGTCCGCAGTTGCGCGGCGGAGCGGTCCGGGTGGTCGAAGCTCCCGCCGAGAAGAGAGGAGTTGAGCAGGTTAGGACGGTCGTTCGGGACGCCGTCCAGATTGCCCCAGCCGGGGCCGTCCGCCGTGCGAGCCTGCCACGGCAGGCCCGACCGGAAGATCGTGGTGCCGGAAACGTCCCAATCCCGCAGAAGCAATCCCGACCAGCCGGTGATGTGCCCGACGGAGGGAAGGGCAAACGTGTAGGAAAGCGTCAGGTTGTGTGGCGTATCGAACAGGCTCGGCCCCTTCCGGTCGGAGGCGCGCGGAACGAATTCGGAGGTCAAGGCGCCCGTTTCGGCCGAAGGGTCGAGGCTGGATGCGGTAGTCGTGAAGTCGCCTCCTAGATCCATGCTCTTACTGAACGTATAGACGGCGCGAAAGCTTACGCCGCGGCTCAGCCTTTTTTCGAGCGAGACCTGCGCCGCATCATAATACGCATTGCTGTTGCTTGCAATCTCCAGGATGTCGCTCGAGCGCGGGTCGGGCCGCCGCGCGTCGATGTTGGCCGTGGTCGGGTCCACACCAGGGAGCGGACGCGCGCGGTTCGAAATATTCTGCGTGAACAGATGGAACGAGCGGCTTCCGAAATAGGCCAGTTGCAGGAACAAGGAAGCCGGCAGGCTGCTCTCTATAGCAAAGCTGTATTGGTGCGAGTAGGGCGTTGCCAAATCCGGCGAGATGCGATGCAAGACTTCCCGCTCGACCATCTCCTCCCTGGGCAGGATGTTCCGGCTCGGGATCGAGAGCAGGCGCGTGATGTCGGGAGCGGGAATCCGGATCGTCTGCACGCCCGGGCTCGCGAACCGGGCGAACTGATACGTTTCCGGGAAAACGCCGCCGTAGGAAATGCCGTACCCGGCTCGGATGGTCACGCTGCCTCCAGCGGGATTCCAGGCGAGCCCTGCGCGCGGGGCCCAGTTGGTCCGGTCGGTGGAATAGCCAACGTCGGTCAAGCTGTGGGCAACGGTGGGAGCGGTCTGGACTTCGTAGCGGAGGCCCAGGCTGAGACTCAAATTGGGCGAGAGGGGAACCTGGTCCCCAAGGTAGAAGAAGTGCTCCCAACTGCGAAATCCGCGATAGAGATCGCCGAGCGTGAAGGTGAGCTGCGAAGGAGTTCCGAGGAGAAAATTCTCGATCTCGGAGCGGCCGAAATCGGCGGCAAACAGCAGCGTGCCGCGGCGCTGGCTGCTGTCGAGATCATTCACCTGGACGCGCGCCATCCCCCAGCCGGCCTTGAGCGAGTGGCGGCTCGTGATCTTCGTGGCGCCGGCGTAGAGCGCGAAGCGGTTCTGCACGCGGCGGCGCGGAAACTGCGTGCCCGGCCCGATGTCCTGGAGCGAGTCCGCCTGAAAATCAAGGTCCGGCGGGTCATTCGGCGCCTGGGGGCCGAGTCCCGCGAACAGAGTCCGGTAGCGATCCGGGAGGGACAAATCGGCGGCATCACGGTCGAAATCGAAACCGAACTGCCCGACGGCGCTGGGCGAAAAGCTCTGCGTAGCACCAAGCCGCAATCTTTGGCTGCGCAAATCCGACTGGGGGCTCTGTCCGGCGACCAGCTCGAAGGGGTCTTCGGCATCGTCAGAGATGGAATAAAGCAGCCCAAGGGCGGAGTCCTCCGCCAGGCGGAAATCGAGACGAAGCAGGCCGTCGCGGTGCGTCAGCGCGCGGGAATCATTCGCGTTCAACTGCCTCTCCGTGACGTGAGGGGAATTGGGGAGAGCAGCGGGAAAGGCTCCCAGGAGGCCGGTCAGAATGGAGCGGGCGCGCGGGTCTTCCGCCAGCGGAACACGCTCATCGGCCCGGGGAACCTGAGCGCTGCCGTTCCTCTCGCCGCGCTCGCGCAACCTTGCGTATTGCGCCAGAAGAGAGAGGCGGTCCCGCACCAAGGGCCCGCCCGCAGCCAGTTGATATAAATTCTTGCGGCTGGAGGGGAGCGGCCCCACATTGAAAAACGACCGAGCGTTCCATGCACTGTATTCGACCGCTTGGCTCACCGAATAACTCCAGCGGGGCGCCTGGGAGCGGCGGGCCAGAACGGAAAAATCACGAAGCGGAGAGCCGTACTCGGCCCCAAAGAAGTTCCGCTCCGGGAGAAACTCGCCGATGGATTGAGGGTCTTCTCCGCGCTCCATGGTGAGACGCTGCCGCGCGGCAGCCACGTTCGAGAGAGCAAGACCGGGAGTGGAAATGACTTCGATTCGCGGCGCAGGTGGCGCGCCAGTCGGCGAGACCGGCAACCGGAAATCAATGCGGACGGAGGCGTCCGGCGTGCCCACGACGATATAGCGACGGAGCGACGGCCGCCCTTCGGGACCCGTGATGCGCACCGAGTAAACGCCCTGATCGAGGTCAGGAACCGTATAGGCGCCGTCGGAGCGGGTGAGCACGGCGCGGCGAAACGTTTGCCGGTCCTCGTTCTCGAGAGTGATGCGGGCTTCCGCAACGGGAATGCCCTGGGGAGTCAGCACGCGGCCGCGAATTTCGCCGGCCCGCGCGGCGAGGACACCTCCGCAGCACACCAACAGGCTCCAGCAAAGATTTCTCATCCGGAGATTCCCACTCTGGCCGCAGACGATCTGGCTTTCTCATTATAAGCCTGCGGTTGTCGTGCTTCCAGTACCGTCGCCGGTTCTTGTCGCCGGTTCTGAGGTGCACTAATAGTGAAGCGAGTAGGTGATTTTCAGAATGAGCGATCGGTCGGTGCGGCCTGCGTAGGGACCCTCTGTCAGGCGCGTTTCGTTGTACACCACATAGAAATTATCAATGCTCCGAAAAATGTAGTTCAGACGCAACTGGATCGCCGCCAGCTCGTCGGCGCTGTTGAATTGGACAAAGGCGGCGGCCAGCAGGTTGGTGGTAAACGAAACGTTTGTACGCAAGCCGACCAGGTGGGTGCGAAAGCCGCCCTGGTCCAGGTCCGCGTCATTGAATTCGTAACTGGGCTCGAAGGAAAGATTCTGGCTCGGGCGATAGTCTCCCGTCAGACTGACGGAGCGCTTGGTCCCATTGTAAAAGCTTCCCAGTGTGAGAGCGGCGGTGGCGCTCACTTTTCTGCCATTATAGGAATCGAAAACGAGCTCGGCTTCATTCCACTCGTAGAGGCCCGGCGGCAGTGTAAGGGTAGGGTGGATTCGAAACGGCTCGGTGAGGCGCTCGGCCAGGTTTTCTAAGTTGAGCGCCAGCACGTCGCCGCTCTGGAAGATGGCGGAGGTCTCGAAGCGGCCGGAGCGGCTTCGGAGCAGCCCCGCGTCGTCGTGGAAAAAAACCAGGCCGGGAGTGATGGTGAACTGGCGGATGAGATTTCCGCCGGCGTTTCCGCCCGGGCGGGGCTTGAAGGAAACCCGGGCGCCGGCCAGGCGGTCGTGGCGGCGGACAAAGCCAATGCCCGGATTGAAATTGGGGTCCACCTTCAGGTAGTTGGCTCCGGCATCGAAGAAATCAGACTGCCACTCGAAGCCGGCATTCCATACCGACTGCTGGGATTGGACGCCCCTGGTAGCAGATTTCGCGAGCATCCCTCCGACGGTGAGATGGTCGAGCAACACAAAGGCGGCGTCCGCGCCAGCCACGCGATTCCACTCGGCGCCTCCCTGACGGTTGGTAAAGATTCCGCCGATGTACGACCGGCCAAAGATTTCCTTGCGAACGCGGGCGACCGCGAAATTCTCGCCCGGCTGGTCTTTATACTGATCGGTCTGCATGTTGAGCAATCCGAGATCGAATCCCGCCACCTTCCCGGTCAGCTTGCCGCCTCCCAGGACGGGGATCGGCTCGCGGTCTTCGGAAAGACCGATGCGCCTGCTGTAAAACGGCTCGAGCGGGGGGGGACCGAAATGATAGAACCGGATGCGCATGCGGAACAAGTCGGAGCCTTCAATGAAGAACTGCCGCTTTTCCTGAAAGAACAGGCTGAAGCGAGTCAGGTTGACCTGGAGGTCGTCCACCTCGGTCTGCGCAAAGTCGGGATTCAGAGTCAGGTCGGCGGTCAGGTTGGAGTGGAGCGAAATTTTCACATCATCGAGGCCGGCTTCCCATTGTCTGCGACTGCGCGGCGGGTCGAGCGTCCCCAGGCTTTCATAGCCGCCGAGAAAGTACGGCCGGATGCGCAGGCGCTCACTCGGGCGAATTTCGGAGAGGCCGCGCAGATGACCGGCCTGCGAAACCTGGAAAAAGTCAAAATCGCGGTTCCAGGAAGTCCAGTAGTCGGATTCGTTCTTGCGCTTAATCCTGCGCTCGAAATTGACGCCCCAAAGCTGTTCCTGGTCTCCGGAGAAGCGAAGGATATTGAACGGAATGGCGATCTCCGCGGTCCAGCCGGCTTCTCCAATGGTGGCGGCGACGGTCCAATCCTCGTCCCACTCGGTGAAAATGCGGAAGGACTCATTGCGGATCAAGGCGTCGAAGCGCGTTCCGCGGGGATTCACGCGAAACAGGAAGGCGTTGCGATGGTCATGATGGCTGTCCAAGACGATGGTGAAGCTGTCGTCGCTTTCCAGTTCATTGTCGCGGCGGAGCTCGCTGGCGCGAATCAGAGAAGGATCGCTGTCGAGCAGGTGAACGCCGATATACAGGAAAGAATCGTCGTAGAGAATGCGAACCTGGGTTGCTTCGGAGGCAGGCGCGCCTTCGGTGGGGTCTTTCTGGCGGAATTCGGAGACGGCGGGAACCGATGCCCATGCGGGTTCATCGAGGAGCCCATCAATCGCCGGAGCCGCCGCCGTGCGCCGCGCCTCGGCCACCGGCGCAGCCGGGTCGTTCGAGGTGGATGCCTGAGCGAGCAAGCCCGCCGGGAGGACCAGCAGGGATAATAAGACCACCCGGAGGAAGGGACGGTTTGCACGGCCGGGGCCCGGATGTCCCGTTGACTGCACCGGAAGGACATCCGGGGCGAACTTCAGCGAGTTCCAGCAAGCCCTTCTCATTCCATGATTCCTGACCAATTGTCGTCGCGAGCCCGCCTGGGGTTCCGCCTACCTGCGGCGGAGCGCGGAATCGACCACCTGCCCATCAGCGTCGAGCGAGACCTCGAAGGTCCACGGAAGGCTGCGGTCGCGGCGCACGCTCATGAACTGGAGGTCCGTGTAATCGACGATATGAAGGCCGTTCTCCTCGCGGTAGGTGACCCAGGGGAAACGGGCAAACCAGAGGAAAGTCTGCGTGTCGGGGAACTCCCCCGCCTTCTCGATGTATGCATTGCTCGCGGCATTGGGGAAGAAGCGATAGGAGGGGGGGCTCGGATCCAACAGGTGAATGGCGATGCGGTAAATCCCCGTGGGCGTCTCCACCATCCCGGACCACCAACGGAGCGAAGGAGGCGCGGGCAGAGCCGCCTGGCGCTCGACGGTGGCTCCCAGGCTGCGCGCGAAAGCCTCGACGCGCTCCAAGGCCCGCTGGTGGGCCAGGGAGCACAGGCCGAGATACAGGAGCAGACCCGCGAATCCCACCCGGCAGTACGCCGCGCGGGATACCTGGAATCCCGCGCCCTGGAGAGCGAATGCCAGGAACAGGACGGCGACCAGTGCCAGCCCGGCAAGCACGGCGTTCGGCGGGAGCGGCAGCTGCAGCGCGGAGGCAAGCCAGGCTACTCCGCCGCCCGCAAGAGCGACCGAAACCCACGCCGTCAGTCCTCGATGCGCCGCCTGCTCGCGGGACGAATAAATCCAGGCCAGCAATTGCGGCAGCAGCACGACGGCCGTGAGCGTCAGGTCGGCGAAGAAGGCGATGTCCAGCGCGTAGCGGTCCCGGCTCCAGGGGGAAAGGATCTGAGTCCCGTAGGAGGTGATGAGGTCGAGCGCAATGTGGAGCGCGATGCCCAGTGCATACAAGCCGGAGAAGAGCAGCCAGCGGCGGCGCTCATCCCAGCGCGAGGTCAGCGCGCCGAGCAGCAGGGCCCATAGCGGCAGCATCACAAAGGAATGCGTGATGCTCCGATGAAACTCGGCGTGGATGAGGGGGTGGCTCGAGAAGAAGTCCGCGAAAAAGTCGGTGTCGGGGAGGACGGCTCCGAGCGTGACCGCCCGCGCCGCCAAACGCCCCGTCCGCTCCGGGAGGAGCGATTTGGCGAGAAGGGTCCCCGCGATTCCGTGCGTAATAGTATCCACCGGGAAATTGTAAGAAATCCCAGGCGGGGACAGGAAGCAAAAAGGGTCCGCCGGCGCTCCGGCTTCTAGCGGAAGCGATACGTGATCCGGCCTCGCGTGAGGTCGTAGGGGGACAGTTCGAGCGTCACGCGATCCCCCGGAAGAATCCGGATGCGGTTTTTCCGCAGCCGTCCGGCCAGATGCGCCAGCACAAGCTGGTTGCGTTGTTCCAGTTCGACGCTGAACATCCCGCCGGGGAACTTCTCAACCACCGTGCCGCCGACCTCAATGCCCTCTTCCTTTACGATGTCGTCCGATTCCTTACGCTCTTTTCTTACTCTTTTTGGTCGAGGCTTCCGCATACTCTCCTTGTGATTCCCTTATCCGCACTGGTCACGCTTTGCGGTCTGGGGCTTTCCGATCCGAGCCGTCCGGTCCTGTCCGCAAAGTCGTCCTGCCGTATCCTAGCACCGGCGAGCGCCGGAGTCGAGGGGAGTTCCGGAAAATCCGAGCCGCGACGGGAAGGGAGCGGTGGGTAATTTGGTCAGAGCACGGAACCCCCGCTTGCTTCCGCGCGCGGCTCGGATTGGAAAACCGTTACGGAAAGCGGGGGTACGGCGAGGCGAAGCGAATATGGCCTGCCGTGGCTGGGGTTCGGCTCGGCCCGGACGCCGCCGCCGTTGCCGAGGTTGCTTCCTCCATAGAGGCCGGCTTCGCTGTTCAGCAGCTCGCGGTAGAAGCCGTCCTCCGGGACGCCGATGACGTAGTCGGTCCGGAGCACGGGCGTGAAGTTGCAGACGATGACGACAAAATCCCGCGGGTTCTTGCCGCGCCGGAGGTAGCAGAGGATACTCTGCTCCCAGTCGTGCAGATCAATCCATTCGAACCCGGAGGACTGGAAGTCCACTTCATATAAGGCGGGCTGCGACCGGTAGAGGCGGTTCAAGTCGGCGACGTAGCGCTGCATCTGGCGGTGCGGCTCATAATCGAGCAGGTGCCAGTCGAGACTGGAGTCGTGATTCCATTCCCGCCACTGGCCGAACTCCCCGCCCATGAACAGCAGTTTCTTGCCCGGCTGCGTGAGCATGTAGCCGTACAGCAGGCGCAGGTTGGCGAATTTTTCGGCGTCGTAGCCCGGCATTTTCCGGAGCAGCGAGCCCTTGCCGTGGACCGATTCATCGTGCGAGAGCGCGAGGACGAAGTTTTCCGTGAAGGCGTAAATGATCCGGAACGTCAATTCGTGGTGGTGGAACTTGCGGAAGATGGGGTCAAGGGCCATGTATTGCAGCGTGTCATGCATCCATCCCATGTCCCACTTCATGCCGAAGCCGAGGCCGCCGACGTAGTTGGGCCGCGAAACCATGGGCCAGTCGGTGGACTCCTCGGCGATGACCTGCACGTCGGGGAAGCGCTGATAGACGACCTCGTTCAGGCGGCGCAGAAACGAAAGCGCATCCAGATTCTCCCGCCCGCCGTACTGGTTGGGAATCCATTCGCCTGCTTTTCGGGAATAGTCGAGATAGAGCATCGAGGCCACGGCGTCAACGCGGAGGCCGTCGATATGATACTTCTCGAGCCAGAACAGCGCGCTGCTCAGGAGGAAACTGCGCACCTCGTAGCGGCCGTAGTTGAAAATCAGGCTGTCCCAGTCGGGATGGATTCCGACGCGCGGGTCGGCGTGCTCGTAGAGATGCGTGCCGTCGAAATAGGAAAGCCCGTGGCCGTCCTTCGGAAAGTGCGACGGGACCCAGTCCAGGATCACGCCGATGCCGTGCTGATGCAGGGTGTCCACCAGAAACATGAAGTCCTGCGGGGTGCCGTAGCGGCTGGTCGGAGCGAAGTAGCCGGTCGACTGGTAGCCCCAGGAGCCGTAAAAGGGATGCTCCATCACCGGCAAAAGCTCCACGTGCGTGAAACCCATCTGGTTGCAGTATTCGGCGAGCGGCTGCGCCATCTCGCGGTAGCTGAGCGAGCGGTTGGCGTCCTCCGGGACGCGGCGCCAGGAGCCGAGATGGACTTCGTAGATGGAGAACGGCGCATCGAGCGCGTTGCGAGCCTGGCGGTTCTGCATCCATTCGTGGTCGCTCCACGAGTAATCGAGGTCCCAGGCCACTGACGCCGTCTTGGGAGAGACCTCGGCGTGGAATGCGAACGGGTCCGCCTTCTCGACCCGGTAGCCGTTCCAGCGGGAAACGATGTAGTACTTGTAGCTTGCGCCGCAGCCGATGCCCGGGAGGAAGCCTTCCCAGATGCCCGACTGCCCGCGGGTGTGCAGCGGATGGCTCTCGCGGTTCCAGCCGTTGAAATCCCCCATGACGGAGACGCTCTCGGCGTTCGGCGCCCAGACACCGAAATGGCAGCCCGCGACACCGTCCACTTCCCCGGGCTGCGAGCCGAGCTTCTCGTAGAGGCGAAAGTGGTTCCCTTCGTTGAAGAGAAACAGGTCGTCGCCGGTCAGCCGGGTCACATCGTGGCGCATGGCGGGTGCGGTTTCGGCAGGCGGAATTGGCTTCATCGGCATGACACTGCTACAAGAGCCCAGACCCTCCTCTTTTCAGTTTACACTACGTCAATCGGCATTTGGGGTAAGATAGACGCCGGGGGAAGGAAGTTGCCATGGTCCGCCTGGACAAGCTCCTCGAACAGGTTCTTCGCGGTGCTTCCGATGCCAATATCCATTTCGATTCGTTGTGCGTACTGTTGCACCGGCTTGGATTCGAGGAGCGGATTCGAGGAGACCATCACATCTTCACTCGGGAGCAGGTCGAGGAAATTCTCAATCTGCAACCAAGAGGTTCGAAGGCCAAACCGTATCAGGTAAAGCAGGTCCGCCATGTTATCTTGAAGTACAAACTGGGAGGGGAAATTGACTAAGTACGAGGTCATCATCTACTGGAGCGCGGAGGACAGCGCGTTTATCGCCGAAGTCCCTGAACTCCCCGGCTGCGCCGCCGACGGGAAGACCCGCCGCGAGGCCCTCAAGAACGTCGAGGTCGTAATCCAGGAGTGGCTCGACACCGCCAAAGAACTCGGCCGCCCCATCCCGCAACCCAAAGGGCGCTTGGTTTTTGCGTGAAGAGCGATGTGCAGGCAGATCATTCGTCCAATAAAGCTCCGCAATTGGTTCCCGGCACATGACCCACTCGCAGCAAGCGTCGCTCGTCTGTCCATCCTGAGAGAAGACCTTTCCCTTGAGTTGTTCTGTGGAATCAAGGAAGACAGTATTAAAGAGCTCGACGGAAACTCTTCTGGATGGCGCAGATTGTATTTCTTTCGCAGATCAATCCTGACATTAGATGAGATCCGCCGCGCTATTGAGACTCTATCGCCCAGAACTGAGTTTAAGGATCTACTTTCAAAACAAGGGCAGGCCGGAAAAGATGAATTTTACAAACTCAAAAGGCAAATGGAAGAAGCTAGCTCTCTTCTGAAAGATTGGCGAGATAAACTAGGTGCTCATGTTTTAAACAAACATGTTGAGGTCGCGCTCCAAGCGATGCAGCCGGATCGAGAAGGGTTCGTCGAAGTAGAACCAACATTGAAGGTTGTGCATTACAGGTTTGCTGGGGAGTTGGTTCTCGATGTCCTGGTTCCGGGCTTGCCGGAGCAGAACGCTAGGCCGAAGTTTGAGACTGAAATACACAAGATTCTGATGCTCGCTCCTGTCATCCGGCTTATCGATAATATCGTAGGGTGGTATGGGAAGGATCGTCAGCTATTGTAAAGACTGGAGGAGTACGTCATGACTCTTCTCGATGAACTTTGCCAACTGGCGGACCGCCATAGGGATGCCTCGGAAGAGGAGCGCCTGATTCTGAAAATGGCGATTTGCCTGCTCGACCAGTTGGAAGACCCCTATGGCAGGCGGTCACGGAAGGTGCTCTTCACCGCTGACGAGCTTCAGCGCGTTCCCGGGCGTTGGGAATTGTCCAAAGGGCAATTGGTGCCGTGATCGGGTTGGTCGCGTAAGTCGGAGAGTTGACTCCCGCTCAGATCGAGGTGGACGCTCCTTTACAGTCGCGGCTCGGATGCCAACCACCGCTCCCTTGCGGTTGCGGCTCGGACCCCTCCCCCTTGCAATCCAGGCCCCTTCTGAGAAACAATCGTGGGTCATGGCGCGCGTCGAGAGAGCCAAGAATCCGTCGCTGGAGCAAATCCAGCAGGCCCAGGCCCAGCACCGTCTGGTCATGGAGACGCCGCAGATTCCTCCCTTTGACCAGGGGAACCTCAACCAACTGACGGATCATCTCGAAAAGCTGGCGAGCCTCGAAAACCGCCGGCTGAAAGCCAAAGAGAAATCGAAGCTGGCCGTGGACGCGGACGAGAAAGCGCAGGTTCGTGCCGCCGAGGCGGACTTTCGGGCCAAGCAGAAGAAGCTGGCGCAGTCGGAAGCGGCGCGCCTGCTGCGGCAGTTCGAGAGGATTCGGTGGGGAAGGATTCTGGCGGGTGCGTTCGCGCAGGGAGTGGTGATCAGCTTAGTGGTCTCCCTGCTCTGGCTGGCGTTGTTCCGGGAATGGAGCTGGTCCGTTCTGGCGCTGCTGACGCCGCCGCTGTTTTGGGTGATCCTGATGTGGGGCAACGCGCCGCCCGTGCTGACGAACTCGCCTTCGCCCAAGAGGGCGCGCAAGCTGGCCCGCGCGCTCGGCCGCAGAATGGAGACGGCCGGACTCTACTCGCTCGTCGCACGGCCCTGGCTCACGGGGGTCGTCCTCTGGAAAATGCCCGGGCAAATCTGGCAGGCTCGCAAGTCGCGCAAAGCGCAGAAGTAGGGATTCCCCGGCGGCTGGAACGTCTGTGTGAAGACCAGAGACTACAAACCTCAGGGGCTAGAGCGTTTTCACAAAAGGTGTAGACCGGTCGAGCACCTAGCAAGACGAACCTCAGCGGCTGAAGCCGACTGATTCTAGAGCACTTGCGGCATGGCTGAAGCCATGCCCTTACGGTCTA
>Ga0326597_10007523_pt1 | contig 14815 bp, 13 predicted proteins | sample RVTome_12_FD_203789 | JGI IMG/M metagenome (GOLD analysis project Ga0326597, IMG submission 203789) | Soil microbial communities from uranium-contaminated site in the Upper Colorado River Basin, Wyoming, United States - RVT100D185 | ecosystem: Environmental > Terrestrial > Soil > Contaminated >... | reverse complement strand
CGCGCTGGCGCTCGACGATCGCGCCCGTGAGGACAATATTTTCGAAATCGAGGATGGTGAGGTTGTCATCTTCAAGTTCCTCCGCCGCGTGGATGGACACGGCATAATTCAGAGAACGGATCAGATCCCGAAGCCGCTTGATGGTAGCTTGGGCCACATTCGTATTCTATCGGAGTATTGCTCGTTTGCCTAACGCTTCGATTGAGCAGCGCGAGTCCTACGAGCGTCGGCCTCAAATTGTTTGATAGGCTATAATACCGCGAGCTCGCGCAGTCTCATGCGCCTGGCTACACCCGCTTTCGAGCGGTCATGAGACCATGTTCATCAGGCAGCAAGAAATTCGCACGCTCAATGTCCACAAATCCTGCGGCCGTGAGCCAATCTCTGTGTTCCTGCTCCGTGTAGGACTCTCCGGCATCAAAAGTGTTTATGAAGATTAGATTAAACCCCAATGCCACGAGAGGGGAAATACGTGAATCGTCGAGGATCTGAGCGATGATATATATTGTACCCCCAGGATTCATTGCGGCACCTACGTTTTTTACTGCTAATCTGGCGTCTTCTGAAGACAATACCTGGAGTAGCCCCCGCAATACGACGACATCGTATGAACCCGGCAAAGGGCCGTTCAACACATCCGCCGCGATTACTTTGATACGATCCGTCGCTCCTTCTTCTTCCACAATCTTCTGAGCAATTGGAGTGACCAGGGGAAGGTCTATCGCGGTCACCTTCATGTGGGGGCAAGCCTTCGCCATTGTTAACGCGAGCCCTGCACCTCCACAACCCACGTCCGCCAGGGTCTTAGTCGATGAGAAGTTATACCGCTCTAACAGGTTATCGCCCGCTGCGACTGTGAGCACGTTTATTCTCCGAAGGAACGCATCCAATTCCTGCTTTGGAGAATTGGAGAAATCAACTTTAGCCTGTGGGACTCCACTCCGAATGGATTCCGCAGTTCGCGGGAACAGTGTACCCCAGCGATGAGCTAGGAGCGCCTGGATATTGCCGATGTATGAGGGCGAGCCCTTCGCCAGATATTGATTCGCTTCAGGGGTATTCGAGAAACGTCCATTTTGCTCAGTCAATAGTTCCGCTGCAACCAAGGAATACAGAAGGAGCCGTAATCGCGCGGGACTGACATTAATGGCATGGGCAATGTCTTCGGCGGTTTTAGGACCTCCCTTCAACGGCGTGAACACATCGAGCTGCATACCCGCCAGCATCGCAAAGGCTGCATCAGCAGCGTATTTCAGTTTAGTCACGGTGTCGGGTCGAGGAACTGGACCTTCCATAAGTGATGCCTCCGAACTCGCTCAAGTAAAGTTCAACGCTACCTGACGACAATGAAGCCCAACTATTAAGTGCACTGCCGGCCCTTCCGGCGGGTTATTCGGGACCTCGCCAACTGAGAGTAGTAAATTCTGCTGCAATATCCTTCGGCAAGCGGCGTTCTGTCAAGTGCTTCTCCTGACAAACGTTGTCCCCTGGAGCGATCCAGATATCAGCCCGCGGTATAGCACGACCGTTTTTCTCCCGTTGGGGCTCATTGGGGACACAAGCGGTTATCAGAGCCTTGCTCGCGCTAGCGAAAAAACCGGGTTCACGACGTCTCGGTCGCGCCGCTTCAGTCGACAACCTCGGAGATGTAGTAGTCGATGTATCGGCGGTTGGTGTTGGGCCGGTCGTGGCCTTTGACCATTTCCTCGCACTCGGCCTGGGTATGGGCTTTTGCCGGCCCAAGCGAAGCGGTCATGATCTGGATGCGCGCGCTGCGCACCAGGTCGATCCCCAAGCGCAGCAGCTTGTCGAGATCGTTGGCTACCACCGTGCCGCCGTGGCCGCGCAAAAGCACGGCATTGCGGTCGCCGAGGGTCGCGGCGACTTGGTCTCCCCGCTCGTGGTTTCGGATCAGCAACGGCGAATCGTAGATCGGCGTGCCACGATAAAAATGCACGGCGCAGTTGGCGACGACTTTGATGCCCTGGCTGGCAACGCTTACGGCAATCACCTCGTCGGGATGGTAATGCAGGATGCACTGGACGTCGGGGCGCGCCTTGTAGATCGACGTGTGCATGGGCGTCTCGCCGTTGGGCTCGCCGGCGCCTTCGAGTTTTTTCCCCTGCATATCGATGACGATGAGATCGCGCAGCGCGACTTTGCCGGGCGGCATGTGCGGCGTGCTTAAAATGCGCTCGCCGGGCAAGCGGGCCGAAAGATGACCGTAACCGTCGAGCACGCCCTGTTTTTGCAGTACCTTGCACGCCAGAACCATTTTTTCTTTTAGCGCTTGCACGGTATCCAACATGATCCCCTCCATGATCGCGGTTGCGCAAGTTTCAATGGCTTCAGCGCAGCCATACCGCAAAAACCGGCGATAGACCAACGTTGCGGCTCATTCTGGACAATTGAGATTCGCTCGTGTACCAAAGGCTCAGCAGAATCGGTGTTACGTGCGCTGGCGCCCGCGGTTACGCGGAACGGAGCGAGGAGGAATCATGGGAGAGATACTCGGGCTTGGCATCACTCATTATCCCGGTCTTACGGTTCAGGGTAACCTCTGTCTCCGCATCAAGATGTGCCTGGCGGACCCGGCGCTGCCGGAGCGGTTGCGTTCGCTGGATAACTGGCCGGAGCCGATGCGCCGGCAGTGGAGCACGGATGAGGGGCAGACCCACTCCGACGCGCATCGCCAGGAAATGGTCGAGGGGTTTCGCATGGCGCGCCGCGCCCTCGATGATTTCCAGCCCGATTTCTGCGTCATCTGGGGCGACGATCAATTCGAGAACTACCGCGAAGATTGCGTGCCGCCGTTCTCTGTCCTCGCCTACGACCAAGTCGAATTCCAGCCCTGGCTGCACAGCCGGCGCGGCGTGAATTCCTGGGACGAGCCGAAGGACAAAAGTTTTTCGGTGCCCGGTCATCGGCTCGGCGGCAAACATCTCGTGTCGTTCCTTCTGAACGAGGGATTCGACATTGTCTACGCGTATAAGGCGCTGCACAAGAGCTTGGGACATGCGTTCGCTAATTCAGTTTTGTTTCTCGACTGGGACCGCAAAGGGTTTCCGTATCCGCTGGTGCCTTTCACGACCAACGCTTACGGGCGCTACCTGACGGTCAGCCAGGGCGTGCCGCCGACGCCGTCGAAGGCTAAAAGCTTCGAAGGCAACGAAGATCCGCCCGGACCGCAACCCTGGCGCTGTTTTCAAATCGGCGCGGCGACGGCGCGGGCATTTGTTAACAGCCCCTGGAGAGTCGCATTGATCGCTTCTTCAAGCTGGTCCCACTCCTTTTTAACCGCCAAGCATGGTCGCATGTACCCGGACGTCGAGTCGGACAGACGTTACTTTGAAGCGCTGCGCGCCGCCGAGTGGGAGACCTGGCGCAACACAACATTGGAACAGGCGGAAGACCGCGGCCACCACGAGCTGCTCAATTGGTTTTGCCTCGCGGGAGCGATGGCCGAGCTAAAACGCAAGCCGGATGAAGCGGTGTTCTTGGAATCGTGGATTTCGAACTCCGATAAAGTGTTTGCCGTGTTCCGCCCGCCGTTGGCCTAATTCGGACAAACCCCTTAATGCAGTTCAAAATTCCGAGTTCAAGGTTCAAAGTATCGGACTCGCAGTTGAGATACTAACCAGGGAATTGTTAAACAGAATGAGTTTAAAAAAATTCATCGCGCCAAGCACGCTAAGCTCGCAAAGAAAGACCTCTTGTCATTTCGACCAAAGGGAGAAATCTTTCTTAGATCCCTCGCATTCGCTCGGGATGACCGGCTTCGACCCGTCACCTTGGCGTCCTTTGCGCTCTTTGCGCGAGATACCATCTTTTCCTATGTTCTCCTGGTCGGAAAAACTCAAATATGTTTGGCTAGGAGTTAGACTTGGAACCTTGAACCTTGAACCTTCCGAGGAAGAGGAGGGAGGATGAGCACTAAATGTCGCGCGGCGATTCTCTTAGAACCGAACAAACCTCTGGTCGTCGATGAAGTCGAGATGCCTGATCCGGCGCCGGACCAGGTTTTGGTGAAGCTGTTCGCCAGCGGCGTGTGCCACTCGCAGCTTCACACCATGAGCCGGCCGCCGCGGCCGGGCCGCCGTCTGCCGGCGTTGCTGGGGCACGAATCCACCGGCGTCGTGGCCGCAAAAGGAAAGGATGTGAAGCATGTTAAGGAAGGAGACCATGTCATCACGACGTGGGTCGACCGCGACAATTCCACCACTTCATTGCCGCTCGTCGATCACACGCTGAACGACCGTGAGCAATATGTGGCAACTTGGAAAGGGCAGGAAGTATCACACTCAGCCGCCACCTGGGCGGAGTACGCGCTCGCCTCCGAGCGCGTCGTGTTGCCGATGCCGAAGGACATTGCCACGGACGTTACGGCCATCATCGGCTGCGCCGTGATGACCGGCGCCGGCGCGATCATCAACACGCTTCAGGTCAGACCGGGGCAATCGGTGGCGGTGTTCGGCGCCGGTGGTATCGGCCTTTGCGCCGTCAGCGCGGCCGCCATCGTCGATGCGCACCCTATAATTGCCGTCGACGTCGTCGAGGAGAAGCTCGCCTTCGCCCGGCGCTTCGGCGCCACCCATGTGGTGAACGCGCGGGCGGTGGAAGCCGTGCAAGCGATTCGAGAGTTGACTCACGGCGGCGTCGACTACGCCCTCGACGCCATCGGCTTGCCGCAGACCCAGGAGCAAATTCTCCGCGCCGTGCGAGCGGGTTACTCTGGATTGAATCGGGGCGGCACCGCGCTGCTCGTCGGCATCACGCCGCCGGGCGTCAAAGCGGTTTTGGATACCGCCTGGTTCGCCGGCAATCGTTCATTCACGCGCACCAGCGGCGGCGACTGCCGTCCCGACCACGATTTCCCGCTCTTCGTTCGTTGGTTCCGCGAAGGTAAGCTCAAGCTCGACGAGCTGGTAACGCGCCGATACACATTAGCTCAGATCAATACGGCGATCGACGATTTAGAGCACGGGCGGATTCTCGGCCGAGGTATTATCACTTACTCGTAGTCACGCAGAACTTCACACTTGATTGCCGTTACGGCAATTCGTTCCCTATCCCATCCTCTATTTGGTTCGTAAGCTGACAACAACAGCCAAAATTACTTGGCCGCCGCCGGGTCATTTTACAGCCGTTCGCTGGAGCCGAACATTTTCGCTGTCCGACGGTAATTTTTTCCGGAGCATATTCCACTCTTCTTTTGACGCAGGCTGAAAAATCAACGAGTTCGCAGTATGGAACCGCTGGCATATCAGTTGCTCTCTGCGGTCATAAGCCATCACTAACCGATGCAGAAGGAGTCGACATGAAAAACGTCAAACTTACCATCGCAACAGGGTTTCTCGCCGGGGCCTTGGTTCTTCCTGGGGCTATTGCCTCAGCTGACGACCACGACCATGATCACGGCCGCGATCATGACCGCCGTCACGCCAGCTTTCATATTCCGCCCGGTCATATGCCGCCAGCGGGGCGGTGCCGAACTTGGTTTCCCGACAGACCTCCGGGTCATCAGCCGCCGCCCGGCGATTGCCGGACGCTCAGCCGCCAGGTTCCGCGCGGCGCACATCTCATCGGCTATGGCCGGAGATGGGACTACGACGAATTGAGAGACTACCGTTACCGGCGCCGCGTATTTGACGGACGTCGATTGTCGGGCGGGCGCGAGATTCGCAACGACATTAGAGACGTTCGCCAGGCCCGACAAGAGCTGCGAGAAGACCAGCAGCAGTTGCAAAAGAATCGCAACGAATTGGCGCGCGACAGAGCCGAGCTGCGAAATGATATTCGAAACGGCGCGGGCCGAAAGGAAATCGCGCAGGACCGCCGGGAGATCCGCGGAGACCGGCAAAAACTCGCCGGCAGCAGGCATGAAGTGAAACAGAGTGAGAACAAACTTGACGCAGCTCGACAGGAGCTTAGAGAAGACCTACGCAGGAGATAACCCGCAAACTTTGAGCGGCCTGATTTGGTGCACGCGCGCGGGATCAGGCCGGTCACGATCCGCTCCATCCCAGTTCCGAAAGGTATCTACGGAACACTGCTTGCCTCAATGCATCGACCGCCAGCCGGGGCATTGAACAATTCTCCGGCTGTATGGAAAGTGCCGCACTCCGCCGCGCCGTGGTCCGAATATGCGCTCGCTTCCGAGCGCGTCGTGTTGCCACCAAGGAGACCGAGGCGGCGGAACCGCAGCGCACGACAAGGAAAGAAGATTCTGAATCACTCCCACGCGTGCACTCGTTGATTGACGTCAGTACATGCCTCTGCCATAACCATGCCATTGCAATGAAACTTTCACGAACTTCGATTTTGCTTCTCTGCGCCGCCGTTGTCACCATGACGTCGATGGGCATGAGCACGTTCAGTCTGTTTCTGCCGCCGATGGAAAGAGAATTCGGTTGGTCGCGCGCGCTGGTGACCGTGCCTTACATGGTCGCGATGATGGGGTGGGCTGCGGGCGCCGTTCTGTTCGGCAAGCTCGCCGACGATTACGGCTCACGCCCGGTGGTCTTGGGCGGCATCGTGCTCATGGCCGCGGGGTTTCTCGGCATGGGCCTGTCGCAAAATCTCTGGCAGTTGTCGTTGTCCTACGGTGTGTGCGTCGGCATGGCGATGGGTGCGTCCAGCTTGGTGATTGTATCTTTGCTGGTGTCGAAGCATTACGAAACGCGCCACCGCGGTTTGGCCGTCAGCGTGATCCAGACCGCACCTCCGCTTAGCCCCTTGCTGTTCGCGCCGATGATTTACTTTTTGATCCGCTCCTACGACTGGCGCACGGCGGCTTTGGCGGCGAGCGCAATCTTGATCGGTGTAGCTTTACCGCTCGCTTGGATCGGCGCGCGCGATCCGCAAACGACTCACGCGAGCCGGGGTAGCCGGATCGGTTGGGAGGCGTGCCTGCCCCATCTCCGCAACCGCTCTATGCTCTTGCTCTTCGCGGTGCGTTTCTCCTGCGGCGTGGCGTTTTTTCAGATCGCCCATCTGGTTGCTTTGACAATGAGCAAGGGGTTCGATGCCGCCACCGGCGCCCGGGCGGTGAGCGTCTTTGGCGGCGCCGCGGCTGTTTCGGCGCTGCTCTTCGGCTGGCTTTCCGACCGTTACGGGCGGGCGAGGATGCTCGGTCTCAGCTATCTGGTGCGCGGCCTCGGCACGCTGCTCTTGTCCCTCGATATGCCGAATGCGCTTTGTTTCTATGCGGCCGTCGGTCTCGCCATCGGCCCGACGTTCGGCACCGTGGCGATTCAAAATGTCATGTTCTACGAACTCGTCGGGCCAAGGATGGCGGGAGTCATTCTCGGGCTTAGTTTTATCGTTCATCAGATCGGCTCCGCCGGCGGACCGATGGTCGCGAGCATTGTTTACGACCAGACCGGCAGCTATGACGGTTTCATGGTGGTGATGGGCTTGATCTTGCTGGCTTCGGGATTGGCTCTCTTCGGCCAAATCAAAACGGACGAGCAATTGCCGGAAGCGGTGGCGACAGCGAGTCCTTCACTGTCGTAAGCGACCCTTCGACTCGAGCCCCGGCCTTGTTGGCCGGGACTCTCGCGCAGGATTTCGCCCCGCGGGTTTCCCCGTGGGGTCCCGTATGAGGCGTAGTCTCTCAGCTTAACTCATCAGCCGCCCGCCGGAGACATTGAGCGATTCTCCGGTTGTGTGTGACGAGTCGCTGGAGGCAAGAAAAAGCGCGGCGTTGGCGACTTCGTCATGCTGGGCGTATTTTCTGAGCGGCGTTAACTCCAAGACTTGTTTTTCCAGTTGGGAGAATTCCATCCCCAGCCCTTTGGCTCTTTCCGCGTACATTTCCCGGAGATCCGGCTCGTCCATGCCGCCGGGGCAAATGACGTTGGCGCGAATGCCATAAGGTCCCGCTTCTTTCGCGATCGTTTGAGTCAGACCGACGACGCCCCACTTGGCCGCGCAGAGCGAGCCGCGCAGCGCCATGCCTTCTCTACCGGCGGTGCCGCAGATGCTGACGATGCTGCCGCTATGCTGCTGTATCATGATTTTGAGGACGGCGCGGCAGCAGAGGAACACTAATTTTAGGTTAATGGTAAGGACGTCGTCCCATTCTTGATCCGTAATCTCTTGCACCGGCACCAAAGGCCCGCGGAACCCGGCGCTGTTGACCAGGATATCGATCTTTCCCCAGCGCCGCACGGTCTCATCGACCATCGCGTTTACTTGACGATCCTCGGTGCAGTCGGCGGCGATGGCGATCGCTTTGCCGCCGTTCCGAGCGATCGCTTGCGCGACGCCATCGAGCTGCGGCTTCATCTTGTCTAAATCTACTAAAGCGATGCTTGCGCCTTCAGCGGAAAACTTGTGCGCGATCGCTGCGCCGATTCCGCGCGCGCCGCCGACGATGATGGCTACCTGGCCAACAAGTTTCATGGTGAATTCTCCTGTGGGCTGTCAAATTCCAAATCGAGAACCTGCTCAGCGTTTATAAGATATTTCCTGGTTTTGAAAGAGTCCCGAGTTTGTTCGCGGTTCCCTCGACGTTAATTATCTTATAAATTAGCAACGTGGTGGCTCTGCGCCTTGCTCTTAGTCTATACAGTTCAAACGGCGAACGGTGGCTGACTAAACAGTGGAACCCGGAGGGGATGAGAGTTAGCCGTTTGGCGCCCCATGCTCCGGCTCAACCCGAGGTGTCATGAAAAAACAATACATTGCAGCATTGATTGTTCTTGGTCTGGCGCTCGCTGCGGCGGTTTATTGGCAACAGCAAACTTCGGACGGCGGATCGGCGGTTGGGTCTGAGGCAAAAACCTCTGGCGCCGGGGCGGAAGACGCGGCGAGCCAATCGCCGGCGGCGGGCCGGTCGGCCGTGCCAACCGAGGATCTCGAAGAGCGGCACGCGGCGGCGAGGGTCGAGGCCATTCAGGCGATGGAAAATTCCAACGACTCGAAGACCCTCACGGCTCTGGGAAACGCCCTCGGCGATCCGAATCCCGAGGTGAAAGAAGCCGCGCTTGAAGCGCTCTCCGAAAGAAAGGGCGCCGACGTTACTGCGATTATCAGACGGGGCTTGAACGACGCCGACCCCGACTTTCGCATCGAGGTGCTCGAAGCGCTGGCCGAGCGCGGCGATCTTGAGTCATTGCGCCGGGCCAAGTCCGATCCCGACGAAGACGTAAGAGAAAGAGCGGCGGATCTTTTGGAGAACGCGGGGAAGTAGCCGGCGAATGGTGAAACTCGTTACGTCAAATGGCGCGGCAACGACCGCGGCGAAATTCTCATTACACGCATGGGCGACGGCACAAAGCGCCGGGCACGTGGCCGCATGCGCAATCTCAAATCACAGCCTCGTCTCAAGCCGCTCTGCTAGAACGATTTCCCTGGGCGTGACCTTCGCCCGATAGGCAAGCGCCTCGACACCAGCCTTGATCGCTCTGCGTAGCCAGCGGCCGTATTCCGGATCGATTTCATCGGCGCTCCTGAAGGTATCGCAGTCTTCCCGCTGAACGACAAATAACAGGGCCGCGCGGTGGCCTTTGCGCTTGAGGCGCATGAGTTCCTTCAAATGTTTGGTGCCGCGCTCCGTCACCGCGTCGGGAAAAGCGGCGGCGCCGTCGACGGCGAGCGTGACGTTCTTGACCTCGACGAAGCACATGCCGTTGATTCCTTCCAAATAAAGATCGAGCCTCGTTCCCGGACGCGTAACGACCTCGCGGCGAATCGTCTCATAGCCTTCGAGTTCGCGAATCGCGCCGCTTTTCACTCCCTCCGCCGCCAGACGATTGGGATGTAAGGTATTGATGCCGACCCAATGGCGATCGATCCGGATCATCTCCCAGGTGTAGGCGAGCTTTCGCTTCTCATTGTCGCTGCGGGAGAGGTAAACCGCGCTGCCGGGTTCCTTGCAGCCGAGCATGCTGCCGGTATTCGTGCAGTGGGCTGTGACGACCTGGCCGTTGTTGAGACGGACATCGGCGAGGAATCTTTTGTAGCGTTGGATAAGCGTGCCGCGAATCAGGCGCGAGCGAAAACGCATACCGACTTTATAGCCGAAGTGATCGTTGAATCCTAATATCGGCGCGGGTTTCTTGAACTGGCGAAAGAGCTTTGTTAGGTTCGAAGGGCGATTCTTCGAGGTCGATCAATCCATGGCAAAGCGACAACTGAAATATGTCGGGCACAGCGTCCCCAGAGTCGATGGCAACGATAAAGTCACCGGCAAGGCCAAGTTCGTCGGCGATCTCGTCATTCCGGGGATGCTTTACGGCAAGATTCTTCGCAGCGCCTATCCTCACGCGCGGATTCGTTTCATCGATGCTTCCCAGGCCGAAGCGTTGCCCGGCGTCGCCGCGGTGCTGACCGCCGCGGACATCGTCGATTTGAATTCGATCTACAACGGGCGGCCGGTGATCGCCATGAACAAAGTCCGCTACGCCGGCGAACCGGTGGCGGCCGTGGCGGCGACGGACTTGGCGACGGCGGAAGAGGCGCTGTCGCTCATTGAGATCGATTACGAAGAGCTGCCTGCGGCCATCGGCATCGATGCGGCGCTCAGGAAAGACGCCCCGCTCATTCATGATGAAAAGGGCGGTAACATCTGCGCCCATGAAACGGTCAATCGGGGCAGTGTCGAGGAAGGTTTCGCGCAATCCGACGCGGTCGTCGAGGACGCGTTCACCTTTCCAATGGTCTATCACTACGCCATGGAGCCGCACTCGGTCATCGCGCAATACGACGCTAACGACGAGATTACCGTCTGGTCTTCGGCGCAGCATCCGTTTCAAGTGCGCGGGGATATTTCGCGGATCTTTTGCGTGCCCACTGCCAAGGTGAGAATGATCATCAGTTACCTGGGCGGCGGCTACGGCAGCAAGTCGTACACCAAGTTCGAGCCGCTGGTGGTTGCCCTGGCGCGCAAGGCGAAACGGCCGGTGCGCATCTGCAACTCCGTCGGCGAGTCGATGGTGACGGTGCGCCGCCACGGCGCGCAGGTTTGGATCAAGACCGGCGTTAAGAACGACGGCACGATCATGGCGCGCGAAGCGGAGATTTATCTCGACACCGGCGGCTACGACGACAACGGGCCCCAGGTCACGGCGCGCTCTGCGACGCGTGTGTTGGGACCCTACTGGATTCCCAACATCCGCACCCACGCCTACGCGGTCTACACCAATACCGGCTCGGCCGGTTCTTACCGTGCCATCGGCGCCCCGCAGGTGATCTACGCCGGCGAATCGCAGATCGAGATCGCCGCCGCCAGGATCGGTATGGACCCGGCTGAACTGAGAATGAGAAACCTGCTCAAGCGCGGACAGGAATTGCGCCCGGGACTGAAGGGCATCGACGCCGACCTGGCGTCGAGCCTTAAGCGTTTGATGCGCGCCAGCGAGTGGAAAAAATCGCAGAGAAAAAAAACCGCGGCCATCGGCATGGGCTGCGCCATCACCAACGCCGGCGCGACGCCGGTTTCGGTGGCGCTGGTGCGCATGCAGTCCGACGGCATCGCCAATATCGCGGCGGGCAGTACCGAGATGGGACAGGGCGTAAGAACAACACTGACGCAGATTGCCGCCGAGGAATTGACCTTGCCGATGGATCAGTTCCGCGTCGCCGGTGCCGATACCAAGGTTACGCCCTACGACAGTTCCACCGGATCGAGCCGCTCGACGACGCTCATGGGCACGGCAGTGCAGAAAGCCGCCCGTGATCTCAAGCAGCAATTCATCAAGATCGCCGCGCAGGTCATGGCCGTAAAACCACGTCTAATCGAGGTGGCTGACGGCGCCTTGATCTGCGGCGAAGCGCGGCTGACATTTAAAGAAGCCTTCGAGCGGCGCTTCGGCAAGGGGGCCGGCGGCGAGATGATCGGCCGGGGGGAGGCGGGTCCGGAAATCACCGACCACCAGTTGCCGGTTTTTTGGGAAGTCGGCATGGGCGCCGCCGAGGTCGAAATCGATCATGAGACCGGTGCGATAAAGCTCAAGAAATTTATCTCCGTCGCCGACGTCGGCAAGGCGATTCATCCGGAGCACTGCATCGCACAGGAGGAAGGCGCGGCGATGCAGGGCATCGGGCACACTTTTTTCGAGCAGCTCGTCTATGAAAACGGGCAGCTCATCAACCCAAATCTCGTCGATTACCGCATCCCGGCTTTCGCCGATGTTCCAGAAGAGTTCCACACCGCGCTGGTCGAGAACGAAGATGGCCCCGGGCCTTTCGGCGTGCGCGGCATGGCGGAAGGCGGCATTCTTTCCGTGGCGCCTTCGGTGTGCAACGCCATCGCCCGCGCCACCGGCGTGCGCATCAGAGATTTACCGCTCACCCCGGAACGGGTGTGGCGGGCGCTGAAAGCGCAGGCAAAGTAATTTCGTCGTCGCACTTCATTCGAGCAGACTCACAGGCTTGATTGCGATTCGCCGATTCGCTCTTACGGCTCGAATTCGTTCAAGACGTTTAAGCCGTTCAAGTCGTTAAAGAGCTGCGGGAGGAGTCATGGCGATTTCCACCACAATTCCCGGATTCGTAATTCGCGCGGCGGCCGAATCCGACGTGCCGGTGATTCTTTCGTTCATCAAGAAGCTCGCGGCCTACGAGCGTCTCAGCGACGAGGTGGTCGCAACCGAGGAGCGGCTGCGCCAGAGTTTGTTCGGTGCGCGGCCGGCCGCCGAAGTCGCCATCGGCTATTTTGAGCGAAACCCCGTCGGCTTTGTCTTGTTCTTTCACAACTACTCGACGTTCTTAGCGAGGCCGGGGCTTTACATCGAGGATCTTTTCGTCGATGAGGCGTATCGGCGCAGAGGGTTCGGCCGCGCGCTGCTGCTCTACGTGGCGCGGCTTGCCGGAGAGCGCCAATGCGGTCGGCTGGAGTGGGCGGTGCTCGATTGGAACGAGCCCGCCATCAACTTTTATAAAAACTTGGGCGCGGTGGCGATGGATGAATGGACGGTGTTCCGCGTGACTGGCGCGTCTTTAACGAAGCTGGCCGACGCGTGAAAGAGTGTGTATGCCGATGGGGCAAGCGCTTGCCACGCTTTGGACTACTCGGTCGGTATGCTCATGGAGATCCGAGTGCCCTTGCCTGGCGCGGTGTCGATCGTGAAACGGCCGCCGAGCTTCTCGATTCTTTCCCTCATGATCCGCAGTCCATAGTGACTGCCGCCTTCGGTCGATGCCAAATTGAATCCCGTTCCATCGTCCTCCAGGGATGCCATGCAGGTTCCGTTGTCGTGAGAAAGTGATAATCGTAGCTCTGAAGCGCGCGAGTGCCGGACGGCGTTGATGACCCCTTCCCTCAAAGTGAAATAAAGTTCGCGCTCCACCGCATACGGCAGGCTGCGGCTGTCGATGGCGCAGTGAAAGGTCAATTGGAGCCCGGACCGAGAGCGAAAAATTTCCATCTCCTCGCGGAGGCGTCGCTCCAAAGTTCCCGCGACGAGGTCCGTGTCGGCCTGGCTCTCAGACAGTAAGCGGCGAATCTCTGCGACCGCGGCTTCCATGTTTTCTTCGATTATAAGGAGTTCTTTTTCGAGTGCCTTGGGATCGCGGATATATTCGCGGCGGCAAACTTCGGCTCTCAGCCTCACGCTCGACAATAGCTGGAGCGCACGATCGTGGAGCTCGCGAAAGATGCGCCGGCGCTCTTCCCGCACCGCCGCAACGGCCTCGCTTTGCGCTCTGCCGTTCTTTGATGATTCCTTCTTCAAAGCTTCGATTTGAGCTTTGCCCGTTGTTTGGCCGAGTATAGCACGAATTTTGGGCGGTGGTAGGGAATTATCGGGTAGCGTGGTTTTTTTTCGCCATTCCGGCGTCAGGCGAAGCGACCAGGAGCTATCTCAAAACTCCAGTTTAGTGGTACGCTTCGCGGACGAAGAGACTCTCGATCGGCGGCACTTCTTTGATGAGACCTTGCTCGACCTGATAGCGGGCCAAGGCCGATATCGTGCGCTTTTCCGTTTCGCCCAACACGTAGGCATAGGGATCTTCTCCCAAAACGGCTTTCTCCCGTTCATGCCCGGCGATTTGCTCCGGTGTTAGATGCTTGGTTGCGAGTTTCTTCGCCTCGCGAAATGCCTCGATCAGTTTGGCTGGCAGGTTGGGATGGCGCTCGATGGTTTCTTCTTTCATGGCGACTAAATGAATGATCGGATAGATGCGCTTCTCCCGGACCCAGCGGACGATGGCGTCGGTATCATCGAAGAGCGGTTTGACGCCGGGAAACTCACCCATCGCTTTGGGCAACGTGCCGCCGCCGAACAATCCCAGATATCCCGAGTCGCCCGCCACCAGCGCGGCGTGCAGATCGCCCTGGCTGAGCAGCTTCGATAGATGGGGTTTTTCTTGACCGAAGGGCGGCACAGGATCGAGCCGCTCGACTTTTACCGGCAGGTCGCGCCCGATGTAGACTTCTTTGCCCGAGACGTACCACTGCATGTCAGTGGTCTTGAGGCCGAATTCGTCGAGCAGAAAACCGCGGGCCCAGACAACAGCGGTGGCGCCGTAGCGAAAGCAGCCGATCCTTTTGCCCTTAAGCTCGCCTGGATGCTTCACTTGCCCTTCGCAATAAAAGATATTGCGCTGGCGCGGGCCGCGCTCGAAGAAGATCGGCAGCGCGATATGGCGAAAGCCTTTCTCCCTGGTTCGCAAATAGGTGGCCGCCGAATATTCACCGATGTCCCACTCGCCCTGGGCGAAGCGGTAGTGGCGCTCACCGGGACTTGGGTCATGGGCGATCTCCATCTCGTAGCCGTCAACGCTGATTTCCCCATCGATTAGCGCGCGCGTGCGCGGGTGGTAGGGCAGCCCCAGCGTGATGCGATGTTTTGCCATGATTCAAACTCTA
>Ga0326597_10007522_pt1 | contig 14817 bp, 12 predicted proteins | sample RVTome_12_FD_203789 | JGI IMG/M metagenome (GOLD analysis project Ga0326597, IMG submission 203789) | Soil microbial communities from uranium-contaminated site in the Upper Colorado River Basin, Wyoming, United States - RVT100D185 | ecosystem: Environmental > Terrestrial > Soil > Contaminated >... | reverse complement strand
ATCCACAAACCGGAGGAATCGTCGGGTGAGCCGGAATGGACTATACCCAGGAATATCAGCCCAATCGCGCCAATGGCAGACACCGCGCAGACGCCGGTTTGGAGTAGGCGAAGTCGCGAAAACCGTCCTGGTACAACCGCCATCTCGTTCTCCCCTGCGGCGCGCCCCCCGGGTCGCCGTCGCCACGTAACCGATCCGCCCATCCGGCCCGATCGGTTTATTCTATAAAACGCCCAAGTGTCGCTTTCAACGGTTGCCCCTTGAAACTACCGGTCTCGAGGGGGACGTGACAGTTTAGGCGGCTTCATCGCGCCCGATTATTGTAGCCTGAAAGGCTTACATAAAGTAGCCGTAGAGCAAGCCTTCAGCCTGCTAGACCACTCCGCCGATTCTGTCACGCACCCGGTCTCGAGGGACAGCAATCCGCTCCAACTGCGATATTACTTCTACCCAGCGGTGCGTCAACCGGGACGTTCCGTCCGGTCTTTCAGGCAGCATGGGCGGTTTCAATCACGTCCGTGGTTTCGGCCTTCCGGCGCTGAGCTTGCTGCTTTTCCTCTTTTTCCAGCAGGTCGAGTTCCTGTGACGCCAGTTCCAGGTCGTTTGCGACAAGCCGAAGAAACAACATAACCCCCGTACAACCGGCTGCCATATAGGCCATGGTTTGCCATTCAATCATCGCGCCGAGTCTCCCAATCCACGGTGGGTCTATCGGCGTCGGGCAGACAACGATCAAATGCGGCGGCTCCGGCGGGTGGGTAGGTAGGTAGATTCCTGAGTCGAGCTGGCTGCGCCAAATCCTTCTTCCCGCCCGAGCCGGCGCAGACCCGGCTCCCAGCGATGTTCGGTCGGATTGTCTACACGGCGAGAATCAGCCGGACGTCCGATATTTCATGAAGTCTTCGGTGATCTGCCTGGTGATGGGTCCGGGCTTTCCGTCGCCGACGACCCGTTTGTCCACTTCGGTGATGGCAACGATTTCGGCCGCGGTTCCGGTCGCAAAAATCTCATCGGCGACATACAGGTCGTGGCGGATCAGCGATTGTTCACGCACCTCAATGCCTCGGCGACCGGCCAGCTCTATGGCCACCCCCCGCGTAATGCCTTCCAAGATGCCTTCCCCGGTCGAGGGTGTCAGTAGCACGCCGCTGCGTATCAAGAAGATGTTGTCGCCGGTGCATTCGCTAACGTGCCCGGTGTGTGTCAGCATGATGGCTTCGTCTGCGCCGGCGTCACGCGCCTCGAGCTTGGCCATAATATTGTTGAGGTAATTCAAGGACTTAACGCGCGGGCTGGTGCTGTTGGGGTGGTTTCGTGTAATGCTGGAGACGATGCAGTGCAAGCCGCGTTGGTACACTTCTGTAGGATAGAGCGAGATTTTATCGGCGATCACGAAGACCGTGGGACAGGCCGTGTGCAGCACGGATATACCCAGTGATCCGACGCCGCGCGTCGCCACCAAGCGGATGTAGCCGTCGCCGTCAATACCATTGGCCTTCATGGTTTCGTGCATGGCATCGATCACCGCCGCTTGCGTCATGGGAATGTCCAGCCGGATCGCCTTGGCCGACTCAAACAATCGCTGAACGTGCTCCGCTTCTTTGAACACCTTCCCCCCGTAGATTCGGATGCCTTCGAAGACGCCGTCCCCATACAGCAGCGCGTGGTCAAACACGCTGACCGTGGCTTCGGCGGAGGGAACCAGTTCGCCGTCCATCCAAATCTTCAGTTCGGGTCGGGGGGCGAAAGGATTCTTAGATGTTGTGGTCGATTCAGTCACTGCTTGGCTCATGGGACCATCTCCTTCGTTGCTACCGGACCGGGCATGGCCGAGTTTCCGCGTGTACTTGTTTCGCACAAACCGCCATCAGTCAGCCTCACACAACGGTGAGCATACGACGCTATAGAAGCGTCGTGCGTGACCATTATAATGGTCTGCCCCGCCGCATTCAAATCCGTAAACAATCTCAAAATATCCTTGCCCATCCGCTCATCCAGGTTGCCGGTGGGCTCGTCCGCGAGCAACAGCGCCGGTCGGTTAATCAAAGCACGAGCAATCGCAACCCGCTGTCGTTCGCCGCCGGAAAGCTCTCCCGGCCGGTGATTCGCACGGTCCGTTAATCCGACGCGTTGCAGAATCTCCTGGGCGTCTCGGATAGCTCCGCGACGGGCCTTACGCCAACTCCACAGCGAATGCGCGACCATTCGGGGCATCAAGACATTGTCCAGCACGTTGCATTCCGGCATCAAGTGATAAAACTGGAATACGAAACCGATATGTTGATTCCTGTAAGCACGACGCGATTTGTCGCCGCACGCGAAGATGGGATCGCTACGGAATTCAACACTGCCACGATCCGGCACATCCAACGCACCCAGGATGTGGAGTAGTGTGCTCTTGCCCGAACCGCTGGCGCCCATGATCACCAGAAATTCACCTTCCGACGCCTTAATGGAGGCGCCGCGCAGCACGCGCAAGGGCTGACGGCCCATGATGAAGGATTTGTGAATGTCACGCGCCTGGAGCATCGGATTACTCATATCGAAGCACCGCGACGGGCCAAACACGGGATGCGATCCACGAAGGAAACAGCGATCCGAGCATCGACGCAAAAACCGCAATCGAAGCCACCCAGATCACGTCAGCCCGCTTGACGACGTTTGGGATCTGATCGAACGAATAAACGTCCGGGCTCCAGACGCGAAGCTGGGGATTCAGCGCCGCAAGAAGGTCTTGAATGTCGTTGATGTACCACACCACGGTGGAACCCAGAATCGATCCCAGAATGGATCCGACCAGCCCCACCGCAGCGGCATACACGATGAACATGCTCCCCACGCCGCCCCCCGACGCCCCTAGGGATTTGAGAATGCCGATGTCTTTCGTTTTCTTCTCAACGATCATGTAGAAAATGCAGCCGACCAAAACGATGGCCACCATACTAATCAGCGAGAACAAGAACGTGACCAGTACCTTCTCCTTTTCGACCGCGGAGATGAATGTACGCTGCATGTCCTCCCACGTGTATACTTCGGCCAGGGACATCGCATTTGCGTCGATCTGTGAAAGGGTATCTGCCATGGTCCCTTGGAAGGTCTCCCATTCCTGCGCAATGATATCTTTCGCCGCGTTCATCTCCACGCCATCCTGCAAACCGATGAGCAGTTGATTGGCCCGTGCCGGTGTCATGCCGCCGTCAACCAACGCTTGCGGATCCATGCCCAGTTTCGCCTGAAGCATGTCGAAATCCACGTATACGCACAGGCTGTCTATTTCGTAGATGCCGGTCCGCGAGTCGTCCGTGTAGCGAAGTGGCAAGAGAATCGGTGGTTCGCCGCTGGCCGTGCCCGTTCGACTGAGCGGCATGAGCGTCAACGCCACCGGCGCGCCGCGGGCCAGGTAACGATCGAAATTGCCGTCCGGACGCCGTTCGTTGAGCAGATCACACCCCACGATCATCCCGTGTCGCTCGGGGCCTTTATAGCCCGGTTCGTCCATGTGAGCCGCAATGACGCGATCACCCACCATGCCCGGCGTTACGTTGGGATAAGGCGTATAGCGAAACGGATCGGCGTCGTAGAGTTCAATGACCTTGGCATTGGTCTCCCTGGCACGCCATTGATCATTGGCCTTCTGAAGGTCGTCGGGAAGCCGTAGCGTTTCGCCCTCTTTGATCCCCGCCACCGGCATCGACTGCGAACCCAGATGCGTGGTTCCGGGGTAATATCGCTCGTAGTGCAGCCCATCGCGGAACGAATTGACCTTCACGTAGTCATCAAGCCTTATGCCCAACACCCGCGCCGGCTTGGTCCAAGTCGTCGCCGGCACGCGGAAGATGCCGTAGGTATATAGAACCGGCGTGGTGATCGTAATCAGATCAGGATGCTTGGAACTCAGGTATTCGCTGAACTCCTGATAGAAAGGAACGCCCTGCAGCGTGCCCGCATCGAGGATGATCTCGCTGTGCAGACCGCGTGAGCGGTTTCGTACCGTGTCCAAAAAACCTCCCATCACGCTCATCACCACCAGAACCATGGCCACGCACAGCATGACGGCCCCAATGCCGAACAACGCAATCAGCTTGGTGCGCAAGTATTTTGATGCCAGATACCACCTATACATCGCTGGTTCGCTCCACTTTTTCTTGTGCGGGCTGCGTGGCCGATGCTGCCTGCGCCCCTTCTTGCGGGCCTTCCTTCGAGCGTTGCAGCGGGAACAGGATGACGTCGCGAATGCTCGAGCTGTCGGTCAGCAGCATGACCAGCCGATCAATCCCCACACCCAGCCCTCCCGCCGGGGGCATGCCGTATTCCAACGCCGTGATGAAATCCTCGTCCATCACCGCCATGGTCTCGTCACCTTCACCGGCCACCGTTCGAGCCAGGTTCTCACGCTGTACCACCGGGTCGTTCAGTTCCGTATAGGCGTTGCCCAGCTCCATCCCCGCTACAAACGCCTCGAAACGCAGAGCAATCGACGCATCTTCGGGGTGACGCCGCGTCAAAGGACAGATGGCGGCCGGATAGTCGTACACGAACGTCGGCTGGACGAGGTGATGCTCGACGGTGGCTTCAAAAAGCTCGTTGATCACTACCGCGTCGTCTTTGCCCTGCTGTTCAATACCCAGTTCCGAAGCCTTCGCCCGTACCGCATGGATGTCGTCCATATTCACGCCGGCGTGCTCGGTGAGTAAATCCCCGTACTTGCGGCGCGACCAGGGCGGCGTGAAATCCAGCACACGGCCCTGAAAAACGCCGGTGAGTTTTCCCGCAGCAATGCCCTCGGCCGCCTTACGATAAGCGTCTAAATGGTTGTTCTTTGCATACGCGTCGGCATGACCGTTGGCATCGCCGTCGTCCTGCTGTTGGCTCAGGCGATCCACTTCGCGTTCTATATCAGAGACACGCTGCGGCACCCATTCCTTGGTCGAAACCCCAAAGGCCGCGGAAACCATCTGCTCGACGCGCTCCATCATGACGTGGTAGTCGCCGTAGGCTTCGTACAACTCGATCATGGTGAACTCGGGGTTGTGCTTGGTGCTGATCCCCTCGTTGCGGAAATTGCGGCTGATCTCAAAAACGCGATCCATGCCGCCCACCAACAGCCGCTTGAGATAAAGCTCCGGGCTAATACGCAGGAACAGCTTGCGGTCAAGTGTGTTGTGATGCGTGGTGAAGGGTCTTGCGGCCGCCCCGCCGTAAATCGGCTGAAGCACGGGCGTTTCCACCTCGCAATAATCGTGGGCGGTGAGGCAATCGCGAATCGCCCCGATGATGGCCGATCGGCGACGAAAAACGTCGCGCACCTCGGGGTTGGTAAATAAATCGACGTAGCGCTGGCGGTACCGGGCGTCGACATCCGTCAATCCGTGCCACTTCTCCGGCGGCGGCTTGAGCGACTTGCAGAGCATCGTGATCCGATCCGCCCACAGCGTTAGCTCCCCCGTCTTGGTGCGGCCGATCACGCCGTCGGCGCCGATGATATCGCCCAGATCGATATTCTTGAGCACGGGCCACTGCTCACCGAGGGTCGCCTTGCTGAGCCCGAGTTGCAGCTTGTCGCTCCCGTCACGAACCGTGACGAACGCCAACTTGCCCATCACCCGAAGCAGCGCGATTCGACCGGCCACACGTACCCGCATCTCGCTGTGCGCACCCTCTTCGATGTGCAGCGGCGCGGCCGCCGCGCGAACCTCGCCCATCGGCATCACATCGGCAAAACGGGCGCCGTACGGGTCTACGCCCATCTCGACCAACGCGTCGCGTTTCTTCTCGCGCTGTTGTTTCAGATGATCTTCTTCACTCATAAACTCAACTGCATCCCCGAACCGAATCGCACCCGTAGGGTGGGCACCGCCCACCAATCGTAGGGTGGGCACCGCCCACCATTTCCCGTAGGGCGACCACCGCCCACCATTTCCCGTAGGGTGGGCACCGCCCACCATCCCGAGCCGCATGCTTCAGCTTGCGCGAACTGGTGTACTCAATGGTGCTTCGTAAACTAATCCCTCTTGCACGGGTTCCCCAATCTTGCGAAGCAATCCCGTAGGGCGACCACCGCCCACCATTTCCCGTAGGGTGGGCACGGCCCACCATTTCCCAAATCCCGTAGGGCGACCACCGCCCACCATCCCGAGCCGCATGCTTCAGCTTGCGCGAACTGGGGTACTCAATGGTGCTTCGTAAACAAATCCCTCTTGCACGGGTTCCCCAATCTTGCGAAGCAATCCCGTAGGGCGACCACCGCCCACCAATCCCAAATCCCGTAGGGCGGGCACGGCCCACCAATCGTAGAGTCCGCCGTGCGGACCAAGTGCTTACGAACCGCCGCGATCGTAACCGCCCCACCAGCGTCCGGCAAATTGGGTGGGATTATGGTGTGCTGCTGACGATTCTTTCGGGCGGAGGGTACGCGCACAAAGAAGCCGGGCTTCGAGCAGCGCCCGAAACCCGGCCTTGAGAGTCAGTTAATCTGCTTTGCTCGACTACGGGCAAATATGCCCCGTGGGCTTCGCGGGAACCGGCGGCACGTTGGCATCGCGGTTGTTCCAAGCCGCGTTTACATCCAACGCGTCAACATCACCATCGCCGTCAATGTCGAACGGCGTGTTATCCGAAACCGGATTTAGGCGGTTCTGCCAAATGGCGTTGGCGTCCAAAGCGTCCGTATCACCGTCACCGTCCACGTTACCATACATCACGACAAAGTCGAACTGATTGCAGCCGTCCGTAACGGCGTACCACGTTCGATTCGTTAGGGGTGTGCCATTGTTCGTCAGTACCACCGAATTACCGCCTTCGTCGACTTTTGTGAACTGGTCAGCGACATTGGCACCGAACAAGCCCCCGTCAAGAAGTTCACGTACCTCAATCGCAGGGATTGAGGCCGTCGGATCACTGGCATACTGAACGCGAATCACCGTGCCCGCCGAACGCGGCAAAACGCCGTCGCAGCTCGGTGTGCTTGCTGATGCAGCCGCGCATGACGGGGCTACCGTCATAGCCAACGATCCCGTCGTGCCCTGTGTAGCCGCTTCCACCGCCCAGTGTGTTCCGTCATCGGCCTCTCCGTTGAGGATCGTGTTGGCAATCACCTGGGAAACCGAAAGCGTGCAAACCTGCCCGTCTGTGGCGTCACCAGGGATGGTCAATTGACCCTGAGCCAGAACCGTCTCGCTGTGACCCATGTCAAGCGCCACCGTCCCCAGCGGGAACGGTGCGAAGTCGACGGTGTTGAGGATGGTGTTGAACGCACAGCCGACCTGGACGAGATCGCCCAATTGGTTGGGAACGTTCGTCGTACCGCCGAAGCCTGACGGGTTGGTCATGCCCTTGTTATTCCCCGGAAGACATTCCGTAATGCCCGGCGTTTGTGCTTCGGAGGGCGGGTTGGCCTGCTGCAGGTTGCCGCAATCGTAACTCAGCGTAAACGCGAACAGGGCCAAACCCTGATTGTCCGCGGCGCCGTCCTGTAATTGCCCCAAGACCTGATAATCCACCACTTCGCCGGCTGCCACGTTGATGGCGCTGGCGCTTGGATCACCCGAAACCACCCGAACATTAAGCTGCGTCGCCGCGGACGCCGTCGAGGCCCACAGCCCCGCTGCCAAAATAACCGTCAAAAACCGTTTCATCATGCCACTCCCAAAGAAAGCTATCAGCCGTCAGTCATCAGTAGGGTGGGCACGGCCCACCATTTCCCAAATTCCGTAAGGTGGCCACGGCCCACCATTTCCCGTAGGGCGGCCACGGCCCACTATTTCCCGTAGGGCGGCCACGGCCCACCATTTCCCGAATCCCGTAGGGTGGGCACGGCCCACCATTTCCCGTAGGGCGGCCCCGGCCCACCATTTCCCATTTCCCGTAGGGCGGGCACTGCCCACCATTTCCCGTAGGGTGGGCACGGCCCACCACACGTAGGTTCCACCGTGCGGACCAATTGTACCCCGCACACATTCATAGTAGTCGCCCCCACCGCCCCCAGGCGCGACAATTCGCCAGAAAATAACACGATTCGGCCCAAGCGTATGTCCAGGCATTCGATATGGGACTGCAGCGCCAGATCCATTCAGAGCCCATGACGTGAGCCATGGGACAACGCTGATGGGTGGCACTTGGTGCTGGAATCCGCGGCCGGCGCCGTCGGCTCCTCTCCACCCGTACCATCCGCTCCCTCACAATCGCGATCCGTCAGTTGGCCACTCCCTTACGGTTCGGAAAACAGCATGAGGGACTTGGAACAGCAAAATACCCGGAATACCAAAACGAGAATCGCTCTTGTGCGAGGGCAAAACGCTCACCCGTTCGGGGACATGGGAAACACTCAGTGATAAAAAAGGCCGAACAGGGGTCAAACCCGAATCCGGCCTTTGATCTATTTCTTATATCGCAGCTTACGGCTCGAACTTGCCGAGCCATCGGATGCCGGCCACGGCCGACATCCGTGCGGTCAACGGACCTTGGCGAAATCCGCCAACCGCTCGCAGTTAGGCCTTCCGGCGACGAAAAACCAGACCCAACGCACCCAACGCGAGCAACGAAATCGTCGCCGGTTCGGGAACAACGGTGAAGCCAATGGAACCAATGGCGGGCTCGTTGGACTGGAAAGCAATATCACCGCTTGAATCCAGGACGTAGGAACCCGCAGCAACTCCGGTGGTGTCCACCGTAACGGTGCCAACATTGGGAAATGGCAAAGAAGTCCCAACGCCGAAATCCACAGCGTTGATCAAGATCGCAGAGTCGAATGCAAACGAAGGATCTGGATTTTGAAGTGTAAAAGCCAGATCACCAAAATCGAAACCAACCGTCGGACCGCCGTCAACGCCGATGTGCAGCGCAATACCGGTGAAGGTAGATCCGATCGTTGAAAAATCATCAAGGAAACCAACCTGAAAGCGAAGCGAGGTTGGTGCACTGATTCCATCCGGAGAAGCCTCTAGGCCATCCAACGGCGTAAAAGTAACAGTTCCGGCCATGGCCGGCAATCCAATCATCAACGATAATGCCAAAACTGCTGCGATCTTCTTCATCTCAAATTCTCCCTTATTCCTCCGCTTACCTTAATCGCCAATCGACAGGAAAGCTAGCCAAGTCTCGATTATACAAATTATGGAACCCAAGTCAACCCCTCTCCGGCTCTTAATCTGGGCAAACATGCCCCGTGGGCTTCGCGGGAACCGGCGGCACCAAAGCGTCTCTATTCTGCCAAGCCGCGTTGACGTCCAGAGCATCTACGTCGCCATCGCCGTCAATGTCCAACGGCGTGTTATCCGAAACCGGATTTAGGCGGTTCTGCCAGATGGCGTTGGCGTCTAACGCGTCCGTATCGCCGTCGCCGTCCACGTTTCCAACCATAACGATATAGTCGACTTGAGTGCCGCATTCATCGGTTACGCCATACCAAGTTCTATTTTCGAGGTTGGCGCCGGTGTCTGTAAGCTTGATGATGTTGTCGCCCAAATTGACCATTTCAAACTGGTTTGCATTGTTAAGGTTGGGGCCGAACGCTCCGTCAGCAAGCAACTCCCGCACTTGGAAAGAGGCGGACGAAGCCGGCGGGGTACCGGAATACTGAAGCTTCATAACCGCACCCGATCGACGAGGAATCACACCGTCACAGCCGGGTTTGTCCGCTACAGCCGTGAAACACTCTTCACAAACCGCCTTTACTTCCACTTTCAGCGTGCCGCCGGTCAGGTCGGCGCCGGCCCGCCAGTTGGTCAGAGGGTTACTGTCGATGTTCGTTCCGAAGCCCCAGCGGAGCTGAGCGCCCAGGTCTGGATCGCCTTCGCCGGCGTTGACGACGTCGAGCATGTAGGATCCGTCGGGGGTTCCCAACGGGATCGACACCGCCAGCGTGGCGACTTGCACCGCCGATCCGTTGGCCGGGAGAATCAATTGTTCATTCAGATCCTGGCCCAACGCGGTATCCGAGCCATAAGCGATGGCCAGGATATTCGGGCAGCAGGGTCGCGAATCGTTACGAAAGGCGTCGATATAGTGATTGGTGCCGCAATCAGCCGGATTCCCCTGGCCAGCTCCGGTGGAACTAAAGTCCCAGAAACGTACGTTCCCGCAGTGAAGCGGTGAGGACGGAAACGACAGCGCTTCGTCGGACGCGGCAAGGTCGAACTGGATCATGCGCAATGCGATGGGATCCGGACTCGGATCCTGGGACAGCTTGACGGCCACCGATATTTGGTCGCCGGGGCTAACACAGCCGTTCGGACTTGGAACCAATTCGATCGCGGCTCCGCCAAATGCAACGGAACTCACGGCACAAGACACAAACAACGCAACTCCGCGCTTCAACATCACCTATAGCTCCTGGCTAAAACTGGACAGCCTCACACTCGGGGAGATCGTTGCTATGTAACAATAGCGGCGCTACTTCCCCACGCGACATAAGTATGATGGCGCAAGCAGCAATCGGTTGGATAACCCCTCACCTCCGCAACCGCACAACCCCGGCGCGCCAGAGGCGGGCTGGGCCCTGCGTACGTTCTTGCCACGTGCAGGTTATTAAACCCGATCACCTGTTGTGAGTCAAGCCTAGCGGGCGACTTTTTGGCGCATTTTTCCGGAACCCAGCGCAACGAATCGACAGCAGCGTCGGGATACCCAAGAAGGACTGCGGGCTTGGTTGGGGGTTACGAACGGTATATAACCCATCTCTGCCAGGAACACGGCGGTTATTCTCGGACGTTGTCGAGTGTAGGGCTTGCAATTCGTGATTCAAGCCCAAATCGGGCGGGCCGCTCGGTAGAGTCGGTGCGCTGTCCAGCCGGCAGGGACGCCGGCTCTATTTGTATCTGGCCTTGAAGTCTTCGGCGGCTTTTTGGCGCTTGGCGGCCTCTTCGGGGCTCATTTTGCCGAGGTACCAGCGATGATTGGCGGACTCGAGCACTTCGTTCAGCTTGGCTTGCAGCGCCTGGGCAGCTTCGACTTTCTTGGCTTCGCTGCTGTGCAGGCCATGCGCTACGAGTTCTTCCAGTTCGGGTACCATTTCGGTGTAGAAGTTTCTTGCGATTTCGTAGGTGCCATGCCAGTGCGTGTAGTCCGGCCCCATCATGGAAGCCCCGTGGCGCGCGCGGCGACCCTCGTGGTGCCACAGTTCGAACCAGATGAAGTCGAGTTTGTTCCCGAAGGGTATCGGTCTCATTAACGGTTTGGCCAGTTCCATCAATGCTTCGCCGGGTTTGGCGAACTTCTCGTGGTAGAGCTCGATCAGGGCATCGTACTGGATGTAGAAGTTGTCCACCCATTGCGTGTCGTGGCAGTTGAGGCAGACGTTTTGCATGTTCTCGCGCCGTTTTTGCCAGGGTACGTCCTTGCCGGGTAGGCCGAGTTTGGCGTCGGAGACTTCCGGTCGGACGGACAGGATGGGCCTGTTATTCCAGCTTATTCTCATGCCGATGTCGTGCGTGACGGGTTGGTCTTTAGTGGCACTCATATGGCACGTGGCGCAGGTCGGGGCGTGGAAATAATCCTCGCCGACCACCCATTTTGCGCGGTCCATGTTGAGTTTGTCTTTGTGGGCGACGTAGGCGATGCCGTGCTTGGACTCGTAAAAGATTTCTTTCTGCGGATGATCCGGACCCATGTGGCACTTGCCGCAGTTATCAGGTTCGCGTGCTTGCTCGGCGGAGAACGTGTGGCGGCTGTGGCAGGCGGTGCAAGATCCTTCCGAGCCGTCGGGGTTGATCCGCCCGATTCCGGTGTTGGGCCAGGTGGCGGGATCGAGCCGGCCATCCTCCAAAACCTTGACGATCGAGCCATGGCACTGCCAACACCCGCTGACGGCGGCCGCGGAGTTTCCGTGCGGGAAACCCTCGGTCACAAAAGCGCTGTTGCCCTCGACGACTTCGGCGAGTCGATTATCCAGTGAGCCGAGAATCCGCGCCGCTTTGGAGTGGTGCGAGCCGGCAAATTCAGCCGTTTCTTTCTGGTGGCATTGGGCGCAGTCTTTGGGTGAAACGATGATCGCAATACTCTTGCCGAAGTGTTCGTAGGCATCAGAATCGTTTTTGTCGGCGGCGTGGCATTCATAGCATCCGACGTTGGCCCGGAAGTGTCGGCTGGCACCCCATTGTTGGTAGATACCCGGGTCGGATTCTTTATGGCATTTGATGCATTCGGCGCTGGCTTGTGATATCGTAGAGAGGCCTTGCGGGCCGGCAACGACCGATGAAGCTGTCACGTTGAAAACTACCCAGCCTGCCAACATCAAAACGCGGATATTGTTCATCGCATCATTCCTTCTGATGTGCATGTCCCGACTACAAACTGTAGTCAATTAATCGGCTGGGATGGTCTTCACTGTTGAGACCATTGGAGCCGATCAACCGCTCTCGGTGTTCTGACGCTAAGAAGAATTGTCAAGAGCTTAGGCAATTGGCGTGCCCAGCCTAGTCATCAAGATGCGCTCAAGCGATCGGGGAAATAATGTTCGGCTCTTAGTTTTTTTCATAAGCAATTTCTATGACGGTGGCCGAAATAGAACAACTGGATGTAATTGTGACGTTCTTGAACCTGGGGGGTACGCCGCGTGCAGGCTGATCCTTCCAAATACGGGAATTCGCCCCACCGTTTGGTTGGGCATTTTGGGTTGCGAATCGGCGCGGATTTGCTCGGGAGAAGATGAATGGCAAGAAAACTCTGGATGGGTGCTTTCGCGATGGGCGTGTGCCTTTGGGCCGTACCCGGTGCTTCGGCCGCAGGCAACAGTCAAGATGCTGCTGCAAAGTCAGGCCCGAAATATCACAACCTTCGTTGGAACGAAGATTTCAGCTACCTCGATGGCGACCCTGACTCATACGAAAGTGATTTTTTCGATCCGTTCAAGTACATTCACTTGGATCCTGACTGGACGTTGAGCTTGGGGGGCGAGTTCCGGTTTCGTTTTGAGTCGGAACACAACAAAGCCTTTGGCGCTGTCGAGCCGGGCCACGATGCGTTTCACCTCTATCGATACATGTTGCATGCGGATTTCCAATACCAGGATACGTTTCGGATTTTCGCGCAAGGCGTAGCTACCTTTGACGAAGAGCGAGATCGTGCGCTTCGGGCGATCGATGAGAATCGTTGGGACTTGCAGCAGTTGTTCTTCGATCTCAAGGTGCTCGGTGCGGATCTGCCGCTGACCTTGCGTGTGGGTCGTCAGGATCTGCAGTATGGAAACCAACGCCTGGTTTCACCTTTGGATTGGGCGAACGTGCGTCGCCGCTTCGACGGCGTAAAGCTTTTTGCGCAGGGCGACACCTGGGACGTGGATATGTGGTACGTCAAGCCGGTGCTGGTCCAGCGCGAGCAGAATGATACATACGACGAGGACTTTGATTTCTACGGCATTTACGCCACCTATAAGGGGATTCCAGATCACGGCTTGGATACCTATTTCCTGGCCATTGATGACAGCGGGAACCGCATGAATCCCAACGGTCGACGGGGGGACGTATCACGGTACACCTTAGGTACGCGGTTTTGGGGTAGGAGCGGACCCTATGACTATGAAAGTGAAGTTGCGGGTCAGTGGGGTCATTGGGCCGGCGATACCATCCAGGCTTGGAGCGTTACGATCAACGGCGGCTACACGTCGCCGGATTGCCCCTATAAGTCGCGCATTGGCGCAGGGTTTGATTGGGCCAGCGGCGACGACAACCCGAGGGACGGCGTTGTCGGCACGTTCGATCAGATGTTCCCGCTGGGGCATCAGTACTTTGGCTTCCTCGATCTGGTGGGTCGCCAAAACATTACGGCATTTAACGTGAATCTCTCGGCGTGGCCGGTGGAAAACAAGGTCCAAACGGTCGCTGCATTTCACACTTTTTGGATGAGTGACCGTGCGGATGCGTTGTACGACTCAGGTGGTGCTGCCGTTCGGCGCGATGTGACAGGTAACAGCGGTCGTGAGCTTGGCCACGAACTCGATCTGACGATGCTGTGGAAGCTCGACGTGCACTCGGCCATGCTGTTGGGTTACTCGCATTTTTGGGACAGCGACTTTATTCAACACACGGGCCGTAGCGAGAATGCAGATTTGGTTTATGTGCAATACTCTTACAAGTTCTAGAGAGGTATAGATTTGGCCCGGTCGGGCTGTAGCTTGCGGGCCGCGCGGTCCGGAGTAATCGTTTAGGAGATGAATCCCATGAAGAAGGTAAAGACTTGGCTGTTGATCATTGGTTTGGCCGGACCGTCGGTCGTCAATTTCTCGTGTCTGAGTGCGGCTCAGAACAAGATTTGGAACGCCGCGGTGGACGGTGCGAGCGACGCCGTCAACGCCACGGTGAGCACGCTTGTGGTCGACGCAATGACCGGCGTCATCGGCGGCTAATTGAAATCCGGCTGTCCTTGAAGCGGTCATGCTCGAGAATGAATGACAGAAGCGTCGGGGTCTTGCCTCGGCGCTTCTTCGTTTTTACTGGGATTCTTGCGTGACGGTGAAGTCATGGGGTTGCGAGTTCCCCACCGCTGGAGCGATGAGCCACCTCAACCTCCCCGCCGCTATGCAATGTGCCGCGATAGACTTGACCGAGTGCCGCTGAAATGGCATTATCATTTTGCCGGCCAATACATTTTGGACGGCGCCACCCCAAGCGGATTCATGTGTGGGGCGTAGGGATTCGCACACAACAGCTCAAGGAGATTGCCGGCGAGTTCAGGGTTTAGCCAGCTTGAGGTGCATCAAGATGCACCTACGGCTTGCCGGCAAGTTCAAGGTTGAGCCAGCTTGAGGTGCATCAAGATGCACCCTACGGATTGCCGGCATGTTCAGGGTTTAGCCAGAGGTGCATCAAGATGCACCCTACGGCT
>Ga0326597_10007521_pt1 | contig 14817 bp, 16 predicted proteins | sample RVTome_12_FD_203789 | JGI IMG/M metagenome (GOLD analysis project Ga0326597, IMG submission 203789) | Soil microbial communities from uranium-contaminated site in the Upper Colorado River Basin, Wyoming, United States - RVT100D185 | ecosystem: Environmental > Terrestrial > Soil > Contaminated >... | reverse complement strand
CTCCGCCGGAAGCTCGCCCTCACCGCCAAGGTCCAGGACGAGGTCGGCCATGCCCAGCTGCTCTACCGGGTCGCGGAGGACCTGGGCAAGCCGCGCGAGGCGATGTTCGACGATCTCCTCGCCGGGAAGACGAAGTTCCACAACGTCTTCCACTACCCCACCCGGTCGTGGGCGGACGTGGGGGTCATCGCCTGGCTCGTCGACGCTGCCGCGATCGTCGCCCAGCAGGCGCTCCGCGATTCGAGTTACGCGCCGTACGCCCGGACGATGCGCAAGATCTGCTGGGAGGAATCGGTCCACATCATGCACGGCCGCGATGTCGTCGTGACGATGGCCAACGGCACCGATGAGCAGCGGGCGATGATCCAGGAGGCGCTCGACCGCTGGTGGGGCCCGCTCATGCAGATGCACGGGCCGCGGAGCGACCGGGCGAAGGACCGCGACATCCACTGGCGGATCAAGGCGAAGACCTCCGAGGAGCTGCGCCAGGAGTTCCTGTCGATCTACGTGCCGCGGGTCTGGGAGCTTGGCCTGACCCTGCCGGACCCGGAGCTCCGGCTCGACGAGGCGACGGGGGAGTGGCGCTACACGGAGCCGGACTGGCAGGAGCTCCGGACGGTCGTCACGAACCACGGCCCGAAGAGCGAGGAGCGGCTCGAGTTCCGGCGGCTCAACCGGGCCGAGACCGAGTGGGTGCGCGTCGCTCTACTCGCCGCCCCGGGCGCCGCCGCATGACCGATTCACCGCCGTCCGAGTCCTCGGGCGGATGGCGTCGCGGAGCTCCGCCTCCGACCTGGGAGTGCGAGCGCCCACTTGTCGGGGAGGTTGCCAGATGACGGATTCGCCGCCCCCGGACAGGCCGTCAGCCGAGGCATCCGACGGGCACACGCTAGAGCCGTGGGAGGTCTTCCGCCGCGAGAAGGAAGGCGACCCGATGCGCCACGGCGGCAGCGTCATGGCGCCGGACGCAGAGCTGGCCGTCCACTACGCCCGCGAGATGTACGGGCGCCGGCAGGAGAGCGTCCGGCTGTGGGTCGTCCGGCGGTCCGACATCCACGATCTCGAAGACGTCGACCTGCTCCAGCCGCCACTCGATCGGTCGTTCAAGAAGCCCGGCGGCTACGTCATGCGCGACAAGCTGGCCGCCGCGCGGGAGCGCTCCGGAAAATCGAAGCCGAAGGCCCGGTCGGGATGACAGCGACCGCCGAAGAGCTCCTTCCCGCGACCCGCAACGCGCTGTCGCTCCTCCTTCTCGCGATGGCCGACGACGAGTTCGTCATCGGCTTCAGCGATTCGGAGTGGACGGGCATCGCCCCGCTCCTCGAGGAGGACGTGGCGATGAGCTCGCTCGCCCAGGACGAGCTGGGTCACGCCCAGGCGCTCTACCGGCTGCTCGCCGAGCTCGTCGACGACGGCCGAGACGCGGACGCGATCGCCTTTGACCGCCCCCCGGAGGGCTACTACCACGCCCGGCTGCTCGACCACCCGCGGGGCGACTGGGCGAACACGATCGGCCGCCGGTTCCTGTACGACACGGCCGACTCGATCCGGCTCGAGGCGCTCGCGGCCGGCTCGTGGGGCCCGCTCGCGGAGCTCGTCGAGAAGATCCGCCGCGAGGAGCGCTACCACCTCCTCCACGTCGGGGCGTGGCTGGAGCGGCTCGCGGCCGCGCCCGGCGAGCCTCGCCGGCGGCTGCTCGAGGCACTCGAGCGGATGGCTCCGGACGCCGCCACCGTCCTCTCCCCGCTGCCGGACGAGGCGAGCCTCGTCCTGGCGGGGATCGTCGACGCGACCTCGGACGAGCTCGAGGGCCGCTGGCGAGCGAAGATCCGCCCGGCGTTCGAGCGGCTCGACCTCCCGATGCCGCCGGCCGCGACGGATCCTGGAAGCAGCCGCACCCACCACTCCGACGCATTCCGCTGGCTCCACGGCGAGTTCACCGCCGTCCGCCGGCTCGATCGCGAGGCGCCCTGGTGATCGAATCGGTCGACGAGGCCGCCGTCAGGGCCGCCCTTGGCGAGGTCCCGGACCCGGAGATCCCGGTCGTCTCGGTCGTCGATCTCGGGATGGTCGAGGCGGTCGACGTCACCGATCGCTCCATCCGGGTGGAGCTGCTCCCGACGTTCGTCGGCTGTCCCGCCGTCGACCTGATTCGCGACGCCGTCGCGGCCCGCCTCGAGTCTTTCGGGCGCCCGGTCGAGGTCGACGTCTCGTTCCGCGTTCCGTGGAAGTCCGACCGGATCACGCGCGCAGGGCGCGACAAGCTGCGCCGATCCGGCTTCGCCCCGCCGGCCGCCGACGCCGCCGACGTCCGCTGCCCGTATTGCGCTTCCGACCGGGTCGCGCTCGACAACCTGTTCGGCCCCACCCAGTGCCGATCGCTGTACTACTGCCGCACCTGCCGCCAGCCCTTCGAGCAGTTCAAGGCGGTCTGACCGGTCGTGCCGAAGGAGCTCGTCGGCGTCGTCGGTGCCGGCACGATGGGCGCCGGCATCGCCCAGGTCGCGCTCGAGAACGGCCACGAGGTCGTGGTCCACGACGTCGATGAGGAGGCGATCGAACGGGGCAGGGCCCGGATCCGCGACGGCCTCGCCCGGCGGGCCGCGAAGCTCGACCTCGACCCGGAGAGCATCGACGAGTGGGTCGACGGCCGGCTGGCGGACCTGCGGGAGGCGGAGACGCTCGCGACCCTCGGCGCGGAGGTCGACGTCGCGATCGAGGCGGCGCTCGAGGACCTCGAACTGAAGCGGGAGATCTTCCGGGCCCTCGACGCGGCAGCCGATCCGGAGGCGATCCTCGCGACGAACACGAGCGCCCTGTCGGTGGGTGCGATCGCCGACGTCATCCGGTTCCCGGGGCGCGTCGTCGGCCTTCACTTCTTCAATCCGGCACCGGTCATGGCGCTCGTCGAGGTCGTGCTCGGCCCGGCCACGGATCCGGCGGTCGCCGACCGTGCCACGGCGCTCGTCGAAGGCTGGGGGAAGACCGCGGTTCGCTGCACCGACTCGCCGGGGTTCATCGTGAACCGGGTGAACCGGCCGTTCACGATCGAGGCGCTCCGGATGCTCGAGGCGGGCGAGGCGTCCGTCGAGGCGGTCGACCGGGCGATGCGCGCGGCCGGCTACCCGATGGGCCCGTTCGAGCTGATGGACCACGTCGGGCTGGACGTCAACCTCGCCGCGGCGCGCGGCGTCTGGGAGGGGCTGGGCCGGCCGGACAGGCTGCGGCCCTCTCCCATTCAGGAGCGGCTCGTCGAGGCCGGCCGGCGCGGGCGCAAGACGGGCGAGGGGTTCTATCGCTGGCGGGAGGACCGTCGGGGCGAGCCGGCGGACGACTTCGCGGCACTCCCCCCGGATGGCCTCGGGGCCGACGAGATCGCCGACCGGATCGGCCTCTGCGTCGTCAACGAGGCGTGGCACGCACTGGGCGACGGCGTGGCGACGGCCGACGATATCGACCTCGCCCTGGTCCTCGGCGCGGCGCACCCGGCCGGCCCGTTCGAGCGGACCGAGTCGATGGGCGGGAAATCGTCCGTCGCGAAGGCCCTCAGGCGCATGGCGGCCGGAGATCCCCGGTTCGAGCCCGCGCCGAATCTGCGCGCGGGCTGATCCGCTCCCGCTACGATGCAGACGCCGGCGGCCCAGCCGGCGAGGGAGAAATGCAGATGGCCATTCGATCCCCGCGCGCGTCGGGTGCGATCGTCCTGGTCCTGGCGGCGATCGCCTCATGCAGCGGACCGGCGTCCGACACGGCCAGTCCCACGGCGACCGCGGCGTCCACCGCGTTCTCGACCCAGGGGCCTGCCCGCTCGGCCACGCCGGCCGCCGCCGGGCCGCTGGAGGATCTCGTCCCGGACGAGGTGGGTGGGGTCCGGCTCGTAAAGACGACCGTCCACGGCCCGGATCTCGGGGAGCTCGACCCGGAGGAGGCGGCCAATTTCGCCAGGGTCCTCGAGAACGTCGAGGGCCCACTCGAGGCGTTCTCGGCCGTGAGCGGAACCGGCGAGGGCCTCGCGATCGCTGCGTGGCGGATGGAGGGGACGGACGGCCGCCAGCTCGGCGAGGCGTTCATCGGGTTCATCGTTGGACTGGGAGACGCCGAGGTCGAGGACATCACGATCGGGGGCAAGGAGGTGAAGCGGGTCACGCCCGCCAGCATGACCCCGATCCACATCTACGTCACGGACGAGGTTATGTTCGTCGTGCAGGCCGAGGACGATGCCCTCGTCGAGGATGCCTTCGCCGCACTGCCGTGAACCGGGCAGGCGCTACCATCGCGCCATGAGCCGCGATCTCCACCGACCCCTCCGGGAGGCCTGGATCGTCGATGCGGTCCGGACGCCGATCGGGCGCTATGGCGGCGCCCTCGCCTGGGTCCGCCCGGACGATCTCGCAGCGGCGGTGGTGCGCGCCGTCGTCGACCGATCGGGGATCGACCCGTCGCTCGTCGAGGACGTCATCCTCGGCTGCGCCAACCAGGCCGGCGAGGACAACCGGAACGTCGCCCGGATGGCGGTCCTCCTGGCGGGGCTCCCGGTCGAGGTCGCCGGTCAGACGGTCAACCGGCTGTGCGGCAGCGGCCTCCAGGCGATCAACTCCGCGGCCCACGCGATCGGCGCCGGCGACGGGGACGTATTCATCGCGGGCGGGGTCGAGTCGATGACCCGTGCCCCGTACGTCCTGGCCAAGCCGGAGGCGGCGTTCGACCGGGGCAACCGCGAGGCGTTCGACACGACCCTCGGGTGGCGGTTCGTCAACCCGAGGCTGGCCGAGCAGCACTACCCGCACTCGATGGGCGAGACGGCCGAGAACGTCGCCGAGCGCTGGGAGGTTGGCCGGGACCTCCAGGACGCGTTCGCCCTGCGCTCCCAGCAGCGGGCGATCGCGGCAATCGAGGAGGGCCGGTTCGACGGCCAGATCGTCCCGATCGCGGTTCCCCAGAAGAAGGGCGAGCCGGTCATCGTGTCCCGCGACGAGCCGCCGCGAGCCGACACGTCCGCGGAGGCGCTCGCGAAGCTCCGCCCGGCATTCCGCGAGAACGGCACGGTGACCGCGGGCAATTCGTCGGGGATCAACGACGGCGCGTCGGCCGTGCTCCTCGTCGAAGCGGCCCGGGCGCGCGAGCTGGGGCTCCGCCCGATGGCACGGGTCGTCTCGACGGCCGTCGCCGGGGTCGATCCCGCGGTGATGGGGGTGGGGCCGGTCCCGGCCACGAGAAAGGCCCTCGCCAGGGCCGGGCTCACTACCGCGGACCTCGATCTCGTCGAGCTGAACGAGGCCTTTGCCAGCCAGTCGATCGTGTGCATCAACGAGCTCGGCCTCGACCCCGGGAAGGTCAACGTCGACGGCGGGGCGATCGCCCTGGGCCATCCGCTCGGGGCGAGCGGGGGCCGGCTGGTCACGATGCTCGTCCACCAGCTCCGCCGGACCGGTGGCCGGTACGGCCTGGCGACGATGTGCATCGGGGTGGGGCAGGGGATCGCCACGATCGTGGAGCGGATCGACGGCTAGAGGCCGCCCCGAAGGTACTCCCCGGGGGTTTCGGCGCGGGTGCTTGTCGGAATCGGTTGCGATGCGTACGATTGAGGGCGACCGGGAGGCCGGTCCGGACCTCGCAATCATCGCCTCCGAAGGAGATCGCCTTCATGATCGACCCCCAGCCGACGGTTCTCAGCCTGACCGATGCCGCGGCGACCAAGCTCCGCGACCTGACGAAGGAAGAGACCAACCCGGACATCGGGCTGCGGGTGTACATCTACAGCGGCGGCTGCTCCGGCTACCGCTACGGGATGATGCTGGAAGATGCGCCGACCCCGGACGACAAGGTCCTCGAGGCCAACGGGGTGAAGGTGTACGTCGACGGCAACAGCGTCGCGCTCCTGTCCGGCTCGCAGATCGACTATGTCGACACGCTCATGGGCGCGGGCTTCACGGTGAACAACCCGAACGCGGTCGCGGCCTGTGGCTGCGGCTCGAGCTTCCGAACCGCGGACGACGCGGGCAGCGCTCGTTCCTGCGCCCACTAACCGCTCCCAGCCACTGACCGAAGCCGCCGGACCTCCGGCGGCTTCTCGATTCACGGGCCCACCCGGCGCGCCCGTCCCGCCTAGACTCGGATCGCCGATGGAGATCCCGCTCTTCCCGCTCCGAACCGTCCTCTGTCCGGGAATCGCCCTGCCGCTCCACGTGTTCGAGCCGCGCTACCGGTTGATGACCGAGCGCTGCGTCGAGGGCTCCTCCCCATTCGGGATCGTGCTGATTCGCGAGGGCCGCGAGGTCGGCCCGGGAACCGTCGCTCTCGCGGGGATCGGGACGGTGGCCGAGATCCGCGAGGCGGCGCGCCGCCCGGACGGCCGGTACGACCTGCTGGTCGTCGGCACCGGCCGGTTCGCGATCGAGGAGGTCGACGCTGAGCGGGAGCCGTACCTGATCGGCCGGGTCGTGCTGCTCGACGAGGACGTCGGCGACGTGGAGCGGTCGACCACCCTCGCCGCCCGGACGATGCGCCGTTTCGTGGCCTACCTCCAGCTCCTCCAGCCGATGGAGGGCGAGACGGCCGAGGAGATCGACGTCCGGGTCGAGATCGAGGCCGAATCCGGTGAAGCCGAGGAACCGGAGGTCGGGGACGTGGAGGTCGAGCTGGAAATCGAGCCCGAGACCTCGCCGGAGGTCACCGGAACGAGCGCCGTCGCCGACCCGGGTCCGACGGCCTCCGAGGCTTCCCAGCCCTCCCAGCCCTCCCCGGACTCGGCGGAGGACGCCAAGCGCGAGGCGAAGCTCAACGAAGCCGCGCGCCGGCTCCTGATCCCGGACGACCCGACGACCCTCTCGTACCTCCTCAGCGGGATCATCCAGATCGATCCGCCGCGCCGCCAGCGCCTGCTCGAGGCAGCGACGACCGAGGAGCGCCTCAAGCTCCTCGACGAGCTGATCGACCGCGAGCTCTGGATGCTCCGCCGCCGGCTCCGCTTCTACGCGCCGGACTACCGGGGGGCCGTAGTGCGCCGGAGCTGACGGAGCTGACGGGCGGGGGTTCCGGCGGCGGCTCGATTCGGGGATCATCAGCGCGATGCGACGGATCCTCCTGTGGATGGCCGGCAATCGATGGCTGCGCGATCGCGTGCCGCGGCTGTGGTTCGCCCGCCGGGCGGTTCGGCGGTTCCTGCCGGGTGAGGACGCGGCCGCGGCCCTCGACGCCGGCGAGCGGTTCAAGCGCGATGGGATCGGCACGATGTACACGCGCCTCGGCGAGAACCTGGCCCGGATCGAGGAGGCTGACGAGGTCGCGGCCCATTACCTGGGCGTGTACGACGAGATCGTCCGGCGCGGCCTCGACGGCGAGGTGTCGGTCAAGCTCACCCAGCTCGGGTTCGATCTCGACCTCGAGCGCACGTTCGGCCACGCGTCGCGCCTCGCCGCGCGGGCGGCCGAGGTGGGCGGCGTCCTGTGGATCGACATGGAGGGCAGCGCCTACACGGAGGGAACGATCGCGTTCTACGAGCGGCTCAAGGCGGCCCATCCGAACGTGGGCGTCGCGATCCAGGCGTACCTGCGGCGAACCGCGGCGGACATCCAGCGGCTGCTCCCGCTCGACCCCGCGTTCCGGCTGGTCAAGGGCGCCTACGCCGAGCCGGCGACGATCGCGTACACCGCGAAGCAGGACGTGGACACGAACTTCGTCGCGCTGGCGGTCGCGATGCTCGAGGCGAAGCGCGACGGCCGGAATGTGCGCGCCGGCCTGGGGACCCACGACGTCCGACTGATCGAGCAGATCACCGAGCACGCGCTGGCGATGGGCCTCGACCGGTCGGCCATCGAGGTCCAGATGCTGTACGGGATCCGCGAGGACCAGCAACGCCGGCTAACCCGCGAGGGCTATCCGGTCCGCGACCTCGTCGCGTACGGCGAGGCGTGGTATCCGTGGTACATGCGCCGGCTGGCTGAGCGCCCGGCGAACGTCATCTTCGCCCTCCGCCAGATGCTCCCGTAGCGCTGCCACCCGAGCGCCACTTACGCATGACCTGCGTTGTAGCGGTGTCCAGCGGCTGGCGCTGGGTTGCGAGCGATCAATTCCACGCTCAGGGCAGCACTCCGAGCCGGCTTCGTGGCGGCGATTACGGTCCTTCCACGCACGAGGTGCGTAGCTGAGCGTTTGCTCAGCGAACGGGCGGTCGAGGTCATCGGGCTACTCGCTGAAGCGCTCTTCCTTCCACGGGTCGGCGTCGTTGTTGTAGCCGTACCGCTCCCAGAAGCCCGGCTGGTCGTGATCGAGGAACTCGAGGCCCCGGATCCACTTCGCGCTCTTCCAGAAGTAGCGCTTCGGGACGAGAAGTCGGAGCGGGTAGCCGTGCTCCGGCTCAAGCGGCTTGCCGTCGAACGTGTCGGCCAGGAGGACGTCGTCGTCGTCCAGCACGCTTAACGGCAGGTTCGCCGTGTAGCCCTGCTCCGAATGGGCGACGACGTGGGAGGCCGACGGCTTGAGCTGGGCGAGTCGAAGGATCTCCCGGATCGGCACGCCCTCCCAGACGGTGTCGAGCTTCGACCAGCGGGTGACGCAGTGGATGTCCGTGTTGACGGTCTTCCGGGGGAGCGCCTTGAAGTGGTCCCAGGTCAGGGTGAACGGAGCGTCGAGCGCGCCGAACACCCGGAAGTCCCACTTCGCCAGGTCCGTCCGCGGGACCGAGCCGTAGTGGAGGACCGGGAACTTGTCCGTCTTGTACTGGCCGGGCGGGATCCGGCTCGCGGTTTCCGGGTCCATCTGGGCGGTGCCGAACAGGCGGTCGAACATCGGATCTCCGTGTGTGGTGCGGCGTATCCTCCCACGTTTTCGCGATCCCCCGGCGTGGGCCGAGGGTAGCGTGCGTTACCCTTCGGCCCGTGAATCCACCCGCTCCCAGCCCCGCGACGTCAGCGCGCGCGCCCGACAGCGACGAAGGGCGCCGGCTCGTGATCGTCATGCCCGCCTACAACGCGGCCCAGACCCTCGAGCGGACGTACGCCGACATCCCTCACGCGATCGTCGACAGGATCATCCTCGTCGACGACGTGTCGCACGACCAGACCGTCGACATCGCCCGCAACCTGGGCCTCGAGGTCATCGTCCACCGCCAGAACCGCGGCTACGGTGGGAACCAGAAGACGTGCTACGCCGCCGCGCTCGAAGCCGGCGCGGACGTAGTCGTGATGCTTCACCCCGACTACCAGTACGACGCCACGCGGATTCCGGCGCTCATCGAGCCGATCCTCGACGGGTCGGCGGACCTCATGCTCGGCAGCCGGTTCCTCGGCGACCCGCTGGCCGGCGGGATGCCGCGCTGGAAGTACGTCTCGAACCGGTTCCTGACGGTCGTCGAGAACCTGGCATTCGGGCTCCATCTGTCCGAGTACCACACCGGGCTACGGGCGTACAGCCGCCACCTGCTCGAGACGATCCCGTACCAGCTCAACAGCGACGACTTCGTGTTCGATCAGGAGCTCATCGCCCAGGTGGTCGCCGCCGGCATGCGCGACCGGATCGGCGAGGTGGCGGTGCCCACGCGGTACTTCGAGGAAGCCAGCTCGGTCGGGTTCCGGAGGAGCGTCGTGTACGGGCTGTCGACCCTTCGCGTCGTGGCCCGCTACCTCCTCCATCGCCTCCGCGTCCGCCGCTCGCCGAAGCTCGTCGCCCGCCGGCCGGATCGCTGAGCCCGTGCGCCTCGCTCCCCGGTTCGTGCTCCGGGCGGTCGTCGGCATCGCGATCTCCGTCGTCGCGTTCGCCCTCGTGTTCCGGTCGGTCGACCCAGAGGTCACCGGGCGGATCCTGTCCGAGGCGGCGCCCGGCTGGCTCGCCCTCGTTGCGGTCTTCCTGATCGTCGACGTGCTCATCCGGGCGCTCCGCTGGCGCCGGCTGCTGGCGCCGATCCAGGACGTGCCGTTCCGAGCGACGCTCGCGTACCTGCTGATCGGCTACCTCGCGAACAACGTCCTGCCGGCCCGGCTGGGCGAGCTCGTCCGGTGCCACTACCTGGGCGACCGGCAGGGTCTCAGCCGGACGACCGCGCTCGGGACGGTCGTCGTCGAACGGGTCGTCGACATCGCGGTGGTGGTCGCGATCGCCGCGTTCGCGATCATTGTCCTGAGCATCCGCGGCCTCGTCGCGAGCGCCGTCCTCGTGGGTGTTGCGATCGTCCTGCTCCTCGTCATCGCCCTCGCGATCGGGATCGCGGCCCACCGCATCCCAGGCGCCGAGCGCGTCGCGGCCGCTGCGGCCCGCTGGCCCCGGGTGGGGGAGCTGACGACGAAGCTGCGCCACGGCCTCGCGGTCGCCGGGCGGCCGCGAACGCTGTCCGAGGCGCTCGCGTTGAGCGTCGTCGCGTGGGGCGCCACGCTGCTCGCGTTCGCGGCCGCGGGTCAGGCCATCGGGATCCAGCTCACCGTGGGGCAGGCGGCGCTGCTCGCCGCGGGGGTCGCGCTCGCGGCGGCGATCCCGTCCGGGCCGGCGTCGCTCGGCACGTTCGAGCTGGCGGGGGTCCGGATCGCCCAGGCGTTCGGCGTCGCGGCCGAGCCGGCCTTCGCGATCGCGCTGCTGGTCCACGGCGCGATCCTGTTGATCACGTCGGTCGGCGGGATCGTCGCCCTCGTCCGCCTCGGTTGGAGGCGCGAGCCCGCGGCACCTTCCGACTGACGGTCAGCGGAATCGAGAGGGGCCCGCCGTGGGCGGGCCCCTCGGGTCGGTGCATAGTTGCCTGCCGGCTTACGAGGCCGGCTTCGCCAGGTCGCTGATCTTCGCCAGACCGTACTTGTCCGCCGTTGCCTGGGTCACGACGAACCCGTTCTGGTCCGTCGCCTCGGCGGGGTTGAGCGCCGTGAGGCCCTTCGGCGCAAGTCGCTCCCGGAGCTTCGCGGCCGTCGCCTCCGGGTCCGTCGAAGCCTCGCCCGCCGCGCCGTTGACGTGTTCGAGCACCGTGGCGGCGTATTCGGCGAGGATGTCGATCTCGCCCGACTCGAGGGCCGGGAAGACGATCTCGCGGTTGCCGAGCTGGAACTTGCGCTCCACGGTCATGCCGTTGCCCTCGAGCGTCTGGGCGAAGATCTCGCCGAGGATCTCCTGCTCGTAAAAGTTCGTCGATCCGACGGTGACGCTGCCCTCGAGCCCGGCGCTGATCGCGTCGAAGTTCTGGGCGGTGATCCAGTCGCGCGCGACGTCCGGCACGGCCTTGCCATCGATGGTTGCGGCCTTGTTGAGGTTTGTCAGCTCCTCCTGGGTCAGCCGCGAGATGACGAGGTTGAGCACGTCCGCGACCTTCGGGTTCGCGTCGAGGACTTCCTGCCGGAGGACCGGGATGATGTTGTCGGCGAGCTGGAGCTGCTTGTCATCCTCGAGCAGGACGAAGCCGTTGTCGGCGATCGCCGGATCGGAGGTGAAGAGCAGGCCGACGTCGACCTGGCCGCCCTTGACCGCCTCGACGGTGATCGGACCGCCGCTGTCGAGAGCCTTGATCTCCTTGAACTCGATGCCGTAGATCTCTTTCAGGCCGATGGCGCAGAACGGCCGTTCCGGGCATTCCGGCGGGGCCCCGAGAATCAGCGTGCTGGCGAGGGTGGGTCCGGTTGTCGCCGGCGGGCTGGATGGGGTGGTGGCGCTGGGGGTCGAGGCCGGCGCACTCACGGACGGGCTGCTCCCACCCGACGTGCAGGCGCCGACGAGCAGCGACAGCACCATCGCCCCGAGAGCAACTCTGCGGATGCTCCGCATGGGTCCTCCTCCAATGACTTCCTGCCCGGCGTCGTCGGGGAAACGACACCCACGGCAGGCGGTGGACTATACCGAGTGAGTGGGAAATCTGTCCCACGGGACTCAAACGCCGGCGGAACCCACGGGCAGAGGGGCCTGACCGGCGAACTCGTACGCCGGCCCGCCCGGAGGAGGAGCGCCGCGCAGCCCGGGCGAGACGAGCCGCCGCTCGACGAGCGTGAAGAGGCGCTCCGTTGCCAGCGCGAGCAAGGCCACGAGGATCGCCCCGCCCAGAAGGCGGCCGTCGTCCTGGAGGGCGAACCCGTCGACGATGTAGCGGCCGAGGCCGCCGCCCGCCACGAGCGCGGCGAGGGTCGCGGTCGCGACCACCTGGACCGCAGCTGTGCGCGCGCCGGCGACGATGACGGGCAGCGCGATCGGCAGCTCGACGATCCGCAGGAGCTGCCACTCGGTCATCCCCATCCCGCGGGCCGCCTCGACCGTGTCGCGATCGACGTCGCACAGGCCCACATATGTATTGGTCAGGACCGGCGGGATCGCGAGCAGGACGAGCGCCGGAAACGCCGTCCCGAAGCCGAGCCCGAAGATCGGGAAGAACATCAGCAGGAGCGCGTACGAGGGGACCGCGCGGCCCAGGTTCGCCGCCCCGATGGCGATGATTGCGCCGCGCCCGCTGTGGCCGATGTACAGCCCCACGGGCAGCGCGATCGCAAGGGCGACGAGGACCACGAACCCGGACAAGCCGACGTGCTCGATCAGCCGGTTCGGGATCCCGTCCGTGCCGGTCCAGCGGGCCGGATCGGCGAACCAGTCGGCGACCAGGCGGACGATGTCCACGTCAGGTGCCACCGCGGGCGCGTGCCCACGGGGTTGCGAGCCGGCCGAGGCCGGTCAGCAGGAGGTCCACGACGATCGCCAAGGCGACGGTGACGGCGGCACCGGCGTACACCGCGGCGTAGTTGCGGAAGTTGAAGCCGCGCAGCATCACCTGGCCGAGGCCGCCTTCGCCGATGAGCGCGGTGACCATCACGAGGCCGATCGTCGTCACCGTGGCGATCCGCAGCCCGGCAATGATCAAGGGTGTCGCCAGGGGCAGCTCGACGCGGACGAGGCGCTGGAACGGGGTGTACCCCATCCCCTCGGCGGCCTCCCGGATGTCCGGAGCGACCGAGTCGAGGCCGGCCATGATGTTGCGGATGAGGATGAGCAGCGTGTAGCTCACGAGGCCGATCTCGGCCGTGAGGAGCGACAGTCCGGTGAACGGGACGAGGAATGCGAACAGGGCGAGGCTCGGGATCGTGTAGAGGATCCCGGCGACGCCCGCGATGGGTGGGTACAGGGCGCGGCGGCGGTAGATGATGAGAGCGAGGAGGAGACTCAGGGCGAAGCCAACGGACACCGCGATGCCGGTCAGGACCACGTGGTCGGCGAGGGCGGCTGCGAGCTGCCCGATGTTGCCCGGGATCCAGTCCCAGCGAATCACGCGTCGACAGTCGCCGGCTCGGCGACCCCGTCGACTCGCTGCTCGTCAGCGGCCCCCTCGCGCATCCACTCCGCGATCATGTCGACCGTGATGAGGCTCTCGACGCGGCGATTCCGGTCGACGACGATGCCGGCCTGGACGTTGGCGTCCAGCAGCATCGAGAGCGCGTCCTTGAGGGTCGTCCGACGGTCGAGCAGCGGCGACATCGGGATCGCGAGCTCCTCCGTGACGCGCCCGGACGCCGGAATGTCGTCGTCGGGTACCCAGCCGATCGGGCGATTCTGGTCGTCGACGAGCAGGAGGTAGGGGATCGGGGCATCGCGCAGGCGGCGCCGTGCTTCGGCCACATCCTCTCCGACCGGCACGGTGACCACGGGCCGGAGCTCGAGGTCGCCGACCCGGCTCAGCGACAGCCGCTTCAGGCCGCGGTCCGCACCGACGAACCGGGCGACGAAGTCGGAGGCGGGCCTGGCGAGTATCTCCTCCGGCGGCCCGAACTGGGCGAGGATCCCGCCGTTCTGCAGGACCGCCACGAGGTCGCCCATCTTGATCGCCTCGTCGATGTCGTGGGTGACGAAGAGGATCGTCTTCGCGAGCTCCTCCTGGAGCCGGAGGAACTCGTTCTGGAGGCGCTCCCGGACGATCGGGTCGACCGCCCCGAAGGGCTCGTCCATCAGCATGATCGGCGGGTCCGCGGCGAGCGCCCGGGCGACGCCGACGCGCTGCCGCTCGCCGCCCGACAGCTGGGCCGGATACCGGTCGCGATAGCTGTCGGGCTCGAGGCCCACGAGGGCGAGCAGCTCGTCGGCCCGCGCGCGCTGGCGCGCCTTCGGCCAGCCCATGAGGCGCGGCACCGTGACGACGTTCTCGCCGATCGTCTGGTGCGGGAACAGGCCCACCTGCTGGATCACGTAGCCGATGCTCCGCCGGAGCTCCGTCACGTCGCGGGTCATGATGTCGACGCCGTCGATGAGGATCTGCCCGGACGTCGGATCGATGAGCCGGTTGACCATCTTGAGGCTCGTCGTCTTGCCGCAACCCGACGGCCCCACCAGCACGCATATCTTGCCCGCCGGCACGGTCAGCGACAGGTCGTTGACGGCTCCCGGCGTCTTCTTCGCCCGGCTGTCGTAGCGCTTCGTGACGTGCCGAAACTCGACGGTGGACGCGCGTGGCGCAGACGGGGCGGCCATTGGCGCATTCTGGCCCAGGAGCGCCAGTTAGTCGCTAGCCGCGCTCCGCGAGTGGCTTGACCTGCCCGATCAGCCGCTCCAGCGTCTCGGTGTCGTACGGTGCCGGCTGCTCCGAGATGACCGTGTGGAAACCCAGCTCCCGGTACGGCCCCAGCTTCTCCGCGAGCTGCTCCGGCGTCCCGTTCCAGAACGTGTCGTCGCCTTCGACGCGGGCCATCGGCGTCCGGTTGTGCTCCAGCGCCGCCATCCAGACCTTGACGGCCTCGGCCTCCGAGTCGCGGATCGTCGCCTTGATCCCGAGCGTGAACTCGATCTGGCCGATGTCACGCCCGACGTCGGCGCAGTGCTGGCGGAGCACCTCGACCTTGTGGGTCAGCTTCTCGATGCTGCCCATCGCGTTCCACATGT
>Ga0326597_10007520_pt1 | contig 14817 bp, 14 predicted proteins | sample RVTome_12_FD_203789 | JGI IMG/M metagenome (GOLD analysis project Ga0326597, IMG submission 203789) | Soil microbial communities from uranium-contaminated site in the Upper Colorado River Basin, Wyoming, United States - RVT100D185 | ecosystem: Environmental > Terrestrial > Soil > Contaminated >... | reverse complement strand
ATGCTCGGGAAGATATTCGAGCCGTTCGTCCGGATCCACGAGGGGAGGGAATTCGGCTCTGGGCTCGGCATTGGCCTCCCGCTTACCAAGAAGCTCGTCGAGCTCCACGGCGGGGAGATATGGGCCGAGAGTAAGGGAGTCGGGAAGGGCAGTGAATTTGCGGTCGTATTGCCCGTGTCCGAAAACGTGCAACTCTCACTCACCTCGCTCCCTAAGGGGCGACGAAAAGCGTCTCGGAAGAAGGCAGTGCTCTCACGAGATGTCCTCGTTGTTGACGATAATAAGGCGGCGGCGGAGAGCATCTGCCGTCTCCTGGAGTTGAGGGGTCACGACGTTTCCGTCGCCTACGACGGGCCAATGGCACTTGAGAAAATGCGGGAGAACGAAGCAGAGGTGGTACTCCTTGATATAGGTCTCCCCGGCATGGACGGCTACGAGGTCGCCCGCAATATGCGTGCCGCCTACGGCCACAACCCGCTTATCCTCGTCGCACTTACCGGCTACGGCCAAGAAGAAGACAAGCTGAAGGCCACGCAGGCCGGCTTCGACTACCATCTCACCAAGCCTGTCGGCCTCGCCGACATCGAAGAAGTCCTCTTCAAAGGCCTCCGCAATTCTTAAACCGATGACCCTACCGGGAGTCGGACCCGGGTTTAGAGCTTGAAAAGCTCTCGTCCTAACCGTTAGACGATAGGGCCTCGCTTCGCTCGGCCATACATCCGTCGCCTCGTTCGGAACAAATTAAGTTTGTTCACTCACTCGGCTAGGCTGTAGGGCCTCAAATAAAACTTATCATTTTGGCGCTGAAATGCTAGCATTGCAGGCAACGCCTGCCTGCGCAGGCAGGGAGACGTGGCTGAGTGGTTGAAGGCACCACACTCGAAATGTGGCATGGGGGTAACCCCATCGTGAGTTCAAATCTCACCGTCTCCGCAAAGAGAAAGCCCGGCTGTCTGCGGCCGGGCTTTTAACAAGGGGTTGGCATTAGGCGCTATCCTCCATCGCGACGCAGGTCAGCGAGAATGCGAGAGACAGTCTCACGCACCATACCGGCGAACATTGCGATAGTTCTCGCCTCTGCCTTCAAGGGGAGCGGCGGTGGGCGCAGTGCAGGATAGATCTCAAGCACCTTCCGCACACGCTCCTCGCCTTCGATCGCCGAGAAGATGGTGGCGAAGCGTCTGGCGCGGTGGAACGCATCATAATGCGCCCGCTCCATCTGTTCAGGCGACTGCTTAAGCGCATGCACGAACGCACTCTCCCTGTAGGCGTACGCGCTGTGGAGCCGCCGGCAATCATGGAAGAGACACTCTTCGCCGAAGGTCTCTCCCGCTTGGATAAGTGCATAAGCGACCTTGTGACCCTCTCTTTCGTTTACCAGCAGAACGATGCGTCCCGACAGGAGCTCGTAGAGTGAACGAGCTCTCTTGCCAGGATGGTAGACGAACTGCCCCACTTCTATTTCCCGATAGCGGCGGTCGCGGGGAGCGGCAGTCGGGACCGGCTCCCTCACAACGATGAACATTCCCATTATCCCACCTCCGAATAGTAAATGAGCAAACAAAAGACCTGCTGACTTATGCGCACAGTATGCTACTCGCGTCTGTAATGCAAGGAGAAAAATCGATCTAGTATACTGAAGGGATGTCAGCCGAAGCGCTCACTGAGATCATCCTCCAGTACCGCTACTGGATACTCATACCTCTATCATTGATCGAGGGTCCGGTAATCGCGTTCGTTGCTGGAACGCTCGCATCTGTAGGCTATTTTAATATGTATTTCCTCGCGGCCCTCTTTTTCGTCCGCGATGTCGGGCTTGACGCGGTCTACTATGCCATCGGCCACTTCGGTGCGAAGACTCAATTTGTTCAGCGCATGTTCAAGAAGGTCGGCATCACGCCTAGTCATCTCGAGCGAGTGCGGGTCCTCTGGGAGAAGCGTCCAGGCTGGACCATGTTTATCGGCAAGCTCTCCTATGGCATCGCCTCGGCCTTTATCGTCGTGGCAGGGACGGTACGGATGCCGCTTCCGCTCTTTTTTAAATGGGCGAGTATCATTGCCGTACTCCAATACGGTCTCCTGCTCTTTCTCGGATATTACCTGGGAGTCAGTTTCGGGGGGACGGCGGCGAAGGTCATCGAGAATGTGCAATATGTCGTCGCCTTCGCAACCATTGCCATCTCTGTCTACTACTTTGTGAGCTGGCGCATGCGCCAGAAACTGCTTGCCGAGGATAAGAAAATCGAGGAGGCGCCGATTACCGAGAAGGAGTTATGAAGAAAATTTTGCTCGTGACCGACGCCTGGGCGCCGCAGATCAATGGTGTCGTGCGCGTACAGAACGCGCTTATTCCGCGGCTTAAAGTGCGCGGCTACGAGGTTGTGGTCATCGAACCAGGACAATTTCAGACCATCCTCACGCCGATGTATCCGGAGATCCCGCTCGCGCTTTTCCCGCGCCACCGCATCGCGAGCGTCGTCGACAGGGAGCGGCCAGACGCCGTGCACCTTATGACCGAGGGACCATTGGGCTGGGCGGCGCGCTCGGTCTGCAGGAAGCGTGGGATACCCTTCACCACTTGGTATCACACCCACTTCCAGCTCTATGTTGATATACGCTTACATGGCTTCCTCGGCCCCATCTACGCGCTCCTGCGGCGGTTCCACGCCGCCGCCGCCCGCACGCTTGTCTCGACCGATACGCTCAAGAGGGAACTGGAGTCAACAGGTTTTAGAAAGAACGTCGTCGTGGTGCCGCTTGGCGTTGATGAGGAATTATTTACGCGTGATCCCTCGCCGATTCTCCCGCCTCTGCCGAAGCCAGTCTTCGTCTACTTCGGCCGTCTTGCGCCCGAGAAGAATCCGGAAGAATTCCTAAAACTCGACTTGCCGGGCACCAAGCTCGTGATAGGAGACGGCCCGGATAGAAAAAAATTAGAAGAGAGATATGGAAAGACGCACAAGTTCGTTGGATATAAACACGGACAAGAGTTAGTAGACCTGCTCTCACTCGCCGACGTGTTCGTCTTCCCCTCGAAGACCGAGACCTTCGGTCTCGTCGCGCTCGAGGCACTCGCCTGCGGCATCCCGGTGGCAGCCCATAACCTCATGGGCCCGAAGGATATCATTACGGAAGGGAAGGATGGCTATCTCGGCGAGGACCTGCGCTCTGCGGCGCTCAAATGTCTTGATCTCAAAAGGGAGGACTGTCGCGCCAAGGCACTTCAATATTCATGGGACCACCTTGCAGAAAAATTTATTGAAAATCTGTATTTTGTCCGCTAAAACAAATGCCCGCTGCATGTGAGCGGGCAAAAGAGAGCGCAACTATGTTATCTCGGCGCAAGTCTGATGATACACATGACAAGAGCAGTGAGCCCCGCGCCTATTGTCACCACCGCGAATCCTGCGCGGAGCCCGGCGGCCACACTCGCGAGAACCGCGAGTATGAGCCACACGGCCGTCGTAAGATAGGGCAGTATCGGGCTCGCGAGGAAGTCGGGGCACGAGCCCCACCTATACCAGAGATTTAAGAGTCCGAGTGTGACGTGCGTCCCGAGGGCCACATGGACTCCAAGGGCAACCGCCACGCCTACTGCAGCCGTGACCGACACGCCGGGCGAGTGGATGAAGAAGAGTCCGATGAGCGCCACATACACGCTCATGTAGATGAAGTGGAGCGCAATGACCGTCGACCACTTTTCTCTTTGCCATCCGAGTGGATCTGGAATCGTTTGGGTGTAGATGAGCATGAGGTGGTTGGCGAGCGTGATTGTCACACCGACCATTGCCATGATGGCGATCTGCCTCATTTCCCACGAGTCTCCGTACTTGACGATCACCGTAGCCATGACAAGCGGCAGGATAAACAGGTCTCCCCACATCCCACCATGGGTAAAGAACGCGATACCCGCTTTGCCCCACCGTGTCATAACCTGGCTCGGCCAGAAGTTGTGGCTCAAGAAGTATGAGGCGAGCGCCTCGAGCACCACGAGCAGCATGCTGGCCGCGATAATCCAAAGGCCGATTTTCACCGGAACCTCCTCTCAATGTTGAGCCGCCTACGCGGTGTTGAACGACCAAAACCCTATGTCTATAATAGCATACTTGACTTAGAAAGTCAAGCCAAAAAAGCCTCTATATGCCTTGATACTTCTGCTACGTTATTGAGCACGATAATGTGATTAGCGTGCTCTAAAAGAACCAGTTTAGAGCCCACGATGTCTTTTGAAAGTTGCACAGAATGTGAGACGGGAATATATGAGTCCGTTGTTCCGTGCATGATAAGTGTCGGGATACCTATCCGTTTCCACATCTCGTCACAGTTCCATAGATAGGCTTGTACAAGACAATACAAGTACACACGTACGCTCGTGGCGTATATGTCGCGCGGTACTCTACGCAGGTCCCAATCGCCGGCAGGTATGTATGGCGAGTAGTCCACGCGCTCCCTTATTGTCGGATGGAGGGGGAACATGTCGAACAGAGCGACGAGTCCGCGCCCAAGGGTTCGTATCAACGGGAACCGTTTCGTTTTTCGGAGAAACGCAGTCGGGCTTAAGAAAATAGTTGCCGATACTTTTTCTTGGTGTGCTTGCAGGAACTCAAGCGCAACGAGTGTGCCGTAGGAGTGGCTGATGAGAACAAATGATTCAATGTGTAGATAAGCAAGAAGTTCGTGCAAGTCATCGGCTGATTTCTCTAATTCATACTCTTCGTAACTGCGCGGTTTACTGGATTTACCGTGTCCTCGCAGGTCGAAGGTTAGCAGATTGTATCTCTTCTCAAATAATGGTTCATAGGGGAACCATGCCGAAGCGCTACCCGAGAGCCCATGAATAAACACGAGCGTCAACCGTTCTGCTTGAAATTCGTTCGTCCGATATGCAATCCCACATTTCTTAAAGAAAAATTCTTTCATGCGTTAGCGAATAACCTCCCATTCTTTATATGCGGCTTTGCCGCGGAACATAACCGAGAAGCCATTCTTTATCCAGATGCCATAGATGCGTAGCCAGCCGAGCTTGTGGGCGCGCCGCAGGGAGTGCCGCACCGCGAGCTTTCGGTAGGAGAGCGTCCGGCCGACCGCTGCGAGTCGGCGGAACAAATCATTGTCTTCCCCTGCGGCGAGATGCTCGCTGAACCCGCCGATATTCTTGAACGAATCGGTACGCACCATCTGGAACTCTCCGGAAGAGTTCCCAGAGTGAAATATATTATTTGAAATAATCATATACCAATTCATGGGTGCACAAAAGAAAGCGTCTATCAGAGAACGATTCTCCGGCCACGGCAGGAGCGGCACGGTCAGTGCTACCAGTTTCTCATTCTTGTTGAATGCCGCCAGTACCTCTTCAAAAAATGTTTGAGGTTTTGGTATGAGCGCATCGGCGTCAATAAATACCACGAATGTTCCCGTCGCGAGCGCCGCGCCCGAGTTCTTCGCTTCACCGAAGGTCTGACGCCGCGACTTCTCCCACACGGTTATCTTGTCGGTGTAGCGACGCGCAATGTCAAGCGTCTCGTCGGTGCTCCCGCCGTCGGTAATGATGATCTCGTGGGGGAGCGCTAGCCCCTTCAAATTTTCAAGCGTGCGCTCCAAAAATTGCGCTTCTTTCAGTGTGGGGATGATGATGGAAATAACCGGCTTGGCGCTGTTCATTGCTTCTTGACCCAGAGGTAGATGTCTTCGAGCGCTTTGACGCCGTCGCCGGCGGCGATATTGTTCTGATGATAGAGCTCGTCGGTTGCGTCTCCGGCCGCCCAGACGCCCTCAACGCTCGTGCGCTGATTCTTCGGGTCCACCTTGATGCGCTTGATGTCGTCGAGCGCGAGCAGACCGCCCGCAAAGTCGGTGTTGGGCACCACGCCGATCTCGACGAAGATGCCGGCGACCGCGAGTTCCTTTACTTCGTCCGTATTTTTATCAAGATACTTCAAACCTTTTACAAACTGCTCCCCGAGCACCTCGACGGGCTCGGCCGGCGCGAGGATGCGCATATTCGCGTGCGCCTTCGCCTTCTCGACGGTGACCGGATCGGCCTTGAAGTCTGCACGACGATGTATGAGCGTGACCGACTTCGCGTAGGCAAGCAGCTGGAGCGCAGTCTCGAAGCCGGCATTGCCGCCGCCAACAACGGCGACATCCATCCCGCCGAACAAGGGGCCGTCGCAGGACGCGCAGTAGGTGAGGCCCTTGTTTTCGAACCTTTCCGCTCCCGGGATACCGAGCTTGCGGCGCCCGGCGCCCGAGGCGATAAGCACGGCTTTTGCCGAGTACTCCTTTCCTGACGCCAACTTGGCGGTGAAACCGCCAAGTGATTGGAGCGAGACGACGCGCTCGCCGAGCGCGAGCTCGACGATGTCACCCCTTACCGCCTCAAGATGCGCTTTAAAAAGTTTGGCGAGCTCGGCGCCCGCGACTTTAGGCATGCCGATCCAATTTTCAATGCCTTCGGAGACGACTGACTGGCCGCCGATTTCTTCGGCAATAAGGACCGTCTTTAACTGTTTGCGCGCAGCGTACACCGCTGCGGCGACGCCCGCAGGCCCGCCGCCGATAATTATCAAGTCAAACATTTCTCCATTCTATATTACTTTTTGTGCCTCCGGAGAAACGCGGGGATAGCGCCCCACGTCTCGTCGTCTTCGGGAACCGCCGGAGCTTCTTCGCGCTTGCGCGGGGTCGCCGTGACGATCGGCTCCTCCTTCGGAGCGGGCTCCGCCTTTTCTTCTTGCTTTCCGCCTTTGGCGGATAATACCTCATGATAAATGCGCCCGCGCTCCTCCTCGCGCTTCTCGGCAGGCATCGAGAAGAGGGAGCGCTCGCTCCCGCTGTGGGCAGCGTGTGCCGCGCTCTCGGGGAAGCCGGTGGCGATAACGATGATCCGGAGCTGACCTTTCTTAAGTTTGTTGTCGTGCATGATGCCGAAGATAACCTTCGCGTTCTTATCTACCGATTCGCCGATAACCTTCGCGGCGCTCTGGACCTCAAGGATGCCAAGGTCGTCCGAGCCAGCGACGACGAAGAGGATGCCCTTGGCGCCGCTGATAGAGACGTCGAGCAAGGGCGAGTTGACCGCCATCTTGGCCGCCTCCGCCGCGCGCTCGTCGCCTTCGGCGACCCCGATGCCCATTAGCGCGGGACCCGCGCCCTCCATGATCGCCTTAATGTCGTTAAAGTCGGTGTTTATTTCGCCCGGGGTGGTGATGATGTCAGAGACGCCTTCGACTGCCTGGCGCAGGATCTCGTCGCACATAGCGAAGGCCCCCTTCGCGCTCATGGTGGGGTCGACTACCGCGAGAAGTTTGTCGTTGGGAATAACGATGAAGGCGTCCACCTCCTTCTTAAGGTCAGCGAGCCCGCGATCAGCAATCTCGCGGCGGTGCGCACCTTCAAACGAGAAGGGTCTTGTCACGACCGCGATAACAAGCGCGCCGACCTCCTTCGCGATCTTCGCGATCGTGGGAGCGGCACCCGTGCCCGTTCCCCCGCCCATCCCGCAGGTGATAAAGACCATATCGCTTCCCGAGAGCGCTTCTTGGATCTCCTGGCGCGTCTCGTCGGCCGCTCTCTTGCCGAGCTCCGGATTCATGCCGGTGCCAAGGCCGCGAGTCAGGTTCTTGCCGATGTGGATCTTGCGCTTGGCGAGTGAGCGATGCAGGTCCTGCGCGTCGGCGTTCACGGCGACAAATTCGACGCCGCGCACCTTCGAATTGATCATGTGATTGATCGCGTTTTTGCCCGAGCCGCCCACGCCTACGACACGAATTCTCGCAAATGTTTCGACTTCGGGTTCAACGCGTTTGGACATACAATAAAAAATATTATGTGCTGGCTATGATAACAGACACAGCCAATATGCAAATATTGACAAGCGGCAGATACGGCTCGCTATTTTAAGGGAGAAACTGCTGGAGGAATTTCCCAATCGAGGTCCGCAGACTCTTTTTCGGCACACTCGTGTCGCCGGTCAACCCCCAGATTGCGAGACCGTAGGCCACCGCCCAGGTGGCGTCCCGTATCTTAGCATCGGCGGGGAGGCGGAATTCCGCGAGACGCGCCGGGAGCTTCAGGGAGCCGCGCGCGACCTCGCTTATCGCGCCGATACCGGCACCGCCGCCGCTGATGATGATGCCGGCGGGCAGAGGGCCGCGACGACCGAGCGACTTTAAGTGCTTGTCGATGAGCTCGAACATGTCGACCAAGCGGTGTTCGATAAATGAATCCACTTTCTTTCTCGGATACATCGCGCCCGAGAGCCGGCCGATCTTCACGCGCTCCGCCTCTTCAAGCGAGATGCGCAATCCTAAAGCAATGTCGTCGGTGATGTGACTTGAACCGGTGGGGAATACCTTGACCGAGATCGGAATCCCTTCGTCATAGACGACGATAGAGACCGTCTCGGAGCCGATGTTGGCGAGCACGCAGCCTTTCATCTTCTGGTCGCCCTCGAGGAGGACATAGGAGCCGGCCAAGGGAGAAGCCATTTGGTCGATGATCTCGATGTCGGCATCTTCGACCGCCTGTGCGAGCGCACCCTCGTGTTGGGCAAGGCAGGCGACGAAGAGATAGTCGACCTCAAGCCGCACCCCCTTCATCCCGACCGGGTCGCCAAGCACCTTCACCCCGTCGACACGGTACTCAAGGGGGATGCTGTGGAGGACCCTTCGGTTTAAGAAGGCGGGTGCGGCCGCTTCACGCGCCGCCTTGCCCGCCGTCTCGATATCAAGTGCGGTTATCTCTTGGTCGGCCCGCGAGATGAAGGCAGAGCCCGAGGCGCGCGCCTCGTCAAGCGAGATGCCGCCCACGGCGAGGAAGGCGGCTCGAATAGGCACGCGCGCGACCGATTCGGCTTCCCGCTTCGCCTTCACAATACTGGCAGTCACCTCTTCTTTATTGACGATGTAGCCGTGCCGCAGACCCTTGCTCTCGGAGAGGCCGGTTCCGAGAATTCGTAATTGCCGCGCACCTGCGCGTTTATCAACGAGTTCCTCGACGACGACGACCTTTACCTGGTACGTGCCGATGTCGATTCCGGCGGCTACCCGCCGGCTCATAGCGTGCGAAAAGGTCGTGCTCGCATGCATCCATCTTAGCACCGTGCGACCACCCTTTTATATGCAGAAGTCCGTGGATAAAAAGGAGCAGTTCGTAGCCGGTAACCGACAGCTTGTAGCTTGGAGCTTCGCGCTCGGCGATGGAGGGGCAGATTATTATTTCTCCGGACATAGGACCGGCGACATACGAAAGCACGTTCGGCACATACGACTTCCCGCGCAGGCGCTCATTCAAATCCAAGGCTTTTTTCTCACCGACGAAGACGAGCGAGATATCCCAGCCGGGCAGCACCTCGGCCGCAACGGCAGAGAAGGCGCGACGTCCGCGAAGCGGACGCCGCGTACTGTTCTTAAATAAAACTGCCATTCTCTAGCGCTTGCCCAGCACTAACTGTTAGTGCTTGGGTTTGCCGCGCACCCTCTTTGCCGTAGGGTCGATCTTGCCTAGCTTTACGAGCTCGTTGTACTTCTCACGGCGCGCAAGTGAGATAAGGGCGCGCTTATGCCCGACGTTCTTCGAGCGCTTGCGTTCCCAGTAGCGACGGTCGCGCATCTCGCGCACGAGACCCAAGCCCTGCGCTCGGCGGGTAAATCGGCGAATGAGCGCGGTCGAACTCTCGTTCTTCCCGCGCCGCACCTCTACTCTAGTTCCTGTGGTCATGATGAGGCACTCTAACACATCGATACTTATATTGTCTACGCTACAGTATAGAAAGCAGAGTTCACCTTACGCGCTGTCAAGCAAACGACTTCAAATGTTCGATGAGGCCGGTGAGCGGGAGAATGGTCTGCTCCTGCGTCTTGCGGTTTCTAAGTATCGCGGTGTTCTCGAGTGCTTCCTTGCGTCCCATGATGAGGAGATACGGGCTGTCGCGCCGCTCGGCGAGACTCATCTGCTCGGTGAGCGATTCTATGCCGATGTCCTGAGTGAGGGGCACGCGAGCGCGCCTGAAGTCTTCGGCAAGGCGGATGGAGAGCCGCTTCGCCTCGTCGCCGATATGGATGAAAGAGAAGCGCAGTCGCGGTTGCTTAAGCTTCGCGGGAGTCACCCCATCGCTCCCCACCTGGAGCACGGCCCCGACGGCAGGGAACGGCAAGGTAGGGAAGAAGTGGCGCACAAGGTCGTTGTAGCGCGAGCCCCAGGCGACCCTCTCTCCGCCAACACTGATCTCAAAGCACGCGTCGTTCCAGATCGAGCCGCGCGAGAGAAGGGTGCGCCCAAGCTCGTAGGGCGTCTCGGTCATCTCCAAATATTCAAGCAGGTCTTCGAAGCGCTTACGGCTCGCGTCAGAGAGGTGTTCGGTCGGGGCGGGAAGCTCGTCAGCGCACTCGCGCAGTACCGCGAGTTCGGCGCCGAGAAGCACATCGTCTTTCGCTCGCGTGAGGCACTCCTCGGGCAGGGTCTCCGCGCGCTTCTTGAAGAAGTTGGCGAGCTCGCGCATATAGCGCGCCCTGGTCTCGCGGTCGCCCATAGAATTAACGCGGATGACCGGCTCATCGTGGAAGAGGTCGCGCACAAGCGCGAGGAGGGCGCGGATCACGACAGCGTCTGCGATCGCGCGGTCGCTCCCGAGCGCGTGGAATTGGATCAAGGCTTTCTTCTGTGCCGGCCGGCCCGGGGCGATGTTGGTGTGCCAGATAAAGAGGGGCTGGCGCGAGGAGGGAATGCGTCCGACCCGCTGACACTGCTTTAAGAAACCGACGACCGTTTCGGCGACTGGGTCGAGCAGCAGCGTATTCAATGTGTGCGGATGTACCGCTTTCGCGCGTCCGCGCGTTGAGGAAGTGAGGGTGGAGAGCGGAACGAATCCATAATATTGTCCGACTGTTCGCGCCTTATTCAATAGCTCTTCAGCCGGAATGCTCGTGCGTATCATAGTTCGATGTGACTCACTATGACCCTGAATGAAATTGAATGGGTCATGGTGTGGTCGTACTCGCGTTCATTCTCGGGTACGAGACATCTCCCGGGAAGAAGGCACTCTTGTTCAAGGGCAGGAGCCGCAGGTCGACCCGGCCGATAACACCCTTTCTCGGCAAGGGTCCCCACACGCGACTGTCAGAGGAGTTGGGGCGGTTGTCGCCCATCACGAAGTACTCGTCATTTCCAAGCGAAACATTGCGCGTGTAGGTCGCGTCTTCGTTCACGATATAGGGTTCGTGGAGAGTGAACTCTTCGCCGTCCTTGGTCCGGATACTTACTGCGCCGTGATTAATAGAGACTGTTTCGCTCGGCAGGCCGATGATGCGCTTGATATAGAAGATAGAAGGATCCTTCGGGTAACGGAAGACGACGACGTCGCCGCGTTCCGGAGCTCTGAAGTAGTACAGGAACTCGTCGATGATGAGATAGTCGAGGTTTTGGAACGTCGGGTGCATCGAGTCGCCGTCAACGACAAAGGGGGAGACGATGAACATCCGAATGGGGATGACCACGAGGATAACAAGGAGTGCGAGCGTGAAAAGATCCTTCAAAAGACCTTTCCAGGTGTCAGACATGCGCGCATTGTACGCGAAGCCGCGAACAGTGCAAGTTTTTCGGTTCGCAGAAAAAAGAGAAGGGCTGGTCTCGTTGTAAGACCAGCCCTTAATTCCGCTAACCGATCTCGATGGTAGAGATTGGTTTATTGGAAATGCGATAAATGACCGAGCCGATCTCGGGAATCTCCGCACTGATGCGTTTCTGAACTGCCTCGAGGAAGTCGACCGGTAGCTCAGCATGCCGCGCAGTAAACCCATTGACGCTGTGCACAGCCCAGAGCATGAGAAGCGGACGTTTGGGGTAGTCTGCTTCCGCCGAGATATGTACGGCGACTGCCCCAATACCGGCAACCTCGTTGCTTATGCGCTGCTGGAGGAGCTCAAGAACACCCCAATCAAGCGAGGCCGCTTCTACAAGTATTATCGGACCACTGCCCGCGTCATCGCCCTTCGTGAAGGTGTGTTCCGCACGAAGAGCAACTGCGCTCATGGACCCTACTACCTCGCGAGCGATACGATCAGCCTCCGGAGCCTCGGTCGAGCCTGGCATCAAGAGTACTGCGCCTGCCTGCCACACTTTTTTGTACAAACTCGCTTTACGCAGCTCCTCGATGAAGATCGCGTCAGCCTTACCTTCAAGCGCAAGTTTCTCGCGCGTGACTTCGCCGTCGATCCGAAGCGATCTGCCGGGACCCGGGAACGGGTGGCGAATGAGAAGCTCTTCAGGCACGCCAATCATTCGACCGATACTGCGCCCTGTGTCCTTCACCTGATCAGCAAGCGGCGTAACTTCGGCAAAGAGTATTTTCGTGCGAGGCGAGCGAAATTCGTTTTTCACGTTGTGGTGCGATTTGATGACGGCCTTGCGTGCTCCGCTTGTGTGACCGGCGCCGCTCTCAGAAAGGTCCGTATACAGCGTTCCTTGGCCAACATATACCTCGTACCTGCCGCCCTCGCTCCACTCCTCGGCTTCTTCGCCACCGATCTGGTTATAGATTGGAATGAAGCCCGCCGTCCGCTTCTCGCGCATTTTTGTTTTTCCTGCAAGCGCTTCAAGCAGTCGATCAGTGGCGTCGACGAACTTCAGATCGATCCACGGCTGATTGTCGAAATGTTCGCGCACATGCGTCTCGTCGTCGGCACGGTCAACCCCTTTGACGTAGACGCCGCGCAGGTTCGTATGGTCGAAGCCCGCCGCCTTGCACAGGTACGCAACTGATGCCGAATCAGAACCGCCCGAGAGCATGAGCAAGATGCGCACACCAGCTTCGCGAAGACGAACGAGCTCAGCGACCTTTTTCTCCGCAACGTCTTCTACGGGGAAGCGGTCCTTCGCCTTGCAGATACCGAAGATGAAGTTCTCGAAGATCTTGTCGCCGTGCGTGGTCTCAGAGCACTCGGGGTGAAACTGCACGCCCCAGAGATGTCTGTGTTGCCCAGCGGCTACCACACCACCAGACGTTCCAAGTACTTTGATCCCATCTCCTTCAACCTCGTCGCCGTGGCTCTGAAGCACCGGCATCGTCTCCGGACATCCGACAAAGAGCAAGGAGTCGCCACGCTTCGTGAAAGGGTGAGTCGAAAACTGCGACGTCCCCTTCTTCACTCGTGCACCGACCGCCTTCGCCCACGTCTGAAAGCCGAGACAGGTTCCCAGCACAGGAATACCGAGGGAAAAGATTCGTGCATCGAACGGTGGTGGCTCCGCATGTACAGACGCGGGGCCGCCCGAAGTGAAGATGCCGATGGGCCCAAGCGCAGCAACATCGTCGACAGTAACCGAGGCAGGGTCGGCGAAAAGGCCGTAGACACCCTGTTTGGCGATTTTTTGGAATATGAGGTGGTCGAACTGACTTCCCATCCCAAACAGAAGGAAGACTTCGCTAGTGCCGCGCACGCGCATTTCTTCGCGAATCGCGTCGAGTGCTTCAGGAGTTGCTTTTTTGAATGTGTCTAGCATGAGTGTTCTCCATATGGTTGTCTAAATAACGCATGCGGCTAAAGCCGCGTCCGGCAAAACAGTAACACTCTGACACTGGGATGTCCATTCGTGTTAGGATAATGCGCAATGGCGCTCATCATCGTCGGGCTCGGGAACCCGGGCAAGGAATATGAGAAGACGCGGCACAACGCGGGGCGAAGCGCGGTAGAGCTCCTTGCGAAGCAGGAGGGCGCGAGCGATTTCATTTTTAATAAAAAGGCAAATGCGCTGGTGGCGCAGGGGAAGAACATGACATTTATCTTGCCCGAGACGATGATGAACGCTTCGGGGAAGGCCGTAAGTGCGTTTATTCCCGCCGGAGGCGGACCCGCCTCCGGCGGAAAAAGCAAAAAAGTGTTAAAAAATCTTTTAGTAATCCATGACGACCTCGATCTGCCGCTCGGCACCATCAAGATGGTGTTTGCGCGCGGTAGCGGCGGACACAAGGGCGTCGAGAGCGTCATGCGCGCAATCAGGACAGACGCATTCGCGCGCATCCGCATCGGCATCTCGGGAGTCGGGAAGAAGAATCAGGCGAAGAAGGTTTCCGGTGATGAAAAAGTGTTGAAGCACGTGATAGGGAAGTGGAAGCCCGGCGAAGAGGCGGTCGCCAAGAAGGCGATTAAAAAAGCGGCCGAGGCCGCCCGCCTCTTCGCAGCCGAAGGCCTCTCCTCTGCCATCCAATTCGCCAACACCCGCTAATTTCCATATACATAGGGTTACCTTATGTAACGCCCCCCACTCAATTCGCCAACACCAGATAAAAAGAAAACTGCTGGGCGAACCATGCAGTTGAAGAACTCGGGCACTATAACAATTCCGAAGAGGGATGGTTTTCAGATTGACTCCACAGCATTCCGGGCAATACTGCTTCATAGTCCCCCATCATTGCTAACGCACTCTCTGAAATTGCTTCTAGCCATCGGGAGGCAGTGAACCTCTCAAAACAGGCTGATGCTTTGTCCTGGCGCACGTTTTACAACTTTCTCCCCAGCGGAGCGAGAACATAGTTTCAGAGCCTCTCGGAGCTGGCACAGCATGGTAATTGCTGCGCAGGAGGGAAGCCGCGCGGCAATTTGTGTCAGCGAGAGCGAGCGCGTCCCGCCGCTGGGCGGGACGACGCGTGCTCTGAAACTATGTTCTCGCGTAGCCCTACTTCTTTTTGCCGGCGAAGGTGAGCGTCATGCGCTGCTCCTTCGGCTCAAAGAGCGTGATGACGAAGGGGTAGGTCTTGCCGAGTTCGAGCGCCTCGCGCAGTTTCTGCGGAGACTCGAATTCAGAGACGTGCACGAGGCC
>Ga0326597_10007518_pt1 | contig 14818 bp, 14 predicted proteins | sample RVTome_12_FD_203789 | JGI IMG/M metagenome (GOLD analysis project Ga0326597, IMG submission 203789) | Soil microbial communities from uranium-contaminated site in the Upper Colorado River Basin, Wyoming, United States - RVT100D185 | ecosystem: Environmental > Terrestrial > Soil > Contaminated >... | reverse complement strand
CGCCCCCGTTCAAGCAGATACTGGCCGAAAAATTTCGCGCTCATAGAGCCACCCCGGCTTCCTGACAGACGATTTTGAGGGTTGCCAGCATGCCATCTTTCTGAATCGGTTTCTGGACAAAACTCTTAGCGCCTTTTTTTAGACAATCTTGCACGGTGTTTTCGGTGCCGAGCGAGCTGACCATGACCACGCAGGCACCGGTATCTGCGCTAAGAATTTTTTCTAGGACTTCAATCCCCGTGATCTCCGGCATCACGATGTCCAGGAGCACTAGTTCGGGCTTGTATTCGTGGTACTTTTGCAACGCTTCGGCACCGCTGTTGGCAGTGGCCACGAGTTCGAAGTTGCTGCCTTTCAGATAAGCAGACATCATCGCCAATATGGTTTTGGAGTCGTCGACCGCTAAGACACGAACCTTTTTACCGTTGCTTTCCATGGGCTCTCCTTTGTTCTCAATTCATCTGCTATTGATCACGTTTTGGTTCTCATTGAGCCGGCTCAGAATGCAGTGGGGGATCTTTCCGAGTCCGGCGACTTGGTCCACCGCGCCGCGGTCGATCGCTTCTTTGGGCATGCCGAAGACCACGCAGGATGCCTCGTCCTGAGCGATCGTGAAACCTCCGGCCTGTTTCATTTCCAAGAGTCCATCCGCGCCGTCGCTGCCCATACCCGTCATGATGACGCCGATGGCATTGGCACCGACCGCCTGGGCCACCGAGCGAAACAATACGTCGACGCTCGGCCGATGGCGGGAGACCAATGGGCCGTCGACGACCTCAATCATGTAAGCCGCTCCGCTGCGGTGCACTAACGTGTGGCGGTTTCCCGGTGCGATGAGCGCACGTCCCGAAACTATCCGATCGCCGGTCGCGGCTTCCTTCACATCGATGCGGCAAGTTTGGTTCAGCCGCTGGGCGAAGGCGCTGGTAAACGCCTCCGGCATGTGCTGCACGATGACCAGTCCCGGGGCGTGCGATGGCATCGCTTCGAGAACCGCGCGCACCGCTTCGGTGCCGCCGGTGGAAGCGCCGATGGCAATCACTTTGTCGCTGGGAAGCGCGCGATGGCCAGCGGATTTGTGCGCCAGCGCCGCATCGGCGCTCAGACGCGGTGCCGGGGTGGCCATGCGGGGAGCTTTTTGTCGGGACCTGTCGGCGGCGCGCACCGCGTCGACCAGCGTCACCGCGGATTCGTAAAGGAACTCTTTTACACCCAAGCGCGGCTTGGTGACGACCTCCACGGCGCCTTCGTCTAGCGCCTGCAAACCGATGGAAGTTTCCTGGCCGGTGAGCGCCGAGCAAATGACGACCGGGATCGGGTCTTCCCTGACAATCTTTTGCAGGAAAGTAAGACCATCCATGCGCGGCATCTCGAGGTCGAGGATGATGACGTCGGGCCGACGCTGCTTCATTTTGTTCATGGCAATAAACGGATCGGCGGCCACTGCCACGCTGAAGCCCGGCTCCTGTGACAACACGGCGGTCATCACCTCGCGCACGACGGCGGAATCGTCGACCACCAGCACATGCAATGGGTTTTCCCGAGGGTTCATCATAGGATGGCGGATGCGCTTCTCAGAGTTCCGTGTCTCCGGTGGCTAGAACGCGTGGTTCACCAGGACTCACGCGATAAATGGTCGGCATGACATGCTGTGCGCGATCGGTCATGCCGCTCAAACTTTCCGCGTGACCGACCAACAGGTAGCCGGATGGCGTTAGACGGTCAATCAAGCGGTCGATGACACGCGTGCGCGATGGGGTATCGAAGTAGATTAAAACGTTGCGGCAAAAAATCGCGTCGAACCGGCCGGCGACCGGATAGCGTTGGTCATTAAGATTCAGCCGTTCGAAGTGGATCAAGGAGCGGATTTCCGCGCCTGCCTTCATCATGCCATTTTGTGAGCCGGTGCCGCGCAACATATATCGCTTCAAATATTTTTCGGGAATTTCCCGCGCCTTAGCGATGGGCCAGACAGCGTCTTCGGCTTTGTCGAGTGCCCTCGTCGACAGGTCGGTGGCGAGAATTTTCACATCCCAGCTGTTGTGGCGCGGGAAATGATCCAACAGGAGCATGGCGATGGAGTAAGCTTCTTCGCCGCTTGAACAGCCGGCGCTCCACAGGCGAAGCCGTTTCGGCTTGAGGCCCGCGGCCGCATTTTCGCGCCATTCATCGAAAATCTGCTGTTCAAGAAACTCAAATTGCCGCGGCTCGCGAAAAAAACAGGTCTCGTTGGTCGACACTCGATCAAGCATGCGAACCAGTTCGTCGCCTGGGTCTGCCGTGACGACATGCTGGTAGTAGGCATCGAAGGAATCGAGTCCTAACTCGCGGATATGCTTGCTTAGGCGCGCCTCCAGCAGCGCTCTTTTATGCGGCGCGAGGTGAATGCCCGCCGCGCTGTAGATCAGCTTTTGAAAGCGGCTAAACTCTTGTTCCGTGATCGGCGGGAGCGCCGTTTTCGGATCACGATGGTTCTGGTTCATTGCGGCTCGCTAGCTGCAGATAAAAATTCCCAGCAAATTTGCCTGAACCTCAGCCCAACGGGCGTGGTCTCGTAGCCGTTCATAATTCCTCGAATTCGCCCAAGCTGGTTTCTTTAAGGTCAAGCTGGGATTCGCGTGCCGGCCCCGGCTTTGGTCTCGTCGTTCGGTATTTCTGGGCCGAGGGCGGTAGTTCCGCCCTAAAGGACGAGCTTGGGACATGAGTCGGCCATCGCGACGAAGCGGCTGCTTCGATTTGAGCAAGTTTCATTCCATATAGGCGGAAGCGGCTGACGATTTCTTGAAGTTTGGCGGCTTGACCGGCCACCTGTTGTGCGGTTGCGGACAGCTCTTCTGCGGCGGAAGCGTTGGCTTGAGTGACCTGGTCGACTTGGCCCATGGCGCTGTTAACCTGTGACACCCCGGCGGATTGTTCTCTCGAAGCGGTGGCCACTTCTTGCACCAGCTCGGCGGTTTTTTTTATCGATGGCACCAATGCCCTGAGAGCTTCGCCCGCATGTTCCGCGGTGCCGACGCTATGGGCCGCTAGAGTGCCGATCTCTTGGGCCGCAATCTGGCTGCGCTCGGCGAGCTTTCTGACTTCGGCAGCGACTACGGCAAAGCCTTTGCCATGCTCGCCGGCGCGTGCCGCTTCGATAGCGGCGTTGAGGGCTAACAAATTCGTCTGGTAGGCAATTTCCTCGATGATGGAGATCTTTTCCGCAATCGACTTCATGGCGTGGACCGATTCGATCACCACTTGGCTGCACTGCGCCATTTCATGGGCCCCTTGATTGGCCATTTGTTCCATCTGCCGGGAGTGGTCCGCGTTCTGAGTAATCGAGGCGCTCATCTGTTGGAGACTGGAAGTCGTTTCTTCGACCGAAGCCGCTTGTTCGCTGGTGCCCCGCGATAACTGTTGGGCCGATGCCGAAACCTGACTGGACGCCGAAACCATGTCTTCAGCTGCGACTTTGACTCGCCAGGTCATGGTTCGCAGGCTTTCCACCATATTGCTGAACGCGCTGGCCAATTCGCCGATTTCGTCGTCATTGATGCGTTCCGGCGTTTGGCTCAAATCACCCCGGGCCACGGCGCTGGCAAGGACTGCGAGGTTTTGGATTGGTCTCGACACCCAATGGTGGATGATCCAATACACCGCGATACCGGCAACGATCAGGGAGAGCAGCGCCAACAAAATGAAGGTGCTGGCAACCCGCGCGCCGGCGGCCTTGGCGATCTCTCCGCGCGAAACTAGCGACAAGTACAGTGTCGCCTGTTCATGCTTAATGGTGAGCATGGTGTAGTAGCTGTCGCCGATCTGTAGCCGCGCGGCTGTCTGCGGCTGCCGTTCGATCATGCGCTGAATCCGCCTGTTGGCATCCTGATGTTGGTTTGGGGATTTGTCGCTGTCGGCGATTAACTTGCCGGTTTGATCAAAGATTGCGACCCGAGAAATTTCGGGATGCTCTTTCATGAGCGCTGCCATATCACCTGAGAGCACGATGAATACCGACGGATTGTAACCGACCTGAGAAAGCAGATCGTGAATGCGCTGTTTGAGCGGTCGACTCACGAGCTCGGCGCGGGTCTGCAACCAAGTTGAATACTCTTTGCCAAACAGCGAGAGATTGATCCAGGTGCCGAGTCCCAGCACCAAAATCAATATTACCGCGATGGCAGACGCAACTTTTAACTTAAGACGATCGCGGGCGAACGTCATGGTGCTCTCCTTAAGCCGCGGCTTGGTAAAATGGCCTCCGCCACATCAAAAGAGTTTTTTCGATTTAAACAACGTTCCATCGCTCAGTGCTAAAATCTGGTGAACTGGTCGCTGGCCCGGCCCGCTGTCGTCTCACCCTTCGGGGTGGCGGCGTTGGGTCTATTCGAGACCCAGCGTGTGGTCTCGACGGCGCTTGGCAGCGTGGCCGTGCTGCTGCGCGCGGAGGCCGCCAGCCCGGCGCGGTTTTGCCGTGGCGCGGAGACCTCGTCCAAATGTTGAAAAGCGTTGTTGGTGTTAGCGCCGGCGGATTGTCCTATGTCATTTTTCCCTTTGAAGAAATCCATGAGCCGCTCGAGCTTCTCGGCTTGCTCGGCCATTTGGACCGCTGTGGCGGTCAATTGCTGCGCCGCGGCCGCGTTGCGTTGGGCCGAATGATCGACCTCGGCCATCGCCCGATTGACTTGGGCCACGCCGCTGGCTTGTTCCCGTGATGCCGTGGCGACTTCCTGCACCAGTTCGGCGGTTTTCCTGATCGCCGGCGCCAGCTCTTTGAGCAGTGACCCGGAGCGTTCGGCGATGCTGACGCTGGACGCGGTCAAGTGGGCGATCTCCTTGGCGGCGTCCTGGCTTTTTTCGGCTAACTTTCTGACTTCAGTTGCCACCACCGCGAAGCCTTTGCCATGTTCACCCGCACGCGCGGCTTCGATGGCCGCATTGAGCGCCAGCAAGTTGGTTTGATACGCGATCGCTTCGATAATGGTATTTTTCTCCGCGATGGTCCGCATCGCAGTCACCGAGCGGATCGCGGTCTGGCTCGATTCATCGACGCCTTTGACACCGTCAAAGGCCATGCGCTCCATCTGCCTAGAGTTTTCCGCGTTCTGAGTGATCGAGGCGTTCATTTGTTGAAGGCTGGCGGAGGTTTCTTGCACCGAGGCGGCTTGATCAGCGGTAGACTGGCTCAGAGTCTGCGCCGAGCCGGAGATCTGCGCAGCCGCGGCAGATAGCGCGCGGGCCGCGGCGAGTACTTCGCCGATGATTTGCGTGAGCCGGTCGGCGAAGCTATTGAATGCGCGCGCCACGGCGCCAAGCTCGTCGCGCCGGTCGACGGCTTTGACCCATTTCAACAGGCCGGCGTTGCTATGATTGAGGTTTTCCAGCCGGTTGGCGAAATTGAGCAACGGCGGCCCGATGCTATCGGCGAAATACCAGCCGAAAAAACAACCGACCAGGATAAACCCGCCGCCCACTACGAAGGGGAAATAAAGCTGGGCGACAGCCGCACTATCGAGCGCAGAGTAAACCAGCGCGCCCGATAGTAAATATCCGGCGGCGAAGACCGCGCAGAGAAAGTAGACCTTGGCGGTAAGACTGATTGATCGCGCTAGAGTTCTCAGCATGACCTTGACTCCTTCATGGTTTTCCTTGGGCAGCCTCTTGCCCGTCGGCATTTCCGTCCCCAAACCGCTGCATGACCGCCGGACCGTACAGCGCATCGGCGCCAAGCAGTTTGTCGATGTCAAGGATCAACAGAAATTTGTTTGCCGATTTTGCCATACCGTGCAGAAAGTCGGCTTTAATCCGGGTGCCGAAAGCAGGCGGCGGCAGGATGTCACCGGGCGGCAGATCGATGACTTGGCTCACCGAGTCGGCCATCAAGCCCATCACGGCATGCTCACCGTCCAGCGCCACTTCGACGATGACGATACAGGTACGATCGGTGATTGGGGATTGGGCCATGCCGAACTTGATTGCAAGATCGACTACGGGAACGACGTTGCCGCGGAGATTGATCACGCCCCGGACGAAAGGCGGAGTTTGCGGTACGACGGTGAGCGTGCCGTACTCGATGATCTCCTTGACTTTCAGAATGCCAATGGCGTACTCCTCGCCGGCGAGATGAAAGGTAAGGTGTTGTGTTTGCTCGTTAGTTCCATGGTTGTCCACGGCGATTCTCCTTAAGACCCAATGCCCGAATTCATGATGGGTGCCAAAACGCCGTTGCGCTCCGCTGTTCGCGATAGCGCGGCGTCGCGTAATAAGGTGCCGATGTTGACGATCAAGGCGACCCGGCCGCTGCCGAGAATTGCCGAACCGGCGATGCCGGGAATATTTTTCAGTTGAGCGCCGAGCGGCTTGATCACGGTCTGGTGCGGGCCGTACAGTTGATCGACGGCGAGGCCCGCTTGCATGCCGTTTTCTTCGATGACCACGACGCTTTCGCGTGCCGGAGGTGTTCCCGGCAAATCGTACCAATGGCGCAGACGGAGGTAGGGCACCGGTACACCGCGCAGGTTGATGACCCCGCAGGCATCATCGTTACCCCGTTCGTCGTTGGGCATGGCCAGGCATTCACGCACGCAATGAAGCGGTAGAATGTAGCTCTCGGTGCCGACCCCAACGGCGAATCCTTCGATAATGGCTAAAGTTAGGGGTAGCCGGACCGTGATTGTGGTGTCTTGGCCTTGGCGGCTGTCGACGGTGATGGCGCCGTGCAGCGCTTCGATGTGGCGCTTGACGACATCCATGCCGACACCGCGACCGGAAAGATCGGTGATCATTTCGGCGGTGGTGAAGCCCGGCTCGAAAATGTATTTGTAAAGTTCTTGATCGGGGAGGCTGTTGGGATCGGCCGCGGTGCCCATGGCGCGGACGCGGGCGGCGATGCGTTCGCGGTTCAATCCGGCGCCGTCATCGATCGTTTGGATGACGATGCTGGCGCCTTCGTGAAAGGCTCTGAGGGTTATCAGGCCAGTGGGGTCTTTGCCCTGGGCGCGACGCACCTCGGGGTCTTCGATGCCGTGATCCACGGCATTGCGGATCATATGGGTGAGTGGGTCCTTTAAATGCTCGGCCATGCTGAGATCGATCTCGACATCTTCGCCTTGCAGTGATAGGCGGGCGGCTTTACCGCTGGCCTGCGCGAGATCTCGGATGGTCCGCAAGTATCGGCGAAAGATCGGTCCCACCGGCACCATACGCACTTTTAGAATCTGCTCCTGCAATTCGCTGGAAAGACGTTCCAGCTGGGCATGGGCTTCGAACGGTTCCGAATTCTGCCGCGCGGCGCTGGCCAACACTTGACGTAGGCGCCCATGGGCTACGACAATCTCGCCGGCGAGATTGAGCATCCCGTCTAGTTTGCCGATATCCACGCGCACGGTATCGGTGCGCTCAATCCACGCCTGGACATCTTCTTGGCGTCGTCCGAATAGCCTTCTGGGTTCGCTTTGTTTGATTGGCGCGGCAAGCGCCGGGTCATTCTTGGCAGTGGAATTTCCGTCAGCCAGTTGATGCAGTAGATTGACATGGGCGGCTTGCAATTCCTTGGCTCCGGCGATCGCCTCCGGAATCATTTGCCGGAGCGCGTCTACGGCGTGAAGCAATAGCGTTATCCGAGCTTGCGTCACGGGCACGGTGCGAGTGCGAAATCGCTGCAGCAATTCTTCAAAGACGTGAGCAAAACCAGCCACCTTGGGAAATCCCAAGCTGCCGGCGTTACCTTTGAGCGTGTGCGCACCACGAAAGATTGCGTCGAGTAATTCTTGATTCTCCGGATCGGCTTCGAGGGCGAGAAGCGACTCTTCCATTTTGCCGAAGTCTTCTTCAGACTCTGCAAGAAAGGTTTTTAAGATCGCTTCGATATCGATTTCCATTGCTGGCGTCCTTAAAGCTCCTTGATCCACGCGGAGCCGTCGTCAGTAAGGAAAACTAACTTTCGCCCTTTTCGACCGCCGACATCTTCGCCGATGATCGGAATCGTTTCGACGGCGAGTAGCTCGCGGGCGATGCGCACGTTTTGCGTACCCAAATGATTTTCCCGGTCGCGAAAGGCCTCGATGACGTTCGCACCGCCGAACAGCTTGGCCTGCAGCCGTTTGCGCTCGGCGCCGAGCTTGACGACTTTGCCGACCAAGTCGGGTACGGCGACGTTGCCAAAGCGAGCTGATTTTTGTCCCTCAGGGCCGGCCACGGGTAGCAGAAAATGATTGACCCCACCGATTTGGGTGAGCGGATCGTACAAGCACACCGCGACGCAGGAGCCGAGGATCGTCGTTACCACCGCACGCTCGCTGGTGGCGTAGAGCTGGCCGGGATGGAGGTAAATCTTTTTTCGCGTGCAATCCGGTTCATTGGGCGCTGCCATTTCAGCGCCATGGCGGGGGGCGCCGGCCGCGGATTGCGGGACTCGGTCGAGCGCGGCTCTGGTTTGGCTGGCGACCGGATTCTTCATCCGCGCGCCCCGCCCGATTTGTGCTCTCTGCCGAAGGGCGCGGTGCGATACAGCGCCAACGCCGCATGGGTCGACATGAAGTCGAGCAGCTCGCGATCGCTCATTTCCAGCTGCTGTTTCTGTTCGAGGAGGCGAAAAATCGCGATGACGCCGGTGACGGACGCGCCGATCTTGAGCGGCACGCAGGCGACGATATCGCCCTCGCCGTTGTCGCTAAAATAGGCTACGCCGGTTTTCGCGACGCTGCCGATCAAACCCGTGCCCAGGCCGATGTCGGCCGTGGAGCCGGGATCGACACCGATGGATTCCACCAGGGACAAGGCCGTGCCAGGGGCATCGATCTCAAAGACCGCCATCGCCCGCGAGCCGATGAGGTCGCTTAAGATTTCCCGGATCGCCGCGAGCACGCCCGGCCGGTCGAGAGTCGCGTGCAATCGCGCGGCGGCGACGAATAGATTCATCAAGCTGTCGTCTTGCGGCTCGACCGAGGTGAATGTTTTGTCTGGGTACTCGGTACGCTGAAAGACGCTGGCTGCGAGATCGGCCGCGGTAAGCTCGGCGCGGCACGCTTCGAGCTCTTGCGTGAGACTCTCAACCTGTGCTTGGAGCCGCCGCAGCGGCTGCTTCCTTTGGGTTCGGCTTTGGCTGTCGGGCTTGGCGTTGGCACTTGCTTTACGTTGTTGCGCCGAACGCTCGGTTTCGCCGGTCTCTTGGGGCTCCTTAGAAACTTTCATGGCGGTTAATTCCCGGTTAGTCGCCGAGTATGTTTCGGACTTTGGTCAGAAGTTCAGTGCAATCGATCGGCTTCGTGATATAGTCGCTGCAGCCGCTTTCATAAGCGGTTTCCATGCTTTCTGCCTCGGCTTGGGTGGTAACCATGATGATCGGAACCGAACGCGTGGCTTCGCGCTGGCGCAAGCATCTGACCGCCTCGAAGCCATTCATTTGCGGCATAACCACGTCCATCAAAATCAGGTCCGGTCGGATTTCGAGGGCTTTTTCGACGCCTTCCATGCCATTCTTCGCGGTTATCAATTGGTAAGGTTGCTTCTTGAGGATCATCTTTTCCATCATCAGCACGGTCTCAGAATCGTCGACCAAGAGGATTTTTCTCGGCGTCATGGTGACCTCGTTTCACTTCCCGATTCGGCGAAGCCAGCCCAATTGCAGTTTCTAAGAGCTGACGACGTCGGACTACACTGCGAAGTAAAAGAACGATGCAAGATAATTGCCAGCAGGATAAACACGGACATTTCAATAACTTAGGCGTACGAATATTGACAAGCGATGCGACAAAATCACAAATCTGTACAAGACGCGAAATAAATTCGTCGTCAACCATAAAGTGATTACACAGCTTCGCTTGCACAGGCCGCGCAAGCGGGCCTCCGGCATGGCCGTGCGGGAGTTCTCGGGTAATTACGGGAACGGTTTGGCAGCTTCTGCCGAATGGCTGGCGTGGGTAATGATGTTTTGGCTGAGCGCAGGATGGTAATAATTTGCCTTGGCGCGTGGATTTTATCCCGGCTGGACCAGGGATATCCGCGGTTGTCGCATTAAGGTACGAACCGGTCCAATTGCGTTCAACGATGCACTACATCGTTAGCACGGCAGGTAGGTTAATCGATGGATTTCGTTGAGTAACTGATTTTGACCTAGATGGCATATTTTTGGCTTGTGAATACCCGATGAATCCTATGGGCTGATGCACGGTGGAGCTTAATGATCGTATGGCAAGGAGCGTGGTCCGTGGAACTCCCTGACGAAGCAATAAATATTCTTGGAGCCGCAGAAGACAGCGTGGCTGGTGGTAAGGACTTGCTCTATGGCTGGCTGGTAGGCCGAGCTGCAGCAGACCTAGGTTTGGCAAAAGCCTTGGCACTCAGTGAGGCCCAACACAGCGACAAGATCAAAAGGCTTGAGGAAAGTTTGCTGGGGCAAATCCGCGAGTTGCAGAAAAACGATGCACCGGGCGACGGTGACGCCAGCGCGGAGATGGACGCGCTGAAAGCCGAGTTGCAGCGAGTTAGCGAGAGTCAGCGGCAATCGGCCGCCGATCGCATTCATGTTGAGCAACTCGAAGCGGTAATCGGCGGCAAGCTGCGCGAATTTGAAAATCAGATGCAAGCGCAACCGCAGAGCGGTGCCGGCAGCGATCTCGTAGATATCACCTTCGAGCTGAAGCTCTTGGCGGACCGGATCGCGCGCACGGAATATTCCGTGCAGCAGGCTCAAGCGCAGGCCGAGAGCCAGAGCCAACGAGTAGGCGAGATGGTTGCCGATCGGCTCGACGCGGAAACGGCCCTACTCAAAACGCAACTCGCCGCTGAACTGGTTAACGACACTGCAATAGCAACAATGGGTCAATCGATTGAAGTAAGCTTGCAGAAACAACTTGACGATCTACGCGCCGAGCTTGGGCCGGGAGCTCGCGCTGCGGAAGCGCTTGGCGCGCTACACGATCACCTCGCAGAACTTTCGCAACGCCTTGGCCAAATCGAATCGGCACCGAGCATGAGAGATAACCTGGCGGATCATGAGAACTGCTGGAGTCAAGAGCTCGACGGGCGCATGGCTCGGCTTGAGCAGGCGGCACTCGTCGGCACGGCGGATCTCAGGGCAGAAATTGGCAGGATCAAAACCCGCCTCGATGAAGCGAATGCCGCGGCGCCTGGCGACGATCTTTGGGTCAGGCAACTTGAGGAGTCGGTCCTGGCTCGAGTTGGCGAGCTGCAAGAAAAACTCACCGACGTGGTCGGTGCCATTGAGCTTCGTGACGTCGCAATGAGTGGCCTCAATGACCAGCTCAACAGGGTAAGCGGTCAGCTGTCGGCATGTATTCATGATTCGGAAGAATCCGCGGTGCGCACGCGGGAACTAGAAACCCGCTTGAGCGAGAGACTCGAAGCGGAGAAAAAAAGCGCTGCCGACCTTGCGCCGTTACAAATCGACATGAGTGGGCTGCTCCACCGGATGACTGAGCTCGAACTGAGCTTTCAGCAGGCGCAGGCTTCAAGTGGCGCGGAAGCCCAGCGGGCGCAGCGCGTTGCCGATGCGCTAGGGGTGGGATTGGCCGCGCTCAAAGCCGACCTGGGCGAGCAGGCGATGGCGACGGTGCAGTCGATCCTGGCGAACGTCGAAGAGAGGTTCGGCGCCCAGATTAATGAACTTCAAAGCTGCCTCATGGGCGCGCTGCAAGACGATCAAGGGCGCCATGTGCGCTTGAGTGAAGTGCAAGGCGAGATCCATGTGATCGCGGGGCGTTTGCTTCAGGCGGAGTCGACCACGCAGCAAACCCACGAGCTGGTAGTCAATGAAGCGGCGCAGACGGCGTGGCTGCGCGATGGAGTCATGAACGAACTAGCCGAGTTGCGAGGCCAGCTGGGCGAGCATCCGGCCAGCGGCGGGCGCATCGAGGAATGGGGCGAAGCGTTAAGCGCGCGGATAGACAATTTGCAAGACCAGCTCAGTGGAAGTATTGCCAAGCTCCAAAGCCGTGATGCCGAGATCGCCGAACTTAAAGCGCAAATACAACATCTCTCGCAAAGTGCCAGCCTGAAGCCTGCCATGGCGGCGTCAGCGGTCCATCGAATCCACCCGCCCATTGGCGTGACCGTTGGGCTGAGCGGTGTGAAAACACCAACGGAATCGCTGGTGCAGCCTGTGAATTCGGTGCCGGGCGAACCCAACAGCCTGTTGCAGAGTTTTGATGCTGAGGCTAACGGCTCGAAAGAACAAAAAAAACAATTGCAGCAGCGGATCTCGGCTGATATCGAAAGGGTTCGAGCCGAGCTGCGAAAACGCGCCGGGGTTAGCCGATAGAATCGCTTGCGCGTTCCGCGATCTTAAGAAATTGACCTGACCTTTTATGACTGGGAAACGAATTCCGACCGGGATTCCCGAGCTCGATGCGCTCATCGAAGGAGGGCTCAGGGTGGGCAAGACCTACCTGGTGGTGGGCCCGCCAGGGACGGGCAAATCGGTGCTAAGCTTGCAGTTTCTCGTGCGCGGGCTGATGGAAAAGGAGAAATGCCTCTATGTCGCAATTGACGAAAAGCCCGCCGACGTCATGGAGCAGGCCAGCTCGTTGGGTTGGGATCTCGCACCCTTTATCGAATCGAAGGAATTTCTGATTCTCGACGCTTCGGCCTATTTCTGTGCGCGCGCCGGTGATCCCGGCAAAGGCGTGGACGTCCAACGGGTGGTGGCCGATCTCAACACTTACATCGGACGCATGGGTGCGGTGCGGGTAGCCATCGATCCGGTGGGACCGCTGTTGGCCGCGCGCAACCCGGACCAAGCGCGTCAATTGATTTACGCGTTACAGGCCAATGGCAGCACGACGAATGTGCTCACCACCTACTCGTCGGATAAGCAGCTACGCGGCGTCGAAGAATATTTAGTCGCGGGAACCATCGCTCTCGATTTGGAACTTGTCGATGGACGCTACCAGCGCAAGCTCACGATTGAAAAAATGCGCGGCACCGCGTTGGAGCCGGCACAATATCCATTCAATATCCTCGCCGACCGGGGCATCGTATTCAAAGCCTGATCGGGCTTTCGATTCTGCAGTTGTTGCTGGGATTCGGATAGGCCTCGCGCCAAGCGCGCAAAGGCGCCAAGTTCGGAAAAGGAATTCTTTCTAAGAACCTTTGCGCCTTAGCGCCTTTGCGGGAGATATTCCGAGATGAAGAGCGCTTTTTTGTTTCAGCCGCGATAAACTTCGGCGTAAACCGCCGTGCCGTAAGCCAACACTTCGGCGACTCCGGCAGCTATCTCCGTGGCGTCATAGCGCACGCCGATGATCGCGTTGGCGCCGAGCCGTCCGGCATGATCGACCATTGAGAGGTGGGCGTCGTCGCGCGCTTTCTCGCAGAGTTCGGTATAGATCGTGATGTTGCCGCCGAAAAGCGTTTGCAAGCTCGCCCCTATGTTGCCGACGATGCTACGCGAGCGTACGATAATGCCGCGCACGACGCCTAAGTTCCGGGTCACCCGGTAGCCGGGTATTTCCTGCGCCGTGGTGATGAGCTTCGCGTCGATCATGTCGAATCGTTCCCTGGGAGTAAGTGCGCCTCGAGTCGTCGGTGAACCGAGGACTTGCGATTAGCGTGCCGGCAACGGCTCGCCGCCGGCGATGCGTTTAAAGAGCCCGATAACCTCGGCGTCGCGCGGGATGTCTTTGATTGCCTTTTCCTGGGCTTCCGGAAGTAACGGCGTGGCGTCGTCCGCCGACAATTGTTTAAACTGTTTGAGAAAGGCCGGGTCCGTGAAAGTCTTGCGCATGGCATCGCGCCAGTGACGCACCGCCTCGGCTGGCGTGCCGGGCGGCAGAATATACGGCGAGCCGACCAATCGGAAGGTGCGAAACAGGGTCAGAATTTCTCGTTCCCTTTCGCTCTTGGCAAAGCTTTCAAGCTCCGGCAGCTTGTTGAAAGCGGGATGGGGATGACGATCGTCTTTGGGTATCTGAATGATCGCGTGAAAATTTAGCAGCTTCTTTTCAACGAACTCGGGGTTGCGTTGCAAAATGGTGTCGGGAATGTTAGCGCGGGCATCGAGCTCGCCGCGTTCCATCCCCAAATCGAGCTCGGGTCCCGAATAGCCGGTGACGAATTTCGGATCTTTGAGTCCAAGTATCCAGGAAAAAAGCCGGCCGTTGATGTAAATGTCGTGTCCGACCGTCTGTGCGCCGACGCGAATGCCGGGACGGACGCGCAGCTTGTCTAAATTGTCCAACCCTAGTTTCGCCACCGAACCGAAAACATACTGCGCGCTGCTGTTGGATGAGCCAAGGTAGATCAGCTTATCAATGTCGTATTCAACGCCAGTCGCACCGAGCACGGCGTTGGCGACTAGACCGGAGCCGACGTTGCCAAGCGTGAGGCCGTCAGGCCTGGCGTTTCGCGCGATGTAATTCGTCGCCTTCCTGCCGCCGCCGCCGGGCATAAACTGGGCTACGATAGCCGGTTCGCCGGGCAAATATTTTCTCAGAAACGGGATGGCCGCTTGCACGCGCAAAGCGCCGGTGCCGCCCGGTTCGCGCCCTTCGATGAGCACGATCGTTTTTCCTTGGAAGTATGGCGTGGATTGAGCGAAGATCGGTGCAGTCATTGCGAGCGAGACGAAAACTGCCATGCCTGACCGGATCAATTTTGCGTGCATAGGGCCTCCCTTGACTGCTGGGTCTATTCCAATAACGGCTGCCGTCCGTTAAGTCAAGTTGCCAAGCGCCAAGCGACTAGAGCCGCGCATGGTGAACTTTGCGGGCTCGCGCCGGTCTCGTTTTGAAGCACCAGCGGGCGCTTCAAATTAGACTCCGTGCTCGAACGCCATTCGCGCAGTCCGGCGCCATAGGTCTAGTCTGATCTCTTCGGGATC
>Ga0326597_10007517_pt1 | contig 14820 bp, 11 predicted proteins | sample RVTome_12_FD_203789 | JGI IMG/M metagenome (GOLD analysis project Ga0326597, IMG submission 203789) | Soil microbial communities from uranium-contaminated site in the Upper Colorado River Basin, Wyoming, United States - RVT100D185 | ecosystem: Environmental > Terrestrial > Soil > Contaminated >... | reverse complement strand
CCCTCGGAGACGTGCCGCTCACCGTCGACGCGTCCGAAGGACGGGTTCTGTTCGGCTATGATGTAGACGACATCCGACATCTGAGCGGGCTGCGCGCACGGCTCGAAGCGGCCGGGGGATCGCTGGGATTCGAGCGCATTCCGGCGGGCTCGGAGCTCGCGGTAGAGGCGGCGCGAACCCCGGCGAACGCCGGTGAGGTCGCGCTCGCCGAGCGGATCCGGGCCGTGTTCGATCCTTCGGATGTCTTCCCGCCCCTCGGCATGGCGCCCGTCCCCCTCGCGGGAGGGCCGGCGTGAGCGACGTCCCGACACGCACGCTCGTCACGGCGATCGCGGGGCAGAAGGACCGGTTGCTCCCGTGCGTGCACTGCGGCTTCTGCCTGCCGGCGTGCCCGACGTACAATCGCCTGGGCGACGAAGCGGACTCGCCTCGTGGCCGTCTGCATCTCATGCAGGCCGTGGTGGAGGGCCGGCTCGACCCGGGGAGCGACGCGTTTCGCACGCACATCGATCGATGCCTCGGATGTCGGGCGTGCGAGCCGGTATGCCCATCGGGCGTCGAATACGGGACCCTGCTCGAGTACGCCCGCGAGACTTCCGCCGCGGCGAGCACTCCGGACATCCTGACCCGTTCGCTGCTCGCGGTCATGGGCTCGCCTGCGGCCCGCGCGCTGTTCTTCTTGGGCGGCCGGGTGATGCGCGGGACCGGCCTGGCAAGCCTGGGTACGCGCGTTCTTCCCCGCCGAGGCGTGCTGGGCAGCGCTCGCCTCGGTCTGGCCATGCTGGCGTCGAGCGGACCCTGGAAGGCCCGGTCCGCGGTGGAGAATGGCACGGTTTCCCGGGCGGCCAGCACGACCACGACCGCGGATCGGCAGGCCCGGGCCCCCTCTCGGCGGTCCAGGGTGGGCATGCTCACGGGGTGTGTGCAGCAGGGTCTCTACGGCCGGGTGAACGACGCGACGCGGCGTGTGCTCGAGGCGAACGCTTTCGAGGTCGTCCAGGTGGCGGCCCAGGATTGTTGCGGTGCGCTGCACGCGCATGGCGGCGCGCTCGACGGCGCCCGTGCCCTCGCGCGCCGCAACATCGAAGCGTTCGAGCGCGCCGGCGTCGAGGCGGTCGTCGTGAACGCGGCCGGATGCGGCGCCACCATGAAGGAGTACGGGACGCTCTTCGAGCACGATGATGCCTACCGGGAGCGGGCGGCGCGCTTCTCGAGGACCGTGCGGGACGTGACCGAGATCCTGGCCGACGCGGGACCGAGGACCGGGGCCGAGGTGGCGTGCCGCGTCGCGTACGATCATCCATGTCATCTGCTGCACGCGCAGCGCATCCGGGAAGCGCCCCTGCGGGTGCTGGCGGCGATTCCCGGCGTGGACGTCCACGTCGTGGAGAACGCGGACGAGTGTTGCGGCGGCGCGGGCATCTACGGCATCACGCACCCGGAGCTCGGCGGCAGCATCGGCGGAGACAAGGTTCGCGCGGTGTGCGCGGTCGAGCCGGACGCGGTCGCCACGCCGAACCCGGGTTGCATGATGCAGATCGGTGCGGGGCTGCGGCTCGAGGGATCCTCAGCCGGCGCGGTGCACCCGGTCGAGCTCCTGGACGAAAGCTACCGAAGAGCGGGGTACTACGGACCATGAACGATTCCAGCCGCCGGCACGCGAACACCGGGCCCGAGACCGACCCCTCGGGGGCGCCCGACATCATATCGCTGGGTGCCGAGCACCCGATCTGGAACCGATTCTTCCACGTCGCACCGCTCATCGTGGTCGGGACGCGCGAGGCGGACGGCGGCTACGACCTCGCGCCCAAGCACATGGCTGCGCCGATGGGATGGGGGAACTACTTCGGCTTCGTGTGCACCCCGGCACACCGGACGTACCACAACGCCAAACGGGAGGGCACGTTCACCGTCAGTTACCCCCGCCCTTCCCAGGTGCTGACGGCGAGCCTGGCGGCGGCCCCGCGTTGTGAGGGCGACGAGAAGCCCAGCCTGAAGGCGCTACGAACCTTCCCCGCGCGCGTGGTCGACGGCGTGCTCCTCGAGGATGGCTATCTCCATCTCGAGTGCGAGACCCACAAGGTCGTGGACGGCTTCGACGAGAACAGCCTCATCACCGGGAAGGTGGTCCAGGCGCACGTGGCCGCCGCGGCGATCCGAACGGCCGATGTCGATGATCAGGACCTGATTCTGCGGGCGCCTCTTCTCGTTTATCTGGCGCCGGGACGATACGCGGAAGTGTCGGAGTCATTCGCCTTTCCCTTCCACGCAGGGTGGTCCCGGTGACTGCCACCGGAAGCGCGCGGTCGCCCCAGCGCGCCGCGGACGAGGCAGGAGCCCTGCTCGCGCACGTCCGTGGGATGCGCGACGAGTTCGTGTCGTTCCTCTCCCGTCTCGCCAACTTCGAGTCTCCGACCGATCACCCGGAGTCCCAGGCGCCCGTGCAACATCTCCTGGGTTCCACCTTGGAGGACCTCGGGTACGACGTGCGTATCATTCCGGGCCGGGGCACGGGAGGCCATCTGTACGCACGTCCCGCTCGACCCGAGCGGAAGGCACCGATGCAGATGCTGGTCGGTCACACGGACACGGTCTGGCCGGTCGGCACGCTCGAGGAGATGCCGGTGGAGATCGTCGACGGGAGGCTGCATGGTCCGGGAACCCTCGACATGAAGGGAGGGTTGACCCAGATCGTGTTCGCGATCAAGGCACTTCGTGAGTTGGGGCTCGAGCCGGCGGCCACGCCCGTCGTGTTCTTCAACTCCGACGAGGAGGTCGGAAGTCCGGACTCCAAGAGATACGTACGCCGACTAGCTCGCCGTGCGTGCCGCGCGTTCGTGCTCGAGCCCTCCCTCGGAGTGGACGCCCGGATCAAGACCGCTCGCAAGGGCATCGGAAGGTTCGAGGTCACCATCCGCGGCCGTGCGTCGCACGCGGGGCTCGACCCCGAAGCGGGTGCGAGCGCCATCATCGAGCTTTCCCACGTCATCCAGAAGCTCCATGCGCTCAACGATCCGGAGCGCGGTACGACGGTGAACGTCGGCGTCATCGATGGCGGCATCCGGCCGAATGTCGTCGCGGCGCGGGCCCGTGCGAGCGTCGATGTGCGCGTGCGCACCATGGAGGATGCAAGGATCCTCGAGCGTGCGGTGGCCGAGATCCGACCAGTGACCCCCGGCGTCGAGCTCGAGATCACGGGCGGGGTGGCGGTGCCGCCGCTCGAAAGGACGCCACGGAATCGTGCGCTGTGGGCCGTCGCGCGCTCCGTCGGCCAGGATCTGGGGTTCGACTTGGAGGAGGGCATGGCCGGGGGCGGCTCCGACGGAAACACCACGAGCCAGTTCACCGCGACGCTCGATGGACTCGGATGTGTCGGCGACGGTGCGCACGCCGTGCACGAGCATATCGAGATCGATCGGTCCGTGGATCGCTGTGCCTTGCTCGCCGAACTTCTACGCGTTCCTCCCGATGCCATGACACCATGATCTCGAAGGAGAAAGGGGGAATCCATGAGCCGTACCATGCTGGGATCCGTGACCCGCATCGCGGAGCTGGGAAGCGCGCCGTTCGAGACCGAGGCCGTCCCGCGTGAGAATTGGGCGTTCGGGGACTACGTCGTAGCAGAAGTCCGCGACGTGCCCTCCGGATGGGTGGGTGGCTTCGAGCTGGCGAACGGGAGGGGGGTCACCCCGATGATCGGCGACCTGCTCGTGGGAGCCCTGTCCCGCCGGTTCGCGACCCTCGAAGCAACCGGATCGTTCGAGGCGGTCGGCGAGGACGCCGTGATGCACCTGCTCACCGACGCGGGATGCTTCGGCAAGCTGACATCGCGCTCGCGCTTCTCACCCCAGCTCGTCGAAGTCGTTTATCGCGGACACGTGCTCTTGAACGCGCGGCGCGCCCGTATGAGAGATCGAGCGCCGCGTTCGACCGGCGCATCGTTCAGCCTGCCGGTCGTGTTGATCGTGGGGACCTCGATGTCCGCGGGAAAAACCCATGCGGGCCGGCTGGCCGTCCGCGCGCTGTCCGAGCTCGGCCACCGGGTCGTCGCGGCGAAGCTGACCGGCGCGGGCCGTAGACGGGACGTTCTGGCGTTCGGGGATGCCGGAGCGGAGCATGTATTCGATTTCATGGATGCCGGGCTGCCCACGACGGTCTGCCTACCGGAAGAGTATCGCGAGGCGATCGGCGCCCTGCTCTCGACCCTGGAGCCGATCGGGGCGACGGTCGCGGTGGTCGAAGCTGGCGCGTCTCCCCTGGAGCCCTACAATGGGGCCACGCTCGTCGAGCTGCTCGGTGAGCACGTCGCGTACACGATCCTGTGCGCATCCGATCCGTACGCCGTGGAGGGCATCAAGGCCGCGTGGGGCCGCGACTTCGATCTCGTGGCCGGACCGACCGCCAATACCCTGGCGGGGGTCCAGCTCGTCCGTCGTCTGACCTCTCTGGACGCGCTCGATCTCACGAGCGAGGAGTCCCGACCCGACTTGAAGGACCGCCTCGAGCTCGTCTTCGGGCGAGGGCCCGTAGAAGCATGACGGTGGGCGTCACGCTCCGCGACCTCTCGACGCTGGACGAGTACAAGGCGTGCGTGACGCTCCAGGAAGAGACGTGGGGCGTGGGCTTTTCGGAGCGGGTCCCCACGGCGATTCTGAAGGTCGCGCAGAGCCTGGGAGGCGTGGCCGCGGGGGCGTTCCGGTCCGACGGCCGGCTCGACGGCTTCGTGTTCGGCATGACCGGCCTCGCCGACTCGGGTGAGGTCGTGCACTGGTCGGACATGCTCGCGGTGCGGTCGGGGGCGACCGGCTCGGGACTCGCCACGCGGCTCAAGGCGTTTCAGCGGAGCCGCGTGATGGAGCGGGGCGTGCGCCGCATGCTGTGGACCTTCGACCCGCTCCGGGCGCGCAACGCCCACCTGAACCTGAACAAGTTGGGCGCGGTCGTGCGCGAATACCGGCCGGACATGTACGGGGACACCGACTCGGCGCTGCATCGCGGCATCGGGACCGACAGGTTCGTGGCGCTCTGGCTCCTCGACAGCGACCGAGTGGCCGAGCGCCTGGGGCGGGCGCTCGGGGCCGAGGTCGATGGCACGGCCGGCCCACCGGGTGTCGAGGACCCGACCGACGCCCCGGCCGCGCTCACCGCAGTCGGCCCACCCGGTGCTCCCCGTCCGGGCGTGCGGCGCCTCGGGCTCGACCATGCCCGCGTGCGGGTGTCCATTCCGGCCGACATCGGCGCGATGATGGAACGCGACCCCGCGCTGGCCGCCGCCTGGCGCGCGGCCACCCGGGAGGTCTTCACCCATTATCTCGAGCGGGGCTACCAGGTGGTCGATCTCGACAGGGCCGATGATGCCGCGCCCGCCTACCTGCTGTCACCAACCGCCACCCATCCGAGCGACCGCGAGGACCATCCATGAACATCCGACGCGCCGTGCTGCGGGAGATCGCCCTGCGGCTCCGGGAGCCCTTCGAGATCAGCAGTGGATCGACGCACGCCCGGCAAATCCTGCTTCTCACGCTCGAAGACGACGGGGTGGAGGGATGGGGCGAATGCGTGGCGGGGGAGTCGCCTGCCTATGCCTACGAGACGACCGACACCGCCTGGCACATCCTGACCGACCTCATCCTACCCGGGATCGTCGGCAGGGACGCGGCCGATGCCGAGGATCTGCTGTCGCCGGTCGGCTGGATCCGGGGTCATCGCATGGCCCGTGCGACGGTCGAGATGGCGGGATGGGACCTGGCCGCGCGCCGAGAGGGCGTCTCCCTCTCCGCCCTCCTGGGCGGCTCGCGCGCGGCGGTGCCGGTGGGCGTCAGCGTGGGGCTCCAAGCGACCGATGCCGCTCTGGTCGAGAAGGTCGCGGGGTACGCTGGAGACGGATATTCTCGGGTCAAGATCAAGATCAAGCCGGGCCGTGACGTCGAGATGCTGGGCGAGCTCCGCGGGAGCTTTCCGGATCTGCACATCATGGCCGACGCGAACTCCGCATACACGCTCGACGACGTCCCGGCCCTCCGGGCGCTCGACGCGCTGGACCTGATGATGATCGAGCAGCCGCTCGGATATGACGATTTCCTGCACCACGCGCGGCTCCAGAAGGTGATCGATACGCCCGTGTGCCTGGACGAGTCCATCCGGTCGGAAGGTGACCTCGAGCTGGCCCTCGAGCTCGGGAGCTGCCGAATCGTGAACATAAAGCCGGGCAGGGTGGGCGGCCTCGGGGTGAGCCGGCGCCTCCACGACACCATGAGACAGCGGGGACTACCCGTATGGTGCGGGGGGATGCTGGAGAGCGGCATCGGTCGTGCGCACAACGTGGCGCTCGCGTCGCTCCCCGGCTTCACGCTTCCAGGCGACATCTCTTCGAGTCGGCGCTACTGGGAGCAGGACATCGTGAGCCCCGAGTTCGTGGTGCGTCCGGACGGCCACATGGACGTGCCGACCGGGCCAGGAATCGGTGTGGATCTCGACGTGGAGCGGATCGAGGCGCTCACGGTGCGACAGGTGGAGTTCACGGCGTAGACGTCGCTTCATCCGGAGGCGTTTCATCCGCCCGTCGGCTCCGTCGGGCGGATGCACCACGGACAGTACCGCCAGCCCGGCTCGATCCGCTCGCCGCACGAGCACACCCGCACCATGCGCGCTCCGCACTGGGGACACGCGAGCGCCCCGACGGGCACGGACGCCTCGCACGTTCCGCACGGGAGGGTCGCGCCGGTGGCCGCGTTGATGAGCCGGGTGATCTCGTGAGGCGTCGTCAGGCCGGAGGCCACGGCCCTCCGGGCGTCCGTATCCATCCCGACCATTCCGGCTTCGCGGGCCAGACTCCGGATCCTGGACGACGAGGCCCCCCGTGACACTTCGTCGCGCAGTGCGTCGCTCATCGCCAGGAGTTGAAAGACGCCGGTGCGTCCGCTGTGGCCGTCCCCGCACTCGTCACACCCGCGCGCCCGACATCTCGGGCAGGCTCGACGCACCAGCCGCTGCGCGACGACTCCCGACAGACCGCCCGCCACGAGGAACGGCGGCACGCCCATGTCAAGCAGCCGCGTGACCGCGCCAGGCGCGTCCGTCGTGTGGATGGTCGAGAGTACGAGGTGGCCCGTGACCGCGGCCGTCATCGCGATTTCGGCGGTCTCGCGGTCCCGGATCTCCCCGATCATCACGACGTCGGGATCCTGACGGAGCACCGCCCGCAGCGCCTCCGGAAAGCCGAGCCCGGCGGGCCGGTCGACCTGGATCTGGCTCGCGCCCGCGAGGCGGTATTCGACCGGATCCTCGAGCGTGACCACGTTCATGGTATCGCGGTCGAGCTCGGACATGGCAGCGAACAAGGTCGTGCTCTTGCCGCTGCCGGTCGGGCCGGCAGAGAGGATCACGCCTTCGCCGCGCGCCACCAGGCGCCGAAGGAGGCTGAGGTCCGCGCGGCGCATGCCGAGCCCGTCCAGGCTCGTGGGCGCGTTGTCCGCGTCGAGGATGCGGACGACCGCCTTCTCGCCACCGTTCACCGGGAGGGTGCTCACCCGGAGCGTGAGGTGTCGTCCGCCGTGGACGATCGGGATACGTCCGTCCTGCGCCCGCCGCCGTATCGAGATATCCATCCCGCCGAGCACCTTCAGGCGGGACAGCACCGCCCGGCGCGCCGAGGACGGGAGCTCGAGCGTCTGGCGGAGCACGCCGTCGATTCGGAAGCGGATCCGCACGTCGTCTCCCGTCTCCTCGATGTGGATGTCGCTCGCTCCGTCGTCGATGGCGTTTCGGAGGATGCGGTCCACGAGGCGCACGACCGGCGCCGTTCGGGTCGCGCGCTCGAGGTCGAGTCCCGGCGCGGCGCGCTTCGACCTCAGCTCGTCGGGCAGCGACTGGACGAGCGCGGCGAGGTCGTCGCCATACGCCACTTCGATGCCGTCGAGCACGGCTTCGGGCGAAGCCACGATGGGCGACACCCGGCGGCCGGTCTGGAACTGGAGGTCGTCGATCGCTGAGAGATCCAGAGGATCCGCCATGCACACGCCGAGCGTGCGGGCCGCGACCTCCATCGGGAGCACGCAGTGCGTGCGGACGAGCGCGGGCCGCACGGCGGCCACGGCCTCCGGAGCCGGTGCGAGCGGCGGAGGGCGGTATGGCAGGCAGAGCTGCACCGCCAGAGCCTGGGCCACCTGCTCGGAGGTCGTCGTGCCGAGCCGCACCAGCGTCTCGCCGATGCGCTCGCCCCCGCGCCGCTCCGTGCTCAGCGCCTCCTCGAGTTGGGATTCGCTCAAGTGGCCGGCCTCCACCAGCAGCTGCCCCAGGATCTTCGGTCGCGTCGCCATGCGGTACGTTCGTCGCCCGCGCGGGGCGCTGGCATGGTCGATCGGGCCTCAGGCCCCCAGCAGCCGCCTCACGAACGGGGTCACTTCACGGAGGTCCCTGAGGCCACCCGCCTCCCGCGCTCCGGGTCCGGCGGCGAGGCCGAGCGCCGGGTTCCGGGTGTGGCCGGTCGTCACGTCCTCGATGTTGCCGTGATCGCTCGCAACGAGCAGGAGGGTATCGCTCGACAGCCGGTTCAGCACGCCCCCGAGGAACGCGTCCACCCGTTCGAGCGCGGCCACCGCGCCGGGCAGGTCGCGACGATGGCCGACGGTGTCGGTCGTGTAGTGCGCGTAGAGCGTGAGGTCGTGCTCCTCCGCGATGGCCGCGAGGTTTCTTCCCGCGTCGGCGGGGGTGATGCGAGGAATGTGCCGATGGCCGAGATGGTCCCGCCACCCGTCGTTCACGATCTCGCTCGCGACCGCGCCGCCCCCGGCCAGCGCGTCCTCGTGCCGGTCGAGCACGCCCGCTCCCCGCGCCGCCAGCGGCGGCCCCGCGATCCGGCGGCTCCCCCCAGGGCCCGGCCACCCCCGCGGGTAGGCGTTCGCGAACGCCACCTTGCCACCGGAATCCACCACCGCGCGCAGGATGCTCTGCTCCTCCACGAGCGGCCGGAGCCTGACCGGAACCCAGGGCCCGAAATGTCCCCCGAAGATCGCGCCCGCGTCGAGGCCGGTCAGGAGCGCGGATTGCCCCGTGCCGCTCTGGGGCGTGCCCGCGAGTCCAAGCGTGGCGTCGAGGGGAAAGATGCTCATGCCCGCGTCGGACGGTGAGCGGGCGCCGAGCGTGGGGCGCGCACCGCCCGCGAACCGTTCGAACACGGGGAGGGCTCCCCCGAGAAACGGATTGCGGGCCGCATCGTCGGCACCGAGCCCGACACCGTCCAGAAAGACGACGAGGACGCGCGACGGCCGGACCCGGCCGGGCGTCGCGTCGTTCGCCGGTGCCGTCGCGGACTTACTCGCCCGGACGCAGATCCATCGTGACCTGGATCTGGACGTGGCCCATGTCCGCGCGGTCGCGCAGCGCGTCGCGAATGCGCGGCTCGAGCTTCTGATAGGCCGAGCGCACGCCCTCGCGGAGCTCCTTGCGGAGGACTTTGAGCGCGTTCACGTCCGCACGGCTCGTCTTCGTCTCCTTCTTCGCGTCGGCAACCTCGTGAGGCTGGATCTCGAAAGGAGAGACGCCGACGTCGTCGTAGCGGTCGTGGTCCATGTAGTGGACCGAGATGCTCACGTCTCCGCGCGCGTGATGGTGGTGGATGTCGCCCACCGCCTGGAAGCGTGCGGCCAGACGTCCGAGCTCGCTCCGTTGCGCGGCCTTCGTGTAGGCACGCTCGATCGTGGAGAAAATGCGCTTCATGCGCTCGGTCGTCGTGGCATCGACATCGGGGATGTCGGTGTCGAGCTCGCGTCCCAGCGCCTGTCGATCGACGCTGTAGCGGGCGCTCTCGGCATCGCGGTTACGGGATCGGTCGATGTTGTCGAGGATCCGGTCCGGGTTGGTTCGATAGCTCATGGATCGCGGCGGCACTTCGGCTCGAGGAGCGGCCGAACGCGGGGTTCGACCGTATGTCTCAGGATACACGGTCGTGATTCCACGGCCAAGGGTGTTCCCCTCACGCCCGCGGCTGATCCGTCACGAAAGTCCTTGCGGCCCCGCCGCCTCGGTGATTCATTGCTTGGCTCCCGGACTACCGTCGGTGCCGCGCCACGCTGCCGCGCCGGCCGGTCTCTGGCCGGGGCCGTGTCGACGACGTTCCCACAAGCACACCCCAGAGTTGGAGAGTCCGCTTGAGCCCCGCCCGAGGTAGAATCGCCGGAGTGGTCGTGGCCCTCACGTCAGTGGCCGCGGGTCTGTTCCACATGTATTCGGCCGGCGTGTCCCCGTTCACCGCGCTCATCCAGCGCCCCGTCCACCTCGCTCTGATGGCGATCCTGGGATTCCTGGGTGTCGGTGTGCAGAAGATCGCGCTGAAGGACGGGAAGGAATCGGCGCTCACGCGTTTCGGGGCGCAGCTCGGATGGCTCCTGGCCGGCCTCTCGGTGGCGGCTTGCGCCTACCTGGCGCTCGAGAACCGGGAGCTGGTCGCCCGCTCGGGCAATCCGGAGACCCTCGACCTCCTCTTCGGCGCGCTCCTCATCGTCCTCGTGCTGGAGCTGGCGCGACGGGCTACGGGCTGGGGCCTGGTCGCCATCTGCCTCCTGGCGCTCGGGTACGCCTTCGCCGGTCCGTACCTGCCCGGCGTCCTGGCCCACCGGGGCTACCCGGCGACCCGGGTCATCGAGCATCTGTACCTCTCGACGGAAGGCATCTGGGGCGTCCCGCTCGGAGTCTCCGCCGACTTCGTCTATCTGTTCGTGCTATTCGGAGCCGTGCTCGACGTCGCCGGTGGTGGCGCGCTCCTGATCGCGCTCGCGAACAAGGTGGCTGGCCGGACCCGTGGCGGCCCGGCCAAGACGGCGGCGGTGGCGAGCGCGCTCATGGGATCGCTCTCCGGAAGCGCGGTCGCGAACGTGGTGACGACGGGCACGTTCACCATCCCGCTCATGAAGCGCGCGGGCTTCAAGCCGTACTTCGCGGCGGCGATCGAGTCCGCGGCGAGCACCGGCGGACAGCTCATGCCTCCGGTCATGGGTGCCGGCGCGTTCATCCTGGCGACCTGGACGAACGTCCCCTACCTGGACGTCGCGCTCGCGGCCGCCATCCCGGCCTTCCTCTACTACGCGGCGCTGCTCGCGGCCATCCACTTCCGTGCGGGCCGCATGGGCATCCAGCCCGACAAGGAGCCGAACAGGGAGAAGGTGATCGACCGGCTGCACCTGTTGCTCCCGCTCGTCATCATCGTCCTGCTGCTCGGCATGGGTCGCTCACCGATGCGGGCCGCTTTCTGGGGCGTGGCGTCGGCGTTCATCATGGCGCTGCTGCGGCCGGCCACCCGTCCGAACAAAGGCGAGATGGTCGAGATCATGGAGCGTGCGGGCCAGGGTGCGGTCCAGGTCGCGGCGGCCTGCGCGGCGGCGGGGATCGTGGTCGGTGTCGCCTCGCTCACCGGCATCGGGCTCCGGATGTCGGAGCTCATCATCACGCTTTCGGGCGGCAACCTGCTGATCGCGCTCGCGCTGACGGCGCTCGGCTCCATCGTCCTCGGCATGGGCTTGCCGACCACCGCGGCGTACGTCGTGCTCGCCGCGCTCGGCGCTCCGGCGCTCGTGCAGCTCGGCGTGCCTCTGCTCGCGGCCCACATGTTCATTTTCTACTTCGGATGCATCTCCAACGTGACACCGCCGGTCTCGCTCGCCGCGTTCGCCGCGGCCGGAATCGCCGGGGCGCCACCCATTCGAACCGCGTTCGCCGCCGCTGCCCTCGCGGGAGCCGGCTTCATCGTGCCGTTCATGTTCGTCTACGGACCCGAGCTGCTGCTCATCGGGGAGGCGCCGGGCATCGTGCACGCCGCGATCACCGCCACCATAGGGGTGATCCTGCTCGCGGCGGGGGCGATCGGCTTCGCGCGCCGAAACCTCGCGGGATGGGAGCGCGTGCTCGCGCTGGGTGGGGCGCTGGCGCTCGTGTACCCGCATCTCCTGTCCGACGGCGTCGGCCTCGTGATCGTCGTCTATATCTTCCTGAAGTCCGAACAAGTCCCGACTCCCGAGAAAGCTCTCCCGGTGGAGGCATCATGAAGCAAGCATCGAAGACCCTGATCGCCGCGCTCGCCGTCTCCCTCTTCGCTGCGTGCGGCGGGGAAGGCGGGCGCCAATTCCTTTCCCTCGGAACGGCTGGAACGGGCGGCATCTACTACCCCCTCGGCGGGGCGATCGCCAGCCGTCTCTCGATCGCCGATTCGGCCCGGCAGTACACGGCCGAGGTCAGCGGCGGGTCGGAGGAGAACATCAACCGTCTCGCGAACGGTCAGATGGACCTGGCGATGACGATCGGCATGACGGCGTATCAGGCGTACCACGGGGAAGGCGGCTTCACTCAGCCGATCACCTCGCTACGCGCGCTCGCTCCGCTCTACCCGAACGTCACGCACATCCTCGTTCCGGCGAACTCCCGGGCCCAAACCGTGGCCGATTTCTCCGGAATGCGCGTTTCGGTGGGCGCGGCGGGCAGCGGCACCGAGGCGCTCTCGCGCCACATCCTCGAGGCCCACGGGCTCACCTACGAGGACATCACTCCGCGCTATCTCTCGTTCGCCGAGTCCTCGGCCGCCCTCCAGGACGGGGCGATCGACGCGGCCATCATCTCCGTCGGCTACCCTGCCGCCGCGGTGCTCGAAGTCACGACGACCACCTCGATGCGGCTTCTCGGCATCGAGCCCGACGTCATGGAGGCGATGCTCGAGCAGCATCCCTACTACACCGAGGGTGAGATTCCGAGCGGTTCCTACCGGGGGATGAACGAGACCATCTCCACCATCGCCGTGATGAACTGGATCGTCGCCACCGAGTCGCTCGACGACGACGTGGTCGAGATCTTGCTCAACATGATGGAGAACGACCGTGTCGCTTTAGAGGAAGTCCATGACATGGCCAAGCAGATCGACCTGGGCCTGATGGCCCGGCCCCCGATCCCACTCCATTCTGCTGCCGAAGCGTGGTTCTCCCGACGTTGACCGCGCGGGAGGGCTGAGCGGGGGCGGCAAGTGCGCAAAAAATGACGGTATTCGAAAAAGATGTGCGGCGAGCCGCCTGCGGGCTGCTCGCCGCCTTCGCTCTCTGCCCCCTCGGGCTGGACGCGCAGGACAATGGCGCGAACGACAGCGGTCCGGGATTCGGGGTCACCACCTCGGTCGAGCGTGAGGCGACGGTCGCCCGCCCCACGCGAACGGCCGCCGAGGCGCTGAACGCCTTCGCGCCGATGCCCGACGAGATGCAGCTGGACGGGCACATCGACGAGCGGGCCTGGGAGAGAGCGCGTGTATTTGTCGATTTCGTGCAGGAGGTCCCGGTCGAGGGCGCCCCGGTCGAGCACGAGACCGAGGTGCGGGTCATCTTCGGCGACGGCGCGATCTGGGTTGCCGCGCGCATGTGGGACTCCGAGCCCGAGCGGATCGTCGCCCGGCTGGATCGCCGGGACAATCGCGGGCAGTCCGACACGTTCAGCATGCACCTCGATCCGAACCTGGATGGCCTCACGGGTTACATGTTCGGCGTCAGCGCCGCCAACGTGCAGCGGGACATGTACATGTTCAACGACGACCAGCTCGACGGGGCATGGGACGCGGTCTGGTCCTCCGCCGTGCAGATCGACGAGCACGGTTGGACGTTGGAGATGCGGATCCCCCTCTCGCAGATCCGTTACGAGGCTTCCGACGAGCCTCAGACGTGGGGCGTGAATTTCTTCCGCGAGCGGACCGCGAGCGCGGAGCGGAGCTACTATTCGCTGGTGTCCCAGCTCCGTCGGGGTCGCGTGAGCCAGATGGGCCGGATGGACGGCGTGCGGGTCACCCGACCATCGCGCCGTCTCGAAGTTCTGCCTTATGCGGTGACCAGCCTGCATCGAGGACCGGCCGAGCCGGACAATCCCTATTTCAGTGGCTTAGCGACCTCGAATAGAGTCGGCGCCGACATCAGCTACGGTCTGGGCGCGGCGTTCACGCTCGACGCGACGATCAACCCGGACTTCGGCCAGGTCGAGGCGGACCCGGCGGTCATCAACCTGTCGGCCTTCGAGACGTTCTTCGACGAGCAGCGTCCCTTTTTCGTGGAGGACGCGCGGATCTTCGACTTCGGCCTGTCGGGTGGGCGGAATCAGCTGTTCTACAGCCGCCGGGTGGGTCGCGCTCCGAGCGGGAGCGCGCCCGGAGATCCGACGTTCTCTGACATCCCCGACAACACCGCGATCCTCGGTGCGGCCAAGCTCGCGGGACGGACGGCCAGCGGCCTGTCCATCGGGGTGCTCGGAGCCGTAACCGGGGCGGCCGAAGGCCGATCGGTCTTCGAGGACGGTTCCTCGAACGAGTTCCTGGTGGAGCCGCGCGCGGATTATGGGGTCGTGAGCCTCGCGCAGGATCTCAATGGCGGCACGACGCAGATCCGCGGGATGGGCACGGCGATGCGCCGCGACCTGCCCGGGGACGGGGCGTTCGATTGGCTTCCCGCTTCCGCCTTCAACGGTGGCGTGCGCTTCGAGCACCAGTGGAACGACCGCGAATGGGCGCTGTGGGGCTTCCTGGCGGGGAGTCACGTGCGCGGGGACGAACAGGCGATCACCCGCATCCAGCGGGCCAGCAATCATTACTTCCATAGGCCCGACGCCACGCGATACGAGGTGGACTCGATGGCGACTTCCATCTCCGGCGCGGAGTGGCGGCTGCAGTTCGAGCGGCGCTCGGGCGATCACTGGACCGGCGCCGTGTGGGCGGGCGAGGTCACGAAGGGCTTCGAGATCAACGACGCCGGCTTCTCTGGCACCCAGGAGCGGCTGGACGGCGGCTTCCGGATCGGTTATCGGGAGATC
>Ga0326597_10007516_pt1 | contig 14822 bp, 11 predicted proteins | sample RVTome_12_FD_203789 | JGI IMG/M metagenome (GOLD analysis project Ga0326597, IMG submission 203789) | Soil microbial communities from uranium-contaminated site in the Upper Colorado River Basin, Wyoming, United States - RVT100D185 | ecosystem: Environmental > Terrestrial > Soil > Contaminated >... | reverse complement strand
GCATCGGACCGTCCGACGCCGACACCACCAGGATCGCCCCGTCCATCTGCGCCGCCCCGGTGATCATGTTCTTCACATAGTCCGCGTGGCCGGGGCAGTCGACGTGCGCGTAATGCCGCTTCTCCGTCGAATACTCGACGTGCGCCGTCGCAATCGTGATCCCCCGCTCGCGCTCCTCCGGCGCCTTGTCAATCTGGTCAAACGGCGTGAACTCCGCTCCGCCCGTCTCCGCCAATACCTTCGTGATCGCCGCCGTCAGCGTCGTCTTGCCGTGGTCAACGTGCCCGATCGTGCCAATGTTGCAGTGCGGCTTCGTCCGCTGAAACTTTTCTTTCGCCATCGTTCCGTCTTTCTTTCCTCGTGATCCCGTTGGTCGGTGAATTCCGTAAAACTTTCGTCGTGCGTCGCTCCAATCAAAGGGCTGGAGCGGGTGAAGGGAATCGAACCCTCGTCGTAAGCTTGGAAGGCTTCTGCTCTACCATTGAGCTACACCCGCGCTCCGAGCCGACCCTTCTCTACCAGTGATTTCCCAAATTTCCGGTCGCGCTTTCACGAGATGGTGGAGGGGGTTGGATTCGAACCAACGTAGGCGTACGCCAACGGGTTTACAGCCCGTCCCCTTTAGCCACTCGGGCACCCCTCCTGGCACTCGCTGATCCGACCGCACCGACCACCGATCGGGCGCCAGCAGGCGAAACTTCCGGAAAAAGGTGGAAATACAATCCTTTATCAAGTTTTTAAAGACAGCAAAAGAGTCCGCGCGTACCCAAAAAGCGGCGAAAACCGCCGCCGAGGCACTTGCAGACCGCCGAATTTCCGGCATGGTACTGATAATCATGGCGAAACGCAAGCACCCACCGCGCGCCCCCGGAGATCGCTTATCAAGGGCCGGCCGCAGGGCGCGGCGGCGGCGGTCTCGCGGCCGGTTTTCCGCGGTTCCGGCAGGGCCGGGCGACGGCGCCGCGTGCGGCCCCGAAGGCCGCCGCGGCGAACCGTCCACGCGCGCCGACGGCGCATTCTGGATCTACGGCGTGCACGCGGTCGAAGCCGCCCTCGCCAACCCCCGCCGCGCCTGCCACCGGCTGCTGGTCGCCGATGGCGTCGGCGGCAATATCGCCGCGGCGATAGCCGACGCCCGCGCCGCCGTCCCCGGCCGCCCGCAGCCCGAGTTCGTGGATCGGGCCGAGATCGACCGGCTGCTGCCCCCGCAGGCGGTGCACCAGGGCGTGGCGCTGCTTGCCCGGCCGTTGCCGACGCCGACGCTCGAGAACGTATTGGGCAACGCCGACGCCGAGGCCACCGTCGTCGTCCTCGACCAGGCCACCGATCCGCGCAATATCGGCGCGGTGCTGCGCTCGGCCGCCGCGTTCGGCGCCATCGCGGTGGTCGTCCAGGACCGCCATACGCCGCCGCTCACCGGGACATTGGCAAAGGCCGCGTCGGGGGCGGTCGAGGCGGTGCCGCTGCTGCGCGTCGTCAACCTGGCGCGCGCGTTATGGGCGCTGAAGGATGCCGGGTTCTGGTGCGCCGGCCTCGATCCGGCGGCCGAACGCACCCTCGCCGACGCCGCACTCGAAGGCCGCGTCGCCCTGGTTTTGGGTGCCGAAGGCCGCGGCATGCGCCGGTTGACACGCGACACCTGCGACGCGCTGCTGCGGGTGCCGATCTTGCCCGGCGCCGAAAGCCTCAACCTCTCCAATGCCGCGGCGATCGCCCTTTATGAGCTGAAACGCCGGCGCCGCTAGCAGGCGGCCATCGCCGGGCCACTGTTTCCGCTTCCTGGCTGGCGTTATACTCTGGGAATCTCGGCGCGGCGCCGGCGTAGCTCAGTTGGTAGAGCAGTTGCTTTGTAAGCATCAGGTCGTGGGTTCGATTCCTACCGCCGGCACCATTCGCGCCGCCGTCGAACATCGCTTTTCGTCGCCGCGGCCGCATCACGCCGCGCCGAGATTCCAGGAAATTCAACAATGGCAAGGGGCTGCCGAGAAACCGGCGTGCCCGGCCGTCGCCCGCTTAGGCCTCAGCCCAGACTAATCCGCCTCTCGCTGGGTACCTGACGTGCCCCGGCGAATCAGGATGCCTACGACGATAACGACGAAGGCAACGACGGTCATTTTAATGAAGAAACCGTATTCTGCGGCGAACACAGAAGAATAATCCATTTCTTATCCCCATGATTGACGACGCCCAATCCGGGGAGCCTGGCCGGCATCGATAATTTACAAAGGACCATTTTTGTCGGTCAACCGGGAATATTTTGGCACGTATTCCTACTCGGCGGTTGACGCCGCTGTCGGTGTCGGTGCGCGGGTTCGACGCCAACGTCGCCCACCACGCCGAAATCCGCCGATTCGCCGCTGTTGACGCCGACCCTTGCGGGTGACCGGTTGCACCGCCAGTAGGGCCCCGGCCAGGGCCGAAATCGGCGCATAATATTGCCCGCAAATGTTTGTTTTGTAAGCCTCTGTTAAGTATTTTCGGGTAAAAATCGGCCGAATCGATGGATTCCGGACGGCTGCAAATCCGGCGCGAAAGATAACCAACGCCCAGCTTGGAGCAACCGATGATTGGTAAGCGTTTCGCGGCAATCTGCTCGTTGGCGGTTATGGCATCGGCTCAGCCGGCCCTCGCCGGGACCGAATGTGCGCCGTTCCCGCGCGTCGCGTTATGGGGCGAGTACACCCATCAATCGGTGCGCCGGCACGTCGACCAGAACCTTGCCGGCGACTGGCAGTCCTACGTCGGCGAAATGCAACGCCAACTCGACACCCTGCGCTGGATACATGGTCGCGGCGGCGCCGTTACCGTCACGCGCGATGGCCGCACGGTGAAGCTCGCCGACGAGCAACTCGCCCTTTACATCATGCACGCGGATCGGCGGCTCGGCATCGTCCGCTGCCTCGCCGCCGCAACGGAAGCCCAATCCGTAGCCAATTTCGCGACCGCCGCCGGCACGTCATCTGACGCCGGCACGGCGTCCGCGCCATCCGACGATGCGACGATGCAGCGGACCTTCATTACCGTTCCGGAGAGCATGCTCGAACAACTGCGCAAGTTGGCGGTTCGCCGCAGCGTCAAGGAGAGCCGCCAGACCAGCGTCAGCGAGATCGTGGTCGAATTGCTCGAGGGCGCATTGAGGCGTAGCCACCGCTAGACCTCGATCGGCGGCGGTTCGCTGTCGTCGCCGTTTTTCCTTCGGGAACGCCGCCGCGGCGTCAGCCGTCCTCTTCCGAAATGATGTCGCCCTGGCATTTCATGATTTCGGCGATCAGTTCGTCCTGTTCGGCTTCGTCGCTGTCGAAGGCGATGGGAATCAGGTCGTATCGGGTCGGGCCGACCACGTGGCCGGGATAGGAGCCGAGATCATCAATTTCGAGGGTGACGTCTTCGCCCGCCTCCAAGGACTCAACGAGATAGACCCCGGCGCCGCCGGCCGAGATGTCCCTGAGGCGGCCGGGATATCGTCCACGGCCGGTTTTTGCATTGAGGCCCTTGGCGAGCGGGAACCGTTGGTGGCGCCGGCGTTCCGTGCCATCGCCGCGATTATGCCGTGCCATCCCCGCTCCTCCGTTCCCATGGCGCGCCGGAGCGCGCCGAGAGAAAGAAAAAACCCCGCTCTGGCGGCGGGGCTTTCCCTACGCGTCTGATGCCCCTCCGCGTCCGGGATCGAATACGCCAATCACTTTACCGCGCCTTGCGATTTTCGCTGCCGTCCTCGACCACGATCGGCAAATCGACCAGCGGCACGACGCCGTTGTTAACCTCGTAGCGACGATGTTGCTCATAGGCGTCGCGTTCGACCACATACGGATCGAGCGCACCCGAGGTCAACGCCTTGATCTCGTCTTTGTTGTTGGAGTAGCTGACGCCGCTACTGGCCGCCTTGGCCGCCAACGGCAACGGATTGACCAATGTGGTGATCGCGTCGCCGGTGACGTCGCGCAGGTTGGACGGCCCGAGAATCGGCAACACCACGTGCGGACCCGGTTCGACGCCGCCGGCGCCAAACGCCTGGCCGAGATCCCTCTTGTTCTGCTTCAGGCCCATGTCGGTCGCCGGATCGCTGGTGCCGCCGAGGCCGACCGTCGAGTTGATGATGAATCGCTTGGTCGCCGTCGCGGCATTATCCGTGTCGCCCTGCAGCAGGCTGCTGCCGACCGTCACCGGCTCGCTGATGTTGGAAACGGCGTTCGAGATCGCCGACTGCACCGGTTCGGGCGTCACCGCTTTGTAGCCGTCGACCAGCGGATTGAGGACCGCATCGCGGACGACCGCATTGAACCCCGAGGTGATGCGGTTGATCGGCTCCAAGGGGTCGTTGGCGCCCGGCTCGGCAGGCATCGCCTGGGCCGCCTTCGGCGGCACCGTCTTGTCGTCGGCGGTGGCCGGTTGCGGCAGCGCCGCGACAACGAAGCCGATCAGCGAAATCAGGCTCGCGGTTGCGCTTATGGTGAGCGAGCGCGGCATGGCTGAACCTCCCGGGCGTGTTGGTCTTTGATAACCGATCATTCTAGCACAGGTTTACCGCCGGCCCCAGAGTGTAAAATGCCTTCAATCCGCACATTTCCGGCTTGCCGCCGGATGACGGTAGAAATGCCATAGCATCACCGCGGCGGCCGTGCGCCAGGGCCGCCACGCCAGCCCGATTGCCTCCAATTCCCTCGGCGTCGGCCGGCGCTTGCGACCCAGCAGCCTCTCGGCGGCGACGGCCAGCGCCAAGTCGCCGGCCGGCCACACGTCCGCCCGGCCGAGGGCGAACATCAGGTAAATGTCGGCTGTCCAGCGGCCAATTCCCGGCACCCGGATCAACTCGGCGCGCGCCGCGTCGTCGTCGAGCCGCGCGAGCCCGCCGAGATCGAGTTCGCGGCGGGCGATCATCCCGGCCAGCGCGCGCGCGTAGCCGGCTTTGGCGCGACTGAGGCCGAGCGCGCGCAACCGCCGTTCCGGCCGACCGAGGACGGACTTCGGCGATACCTCGCCGAGACTGTCCTCAAGGCGCCGCCAGATCGCCTTTCCGGCGTGCTGCGACACCTGCTGGTTGACGATGATGCCGAGCAGGCTGGCGAACCCGGGCCGCCGCCTGCGCGACGCCGGCGCCCCGGCGAGCCGGTACGCGCGCGCAATGTCGGCGTCGCGTTCGATCAGCGCCTGCAGCCCCTCGTCGAGCGCGTCCACGGCCACCGTCAGCGAAGTTCCTCGACCGGCGTCACGCCGATCACCTGCAGCCCGGAGGCAATCACCGTCGCCACGCCCTGCACCAGCGCCAGCCGCGCCAGGGTCAACGCCTTGTCGTCGACGAAGAATTTCAGCCGCGCGTCATCGTTGCCCAGGTTCCACAGCGCGTGGAATGCGGTCGCCAGGTCGTCGAGGTAATAGGCGACTCGGTGCGGCTCGTGCGCCTCGGCGGCGGTTTCCACCAGCCGCGGCCACGCCGCCATCACCTTGATCACCGCCAGCTCGGCGTCGTCCCGCAGCAGTGCCAGGTCGGCCTTGGCGAGCGCGTCGGGCGTCACGTTGCCAGCGCCGAGGTCGGCCGCGGCGTTGCGCAGCACCGAGCGGCAGCGGGCGTGCGCGTAATGGACGTAGAACACCGGGTTGTCGCGCGACTGTTCGAGCGCCTTTTCCAGATCGAATTCCATCTGGCTGTCGTTCTTGCGGGTCAGCATCATGAATCGGACGACGTCGCGGCCGACGTCGGCGATCAGGTCGCCGAGCGTGACGAACACGCCGGCGCGCTTCGACATCCGCATCGGCTCGCCGCCGCGACTCAGGTGCACGATCTGGCACAGCTTGACGTCGAGCGTCGCGGCGCCGCCGCTGACCGCCTCGACGGCCGCCTTCATTCTCTTCACGTAGCCGCCGTGATCGGCGCCCCAGACGTCGATCATGGTGTTGAATCCGCGGCGGAATTTGTCGCGGTGATAGGCCATGTCGGCGGCGAAGTAGGTCCACGAGCCGTCGGATTTCCTGAGCGGTCTGTCGACTTCGTCGCCAAAGGCGGTGGCGCGAAACAGGGTCTGCGGCCGCGGTTCCCAGTCGTCGGGAGCATGGCCCTTCGGCGCCTCCAGCACGCCGGTATAGATCAGCCCCTTTTCCTCCAGATCCTTCAACACGTCGTCGACTGCGCCGCCGGCAACCAACGCGCTCTCGGAAACGTAGCGGTCGAAGGCGATGCCCAGCGCCGCGAGATCGACGCGCACGCCCTCCATGATTGAGGCAACGGCGAATGCGCGCACCTCGGGCAGCCATGCCGCCTCTTCGGCGGCCAGCCATTTGTCGCCGTCACGGCGGGCCAGCGCTTCGCCGACCGGTTTCAGGTAGTCGCCGGGATAGAGCCCTTCCGGAATTTCGCCGATGGCCTCGCCCATCGCCTCGCGATAGCGCAGATACGCGGATCTCGCCAAGGCCGCGACTTGGGCGCCGGCGTCGTTGACGTAATATTCGCGGGCCACCTTGAAGCCGGCCTTTTCGAGCAGGGTCGCCAGCGCGTCGCCGACCACGGCGCCGCGGCCGTGCGCCACGTGCAACGGCCCGGTCGGGTTGGCGGACACGTACTCGACATTGATCGCTTCGCCGCCGCCGACGGTGGAATCACCGTAAGCGGTTCCCGCCAGCAGCACTTCCGTCAGCCGCTGATGCCAGAAGCCGGGCGCCAGCCGCATGTTGATGAAGCCCGGCCCGGCGATTTCGGCGGTGATGACCGCTTCGAGACCGCCGAGGCGCTCGGCCAGGATCGCCGCCACCGCCCGCGGGCTCATGCCGGCCGGCTTGGCGAGCACCATCGCAGCGTTGGTGGTGATATCGCCGTGGGCGGCCTCCCGCGTCGGATCGATGGATATTCGGGCGACGTCGAGACCGGCCGGAATCTCGCCGGCGGCCGCCATCTCGCCAAGCAGACGGATCACTTCGTCCCGGAAGTGCAGGTATAGGTTCATCAGACTCCGCGCCGCCCGGCGGCACCTCGGCAGGGTCGATCCCACCGCCCCTCGCCGTTGATACTTGACGGCGCGCCATCAATCAACCCGCGCATGCCCCGCGGCCCGAGGCGAAAGTTCGATGGGTCGGGGACTTGACCGCAAACGCCGGAGCCTGTCACTGTAAATCCATGACGGGAGCCATGCGACGGATATGAGCAAGAAACGGAAACTCGACGTCAAGGCGTTCAAGAAACGCCTCACGGGAATGCGCCAGGAAATCGAGGCGCTGTCCCATGTTACCGAGGAGGAACGCCAGCCGGTCGAACTCGACCAAACCACGGTCGGGCGGCTGTCGCGCATGGACGCCCTGCAGAACCAAGCCATGCAGCTCGAGGCCCAGCGTCGCCGCACCGTTGAGATTCAGCGCATCGATGCGGCGCTGAGGCGCATCGACGCGGGCGAGTTCGGCTACTGCGTGAGTTGCGGCGGCGACATCGAGCCGAAACGGCTGGAGAACGACCCGACGACGCCGACCTGCTTCGACTGCGCTGAGATGTCGGCAGTCAAACCCGGCCACTGAACCGGCGGCGCCCAGGGCGCCGGCCGCGCCGCCAGCCGGCGGCTCAGCCGTTCTGATGGCGCCACCAATGCTCCTTGTTGATCGAGAACACCGGCTGGTAATGCCGGATGGCGCGGGCGTCGACGACCTTTTCCACTTGGTTGTCGAGCACCAGCACCCGTTTGTTGCCGTTCCTGGGATCGATCCAGAACACGATCAGGATGGCGTGGCCGACCTTCAGATTGAGGTCCTTCACGGCGACGACGCGCAAGTCTTCTTCCGCGAAGCCCAGGTGTTTGAGCGACATATACTTGATGATGGCGTAATCCTCGCAGTCGCCGAAATTCTGCATGAACTCGGCTGGCGTGTTCCAATAGTCGCTCTGGCCCCAATTGGATTTGTCGCTGATGTACTTGGCCTGATTGAAACGCTGGTTCACGGCGCGGATCTGCGTCAGCTTGTCCTTGCCCTTCAGCGTATCAAGGAACTTGACCCAATCGCCGTAATCGCAGATGCCTATGTTCTTCGCCAGGCACTTGTTCTTTTTCCGCTCCGCGCTTTCCTTTTCGTAGCGTGCCAGCGCCGCGTTCCACTTCGTGAACGGCCCGAGGTTGGACGAGCGCATCTCGACGCTGTTGAAATAGCTCGGCTCCGGAGGATCGGCCGCGCGCACGGCCGATGCCGTCACACTCGCGATCATCAATGCGATGGCGACGACTTTCGTCGATGCCGCCGTCGCGGTTCCGAATCGCCGCGAATATTCACCGAGCCTTATCCGCATTTCGCTTGCAACCGCGTTCGCTGTTGACGGCCCCGAAGGCGGCCACCCGCGATTGACGGCCCGCCACGTTCGGGATGCCCCTATAATAATGTTTCCAGTGACTTGGCGGCAACGGCCGCGCGCACCGTCAAAATCGTCCGCTCGGCCATCGCGATTCCCGCTTGCGTCGGCTCCCCAAGACTCTAAGATGCTGGAAAACCTATTCTTTTTACGGGGGATGGCAAAATGGCCGAGGCGGCCGGCGGTGATTCCGGGAAGCAAGCCGACGCAACGGCGGCGCCCGGCGGGAAAACCGACGACTCGGAGCAGAAGGCCAAGCGCCGGGTCAACCGCACCGTGCTGGCGATTGCCGCCGCCATGGTCACGGCGGTGGGCCTGGCTGTGTTCGGCAGCTTCATGTACGTCGAGGGCGAGCGCCAGCGCGAGGTGCAGGCGTGGCAGGTGCGGCTCGGCATCGTCGCCGACAGCCGCGCCGCCGCCGTCAACGAATGGATCGAGCAGAACTTCGCCGCCATCCGCGAGCTGGCGGAAAACGCCTCGTTGCAAGTCTACATGTCCGAGCTCGAATCCGGCGGCCAGGCGCCGGCAGCCGCCGCCAAGAAGGGAAAAACCGAGGAAACCGATCTCGGCACTCGCGATTCGGGCGCGTCCGCCGGCTATCTCCGCAATCTTCTGGTGGCTACCGCCGAGCGCACCGGCTTCAAGGCCCCCGCCCCGGTCGGCGAGGTCGCCGCCAATGTCGAGCGCGCCGGCGTCGCCGGCATCGGCCTGGTCGACAAGGCCGGCAATTCGCTGTCCAGCACGCCGGACATGCCGCCGATCACCGCCAAGATCCGCGCCGTCGCCGCCAAGGCGCTGGAGGGCCAGCCGGCAGTCATCGATCTCTACCTCGGCGCCAGCGGCCTGCCGACCATCGGTTTCGCGCTGCCGGTGTTCGGCATCCAGCAGGACGGCGCCGGCGCCAAGGGCATCGGCGCCGTGATCGGCCTGCGCACGGTCGGCGACGACCTGTTCAAGCGCCTCAAGCAGCCCGGCGACACCGCCAAGACCACCGAGACCTATATCGTGCGCAAGGCCGGCGCGACCATCGAATACCTGACGCCGCTGGCCGACGGCACGCCGCCCTTGAAGCGCTCGATGTCCGCCGACACGCCGGCGCTCGCCGCCGCGCAAATGCTCGCCAGGCCGGGCAGCTTCGCCATCAGGCGCGACTATGCCGGCGCCGACGTGCTGGCCGCGTCGCGGCCGATCGCCGAGGTGCCGTGGGTGCTGATCCGCAAGATTTCCCGCGACGAGGCGTTGAGCGCCGCCGACACCCGCCTGAAGACCATCCTCACCGTGTTCGTGCTGCTGATCGTCGGCGTCACGGTGGCGATCATCGCGGTGTGGCGGCACGGCAGCTCGCTGCGCGCCACCCAGGCGGCCGCCACCATGAAGGTGGCGCTCGAGCGGTTCGAAAACATGTCGAAATTCATGCGGGTGGTAACCAACAGCCAGCGCAACACCATCATCGCCGTCGACGGCGAGACCAAGTACACCTTCTCCAACGAGCCGGCCGCCAAGGAGGCCGGTATCACCGCCGCCGACATGCTCGGCAAGACCATGGCCGGCGTGCTGGGACCGATCAAGGCCCAGGCCTACGCAGCCATCAACCGGAGCGTACTGAAGAACTTCGAGCGCGAATCCCACACCCTCACCTTCGGCGACGAGGATGTCGAGGACGGCGATTTCCAGATCGTCCAGGCCGATTTCGTGCCGCTGCGCGGCGACCGCGACTACCCGCCGGCGGTGCTGATGGTGGTCAACGACATCACCGAGCTGACGCATGAGAAACGGCGCAGCGAGAAGATGCTGAAGGGCCTGATCAACACGCTGGTCAGCGTCGTCGACCGGCGCGACCCGTTCTCGGCCAACCACTCGTCGCGGGTCGCCGAGGTGGCGCGCGCCATCGCCGGCGAGATGGGCCTTGAAGTCGCCGACTGCAAGACGGTCGAGATTGCCGGCAACCTGATGAACCTGGGCAAGATCTTCATCCCGACCGAGGTGCTGACGAAGACCACCGATCTGACTCCCGAGGAGCGCGCCGTCGTCGGCAACGCCTATCTCACCACCGTCGATCTGCTGCAGGACGTGACCTTCGAGGGGCCGGTGGTCGAGACCATCCGCCAGCTCGGCGAGACCTGGGACGGCGGCGGCCCGCTCGGCCTCAAGGGCGAGGAGATTCTGATCACCGCCCGCGTGCTGGCGGTGGCCAACGCGTTCGTCGGCATGGTCAGCCCGCGCGCCTATCGCGGCGGCATGGCCTTCAAGCGTACAGCCGACATCCTGATCGGCGACAGCGACAAGAAGCTCGATCGCCGCGCCGTCACCGCGCTCGTCAACTTCCTCGAGAACCGCGGCGGCATGCGGCGATGGGCGCACTACAGCGAGGCCCCTGACGTCAACGCGGCCGAATAGCGCGGGCGCTTAGCCTACCTCTCCTGCTCCGGCGGCGCGCCGGGATTCGCAATCTCCGAGATGAAATCGCGGTACTTGCCAGCCTTGGTGCGCGGGATGTCGTCGACGAACGAGAACACGACGTCGAACGGATGCTCCAGCTTTTCCCGCACCCAGTCGCGGATCTTCGCCTTTTCGCCGTCGGTCAGGTCGCGCTCGACGACGAGACGAACCTCGAAAGTCCGCAGGTCCTTCTGCACGAACTGGTATTGGCGGATCGGCGCAATCTTCAGGAACGATTCGATATTGCCGGTGCTGAGCAGCGTCCAGCGCTTCTCGCCGGTGGGCAGCGTCGCCATGTCCTGGTGGCGTCCGAGGATGCGCGTGATGACCGGCAGGTTGCGGCCGCAACCGCACGGTGCGCCGACCTCGGCGTGATCGCCGATCTCGTAGCGGATCAGCGGCATCGCAAAATTGTGCAGCGGCGTCACCACGACCCGTCCGATCTCGCCCGGCGCCGCCGGCCGGCCGTCGTCGCCGAGGACCTCCAGGTACACGCCTTCCGCCTGGACGTGGTAGTGATCGTGCTCCGGGCAGGTCAGCGCCATGTAACCGACGTCGCGGCCAGTGTAGATGTCCGCGACCCCGACATCCCACGCCCTCCGGCACAGGTCGCGGAGCCCGGGGCGCATCGCCTCGGAAATGGTCAACACCTGTTTGAGGTTGCCGAACCGGATGCCGTTTTCCAGGCAATGCCTCGCCAACCGGTAGGCGACGGTCGGATGAGTCAACAGGTAATCTGGGTTCTCGCGCTGCAACCACTCGGCCTGCTCGGCGGCGGTGCAATTGATATTGAGGGCGACGGCGGGCCCGGTTTCGAACACCAGGCCAGTCGGTCCCCAGGTGCGCGACCGCGAGCCCCGGGGATAGGGATCGGCGCCTTTCTCGGCGTGCCGGATTGCCGCCAGCTTGCCCTTGAGATGACGGCGGTGCCAAAGATGGTCGCGTAGCGTAAACGCGCTCCAAAACAGGCTGTTGATGCCGGTCCGCAGCACCCGCACCGGCCGCCCGGTGGTACCCGAGGTAAAGATGTGGGTGACCCGGCCGTGGCCGCTCGGCACCGCGGCGCTGTGCAGCGCCTCGCCCGCCGCCTGGATGGCGCCTCGGTCGAGGAGCGGCAGTGCGTTCCACTCCTCGGCTGTCGGCGACGCCGCGTCGGCGAACTTTGCCGCCGTGAAACGGCGGCGATAGAAGGGAACGGTCGCCCGCGCATGGGCCAGCAGCCGGCCGATTTGCCGCAATTGCCGGGTCCGAATCACCGGTTCCGGCAGGCGCTCTGTTTCCTCGAACTGCGCGATCAGGGAAAGGATGATCTGGCGCTGGTCGCCGGTCGCCGGGACAAGCGGCCAGCCGATGCCGGGGACCATCGACCGCGAGATCAGCGAAATTTTCCGTGTCATGCCCGCGAGGTTATACCAAAACCGCGGCGGTCGGAATCGCCAGGCGCCGGCTGGGTCACGAAACGGCCGGCGGCGGCCCCAATGAGCGGGCCGCCGCCAACTGTTCCGATCTCGTCGCGGTTGCTGCGGCGATCAGCCTTGCGGGTCGACGGTGATCGACACCTTGTCACCGTCCTGACTGATTGAGTAGCCGTCGCTCGGATCGCCGTCGTTGTTGTGGTCCAGGTCGCTCATGTGGACACCGCTGAGCGTCACCGACGTGCCCTGCACGCCCTGGAAGGCAACCACCACGTCGCCGTCCGAGTTCTCGCTGAGCTGCAGGTCATCCAAGTGGAATTCCTGGCCCTCGAACACCAGCACGTCCTGATGCAGGATGTCGGTGATGATGTCGTGGCCGCTCTGCGAGTCGAAGATGAAGGTGTCGGCGCCTTCGCCGCCCTCCATCACGTCATTGCCGGCGCCGCCGGTCAACACATCGTTGCCATCGCCACCAATCATATGATCGGCGCCGTCGCCGCCCAGGAGAGTGTCGGATCCGCTGCCGCCGTCGAGATAGTCGTTCCCGGCGCCGCCCTTCAGCAGGTCGTCGCCGGTCGAGCCGAACAGTATGTCGTCGCCGGAGCCGCCGTCGAGCGTGTCCTTGCCGCTCGAGCCGAACAACGTATCCTGGCCGGCGCCGCCGAGCAGCTCGTCGTCGCCGCCGCGGCCCTTGAGGACGTCGTCGCCGGCGCCGCCGATCAGCACGTCGGCGCCGCTGCCGCCTTCCAGCGACACGGACTCAGCGGTGCTGTCGTCGACGACCACGGCGACGCTGACGTTCGCAGTCGCCATGTCGCCGTCGTTCTCCTCGGACACCGCCGTCACCGACAGGTCGAAGTTCTCGATGACCGTGTGGTCGGTGGTCAGCGTCAAGCCTTCGAGATCACCCTGCGTCAGCGTGTAGCTGCCGTCGGCATTCAAGGTTCCTGCGGACAGGTGTGCGCCTTCAGGCAGATTGCCGACGACGATCGACAGCTGCTCGGAGCCGTCGAGGTCGCCCAACGCCGCGCCGATGTCGAGCTCGAAGGAGAGCGTGTTGCCGACCGGCAGTCCGATGGAGCCGCCGTTGTCGATGATCGCCTGGCCACCGGTGTTGTAGAGATTGGTGATCTCGGCCGGGGTCAGCGGATGACCGATCAGCGCCACTTCGTCGATCTGGCCGTCGAAGTAATCTTCTAGATTGTTGGTCTGGCCGTCGCTGCTGTCCCACGAGTTGGCGCCGATCACCAATGGCTCGGTATTGTTGGCGATGCCGCCGGTGTAGGGGTTGGAATCGACAAGCTGCCCATCGACGTAGAGCTTCATGCCGCCTTCGCCCCAGTTGAAGGTAATCTGGTGCCAGGTATCGTCCTTCAAGTGGCCGCCGTCGACCCAGAAGCTCTGGTTGCCGCTTTGCAGGCGGACCTTCACTTCGCCGTCGTCGATGTAGCCGGTCAGGTGACCGCCGTTGTCGTAGCCGCTTGAATCCTTGGAGAACAGACCCTGGCGGTCGTCGACGTCGTCGGAGTTGAACCACAACGAGACCGAGCCGCTGTTCAGCGCCATGTCCGGCGAATGCGGCACCTTGACGTAGTCGTTGTTGCCGTCGAAGTCGCCGGCGCCGGCACCGATGCCGTGCTTGCCGTCGTCGGATTCGGCGCCATGATGGTAACTGCCGGTGTGGTTGCCCGCCGAGTCGACCAGGTCATCGTCATTGATCTCGTTCATCCGCCAGTAGCCGACCGGCTGCAGCCCTTGCACCGCCTCCGGATAGGTCGGCGGCACGATCTCGGTGACGTTTGCCACCACCGTCGGCGCATCGGCCACGCCCTTGACGTCGACGTGGAACGACGCCGTGGTGCTCGTCGTGGCGCCGCCGTTGGCCTCGGTCGAGGTGGCCGTCACGGAGAGGTCGAAGTCGACGTTTGAATCTTCCTTCGGCGTGATCGTCAAATCGGTAAGCTGGTCCTGCGTCAACGTCCAGGTGCCGTCGTGATTGTCGGTGCCGGCGGAGAGCGTTGCGCCGTCCGGCACGCCGGCGATCGTGACCGACAGCGTCTCCGAACCGTCGAGGTCGGTGAGCGCCGCGTTGATGTTGAGCGCAATAGCCGTGTCCTCGAGGCCATTCGCCGTTGCGACATTAAGGGTCGGCGACTCGGCCGTATTGTCGGCCGTGATCGTGGGCTCGACCGTTAGGCCGATGGTGCCGGACGTATCCGCCATCGACGTGCCGTCCTGCGACGTCGCCGTCACCGTCAGGGAGAAATTGCCGCCATTGGAATCTTGCGGCAGGGTGATGGTCAGCCCGTCGAGATCGGTATTCGGATCCAGAGTCCAGGTGCCGTCCTGGTTGTCATGGCCGGCCGACAGCACCGCGCCAGTCGGCACGTTGCCGACGGTGATGCTGAGGGTTTCCGACTGGTCGGTCAACGCCGCGGCGATGTTGAGCGCGATCGCCGCGCCCGCCACGCCCGCTGCCGCCCCGGTGGTCTGCTGTCCCTCGGCGCTCGGGTCGAGATCCAGAGTCGGCGCGTCGGCGACGCCGGTCACCGTCACCGTCATCGTGTCGGTGGTCTCCGCCGTCGACGTGCCGTCCTGCGACGTCGAGGTCACAGTCAGGTTGATCTCGCCGCTGAAGTCCTTCGGCGGCG
>Ga0326597_10007515_pt1 | contig 14823 bp, 14 predicted proteins | sample RVTome_12_FD_203789 | JGI IMG/M metagenome (GOLD analysis project Ga0326597, IMG submission 203789) | Soil microbial communities from uranium-contaminated site in the Upper Colorado River Basin, Wyoming, United States - RVT100D185 | ecosystem: Environmental > Terrestrial > Soil > Contaminated >... | reverse complement strand
GGCAACGATGCCGAAGTGTTCCGGACCGGCGGCTTGAACGCGTTCTTGAATCTGCCCGGTGGGCTTGCCAATAAATCGTTTTTTCGAGCCCCTGGATTTTGGCGACTGCGTGCATGGAAGTGGACGCATCATAACCCGACGCGTAAGCGAGGCAACGGTCTCCGTCCTCGCTGACGCGTCGGGTTTCCATGCAAATCGCCAAACTCTACCACTACCCCTAAGCGATCTGGCTGGACTCCCGCATCGAAAACGGTCAAGATGGGTCCCTCAGCCGTCAAAGCCGCTACCATTGCCTCAAGGGAAGTTTGTCATGCCTCACCTTGAATTCAAACCACTAGATTTGATGAACGTTCGATCTGCGATCTTTTTCGTTACACTGACGTGCCTATTCCTTGGAGGCACCGTCGTGAAAGGGCAAGAAAGCAGTTGGCCGCAACACTTGGGCCCATCGCGGAATGGGATTTCCGCGGAGAAAGGTCTGCTCGACGCGTGGCCTGCTGGCGGACCGAAGGAAGTGTGGCGAGCCAAAGGCGGCGTCGGAATGTCTGGCTTGGCGATCAGCGGAGGGCGCTTATTTACGCTCGCTCAGCGTGAAGACCAGCAAGGCGTGGTCGCGCACGATGCAACCAACGGTGCCGCGATTTGGCGGACCGCCGTGGCTCCCGCGTACGAGAACCAGATGGGCGATGGTCCCAGGGCGACGCCGACCGTTGCTGGTAACACGGTTTTTGCTTTCACTGGCGAAGGCATTTTGGTTGCGTTGAATGCGTCTGATGGTCGCATTCTGTGGTCTCACAACACGGCTAAAGAACTTGCCGGCCAGCCGGCTGAGTATGGTATGGCTTGTTCACCGCTTGTTGTTGGCACGCAAGTCATTGTCACCGTCGGAGCGCCAAACGCGACGGTGGTTGCGTACGATACGGTGTCCGGAAAGCTTGCGTGGACCGCGGGTAATGAGACGACCGGCTACTCGTCGCCCGCGTTGCTTGCGGTCGGTGGACGAGAGCAGATCGTCGTTCATTCGGGCAGTGCTGTGTTGGGGCTCGAACCGAACTCGGGTGCAGTCTTGTGGCGACATCCGTACGTGACCGATTACAGCTGTAACATTGCCACACCGATCGCGGTGGATGGCAAGGTCTTCGTCTCGTCGGGCGAGAACCACGGCTGCGTTCTGCTGGCCTTGAAGCCAAATGGAAATACGTTTGCTGTCAGCGAAGTCTGGTCGTCGCAAGGCACTCGAAGTGTCTTGCGGAACGAGTGGCAGACCTCGATCTTGCTCGATGGTTGCTTGTACGGCATGGACAACGTCGGCGGTGCAGGGACGATCACACATCTGACTTGCGTTGATGCCGCCACGGGCAAACGTCGCTGGCAGGAGACTCGGTTTGGCAAAGGAAACCTCATTGCCGCCGACGGCAAGTTGTTGATGTCCACATTGAAAGGCGAGTTGATCGTTGCACGGGCATCACCAACTGGCTACGACGAGATCGGACGCAGCACGGTCATCGGGTCAACGCGGCAAGCACCCGCCTTGGCGAACGGGTTGCTCTTTTTGCGGGACAACGAGGACATCGCATGCTTTGATGTACGCAAATAGGTAATTCGTCACCGAGTTGGATTCTCGTACCAAATAACGCCAAGGTTGGCTCGTTCCTCGCAAGTGATCACGTCAAGATCGCCGTCTTGATCGAGATCAAGCAGCTCGATGCGATCGAACTTGATCCCTGCTGGCCCGCTAATCTCGTGGTCTTTCCAGCTGCCGGCTTCGCCCCCCGACAGCCATCGCACACCGGATTTGTTGCCGGTCGCATTCTCGCAGGTGAACACGACATCGGTCCGACCGTCTAGATTGATGTCAGTCAACGAGATGCCCTTGCCGGTTCCACAGTTCGTCGGCATCGGAATGTCGGAGAGCGCCCAGCGCGGAGGCGACAACATGGTAATCCCGCTACCTCTACAGGTTGCGAATATCGAACCCGGATAATCACCGTCTCTATCGCCGACAGCGAGAAACATCACTTCGCGATCAGCGGCACCCAAGCGATGCGCATGCCAGCGTTGACCGCTGGCGGCGTCGGCGGAGCCAGGACTTTCTAGCCAGAGCACGCCGCGGTCGGAACCCTTTCGATCGGAGACGAGAACATCTTGGTCGCCATCGTTATCCATGTCGCGAGCGATCAGCGACATGATCCAACCCGCGTTGTAGAGCAGATGGTACTTCCAGGCCGCCACGTCCCGCGGGTTGGCTGGAGCCTGTAACCAACCGACCGATGCGCCCGGGCCCTTCGATCCAGCAATGAGATCGCCGCCGAATCGCCCGTCGATTTGCATTGGCAAACAGAACATCCACATTTGATCGTTGTCGGCACAGGGCAACTTCTCGGTCCGCCACGCACCTGCATTGAGATAGTTGTCAGCGATGGACGGTGCCCAGTGGACGAAGATCTGCCGCGTCTTGCCTTCGCAACTGCTGACAACGTCCACCGCCCCATCGCCATCGATGTCCGCAAAAACGGCGTCTTCGGGAGACGTTACTATGCCAACGGTAACGGCGGGCCAAGGTTGTTTTGATTTGTTTGGGCCAGGATTGAGATAGACACGAATCACGCCGCCTTCTTCCCAGGCGGTGGTCAGGTCCAACCAGCCATCGCCGTTGACATCCGCGACGCGAACCCCATCAGCGCCGCGCGATGAGTTATCGATCGCATGACGAGCCCACGGCTGAGCGTGTACCTGGCAAGCCATGAGAGCGGCGAGAACGAGAGACGGACGGGCAAGGCGAATGCGCATGTCGGAGTTCCGTGCCGCTGCCTATGCGGACGTGCTGCGTTCTTTGGACGGGTTGTATTTCCGCCCGCACTTCTCACAAAGGCTGTGCGGTGCGCCGCCTTCACCAGCTCGCCAGACGTGATCGCAAGGGCCGTTTGGTTTTTCACTGGCGAGCCCGCACTTGTGGCAGACACCTGGCGGAAAACCTCCCAATGCTTCGTCAAACTGATGTTCGCAGCCGTTGTCGAGTCGCTTCTGGTTGGCCTGCTGGCGTGCCTGCCGACGCGATTCGCCATGCGCGGCGAGTTCATCCAGCTCTCGGTGCAGCGACCGATCCGAAACCATTCCGAGCAAGCCCTTGCCCAAGTGAATGAGAAAGTACAGGATGATTCCGGTGGGAATCATCGACAACATCGCGATGAAGAAGTACTGCCTGATCATTGATTCCGCTACGGAAAGGGGGATGAACTTGTTTCGACACCTGACGCGCAGGCGAGGCCCGCACGTCCATCTATTGTATACGCCGATTTAGAATTTCCAGCCCGTGCATTGCAGGGACATGGCAGCATTTTCGCGCAGCCCGCCCGATTGTGACGGTTGCCGCTTACGGCTGTGGCTTGCCAACCGTGGCTTCTCCTTCTAAATAACCCAGCGATACAAGGAATTTGTCGAGCGACACCAGCGTCGCCTCGAAATACTTGTTTTCACTGCGGCCGTAGTTGAAAAAGCCGTGAGGTTGGTCCTCGTAGCCGATCAACTCGCATCGATTACCGGCCTTCTTCATGGACGCGGTAAACTGTTCCACCGTCTTGTAGGGAACGGTCGTGTCCCCCTTGCCGTGAAAGATGATCGTCGGCGGCACGCCGGCCTCGACATGGTGATACGGCGAAAGCGCTTTAGGATCGACGCCCATCCGTTCGGGCAAGGTAGGCATTGTGTCGGCGGGAAGCGGATCTTCGCCGTCGATCTGCGCCAGGACAAGCGCCGGGTTGAACAGGGCCATGGCGTTTGGCTTCGAGCTGATCGCCAGGTCTTCACTCGATTCTTCAAAGCCGGTGATAACTCCGGTACAACCCGCGATATGCCCTCCCGCGGAACCGCCACCCGCGACGAGGCGATCAGGATCGACTTCCAGCCGCTTTGCTTCTTGACGAACCCAGCGAATCGCCGACTTAGCGTCCGCGACACATTCCTTTGCCTTGGTGCCGTGCCGACTCAGCACGCGATAGTCGGCTGTCATCGCGACCATGCCGCGCGAAGCGAGGTACTTGCATTGGTGCTCGAACTGCGCCGGAGTTCCGGATTTCCAACCTCCACCGAAGAAGAGCACAGCGACTGGTCGCTTGTCCGTCGGTTTGTGATCCGTGGGATTGTAGATGTAGATGTTCAGCTCAACGTCGCCGATCTTCTTATAGACTTCGACCTTAGCTCCTTCCAGCTGTGGCGGATAGTTCGAGGGCTTCTTCTCTCGGTTTTGTGCGTCGGCCGCGAGGCACAAAGAGAGGGCGAGTGCATACGTCAGCAACAGTCGATAGTTCATCGGCGGGTATCCTTCAAAACACACGTGGCAAAGGTTCCAAGTTTAAACCAATGCGGACGGATATGCAGCAAGGAGTCACTTGCCAAGCCACGGCAATGGGGCGATAATCAGGCCCACCGACCGACGTCGCAAATCAGTTTGCCTAGTTTAACGGTACATCGCGACAGGTTGTCGCAGTAACGCTCTGTTGTATGCTCATGAACGAACCGGAAGAAGTCCTCAATACATTGACGGTTGCTTTATGCGCGCCCTTCTTCTCTATCTTCTTGCGTTGATTCTCCCGCCGGTTGCTGTCTTCATATGTGGTACGGCGAATCAAGTCATCCTGAATGTTTTCTTGTGGCTCTTCGGATGCATTCCGGGCGTCATCCACGCTTTTGTGGTTGTTGCGAGGTACCAAAACAACAAAGCGAATCCGATGCCGCGGCCAGAATGAGAGCCACAAAGCGGCCACTCCTCGGAGTTCGTCGTCAGACTCTCACTAGTTGCCGATCGTGAGGCAAGGTAGTCATGCGTGGAAAGCCGCCAATTGTTCGTGACTGCATGACGCATTTGCCGGTTGAAGGAGAACGCTGTGAAACGGTGGCCGACGCGGCGCGGCTGATGGAGTCGCACCACATTCGTCACTTGCCCGTCATGAGCGGCTCGCATTTGAAGGGAATCGTCTCGCAACGCGACATTCTGTTGGCCCGGCTGCGGTATGGCGAGGCAGCCGAGGCGATCTTGCTGGAGGAGATCTGTTCCAAGGACATCTTGAAGGTCGGCCCCCTGACGCCAGTCAATGAAGTCGCCGGCCAGATGCTGGACCGGCGGCTGGGCAGCGCGGTCGTCGTGGATGGCGGGTATGTTGTTGGTCTCTTTACTTCGACCGATGCGCTGCGATTGCTGCGAACGTTGTTTGGTTGAACGGTATCAGGCGAGATGATGCTCGGCAATTGGGCGAGAGGCAGTTAAGAACTTACCCGCAGGCCGGAACAAGGCTTCGCGCAGTTCCGGCAGCGTTGTGACGATTGGCTCATGCCGGAACTGCGAAGACGTTCCGGCCGACTTTTGGCACCGCTCCATTTGGGTGTGAATTCCGATCCGAGCCGAACTTGGCGTGGCTTTTGCACGTAACAAATAGCGGAGGCCAAGGTGCCTCGAAAGGAGGTGTGAGATGTCGACCGTCATGAAAAACACTTTTGGCACGACGCCCTCTCCGCCCGCGAAAACGCGGGACAAGGATCAACTCCGACGTGACCGCAGAACCGCGATCATCGTCGTGGCGATTATGGCCGCGCTGATGGGATTGGTCATCTGGCTGGCGAGCATGAGTGGCGGTGCCGTTCCCGAAGGCATCGACTACTGGCCGATGATGCCGTAAGCGGCGCGCGGTGTGCAATTTGACCGTGCGACTTCGCTCATTCGGCATGTCGCACGCGAAGTTAGAGTGACGCGGATTCGTCGATCGAAAGCGTCCGGCGGATCTCGTCACTCTTGAAGCCGAGGAGCATCGGGCGCGTGACGTTTGGCAACACGACGACGTCGTACAACTCGGCGACGATGCCCTCGATTCGCAACCAGTGAACGACGTCCATCGTCCGCAAATCGATCACTTGCAGGCCGCACCGCGCCTCGGCATCTCGGGCGGAGAGATTGTCGTCGAGTTCAAGTCCCGTGAAGGTTTTGTTTTCGCGAGGTCGTGATAATCCGACGATGGCAAAGTCTTCGATGAACGCCATGCCGCGAAGATAGCCGGCACAGAACGCGAGCGGCACAAAGCTGCCATCGCTTGGCTCAATGCGACCGAAGTGCCCCGTGCCGGAATTGAGCAGCCAGAGCTGATCCCGATACACTCGCGGGGAGTGCGGCATCGAGAGACTGGTGGCGACCAGTTCGTTCGACTGGATATCGATCACACACCCGCCATCGCACCGCCGGTCGCGCCAACCATCGACGATGTCACTTTGACTGACCGCAGTGACGTAGCGAGGTCTTCCGTTATCGAGTGCCAGGCCATTCAAGTGGCAGCGGTCTTCCGCCGCGAGCTTGCTGATGAATGGGGGCTTCCAGAGTGGCGCGAAGCTGTGTGTTTCGCTGAGCGTGGCGAGACAATTGAACAACGTGTTGGCAAAGACAACTCGGCCCGCGGAGTTAACGGCAATGTCATGGATGTCAATGTCGCCTGTCGTGTAGCCGACTTGCGGTACAAACACGCGATCGTAACCGTCGTTGACGACTTGTCCCGACGGGACCACATTCTCCAGCCGCCAGAGCTGGTAGAGCGCACTCATCCAGAGGGTTTGCCCGTCGCCATAAAGCCCCATGCAGCGGTTGAACGTTCGCTCGAAGATTGAGAGTCGCCCGCTGGCCTGCAAGCCGATCATGAACAGCTTGCCGGTTTGGTAGGTCGTGAATGCCAAGCTCGCTCGTTGCTCGGCCATCCACTCCGGGAACTGTCGCGAACAAGTGATTTCGAGTTGTGGCGTGTTGGCGGCCATAGATCGTCAATGTGGCCATCACGCTCCGCCGTGATGAGCCTCGGAGTCGGACGGCAACTGTCGTTGAACCGCACCCGATACGTGCGTCCCGCAGCGGCTCATCACGGCGGAGCGTGATGGCTACGGGTCAGGGTCAGGTCGCGGCCACGGCGCGCGTCCGTTCATACGCACGACGAACGGTGTTTGGTTTGCCTGATTCATTCAAGTCGATCTGGTACAGCTCTTGTCCTCGCGGCGTCGGGTATCGGCCGGTGATACAGGCCTGGCAAAGTTGCGAACCGGAAAGATTGATGGCTCGTGCAATGGATTCGACAGGCAGATAACGAAGCGAATCAGCGCCGAGTTGCCTGGCCATCGCGGCCTGAACCTCGTCGGTCAGCGGACCGCCCTTGAGAAACTTGGGGGCGAACAAATCGTCGATGGTGGGCATGTCGATGCCATAGAAGCAAGGAGCCACGATCGGTGGACAGGCAACCCGTACGTGAATCTCTTTGGCTCCACCTAGTTCCTTGATACGGTCCAGCAGAACTTGCATGGTCGTCGAGCGGACGATCGAATCCTCGACGAGAAAAATCCTTTTGCCTTCGAGGACTTCGCGCAGCGGGGTGTACTTCGTTTCGGCTTTCTTGCGACGACCGGAGCCCCCTTCGATAAAGGTTCGCCCGGAATAGCGATTGCGGATCAGGCCTTCACGAGACGGGATCCCCAGTTCGTAGGCCATCGAGTCGGCGGCCGCTTTGCTGGTATCGGGAACCGGAACCACGATCGTGTTGCCGTCTTTGTAGTCGATGCTAGCGTCCGCGGCTTCCAATTTTGCGAGTTCGACGCCCAGCGCGGTGCGCGACAGGTAAACGCTGCGTTGGTCGAGCGTACTCGCGACGTTCGCGAAATAGATCCACTCGAAAAAACAATGCGATCGTTTCACGCCATTGGCAAACGGTTGAATCTCGAACTGACCGTCGACGATGGTGATCGCGTGGCCAGGTTCGAGCGACTTGATTTGTTCCGGCGCAAAACCCAGATTCAGCAGGGCGACGCTCTCGCTGGCTGCGCCGAACAAGCTGCCGTCAAAGGCAAAACAAAGCGGCTTGATGCCCAGCGGGTCGCGAGCCACCAGCATCTCCCCGCGCGCGTTGATGAAGGTCAGGCTGTAGGCACCATCGAGACGGTCGGCGATGTTTCGCATCATCGCGACCAGTGACGGTTCGCGGTCGCCCGACAATTCGTGACAGAATTCGTGCATCAGTATTTCGGTATCGGTTTCTCTCGCCAAATGATGGTCGCCGTTTCGCAACAACGCATCTCGCAACTCGGCATAGTTCGCCAGCTGGCCATTGAATCCAAAGCTGAACCACTTGCGCTTTTCGATGTGATGTCGTTCAAACGGTTGGGCGTAGCTTCGGTCTTCGGTGCCGCAGGTGGCATAGCGAACGTGCCCGATTCCGGCTTGCCCCGCGTATTTCTTCATCAGCTGTTCGCAGGGCTCGCGATGTGCCAGCCGGAAGACTTCCGTGACCGAACCTATATCTTTGTGCGTGTCGATCAGCTGTTTGCGTGCGGTGTTGTAAGTCGTAATACCGGCGGCCAGTTGCCCCCGGTTCTGGATATCCAGCAGCATCCGAGGCAGGAGCCGGGACGCGTGTTCCGGTCCCTCGGGACAAATTTCGCTGACGGGGACATTCGGCAGGTGATAGACGGCACAAATTCCGCATTCGTGGTGGAGTACGCTCATCGAAGTCCTGCAGCGGCAACATGCCGCCGGTCGAGGTAGGATGGAAGAAACGTGAAGTTGGCTCAGTTCCGACGGCGAATTCGAGAGATGTCTGACGACTCGGGCTATTCTAGGCCAGTCGCGAGGAATCCACAAGGAACCGCTGACCGCATAGGAATTACGCTACCCAGCAATGTTTGCCCGTTGTGAAGGTCTCAAGATGTCGCTACCGTCAAAGTTTGCGGAAAATTCCAAATCTCAAGTTGCAGATTCCTCCATGCCTGATCTACTTCGCCAAGAAGTCATTGCAGCGACGAATATCGTCGTCGTCAAAGTCGGCACGCGTGTCTTGACAAACGCAGACGGCACGCTTGACGAGGCGCGAATTGCTCGCTTGGCGGAAGAGTTGAACGAGATCAAGCAGTCGGGGCGACGTGTAATTTTGGTGAGTTCGGGGGCCGTAGGTGCCGGCATGAGCCAACTGGGCCTCGCGAAACGCCCGACGGATTTGGCGACGCTTCAGGCCGTCGCGGCAATTGGGCAAACCAAACTGATCGAGACCTACGATCGAACTTTCCGCAAACACGGACGCCACGCGGCTCAGGTGTTGCTGACGGCCGAAGACCTCGACGATCGGCAGCGATACCTGAATGTTCGCAACACGCTGCTGGCGCTGACCACGCTGAATGCGATTCCGATCATCAACGAAAACGACACGGTCGCCGTCGAAGAGCTGGCCATGACGTTCGGCGACAACGATCGCCTGGCGGCGTTGGTGACGAATCTGGTGCGTGCCCCGCTGCTCGTGATCCTGTCCGATGTCGCGGGGCTGTACACGGGTGATCCGACGGTGAGTTCGTCAGAGCTAGTGCCACTGGTAACCACCTTAGACGAGAAGGTCGACGGTTTTGCCTTCGACAAGAAAACCGGTCACAGCAAAGGCGGTATGGCGAGCAAGTTGCGGGCGGCAAAGATTGTTACTGCGGCTGGCGAAAACGTGATTATCGCCAGCGGACACGAGCCGGGAACACTCGGGCGAATCATCGCTGGCGAGAGCGTCGGCACACTCTTTTTGGCCCAGGGCAAGTCTATCAGTCCTTGGAAACGCTGGATCGGATTTTCCGCGACGCCGCGCGGCAAGATTCTGCTCGACGAGGGAGCCTGTCGCGCGATCAATCAAAACGGCGGCAGTTTGCTGGCTATTGGCATCTCCGGCACCGAAGGAGCTTTCTCGAAAGGGGATATCGTTGCGCTCTGCGACATCCAAGGCCGAGAATTAGCTCGCGGCTTGACGAACTATACCGCCCTCGAGATCAACCGCATCAAGGGCCTGAAGTCCGACCGTATCGCCCAAGTGCTCGGCCACTGCCCGTATCAAGAGGTCGTGCATCGCGACAACTTGGCTAAGGTGTGAGTTGCCTGTTACCACGCAGATTGCCGCGGCGGCCCTAAGCATCATCCTCATACCCCCGGTTTGCGTTGCGTGAGTTCAACAGATATTCTGGACTCTGTCTCGCACAGACGACCCGAAAGTTAGGAAATTCAGTTAGCGAAGATGCTTCAAATCCCCTCTTCAAATACAACAGCACGCTTGGTTGCTGGGGCAAAGATGCCCGCCTACGTGTTTGATTCCGCCAAAGATCTCGCGCGACGAGTCGCCGAAGTCATTACGACCGTGATCCGCGAGCGTAACGCCCTCGGGCAGAATGCGGTACTCGGCTTGCCGACCGGTTCGACACCCGTCGGTGTCTATCGCGAGTTGATACGAATGCACCAAGAAGAAGACTTGGACTTCTCCAATGTCGTGACTTTTAATCTGGATGAGTATTACGGTGTTCACCCGCATCGTTCCCAGAGCTACCAGCGTTGGATGCGCGAGCATCTGTTCGACTACATCAACATACCGCCCGAGAATATTCACATCCCGGACGGGACCTTGCCTCTGGAAGAAGTGGATGCGTTCTGTGGCGACTACGAAGCGCGGATTCAGCAAGCAGGCGGCATCGATGTGATGTTGCTTGGGATCGGTCGGAATGGCCACATCGGCTTCAACGAGCCCTTCAGCGTCCGTAACAGCCGCACGCGACTTTGCACGCTTGACCCCGTCACGCGGATTGACGCAGCCAGCGACTTTTTCGGCGAACAGAATGTTCCGACGCAAGCGGTCACGATGGGACTCGGGTCCATCCTCGCATCGCGTAAGATACTGCTGATCGCACTCGGAGAATCGAAATCCAGCATCGTTCGCGAGACGCTCGAAAATGAGGTCACCGCGAGAAACCCGGCAAGTTATCTGCAAGATCACGAAGACGTCTCGGTTTTGATTGATCTTGCCGCGGCGAAGGAACTCTCTGCCGTCACGACGCCGTGGTTAGTGGGGGCCGTCGCGTGGACCGACTCGATGATCAAACGGGCAGTGATCTGGCTGTGCGAACAGTCAGGCAAGGCATTATTGAAGCTCGACGATCATGACTTCCGCAGACACAACCTGCACTACCTATTGCGGCATTACGGTCCGGCACCGACTTTGGCTCATCGAGTGTTTCGTTGGATGATGGATACGATCGATTATCATCCCGCCGGCCGTGAGCCGAAACGAGTGATCTGTTTCAGTCCTCATCCCGACGACGACGTGATCAGCATGGGGGGCACCCTGATCCGGTTGGTCGAGGATCAGCACGAGACTCATATCGCGTACATGACAAGCGGCAATATCGCCGTCTTTGATCACGATGCTCGACGCGTCGCCGATCTGGTGACCGAGTACAACCGTCTGTTTGGCATCGACGAGAAGAAGTCGACCGAAGTCGAGTCGTTGGTACACGAGGCATTGATCGAGAAACTCCCGGGCCAGTTCGATCACGAGGCCGTTTTGAAGATCAAAGGTCTGATTCGCTGGAGCGAAGCGAAGGCCGGCGCTTTGGCGGTCGGTTGCCAGGAGCGGAACCTTCACTTTTTGGATTTGCCGTTTTATCGAACCGGGGCAGTGGACAAGAAACCGATTGGCGCGGAAGACGTCGCCATCATTCGCGAACTGATCGAACGCGTTCAGCCGCATCAAGTCTACGTCGCTGGCGATTTATCCGACCCTCACGGGACTCATCGAGTTTGTGCCGAGTCGATCGTTCTGGCGCTTCAGGAGATCGAGCAGGTGACCGGTTCGCGTCCCGATGTCTTGTTGTATCGGGGGGCGTGGCAGGAATATGAACTCGACGAGATCGAGATTGCCGTCCCTTTGAGCCCCGGCGATATGGAACTCAAACGCGAAGCCATCTTCATGCATGAAAGTCAAAAGGACGAAGCACTCTTTCCCGGTTCCGACCCGCGAGAGTTCTGGCAGCGAGCAGAAGACCGCAACAAGGGAACGGCCGCTCGCTACAATCAAATCGGCTTGCCAGAGTACTTTGCCCTCGAAGCGTTAATCCGATGGGACGGCGTGCCTCTGTGAACGTGCGGTTCTAGAAATGCGGCCGGGCTAGATTAGCTGCCGACGCCCGCTGCGGCAAACGACGCTTCAATTTGGCTACTGTTATTCGACCAGAAGTTCCCCGTTCCACCACCGACGAGAGTGACTCCGGAGATCACCACTGCTAGAATGCCTGCCAACAGTACCGCGTATTCCACGGTGGTTGGGCCGTCTTCGGACTTCAAGAATTGGACAATGCGATTCATTAGGAGGGGCTCGCTGACGTCGGCCGCAAACAATGGCTACTGAAATGTACCGCCTAGCCTATGAAACCTAGCTCACAATACAGGGTAATGCAAATTGCGGATTTCCGAAGTCGGAAATCCTTGATGCAACGAACTCCCAATCGAAACTTTCCAAATTTCCCGGCGTGACTTCGGTTGTCGGTGACACTGCCACCTTCTCCCCCCTACTGAAGTTGGTTCATTACTGTACATCTGCTATTGACTCTGTACGGTTGTATATTATAAATTAATAGCAATGGTACTGTTCCTGTCTTGCGAAAGGTTTGACCCATGTCCACACTCGATCGGCTAACGAAGCGCCAAGCCGCTGTGTACGATTTCATTCGCGACAAGATCGTAAATCGCGGCTATGGGCCAACCGTTCGAGAGATCGGCGAGCGTTTTGGGATCAGTTCGCCGAATGGTGTCATGTGTCACCTGAAGGCGCTCGAAAAGAAGGGAATGATCCGACGAAGCCCTAATAAATCCCGGGCGATCGAATTGACACGAGAAGCTGTCCGAGAAGCCGCGGGAATTCCAATGGCGGGCACTGTCGCGGCGGGTCTGACGAGTCTAGCCTTCGAGCAGAACGAACGCATTGATTTTGGCGAAATGTTTACCCGCGAAGGGCTATTTGCGTTGCAAGTTCGCGGCGAGTCGATGATCGAAGCGCAGATCGCCGATGGCGACTATGTCGTTGTCAAAAAGCAAGAACGAGCCGCGGCGGGTCAAATGGTTGTCGCACAGACCGATGAAGGTGAAGCCACTCTGAAATACTGGTATCCGGAAAAAGGGCGGGTGCGGCTACAGCCAGCGAATTCATCGATGGATCCGATTTATCTGCACAACGTCAGCGTGATCGGTGTTGTCGTTGGCGTCGTGCGGAGCGTTGCGTGATATCTTGTTCTGCGAATTATCGCTTTTCCCTCCCGCGAAAGGCGATACCAATTGGTAAAGCGTATCCGCTTGGACGCTTTAAGGCACAATCTCAAACCGCGTCACTTCCCACATTACTTCGGCGTTGGGACCCCACTTGCGAAGTTCCGTGCGGTGATAGCGGCGTGGCACGCCGGTTTGTTCGTCGAAGTAACCACGCAGCAGCACCTGTGGTGTGTTGTGGTCGGCGGTTCCCGCGAGGCGTTTTTCGAGGTTGACGACATCCGCGTGGATCGTCGTAAACATTCCTGGCACCGTCCACGTGTCGATCGTTCTGAGTCGCGACAGCACTTCGCCGTCGCGCGTCGCCGCAAACGCTTCACCATCGCGGACCTCCGCGTAATAGACGGCTGCTTGCCGCCCAGTCACCGCAACCTGGATGTTGTAACGGGGCGGCGCGTTTTCCTCCCAACGAGCCTTCGCCTCGTAGAATCGGTCCGGGGTGAGCTTCGGCAACGTTTGTTGCTGTCGCAGAACGACCATCGTCAACAAGCCGACGATACCGGCCGCGACCCCAAGTAACCCCGCGGACGTATAGGCCGTAACGCGACGCATACGCTCCGATGGCTCGGCGGAATCAGATGTCAACGGCGGAATCTCGGCTTATGGGTGCGGAAGGCGACTCGCGGCGCAACGCGAATTCAAATAGATTGTCTCGCGACCAGCGAGTGCGGTCAACGACCGATTGATCAAGGAGGAGACTTAATGCCAGACGCCCAAAATCCAGAGGCCCTGCCGACCGCCAAATCACGCACGAAGATCGTGGCCACGGTCGGTCCGGCCTGTCAATCGCCGGAAATGTTGCGTGAGTTAATTCGCATTGGAGTGGATGTATTTCGAATCAACACCGCTCACGGTACTCGAGCGGAACACCAAGCGACGTTGAATGCGGTTCGCGCGGCGAGCAACGACTGTGGATGGCCCGTTGGCGCGCTCATCGACCTGGCGGGTCCGAAGATTCGGTTGGGGCAATTGATTGCAGATCCGACGGAGTGCCCGCTGGGCGCCGAAATCCGGTTCATCCGCGGCCGGACGCCACAGAACGCAAACGAGTTCACATGTACTTACGAGCCGCTCGTGACGGAGCTGGCTGTTGGCAATCGAGTGATGTTGGCGGATGGAACGGTCAGCCTTCAGGTCATCGGGAAAGACGAATCATCGGCTCGCTGCATCGTCACCGGAGCAGGCTTTGTGCGCAGTCGTCAGGGCGTGAATCTGCCCGGTGTGGCGCTCACCGTGCCGGCGCTGACCGAAGCGGACATCTCAAACGCAATCTGGGCCGCCCAGGCAGGTGCGGACTTCATCAGTCTCAGCTTCGTTCGCTCGCCCGTCGAAGTAAGGCAACTGAAAGAACTCGTTCGGTCGCACGATTCCCGCGCGCTCGTGATCGCCAAAATCGAGAAGGGCGAGGCGCTGGAACACCTCGATGAAATCGTGCTCGCGGCTGGCGGCGTGATGGTCGCACGCGGCGATCTCGGTGTGGAAATCGATCTGGCCGAAACGCCCGTGGTTCAAAAACGAATCATCGAGGTCTGTCAGCGTTTGGCAAAACCGGTCATCGTCGCGACTCAAATGCTTGACAGCATGGAAGATTCGTCCCGTCCAACCCGAGCGGAAGTCAGTGACATTGCGAATGCTATCTTGGACGGGGCCGACGCATGCATGTTGTCCGGCGAGACGGCGATCGGGAAGTATCC
>Ga0326597_10007514_pt1 | contig 14823 bp, 17 predicted proteins | sample RVTome_12_FD_203789 | JGI IMG/M metagenome (GOLD analysis project Ga0326597, IMG submission 203789) | Soil microbial communities from uranium-contaminated site in the Upper Colorado River Basin, Wyoming, United States - RVT100D185 | ecosystem: Environmental > Terrestrial > Soil > Contaminated >... | reverse complement strand
ACCGGCCGTCCTCACCTTCCGGATCGGCTCCGGATTCCAGCAGCCATGCCATGTGCTCCTCGTGCTTCTCACCCTCGGTCCGGATCGTCTCCCACTCCGACCTGGAATACTTCCGCGCACGTCGCAGGGACTGCGCGTACGCGTCGCTCTCACCCCAACGCTCGTGTGTCTCCCGGGCGTGCTCGGCGTGGTGCGCCCGGATATCGTCGGGTGCGTTCCGGAGGTCCTCGAAGCCCTCGAACATCTCGTCGGTCGTCATCTTCGTTCCCCTTGCCATGGATTCCAGTGTTCGGTCGACGGCCCGGATGACCGCCTCCGTGCGCCGTTTGCTGTCGATGAGCAGGGCCCTCTGGGCCTCGAGCTCCGAGCGGCGGTCGATCGCCGGCTCGTCGAGCATCCGCCGGATCGCATCGAGCGCTAATCCGAGCTCGCGGTAGAGCAGGATCTGGTGCAGCCGCTCCAGGTCGGTCTCGGTGTACAACCGATATCCGGCGCCCGATCGCTCGGACGGGACGAGCAAGCCGATCCCGTCGTAGTGGTGGAGCGTGCGCACCGAGACATGAGCGAGGCTCGCGACCTCCCCGACCGTCCAAAGGGTCGGGCGCTCCGAAGGCATCCGCATGTGCATCTGTCCTGCCTCATCAGCGTGTTCGACGACGGCGACGCGGGAACGATGGAGGATGACGTAACGTGAGGGTCAAGAGTGGCGGGGCGGCGACCGGTTTCGCTAGAGTTTGAGTGTCCTACGGAGATGAGGGCGTGACTTCGGGCCACACTACACCACACAGGGGAGGGGATGATGACGGAGACGATGAGCGGTGCGTGGGTGACGACGTGGCGGAGCGCGTTTGCGATGGCGATCGTGGCGGTGACGTTCGTTCCAGCGGCGGCGTCCGCCCAGGCGGCAGCCCCCGGGGATGTGTCCTCGATCGACGGCATCATCACGGCGCTGTACGACGTCATTTCCGGGCCGGCCGGGGAGGTGCGGGACTGGGATCGGTTCCACACCCTGTTCATCCCCGAGGGCGCCCGCCTGGTGCCGTCCGGACGGGGGCAGCAGGGAAACGCGAGCTACCAGGTCTGGACACCGCAGGAGTACGCCGAGCGCGCCGGGGCCAGCCTCGAGGCGAACGGGTTCTTCGAGCGTGAGATCGGCCGCACCACCGAGGAATTCGGCAACGTCGTGCACGTCTTCAGCGCATACGATTCGAAGCGCACGCTCGCGGACGCGGAGCCGTTCGCGCGCGGCATCAACTCGATCCAGCTCTTCCACGACGGTTCGAGGTATTGGGTCGTCACGATCTTCTGGGATTCGGAGCGCCCGGACAATCCCATTCCGCCGCGGCACATCGGCGGATAACCTCCGGGCGTCAGACTGCGGGCTTCTCGATCCGGTAGCGCACGACGAAGGGCACCCCCAGCCCGTTCTCGACGACCGCGTACACGTGCCGGTCCGTGACGTGGGGCGGAGGACCTTCGGTGAGCACCGGCGTCCCGAACGACGTCCGGCCCTGATAGATGCCCGACTCAAGGAACACGTCCACGACCGAGCCCCGCGGCACGCCTTCCTCTTCGGGGAAGACGTAGATGTGACCGGCGTCGTCGGTAAGGACGTTGGTGACGATCCAGCGCTCGGTCGCGAACGAGCTGCGCTCGGGGCGCGGCCCGGGGATGTTGCGCTGGGCCGCGTCCTGGATGGTGGCGTCCATCTCCTCCACCGGTACGGGCGCCGGGCGGGCCGGAAGGCTGAACGACAGCACGGTATCGCCTTCCATTGTGCGTCGGTAGACGGTGTAGTCGTCCGTGAGGGCCAGCCACATATCTCCTTCGCCGTCCTGGATGCCTACGAGGCTGCGACCCCCTCTCAGGCGCTGGCCTTCGTCCGTGGTCTCTTCCTGGAACTCCAGGGGAGGTAGGGAATCGAACCGGGCCGGGGGTGTGAACGCCACGATGGGCACGGTGATGCGGCCGGTCATGCGGGGAATGCGGAAATCCCCGTACTCCTCGAAGCCCGCGATCTCGGCATCCACGCCGAAGTCTACGTACCGCCCGTCTGGCGTGAATCCCCCCATCCAGGGATACACGACCCCCCGCACCGGACGCATGAAGCGTGCGACCTCCTCCCCGTCCGGCTCGAGCACGGTGTAGCGCTGGCTCCCCCACACCCATAGCCGTCCATCGGGCGCCCAGTCGAGCCCTGCCGAGTACGCGAGCTCACCGGGACCGTCACCCTGACCTCCGAAGGTCCGCAGGTGTGTGCCGTCGGGGGAGAAGACCCGGATCTCCTGCGACGGATAGTCGAGGACGTGGATGCGGTCTTCCTCGTCGGTCAGGATGTAGGAGACCTGGGAGAACTGCTCCGGACCGCAACCTTCGACGCAGCCCAGCCGAAGATCCTCCACGAGGGTCCACTCCGAGCCAGGAGCCCACGCGCTTGTCGTGGTGTTGGTGACATGGACGCGGCCGGTGGGTAGGGTGTCGACAGCGAAGCCTACGGTGACCTCCGAAGTTGCGTCTCCGCACGCTCCGGCAACGAGGATCAGAACCGCGAGTTGCAGCCCGGCCCGGTGTTCTCGTCGTGCTCGGCTCCTCATCGGGATCTCCTGGTCGAGGTGGCAGATGGATGCGGATGAAGGACCGCCGCCGGGATCAATGTCTGCGTCGCGGTGGCGGCTCGGGTGAGCGTGGCCGGGAGCCCGACGCCCGGCCGAGGACGCCGAGGTGCGTGTCCCCGAAACCGGTGGGGTGCTTGAGGCCGTAACCCAGCAGGCGATCGAAGCCGATATGCGCCACCCAGACCACGGCGAACCGCCACACGGCCGAGGGAGCGCCGGAAAGGCCGAGCACCGCCAGGAGCGCGGGCGCGGCGTAGGTGTGCGCCATGTTGTAGGCGAACGCCCCGACGCGCGGGCCTTTCACGTACCCGATCATGGAGATGTCCGGGACGAAGAACGCGAGCGCGAAAACGAGCCAGGAACCCACGCCCGCATGTGCCCAGACGAGGACAGCGGCAGTGAGCGCGACCGCTCCTTCGATTCGCAGGATGCGGGTCGGGATATCCGTCCGTGACATGAGCTAGCCCTCGATCTCGAAGACGACCACGCGCTCGACTCCCAACGGGTCCACATGCACGCCCGCGACGCGGTCGGTGGAGACGTCCAAAGGCGCGAAGTGCTCGGGCATCGCGACTTCACCAATGACATCTCCTTCCGGCGCTACGACGGTCCAAGCCCCGCCCCTCGACCGCCCGTCCCGGAGGTGCGTGGCATCCACGGCCGGGTCGTAGTGCTTGAGCCAGAGATTGCCGCCGCGTCCGAGCAACATCCCGGCGATCGCCGGAACGGGCTCCGCTTCCACCTCCGCGGGAAGGTCCTCGATCCAAGTCGTGAGCTCTCTCGCCTCCAACTCCGCCCTGAGCGTTCGCCAGGCCTCTCCGTGATCGGGGGCGGCGATCGGGACCGGGAAGCTCCGCGCCGTTCGGCCATCGGCGCCGAGCACCCGCACGACGGGCTCTCGTCCGTCCGTATGGAACACGGAATCGCGTGACAGTCGCGCGTGGAGGAATGGGGAGAACGGAACGACCGCGATTCCGCCGGCCCGCCGGATGCCCTTGAGCATCCCGAGCTCCGCCACCATCGTACCGTCACGTGCCAAACGGCTCACCGCCATGCGATCGGAGAGGATGTCGGTGCCGCCCCGGGTCGATGGTACGAGCGCGGCCACCGCGGCGTCGCCGTTCGAGTAGGTGCCGAGGTAGACCTCCGGCGCGCCTGCGGGCGTGCGGATCGGAACGTCGTCCAGGTGCGTTCCGTCGAGCAGGAAGCGGGTGGCGCGGTAGTTGGAAGTATCGTAGGCGAGGATCGTGTCCGGGGCTCGCACCTCGAGGTGCCCGATTCGCCCGAACTCACCAGGGCCTCGGCCACGGCGTCCCATGGTGGCGATATGGGCCCCGCTTGCGTCGTATACACGCACGGTCGCGCTTCCCCCGTCCGCGACGGCCAAGCCACCGTTCGGAAGCATGCGCACGGCGGCGATGCGGTCGAACAGGTAGCCCGGATCTCCGTCCTGGGCTCCGATGCGCAGCGTCGGCTCCTCTGCGAGGGTCCACTCCGTCCCCTCGTAGGGCCCGTCGGCGGTAGCGCACGCCAGGGTAAGTCCGGCGGCCGCGAACGCGCCAAGAAGCGCCAGGACCTTTCGCGCCCCGGCGCCGCCGCTCACGAGTCGACGTCCCATGCCGGATTCCATACCACCTCCCAGAGATGACCGTCCGGATCCTGGAAATAGCCGGCGTATCCGCCCCAGAACGTGTCCGCGGCGGGCTTCACGATGCGGGCTCCGGCGCGCCGCGCCTTCTCCATGACCGTGTCGACTTCGGCGCGCGTCGCGACGTTGTGGCCCAGCGAGCCGTCGGTCGGGCTGGGTGGAGTCTCTGGAATGCCTGCGTCGCGTGCCAGGTCCCGGCGCGCCCACAGTCCGAGACGCAGCCCTCCGGCGAGGTCGAAGAATGCCACGGCTCCGTGCTCGAACTCCGCCCCGATGATGCCCTCCGTTGGAAAGCCGAGCCCATCCCGGTAGAAGGCGACGGCGCGCCCGAGATCGTCGACCCCCAGGGTCAGCACCGTGATTCGTGCCTTCATGGCATCGCCCGCCTGTCGCGGATCATCGGGGGATCCGAAGGAGGTAGGCTCCTCCGCCCATGTCGACCGCCCAGTCCTCCACCCGGTGCGCCAGCCTTCCCGTGATCAGCTCGCGCACCCGCTGCTGCACGACCGGCGCTCCCGACGACCCGGCGCCCCGTCCGGTGATGACCCGGACCACTTCGCCCGCAGAGCGGACGGCGTGCGTCTCGAGGAAGTCTTCGAGACGTCGAGCTGCGCCGTCCGCCGTGAAGCCGTGGAGGTCCAGATCGGCCATCACCACGGACATGTGGAGGGTCCGCGGTGTGACTTGATTGGGTCGAGAGATGCGGCGCTTGCCCATGGAAGGGTGAACCCGGTGCCTGGTCGATCGTTCCAGTCGACGGTGGCTCCTGCGCGCCCCGCTTGATGCTCCTACGTTCACCACACCTCATCGCGCGCTGGGTACGCGCATGTCACCACCCCCATCTGGAGTCGTGGAGTGTGCGGTCTGATCGGTAAGATGCGGTCCGTGTCCGGAGAGCGCGAGAAGCTGGGGAGGATCCTGTTGGAAGGAACGCATGAGATGCCGGCTGCCTGAGCTACGTCGAGGCTCTCGATCCGGACGATGCGGATGCGCTATGGCTACGACCAGTGTGCCGACGGCGCCGAGCACAAGAGCGATGCGGCCACGCTGGCCCGACATGAGGGCGCCGCCCACGCGGCGCCGCCCCAGGCCAAGACCATCATCAGGCCGTGACTCCACGGATAGGAGTCGAACGAAAGCGGCGTGAACGCCGTCGCACCGGGCTCGATCGAGACCGATTCCACGCCGGCGAGCAGAAGAATGGGCCAGATCAAGTCGATGCCGAACGAGGCCGCGACCAGTGCGGCCAGCGGTGCGGCGCGAAGCCACGCGCTCTCATGGCAGTCGCTGAAGTCGCCTTCGATGTATATGATCCGGGCTCCGGTTCCGCGGTATGCCGTCTATTTCGTCCGTGCCCATGACACCATCGAATCTCGAGATCCTCGCTTACGAAGACACTCCGCTCGGACCATTGTGCCTGCGTCGCCGAGAACTGCTGTCCTCGCCGGGAAGGGTGGTCACGGAGGTGACGCTGAACCACGAGTTCCTCATGAGCAGCCACATCACGGTGTCGGAGCGGGCCCTCGCCACGACCGCGCTTGACCTGTGTCCCGGTCAAAATCTGAGCGTCCTCATCGGGGGGCTCGGGCTCGGGTACACCGCCGCCGCGGCGCTCGAATGCGGGCGGGTGGCCTCGGTCGAAGTGGTGGAATTCCTCCCACAGGTCATCGAGTGGCTCGAGGACGGACTCTTCCCGATGGCCGGACGGCTTTCGGCCGACGAGCGCTTCCATCTGGTGCCCGGGGATGTGTACGCCCGGCTCCTTGCCGCGCCGGACGAGCGCTTCGATGTGATCCTGATCGACGTCGATCATGCGCCTGACGACAAGCTCACCGACGAGAACGCCTCGTTCTATGTGGAAGACGGGCTGAAGCGGGCGCGGCGCCACCTCGCTTCCGAAGGCGTGCTCGGCGTCTGGTCGTACGCCGAGAGCTCTCCTTTCTCGGAGGCGCTCCGCTCGGTGTTCGACGATGTATCGGTCGAGCGGGTCACCTACTTCAACGACGTGATCGACGACGAGATCACCGACTGGCTGTTCTTCGCGCGTTAGTCGCGCTCATCTCCTCTCTTCCATCAGCCCGATCAGGTTGCCGTCGGGATCCCGTACGAAGGCGATCCACAGCTCGTGGTCCGGCATCTTCGCGGTGAGGGTCGCTTCTCGCTCGTCGGTCGCCCCCCGACCCACGATCTCGGCGTGCGCGGCGGCCGCGTCGGGCACCGAGAAGTACAACACGGAAGCCGCGCCAGCCGGTCCCGCGCCCTGGCCGGTGCTGAGCATGATCCGGGTCTCGCCGGCCGAGAGGAACGCGAGCTCGGGCCCGGCGGAGAAGAGGAACGGCAGGCCCAGCACGTCCTGGTAGAAGGGGAGGGCCGTGCCCACGTCACGAACCGTCACCGCGATCTGGCGGATGCTCGACCAGTGGATACCCTTTCCCATGATACGCCTCCCGATGGATGATGGACCTGGGCTCCTACGACTTTGGGATGACCTTCCGATGAATGATGGAAGCCCCGTGACGCGCGGACCATACTCCGGAGCGAGTCGGGTGAGCCGGCTCGACATTTGACCACCTTACCGTCGGAGGCACCTCATGTCCCTTGAATCCATGGAAGATCTCTTAGTACACGAGCTCAAGGATCTATACAGCGCCGAGAAGCAGATTCTGAAGGCGCTGCCGAAGATGGCCAAGAAAGCGTCGCATCCGGATCTCAAGCAAGCGTTTCAGAAGCATATCGACCAGACCGAGAATCAGGTCCAACGCATCGAGACCATCTTCGAATCCTTGAACGGCAAGCCGCGCGGCGTGAAATGCGTCGGCATGGAAGGCCTGATCGAAGAGGGCAGGGAGATGATGGAGGAGAGCATGCCCGACTACTTGCTCGACGCCGCGTTGATCGGGGCCGCTCAGCGCGTGGAACATTACGAGATCGCGGCGTACGGGACGGCGCGCAGCTTCGCCGAGAAACTCGGGCTGGACGAGGCCGTGAGACTGCTGCAGGAGACGCTCGACGAGGAATCGGAAACGGACGAGCTGCTCACGAGCATCGCGCAGCGCGTGAACTCGCAGGCCAAGGCAGAGGCCTAGTAACGGCTGGCGTGGCCTCTCCGCTGCTCTGTTGGATAAGGACCTCGCGCTCGCCGAGGTCGTTGCGACGTTCACGGTTCTCGTACGGACGGCTCGATCTTTGTGGTCACCGCGGGCGAAGAAGTCCGGGCGGATCAGGAGCCCGACGCGCTGCCCTGATTCTCCAACATGGGCTGGAACTGCGGCTCGACCTCGGTTAGGTAACACTCGGGACAGATGGCGTGGCTGAACTTGCTGCTCGTGTGATGCGCGATGTACGCCTCGACCGTGTGCCAGTAGTCCTCGTCGCCCCGGATGCGTCTGCAGTAGGAGCAGATCGGGAGCATCTCCTGGAGCGTCTTCACCTCGGCGAGCGCGGTCTGAAGCTGCTTCACGAGTTGGTCGCGCTCGGATTCCGCCTGCTTGCGGACGGTCACGTCGCGGGCGACGGAATAGATGACCTGACGCTCCACATCCGGCGCGGCGTTCCACAGCAGCCAACGGAAGGAGCCATCCTTGCACAGATAGCGGTTCTCGAAGCCCACGGCATGCTCGCCGCTTCGCACCCGGCGGTTCTGCGCGAGGGTCCGCTCACGGTCGTCGGGATGCACGAACGCGATGAATGGACGTGACTGGAGCTCGTCCAGGGTGTAGCCGAGCGTCCGCTCCCACGCCGGGTTCAGCCGTATGAAGTTGCCACCGAAGTCCAGGTAGCAGAGCATGTCGATCGCCACGTTGAAGAAGCGATCCTCCATGCCGTCCCAGGCCTTGCGCTTCTCGTCCAGAGCCTCGCTGTCCCTCCCCGTCATTGCCCCGTCATTGCCGCGCGGCCTGCACCCAGGGATCTTCCTGAAGCCAACGTTGGTCGTTCGGCGAATACAGGAAGACCACCCCGCCATCAGCGATCATCGGGAGCAGCCTTTGCGCGCGCTCGGGCTCCATGGCGGGACAGCCCTCGCTGCGTCCCGCGGCCGCGGCCGAAACGTACGGCGCGCCGTGCGCCACGATGCCGCGGGCCCTGGCCGCGTCGTTGAAGGGACCGGACTCACCTCGCAGTCGGAGCCCCACGGACGTGTAGGCTCGACCTCCGGCCCGGCCGTGGAACGCGTACGTCTCTTCGGCCAGGTAGAGTCCGAGGGAGGACGCATTACTGCCGGGAACGTTCGAGAATACTTCCGGTACGGTGTCGCGGGTGTCGGACGATCCGCTCCCGTGCGCCACGGTGAAGGGCCCGTCCACGAGCTCGAGTCCCTCCATGTCGAACACCCACCCCCGCGCCGTCTGGTTGTCCAGCCCCATATCCACGTAGTAGAGGTAAGGCTTGCTTACGAGCTCGGGGTGGGCGGCCCGGTACTCGTAATACGCTCCGAACGCGATCTGGAGGGCTTCCGGATGGCTGCTCTCCGGCACGTAGGCGGTGAGTGACAGGAGTGCCGCTTCGAGGTTCGATGCCGATTCCGGCCGGTCCGTCGTGGAGCCCGCCGGCATGGCCAGGCCGAAGAGCAGAGCCAGGGGCAAGCCGATCGAAAGGGGGCCGCTTTGGCACTGTGGTCGGGTGAATCGTCGCAAAGCCGTATCTCGGGGTCGTGATCTCGAAGGGGATGAGTGCGGAACCGTCGCTCTCCGTGGGTCCGCGCGGGTGGGCCACGGGGTCGTCTGATCTACCGGGCCCGGGCGCCGGGTGTTCCCCTGCTCACCGCTCCGCCGCCCTTCGAACACCTCCAATGTACCGAGATCGAGCTCCTCCTCGTACTCGTCGTGCTCGTCCGTGACCCGGTCGAGCAGCGCTCTCATCGCAGCGTAGCTCCTTCCCATCATGGGTCGAGTAGCGCCCGGACGGCCGCATACCTCTGATTCGCGATTCGTCGATCCTCCTCTTCGGGCAGGCCTTCGCGGGCCCCGCGCGCGATCATGTCCGCGTGGCGCCGCAGCCCCTCTAGATCATCCGGACGTTCCGCGAAGGATGCGACGACGGCGAGGGTATCGAGAAGCCGGATCGTGACCGCCGCATTCGCCGCGCCGTTCTGGCGGATCTGATTGAACGCAGTGTCAAGGACGTCAGAGAAGCTGACGACGGGATTGAACACCCGCAACCGGTTGTGTTCGTCGTAATGATAGGTAGACCGCATCTCGCGCTGCGCGATGCGGGACAGGGCCGACCCGAGACGATCGACGCACCGCACCGCGGTGAAGGGATCGTTCACTCCGGGTGAGAGCGCCCGGACCGCGATCTCGACCAGCTGGTCCACTGCGAACGCGATGTCCTGTCCCGGCGTTCGCGAGCTGCCGATGACGAAGGCGGCGTTCACACGGTCGGCGAGCCGGCTCGTCACCCGTACCGCCGGCCAGATGTGGACGAGGGGTCGGTCCTCCACGACGTACGTGCCAGGCCCGCGCTCGACCCTGAAGACGAGGTCTTCGGTGGTCGCGAGCTTCTGGAGCCTTCCGATGTCGATGGATTGCACGTAGCCGTCGCGGGCCGCGCGGATCGGCCGGGCTTCCCGGTCGAAGTCGGCCGGAAGACCCGAGTCACGCGGCGCCGTCGCCTCGCTCGTCGCCACGGGGTCGAGGTGCTCCGGGAAGATGCCGTCGATGCCTCCGATCGGCTCTTTCCCCACGCGCGCGACGATATGGTCCGCCTGAATCGAAAGCGAGATGTGATGGATGAAGTAGATCAGGACACCCACGCTCGCCACTGCGAGCAGGACACCCAAGGTGACCGCGAGGTGCGGTACGAAGACGTTTTCTTCCGGGCGCCGGATGGTGCGCAGTACGAGCAGGCAGTATAGGAAGGTGGCCACGAAGGTGCCGAGCACGACCTGGTTCGTCGTATCGCGCATGAAGTTGCGGAGCAACCGCGGACCCAGCTGTGAGGAGGCGAGCGAGAGCGCGACGAGCGTCATGGAGAAGACGACGCCGGCGATGGTGATCATGGACCCCGCGATAGTCCCGAGGACCGTGCTCGCTCCCTCGGCGCCTCCGGTGTACGCGAAGCCGAGGGCGTCGAGCCATTCGTCCGACTTCGCTCGGTCGACCGCGACCATTCCGAACGCAGCGCAGCGGCGCCGCCGGTCATGAGGCCGGGAATGAACCAGAAGCTGGAGCGAACGAGTTGCCAGTACTTGAGCAGCTGCGTCATGACAACGGAGGGTGCTCGACGTCGTTGATCTCGATCCAATTACCGTCGGGGTCCTGAAGGTAGATCTGTCGTATGCCGTCGGGCCGCACCTGAGGCTCGTTGCTGCTACCCGGGAAGTTCGAGTATTCGATCCCCTCGTCCCTCAGGAATCGCAGATACGCCTCGAAGCCTCGGACGGCGAACGCGAAATGGGCGTTCTTGTCGGGCTCGATGGTCTTGGTCGTCACGCCGACATGGAGCTGCCGGTCACCTCCGATCGAGAAGAATCGGATCGGTGCGGTGGGTCCCCACGGAGTCTCCAGCGCCTCGAGGCGCAGGACGTTCTCGTAGAACGCCGCGCTCGCTTCGAGGTCGCTGACCAGTACGGTGGAGTGGTCGAACTGCAAATCGAAGTCCACCTGGGCCGTAGCCTGAGCCGGCCAGAAGCTCAATGCCACGAGCAGTACCGCGTATCTCATCGGGGCCGCCTTGGACCGGGTGGGCGCAGCGGGAAGAAACCCATCATGGGGCGGGCGTGGCCGTACCGCTATGCCACCGTTTCCATGCGCCCACGCGGCGGTCGGGCTCTCGGTTCGCCGCCTGCCGCCCCGTGCGTGGCGAGCTGCGTGCCGTGTCAATCTAGATCGTGCACCCACCCGTGAAGTTCACCGCGGGATACGTGGTCGTGGCCGCCGCCTGACGCCCTTCGAGATCCACCCGAATCGTCAGCTGATTGCTGACGCCCGCGCGCCGGGGCGAGCAGTACGCGAGCACGTAGAAGCTGTTGGCCAGGGCTTCGATCTGGCCCCCGATGCCGGAGAACTCGGCAAGGAGCGACTCGCTGTTGTCGGCGAACGCCGAGCCGGACTTACCGATCGTGGACAGGAAAGCCTCGTCGATCTCGCCCCTGAGGCCGATGGAGTAGAAGGCGATGCTGCTCTCCTCCACGGCGGTCAGCGCGGCTGAAGCCGGCACGCGGTTCGCCTGGTCGGTACCGTCGGTGAAGATCACCAACGCGCCGGCCTGCGCGATGCCGCTGGCCGCGCCGTCCTGCATACGCTGGTCGACGAGGTCGACGCCCTGCTGGATGGCGCCGTTCAGGTTCGTCGAGTTGTCGCGGGTGACGTCCTCCGTCAGGCCGTCGATCGCCGCCGTGATGGCCGCTTCGTCATCCGTGAAATCCATCAGCTGAACGAGATCCGCACCCCCGTCGAACCACCAGACACCGACGGCGACCCCTGACGCGTCGAGCGCCTTCTCGACGAACGCCCCAGCCGCCTCTTTGAGGAGAGGAAGCGCCTCCGAGCCGGTAATGCTGCCGCTCATGTCCAGCAGGAGCGCCACACTCGACTGGAAACGACCTGGCTTGGGCTGGAACGCCTTGGACGACTCGAACCCGGAGTCCGACTGTCCGTTGTCGAGGATCTCGAAGGCGTCCACCGGCAGGTTGGGCACCGGATCGCCAGCCTCGGTCGTGACCTGGAACGTGACCAACACCTTGGCGGGTGGCTCAGTCGCCGTGTCCAGGATCTCGATCACGAGCGGAGCTGCATCCGGCCCGGTCGAGTCGCTGCACCCGGAAAAGGCGAGCAATGCAAGAGCGATTGTGCCAACGCGTCCGATGATCACGGCCTGATGCCTCACCTGATAAGGAGAATGTCTATGGGCGCTGCGCCCGTGCTACCCGACCGGTCCGTGCAAGGATCCTGCCGCGCTGGCAGGGGGCGGGGTGCCAGCCCCGGGCCGTCAAGGATCCCGTTGCACCTGGCCGTCGAAAAGCTCGACCGGGAACCCGAAGCCGTTCGTGACGAGGAGGTACGTCCGCACCACGAACTCCCTGGGGCGCGCGCACTCCTCCAGCGGGGAGCCGGAAGGCTCGGCCTGCACGTGGAGCCCCGTGCAGGCCCGGAATGCCACCGCGCGAAGTTTCTCGCACGGCGTGGGTGCGAAACCGGATATCTCCCGCCGGTCCTCCAAGATGCGCCGAGCCGCGGCATCCAGTCGTCGCTCGTAGTGCACCCAGGTGAAGCGGTACAGCCCGCGGGCGGATGTCCAAACAGCTGCGGCCAGAGCCTTGCGCACCTCCTGCCAAACCTGGGCCGTCGAGATGCCCTCCGCCGGACGCACCTCGCACCGACGGGAACCTTCGACATTGAGGCCGGCCAGCTCAATCGGTTGGAGTTCCGCCACCAGTCTTCGCTCGACCATTGCGCCTTCGGCAACGTCGAAGGGGTCCGTGGTCGTGCTGGCGTACCCGATTCGGTCGAGGCGGAGCCGATACCGACCGGCTTCGGTCACAGGGAGATCAAAGAGACCGTTCGATCCCGTCAATCCGCGCCCGTGGAATAAGCCCAGGGTATCTTCGAGCACCACCATCGCGCCGCCCACTGGGGCGCCGCCGGCCGGCGACTCCACTACGCCGAAGACCCGCTGCTGAGCGTGGGCACCAGTCCAAGGCAACCCCATGAGAATGCCAACCCAAGCCGTCCCCAAGCTGCCAGCGCCCCGCAACCGACGCATCCGTGAACCCTCCGGGTACAATCGAGTCATGACGTTCCCGGCCTCATACTTTGAGGATCCTCAACCTGCGAGGACCCGCGATTCCACCCCTCCACCCAACCCGCCGATTCGCGCTTCCCGACACCCTATGCAGTTTGCACGACAACGCCTGTCCGCTGGGCGAACGAGGAAGCCACGACCAGAGCGTCTCGGGCGTCTTACGATTCTGGGGCGGAAGCGCGCCCGAGGCAATCAGTCTACCAACACCCGAAGCGATGTCAGTCACTGTAACGTTCAGATGTTTCCCACGTGGCCCACCACCGAAACGCTCACGTCTCCTGCTGCGAGAATACGCTGCACTTCGCTTGCGGGACACAACCGCTCAGGGCCATGTAGGTCGGAGCGAACGTAGTAAGCGGATCCGGCAACATACTTGTTATGTGATGTTGAGCCTCCGTCTCCCGGATCAGCCCGATTGTGGCTCAGCAAGCTGCCGTCATTCTCTCGCCCTATGCTGTCCCCACCGTCGCTCGTGAAGAGTCAAAAGAATCATACGGGCCCCCGCACTTGGGAAGCTCTCTCTTTGGTGACGAGATTCAGTCCTCAAGGAAGTACTGTGATTCGCAATGTGGACAAATCCCGTGTGAGAACGAAACATCAGAACGTGCTGCGAGGTAGCGTTCGGGAGTGGTCCAGTTGTCGTCCGTATCACGGATATGCTTACACGTCGAACAGATTGGGACGAATCCAGAAAGGACTCTTGAAAGGGCGTCCTGAAGTCGTCTAGCTATGATTGCTCGCTCACGTTCAAGCGTCCAAATGCGTAATGTTGTCCAGTGTGCATATACGCCAAACGAGAGGAACAAGAAGCTCACGAGGCTACGCATCCATAGCTCATTGGGGTCGGTCGGGAGCAACTCGGCGGTGAACGGTGCCTCACGGAATACGAACGCATGGACTGCAGCTTCTAAGAGCCAAAAGCCGAGTGCAAGTGCTGCGCCTACAAGGATCAAGTGAGGTCGTCCGTAGGCTGTGGTGCCACGCATCCGGCTCTCCTTTTTCATAAGCATCGCGGAAGCACACTCGTGCCGCGCAAGACAGGGTCACGTGCGTCGCATCTACGCATTTGCGGTTCGTCACGATCGAGCTTGGCAGGTCGCCAGCGGATCGTCACTCAAGGTCCCGCCGTCATGCCTGTCCGACGGGCGCGAGTGGCCGGTCAGGCGGAGCCTCTGTCCCGGCCTTCGCCCTTGTCGGTCCGTTGTTCCCTATTCACGCCCAAGATCCTAACCCGGGCTCAATTTCGGATAACGTTCAGATGTTTCCGACATGGCCCACCGCGGGTACTCACCAGACTTCCTATCCGACAATACGCTGCACCGCGCTTCCCAGCCACGTTCGCTTCGGGCCATGTAGGCCGGAGCGGGCGAAGCCCGCGGAGTCGGCAACATACTTGCTATGTGATGCTGAGCCGCCTCTCACAGTTTCCTGCGGGACCTTCCAGCCCCGAAAGCCAAAACCAAAAAACGCTCGATGTCTCTGGCAAACGCTGCCCGATTTCTCGGGTCCTCGGGACCGGAACCCTGTGCTCGTTGAACACGCTCGAAGCTCCGGCTGATCTGAAACGCGAGCGACGTCAGCCGGAAACCAACCTATGACAACGTTCCGGAGTCTGCGATTTTCGCGAAGAATCGATTCTTTCGCTTTGGTCGAGACGCGACCCACGACCGGTGATGTCGGGACGGACTGGCTACCCCTGGATTCGCGGCATGGTGAGCAACGAAAGAAGGACATTTCAGGCCGCAGCCGGTGAACGAAGGAACGGAGTGCTGGGAACGAGCTCGTTCGGAACTTGAACGTAGCTGATGATGGGGAGGC
>Ga0326597_10007513_pt1 | contig 14825 bp, 13 predicted proteins | sample RVTome_12_FD_203789 | JGI IMG/M metagenome (GOLD analysis project Ga0326597, IMG submission 203789) | Soil microbial communities from uranium-contaminated site in the Upper Colorado River Basin, Wyoming, United States - RVT100D185 | ecosystem: Environmental > Terrestrial > Soil > Contaminated >... | reverse complement strand
CTCAGCGTCGGCCGGGCGAAGGATTTCACGCGAATCCTGGCGTTGCTCGAATCAGGCAGTGTCACCCGGCAGGAAGTTACGAGTCTGGCGGCAAGGCACGGGCTGGCGGATGACTGGGAGCGCTTCAAAAGAAGGTTTCTCGATGGATGACATTCAAGAGATGCTCAAACGTCAGGCGGTCTGGCAGAGGAGCCGGCAGTCGCTGACCTGGCCGGAGAAGATACGCATGGCCGAAATGGTGCGGGAGTCGGTGAAGCAGCTCCGCGCCTCGTCAGCCCCAAGAGGGAACCAGGAGACCTCCGCGCAACGGATAACCAGGGACCAAGCGGATTAGAGCAACTTCTTCCACGCCGACTGCCACTGGACAGCGGCCGCTCGATTCCGGCGCGCGGCGGCGTAGATGGCCTGGGGCGAGTCGCCAAGTACCAGGACAGGCAAATTACCCGCCGCTCCTTGCAGCATGATGAGGTGGAGGACACCCGCAGCATCGGGGACCACGGGGGATGGCGAGGGGGAGCGTACGACAAAGATCGTCCGGATGCAACGTCCCCCATTCCGGCCCTTCACGGGGACGGCTCGCACGCCGATCGTTGCCTGCGCCGGCCCGCGCTTGGACTTCCCGCGGACACGGAGGAGGAAGCAGCGTGGTTCTCTTCCTGAAGGGGGTGAGCGACTGGACCGATCGGCTGGCTCGGGTTATTTTGGTTCCGATCGGCATTGGCTTCATTGGAGTGGTCTTCCTGGGTGTCTTGACCCGGTACGTCTTCCGCGCGCCGATCATCACCTCGGTCGAGCTGGCCAGGATCGGGTTCGTCTGGTCCGCCTTCCTGGGTGCGGCCATCTGCCTGAAAAGCGAGAAGCACACCCAGTTCCTCTTCCTGCTGGATCGGCTTCGCGGGCGGGTGCGGGGCGTCGCCAGGGCGCTTATCGCCGTCCTCTCGGTTGGATTCTTTTCCATGGTCACCTACAAGGGCATCCAGATGGTCCAGGCCGTTCAGGACACCTACTTCCCCGCGCTGGGTTGGTCCCAAATATGGCTCTACCTGCCGGTGTCGGTTTGTTGCGCCTTCATGCTCGTTCACTCCGTCGCCTTCCTGGCGCGAGACATCCAGGGTGTGATTCGCGCCAGGGGTGAAGGGGTCATCCCGTGATCACCCCCTTGCTCATTTTCTTCGTCATGTTGGCAGTCCTCGGCGTGCCCATCGCCGTCGGCATGGGGATCGCGGTCCTGGCGACCATGGCGCTCTTCACGCCGTTCCCCGTCCTGGGGATGGTCCAGCGCATGGTCACGGGGGTTGACTCGTTCGTGCTCATCTCCATCCCCTTCTTCATGCTGACCGGACGGCTGATGAACGCCGGCGGGATCACGAACGATCTGTTCGCGTTTACGCGAAGCCTGGTGGGTCCCATCCGCGGCGGCATGGCGCATGCCAACGTCATCGCCAACATGATCCTGGCCGGGATGTCTGGATCGGCCGTGGCCGATGCCGGCGGGATGGGCGTGGTGGTCATCAAGGCCATGAGCGCTCAAGGGTATCGCCGGGACCTCGCCGGGGCGATAACGGTTGCGGCCTCGACCATCGGCCCCATCATCCCGCCCAGCATCCCCATGGTGATCTACGGGGCCATGGCAGAGGTTTCGGTGGGAAAGCTGTTCCTGGGCGGCTTCGTGCCGGGCGTCCTGATGGGGCTCGGGCTCATGGTTTTGATCTGGATGGTGAGTTCTCGGGAGAAGATGCCCAGAGACAGATTCTATGGCTTGCGGGAGATATGGAGAGCGTTCCGGGCAGCGTTTCTTTCATTGCTGACGCCGGTGATCCTCATCGGGGGCATCCTGAGCGGAATCTTCACCCCCACCGAAGCGTCGGCAGTCGCCGCTGTGTACGCCTTTGCGCTGTGCTTCTTCATCTACAAGACCATTACTCTTAAGGATATTCCATCCATCATCGTTGATACGTTTGTCACGACCGCGGTGGTGACCTTTATCATCTCAGCCACTTCGGGCTTCTCCTATCTCCTCATCATCGGCAAGATCGGCAACCTGCTTGTGGAACACACGCTGGCCCTGACGAGGAATCCCCAGATCGTCCTGCTCATCGTCAACATCGTCCTCCTGATTTTGGGATGCCTCATGGAGGCCGGCGTCCTGCTGATCCTCCTCACGCCGATCCTGGTGCCCATGATGAAAATGCTGGGTGTTGACTTGGTCCACTTCGGGGTGGTGATGGTCCTAAACCTGATGATCGGGGTGGCCACGCCACCGGTGGGGATGTGTCTCTTCGTGGTGAGTGAGGCCAATAATATCAAGCTGGAACGCTTGATGCGAGAAGTGATACCCTGGCTGATGCCGCTGATCGTCATTCTGTTTCTCATCACGTATTTTCCGGGTTTGGTTCTGGTGGTACCCAATTGGTTGATGCCGGGCAAGTAGTTGAAGCGAGAGTATTGTAGGGAGGAGCTGGATCTTCTCGGGGGACGTGCGGGATTTCGTCATTGGAGGTGAAGGAGGTGATGGTGAGAGGGGTGCGTGCGTCCTCTCGGTGGAGAGCTGGGGAGGGAAGACTATCAGGATGGGTGGGCGCTCTCGGAATTTCTTCTGAGGCGGAGGTGCTTCCAATGAAACACATGAGGGCAGCGGTTGTTGGGTTCCTGGCCGCGATTTGTTTGGTGTCCTTCGTGTCGGTGTCGAGTGGGCAAACGTACACGATAAAGATTGGCATCGGGCATCCCCCCGACCATTCCTTTGTCATCGCCTCGCAGAGGTTCAAGCAACTGATTGAGACGCGATCCAATGGCCGCCTGAAGGCGGAGATCTACCCCAGCAGCCAGCTGGGTGGCGAGCGGGAAATGCAGGAGATGGTGGCTCTCGGCACCCTGGAGATGAGCGTCACCGGGATCGCGGTGGTGTATGAGCCGCTGTTCGCCCTGCTGGAGGCGCCGTTTCTGTATCGCGACCGCGAGCACATCAAGAAGGTGATGGAGAGCCCCGTCGTTGCGGATCTCGGCGAGGCCCTGATCAAGAAAGGCCTGCGCATGGTGGGGTTCTACGAGAACGGCTTCCGGAATATCACCAACAGCAGGCGTCCCATCAATGCGCCGGCGGACGTGAAGGGGCTGAAGATCCGCACGCCCGAGAACCTGGCGCAGATCGAGACCTTCAAGGCGCTGGGGGCGGTGGCCACTCCCATGGCGTACAGCGAGCTGTACAATGCCCTGGCGCAAGGGGTCGTGGATGGGCAGGAGAATCCGCTGCAGAACATCTGGACTGGCAAGATGTTCGAGGTGCAGAAGCACCTGGCGATGACCGGCCATATCTACAACAGCGCCTACATGGTGGCAAACAACAAGTTCTGGACGGGCCTACCTGCCGACCTGCGCAAGATCGCGGAGGAGTCAATGAAGGAGGCCAGCTACGGTCAACTGGACATGGTGGCCAACCTGGACAAGAAGCTCATCGAGGACCTGAAGGCCAAGGGCATGCAGGTGACGTTCCCCGACCAGGAGGCCTTCCGGAAGGCTACCGCGCCGGCCTACGACGCATTCTACGCCAAGTTCGGGGATCGCGCTCGGAAGATCATCGAGGCGATCCGGGGCATGTAATCTGCGGGGAAGCCGCGGCCCGGCCATCGTGCCGGGCCGCGGGGCCGCAGGCGTTCGGTGACGGAGGAGATGGCGAATGAGCGGTTGCGAAGCCATCGTGGTGGTGCAGAAGGGCGACCATTCCCTGGGATATTATGATTTCGAGACCGGCGCCGAGATGGATCGCGTGACGATTGACCCGTTCCCCCACGAGTTTGCCATCAGCCCGGACGGCCGGCTGGCGTATATGGCCCACTTCGGCGTGGCGCTGGCCGAGGATGAAGGGCCCGGTGGGAATACCGTCTCGGTGGTGGACATCCAGGCCCGACGGCGGGTCGGCACCATTGATTGCAGGACGTACCGGCGACCCCACGACGTCGCCTTCGACGGCAAGGGAACGCTCTATGCCCTGAGTGAGGGGACCAGCAACCTGCTGGTCGTCAATGACCCCGTGTCAGGACGGATTGACCATGTCATCCCGACGGGCGGGGAAGGGTCGCACAAGGTCAGCGTGCTCCGGGATGGCTCGATGGCCTTTTGCAGCAACATGAACTCGGACACCGTAGGCGTCGTCTTCCCCAAGGATCCCGATCGCCCAGCCGTCATCATCCCGGTCGTGAAGCGCCCGGAAGGTTCCATCTTGGATGCGGAGGAGCGTCGGCTTTTCGTGGTCAATCGCGAAGGGGCCGAGATCAGCGTCATCGACGTCAGGCGGCTCGCCGTCACGGGCTCGATCCGGACCCCGCGGGGACCCGTCCGGATCTGCCGCGATCCGCGCGGGCGGCTGCTCGTGGCGCTCTACTACGACTGCGGCCTGGCGATCATCGACCCGGACACCGGCGCACAGCAGGTCGTTCCCCTTCCGGAGAAGCCCATTTCGGTCGGTTTCCACGCGGCAACACAGACCGCCATGCTGAGCACGCACGCGCACCGCATCTGCCTCGTGGACACCGTGGCCGGGAAGCTGGCGCGCTTTGTCCCGACGCGCAGCGACCCGGACCCCATGGTGGTTGTCTCCCTCGGTGCCTGATACCGGGCGGAGGGCGGAGCCCGTGCTCCCTGGGTCTGGGGATTCGGGTGCGCGGATGGCACGGTAATTCACGAGAGTGGAAAGGGGGGCAGGGTGGGAGAGCTGGCCCGCTTTCGATTGAAGGTGCGCCATTACGAGGCGGACGCCTACGGCCACGTCAACCACGGGAACTACATCCACTACCTGGAGGTGGGGCGCCTAGAAGCGCTTGAGGCGTTAGCGATACCGCTCCAGGAGATGCGACGGCAGTGCTACCTCTTTTGATTAGCGGACGCGCGCTCGATGGGCTGTAATGGGGGACGTAATGAGGGACGTTGCCGCTTTAGTCGCCTTGCCAACGTCGTCGGCCACGCTTTCGAGCTTCCCCACCCGTGTCCTGACCTCGCAGAAAGACAACAGCCCTCCGGGGTTCGGGGACCCTGGAGGGCTGTGCAGACGAGTACGTCCTGGTGAAGCGAGAACAAGAGAACTTGGGTTCCCCGGAGCGGGTCATTCGGGTCTCCTCCGGTCACGGGGGGATCTGGGGAGTCGAAAAGGTAGGGAATCCTACTCGGGACCCCTCAGGGAAGTCAAGACGAAATTCCCGAGTTAGGGAGCGGTGCTCGATCCCGCCAACCATCACATGGTGCAGGACGCCGGTCGTAGATCCCGCTCGAAGAGCGGGACCGAAGGTTCCGGACGAAGAGCGGAAGGGCATCGAGGCGGGGACCGCGGGGCCTGGGGGGACCATGGTAGTAGTTGATCCAACTCCAACGTAAGTCAACTTAGTCAAAGACGTCCCGCATTAAAGGAGAAACTTAAATAACTATAGGGCGTCCCCCATTACGTAGGGGATTGGGAAAGCGGTCGCGAGAGCGCAGCGACGATCAGTCCACTAAGTCAACAACGTCCCGCATCCCCAATTCAAGCTTCCCCACCCGCATTCTGACTCGCAGAAAGACGACAGCCCTCCGGGGTTCAGGGACCCTGAAGGGCTGTGCGGACCAGTGCGTGCTGGTTGAGGCGAGAACAAGAGAACTTGGGTTCCCTGGAGCGGGTCATTCGGGTCTCCTCCGGTCACGGGGGGATCTGGGGAGTCGAAAATGTAAGGAATCCTACTCGGGACCCCTCAGGGAAGTCAAGGCGAAACTCCCGCTATGCGGAACGCTGCACAGCAGGCAGCAGGCAGCTCGCAGCTGGCAGAAGGCGGTAGGTAGGAGTAGAGGGGAGCGGGCAGCTGGCAGGGGGCAGCGGGCAGCTGGTGGGGCTGGATTTTGGATGTCGAGTTGCGAGTGTCGAATTTCCGAACTCAACAACTCAAGAACTCTACAGACTAAACGGACTGCGGAAGGAGGCAGCGGGCAGGAGGCAGGCGGATCGGGTCGATTGGTCAATTGGTCGAGTGGTCAATTAGGGGAAGCGGAGGAACGAAGAGGGGAGCAGGAGGCACGACCGAGGGGGCAACGCTCGATTCCTCGCAGCATCACGTGGTGGGGGACGCCGGTCGAGGATCCGAGTCGAAGATCCCGGGCGAAGAGCGGGACCGAATGTTCCGGACGAAGACCGGACGAAGAGCGGAAGGCATCCAACCGCGGTTGTCTCGGCCTCGGCGGACGCTCCCCCCTTTCCCCCGAGATCGTCAAGTTGTTTTAGAACCTGTCCCCCTTTACGTCCCTCTTTACACTACTTCATAGAGCGGACGCGAGTCGTGCGATCTCGGCGAGCGATCGGCCAAGCCCATCGATTCCCGGGAACAAGCTGTGCGCCGCGATGTTCATGGCGCGAAGCTTCCTCAAGAACTCCAGCTTCAGCGTCGGCGGGATCACCCACTTCTCGTAAAGAAGCGTCTTGGGCCTCTTGACCCTAGCTGCACCGCAGACGGCCTCGATCAAGTCGTCGTGGACGCCAAGAATGTTGACGCTGAATGTGAAGTATCCCTGTTGGGCGACGAAGCGATCGCTCCTCTTACGCGGAGCCCATGTCATGAGTACGGCTGGCGCCTTTGGATCACGAAGATTCTCGTCTCGAAGCCTCCCGTCTGTGAACTCGGTGCGGAACAACAGATCTAGGGGTCTAGTGTGGACGACGAAGATGGCCCCGGGCTTTGCAAGATCACGCTCAACCGCAAAATACGCCGCAACGTAGGGCGAGAGGCTCCAGTCCAGAAGCCGGGTGGGTGCATTGTGATGCTGCATTAGGGCCCACCACTCTGTCGGTGGAGCCTTCGGCAGATTGCCGGGCAGCGCTTCACTGGTCAAGTGAAGGTGCGCCTGTGACCTGAACTCGTGGAGGCCGTACTCCTCTACAGCCAGCGCTTGCGTCGGGGTGACTTCTGGCGGAAAGTGACGAAGCAGCGACGGCTTCAGAGGCCATGACTCAACAGCCTGACCACGCATCAAGTAGGATACTGCAGTCGGATGGCGCAGGGTGATTTTCGCAGCCATTTCCGCGAATTGTGCCCAGCTTTCAACTTCCAGTGTTGGCCAAGGCAATTGCAGCCTCCGAAAGCCATACCGAAGTGGAGCAGCCTAACAGGGCAGCGTCGACACGCCGCCGCCCCGATGCACCGATTGCTTGGCGCCCCCGGGCCGGTCAGAGGCTCCCCTAGGGCACCTGGGCGGCTCTCGGTTACCAACACAACGGCCTGACTCAAAGGTGTTCGCCACTCGGCGCGGCGAGCGCTCGCGTCGGCGCATCACCGCGAATCACCTGCGGCGGGGGAGCACCGATGTGAGCGGAGCGCGATCGCGCCGGCTGGCGTCAGGCGCACTTGGAAATTAGACAGCTTCTCCCATTTACCTAGGTCATAAGTGCACCGACGTTGCGCAGTGCGGCCTCGATGACATTCAGGCTCCGGCCCTGCCGCGGGCCAGGGATGGTCCCATGAGGTGTCTGGACGTTGCGGTACTGCTGCAGGACCGCGAAGCCTGCCACCGGATCGATGCGGAAAACCGGCCCACCACTTTCACCATGATGCCAAGCTACATTGAGCTCATAGAATAGCTGCCCGTTGATCTCGTAGTGCCCTGCTACCATGCCTTCGTTTGCGTGGGCTTTCAGGAATAATGAGGGACGTTGCCGCTTTGGTCGCTTTGCGAACGTCGTCGGCCAGGCTTTCCAGCTTCTCCAACCCGCGTCCTGGGCCTCGTAGAAATACAACAGCCCTTCAAGGGTCAAACTTCCCTGAAGGGCTGCGCAGAAGTGCCCATCATGCTCAAAGCTACAACCAACCGATTTCGGCTCCCCGGTGAGCGCCACTCCGATCTCCTTTGGTCACGGGGGGAACCTGGGGGCTCGAAAAGTTGCCGCATCCTACTCAGGACCCCTGCGGGAAGTCAAGGCGAAATTGTCGGACTTGGGGGCGGCGCTCGATCCCGCGCACCATCACATGTTGCAGGACGCTGGTCGAAGATCCCGGGCGAAGAGCGGGACCGAAGGTTCCGGACGATGAGCGGAAGGGCATTCATGCGGGGACAGCCGGGGTATAGAGGCGCTGTAGCGGAAGTTGACGTATTTGACAACGTCCCCCAGTACGTCCCCCAGTACCCAGTACAACGTCCCCCAGTACGTCCCACAGTACAGTAGGAGCCAGTCACCTCCCCGGAATATGAAATCTGCCATCGTCGAGAAAGAAGGGACAGCGCTGAAAATGGAACGCGTTCCATAAGCGATTTGCAACCCTTTGCGCTCCGCTATCGGCAGGTTCGTCCGCTGGCATAAGAATGGGGTCTAAGACAATATGGTCGTCCTCCGTCCACTGGCCAATCCGTCCCCGACCCCACATGTCAACACCTGCTTCTGCCATGCTGACACCACGACAGTTGAAGATCGCAACTGCGATGAGATATGGATCGACAATTCCACCGATACCTCGAAGTGCTGCGATGAGATGGGCAAAGTTGCGGATGTATTCGGCGACCGCCCAGCCGTGCAAGATACTTCCCGGTGTCCCTGTCTGCCGTTTGGAAATCATGTCATGTCTGAAAAGCAGGAATTCAACGTGCCCATTTCTGAATACCTCGAGTTCTTGGATACCCGCCACGACCGCCGCCAACCCACGCAATGTAGGATGGATTCCGCAGTCCTCATCCGAGAGCGATACACCGACTCGCGGACGGAACGTGGGTGGCCGACGGAGAAGAGCACGCAAGCGTTCGTCCTCAATGCTTATGCGCCCATCCTCAATCAGCATTGGGCTTGCTGCCACGATGAACGCAGCGCCGCGGCTCTGGCCACTTGCCATCCGCGATTCGGCGTACCGCTGTACCTTCATCTCTACATCCTCTGTTCCGGTTACGGCGGTTCGGACTTCGGCCACTGACATTCGCGACTTCTGCCGGTCATGCCGAATCCAGAAGTCGGTCATACCCTCGAACGTAATCATGTGCGGCCGGCGGTAACTTCGAGGGATGCGAACAACAATCACGTCGCCGCCTTGAATAGGTGTACGCACAGCACGAAGTCCTGGGATTCGCTCGGCAATATGGGCAAGACACAACTGTACGAGGCGGTTGGCTTCGGCTTCAGCGTCGGGGACGGGGATAAGCTGCTGTGCCGTCCCCTGGCCGTCCTCTTCCATCCCGATGATCAAGACACCACCGTCAGCGTTCGCCATGGAGGCAACATCACGCAGCATCTCCCGGGTGCGCTCGGGGCCACGGCGCTGATACATCTCGCGCTTGAATTCCAGGCCGGTGCCCTCTCGAGCAGCGGCAGTAACCAGTGCTCGGAGATCGACCTCGGCGAGTTCGTCTAGCGAATGGGTAAATGGCCACATCGCTGCGCGTTTCGTCTGTCTTGCGTACGGGCGTCGTGCACTTCGCGTCTAACGGGGCGGCGACTGCCTCGCACCGGCGCTATCCGGGGCCCATCTCCCGTGAGCCGCGGGGCGAGTGGATATGGAGCCACTCGGGCTCAGCCAACTGGATTACAGCGACGGTCGCGCGCGTCGGCGCATCACTCAGATCAGCGGCGAGGGCCCATCGCTTCCGCTAGCCTGGTCCGCTCCAGCTGGTTGCTGGGCGGCACCGCTCCAACTCCAGCGCGCGCCTTCTTCTCGCAGAAAAAAAACGCGACGTCACGGGCAATCTCGGGTGCACGCACCAGCCCTGCGGCCTCCGGCGGAAGGCCAAGAGCCTCAGCGAACTGCTGACGCTTCTCCTCGACCCAGGGTCGGCCGCTCCGATTGGTTTGGTGCTGGTAGAAGACGAGAACGTCACCGGGGGACATCTGCGCCCAGATGGCCGCGAGCTCGGCGCCGAGGACATGTTCGGGGCCCGGATTCCGTGGCGCCAGACCAGTGTCGGGATCGAGAAATACGATCGACCGCCCACTTCGCTTGGCAGCGATTGCCCTTCGGACGGCCGCCGCATACTGCGTGCGATTCCTGAAGGGTGTAGGGACAACTTGAATCCGACACCTCGCCTTCAGCCTTCTGATGTCGCGAATGGTCCGGAAGTGCTTCACCACTGCATCCGGAAACGGGTACCGCTGCCCATCGATCTCCAGGTCGCGCCACTCGCTTGGACGGTAGTAGGGTACCTGGAGGATGCTCCTGCTGCTGAACTGGTCCGCGAGGTGGAGAAGCACGCCCCACTTGACTAGGTCCCTCTTGTCGCCGTACCACTCGTCCCTCATCGCTCAGTGTCCGCCCAACTGTTACGGGCTGAGCCGCGGCGCTCACAAAGCTCACGGCGCCGCCGGCTCCATGAACGACACATGCGCATCGAGGACGAATATGGCAGACTGAAACGCCAGAAGGTGTAACCCATGTCCCCGGACTTTTTTGTTACCTATCTCCCCGACCGGTCAGTCTACCGAGAGCCAGGGGCCTGCCGTTCCGCGACTTCCGCCGCGAGGGCCTCCCGTTCCCGAAGCGACTTCGCCATTCGTTGCTGCAGCTCCTCGACTTTCAGCAGTTCAGGCTGGCGGCGTCGCCATCGGCGCGGCGACCACCACGGAAAGGCCGCACGTAGCAAGAGTGGCTGCGTCAAATTAATGCGAACGGTCGCTTTCTGCACGTACTGATTGAAGACGGCAACGTTCGCGAAAATCTCCCTCTCCGTCGCACGGTAGTTCGCGGAGTCCAGCTCGTACCCGCGAATCTCCTTCACGCAGTCGACGTAGGCCCTCGGCTGCTCGTTCAGCTCGTTGAAGTAGTGATAAAGAAAAACGACCTCGGCGACCACCTGCGGTGGCAGTTCGCCAAGTTTGTCGGCAATGCTCTCGAACACCCTGGTGGCCAGCTTGAAGTCCGGCGGAATCTTCCTGGGATTCGCCAAGCTGCCTGCTGCAGCGAGAAGTTGAAGGTTGAGCGAGACTTCGGCCGCAAGAACCTCGGCGACTGCTCGCCGCTCTCGCATTGGCTTCAATACGAGTTCCCAAAGCAGGGTAGCTCCGGCCCCGCCGAACAGGGCTGTAACAAGGACTTCCAAACTCAATTGCGATGCCTCCGACCGCAGCGATTCCGCCCGCCTAATTATTGAGGATATGGTTTCCGGCTGAGACCCCATGCTTGTCTGGGGGTCAGCCTAAGACGCGAATAGGGAACCGTGATGAAAGCCAATGTAAGGGGACGTAGTTCATTTATTTCACTTGGCGCCTGTTGCCTGTCCGATCCAGAACGAGAACGGCCCTCGGGGACGGTCTGTCCCCAAAGGGCCGCATCTTCTGTAGCCAAATCAGAGTCGGCATCCCTGCCCCCGGTGCTCCCGCAGGGAACCCCCGATCAACTGGGCAAAACACTATCCCACAGCCGGGAACGCTGTCAAGGCGATTCTCCCTCTCTTAACGACGGGGGCCGGGTGTCAGGGGCTGGGGGCCGGGGAACATCCAGGCGGAAACCACCGGACTTGGATAGCGGATAGGGCAAGTTGATCTATTTGACAACGTCCCGCAGTAGAAACTTAAATAACTATGGGGCGTCCCCCATTATATCCTGCTGCATGACCGGCCTCCTTTCGCAGGTGGCTCTGTTCCTGTCCGGGAACAACCCACGCTATTATGCGATAGGTCAGGCCGGTCCTTCCATATGGTCTTTACAGGACGCCGGTCGTAGGTCCCGCACAAAGAGCGGGACCGAAGCTTCCGGACGAAGAGCGGAAGGGCTCCCAGGCGCGGACCGCGGGGCATAGCTCTGGCACCGTAGCGCAATGCGATGAAAGCGGCACCGTCCCTGAGAGATCGCCCGCCTAGGAGACTAGAGACTGAACGGCGGCACATATTGCTCTCGTATGAGGAGAACGTAAACGGCATAGCCAACTGCGGTCAGTCCAAGACCCAGAGGTAAATTCTCCACAACAATTCGAAGCCCTCTCGCAACAAACCTCGCTAAAGCACTCCTGTCATCCCCTCTACCAAAGAGAGATAGCAACGCACTTTCGAACCGCCTGCCTCCTTGCTTGTCAATGACCTTATCAACTATTCCTATTAGTACAAAAAGGATCCCAACGGCCAACATCACAGAGCCTAGAGTCCTTGGCCCACGGACCGTTGCAAGAAACTGTTCCTCGGCGGATCTAATTGTTCTTGGAAACACTAGCTGCGCTATCTCTTTCTGTCCTTCTATCGCTCCGTCGACGCGAATTGCCACGCTGGGGCCACCAGCATAGATCAACTGAATGACCCCTCCGTCGTTCTGTTCAAGAATCCTCCATGAAACAGTGACCCTGCCTTTTTCAAGGTCCGTTGTATTCAATGACAGCTCCGTTACCTCTCGCGTGGATTTTCTGATTTGTGCCTCTAGAATCGGAGCGTGATTCATGGTAAGGATCACAACGGGCTTGAGTACCCTGTCTTGCCGAATCGCCAGTTTGCCTCGATTCCAAACCGCAACTTGGACCGCCGTTATGTCGCTTCTAACAAGCTCATTATCAAACCGAGCGCTGAGTCGTGAGGCCTGACCCGCCTGGAGCACGACTGCTCTCACGGGGTGGACATAGAAGGTTAACTGCGGAGCCTCCTTTCCCTCCTTGTAGAAGTATGTGGCTAATAAGAGACCCGCAATGCTAGCCACCGACCCTGCGGCTCCCACTAATGGATTGGAAAAGAACCTTCTTAAGGTGCTTCCGGTGGTATCAGTATTTGAGGGTTGTATGTTGGACATTTCTGTTCTCCGTCCTGTGGATAGATGCGGTCCATTTACCTAGCCTTTACGAAAGATATCGGTTCATGACAGGGGACTGGGCCGTTTATTCACCTTATTCATTCACCGGACAGGCCGGTCCCGTCGGCCCGGTCCTGGGAGCACCGCTGGGCGGCGGCGTGGATCGCCTGGGGGGAGATGCCGAGCAACGGCGCCAGGGGGCGCCTCTCGATATCGCGCGGCATGAAATGGTGCAGGACGCCGGTCGAAGATCCCGGGCGAAGAGCGGGACCGAAGGTTTCGGACGAAGACCGGAAGGCATCCAACCGCGGTTGTCTCGGCCTCGGCGGACGCTCCCCCCTTTCCCTCGAGATCGTCAAGTTGTTTTAGAACCTACGGTCCCCCTTTATGAGCGCCGCTCCATCCCCCGTGGTGTTGGTTACGGTATTTCGAAAGTGCGCCGGCTTTTGTGAGCCCACCAAGCGAGATCGTAGCGGTCCAGATAATAACACCCTGCATTAAGCTGATAGTTCCTTCGTGTTTTATCCCGCTTACACTCGAACGCGAGAAAAATCCGGACAGGCGTTAACATGGGCCGATAGGTTGCAAAGTTGAAGGGAGTGTATTCTTCTAGTTTTGGATTTGAAAAAATAGTCTCAACATTGCCAAACGCCCTTATGTCAGCCACCCTAGTAGCTGCGCGAAACTTGCATTCGAAAACAAATGGAACAACGCGCGGAGCGTCAGCAAGGTGCAAAAACCCAGGTAGTATTCTCCGCAAAGCGACGAGATCTACTCCCCCGTCCCCTTGCCTCACGGGGACAGACCATACGTTCGAGAACCCAGCGGTCTCAAGCAGATCCTTCAGGAGGTCAGCGTAGAATTGGCCCTCAGCCACGGAGTCATTTCTGAAGAAGTACTCTCGCTCTGTCTTGACCTTGCTCAGCAGAATAACATTGTCGGCGAATAGTTGTCCGGTTGCCGGCCTCAGATAGGGTCCTGTGAACTCAAAAATAGGTTGGTAGCCTCGTCTCCTTAATTCCTCATTAACACTACTAGCGTGTTGTGTGACTTCAGCTGATGTAATGGAGAGATCGCGAGCGACACTGGATATGTGCCGTCCGGCTTTCCTGTTCCAGAGGCACGCTTCAAGTCTGCTGGCTCTCATAGCGGGAGTATGTACGATTAGAATCTTTTGAGTATGTTGTCAATCACCTTTCGAACGCCCTTTAGCCCGGCGACGATACTGGCTCTTTGGCTCCTATCAGCGAAAAAGGGAAGTGATAGTAACTCCTTCTGAATTGTGGCGACTGCTTCCGCCACGTCTGTTGGCCTCATTCGGGGAGCCATTTCCAGTTCCTCAATGGAGGCACCTGCTTTGAGCTTGCGTACTTTTTCTTCGTCTCGGATCAGCTGAGCTAGCTGAGCGAACTTGCGATTGTCTTTGATCATCGGTGGCGTGTCGTCTGTTCCCGCCGACCAATCAATGAGATACTGCATGTTATCAAGATTCGTAAGCTCGATACAGCGAGCCTGTCGATCAAGTGTCATGCCGACCCAATCACGTATGGCAACACGCTTAAATGCTTCGGCTAGTGAGGAGAAGATCTGATCGCGCTGTTTAAACCTCGTACGTTCCAAAGGATCTTCGCCTGTTGCTTGCTGAAACTTCTCAACCGTTGTGAGGGTAATCATTTGCCGGCGCGCCTCATTCTTGCCGAGCCCGATTCTTAGCGCTGCCTGATCCGGTTCCAGCTTCCACATGTCGATCATCTTCTTGTAGTATTTGGCCCTTGCGTATTCCTTCCAGCTGGCTATCCCAGATAGATGGCGGATCCCCAAGTATGTCTGCTGAAGGCGTTCGTCATCGATCAGTTTGACAGGGAGTTGGAATTCAGGGGTAAATGGGTCGCAGTGCTCGGCCGCAAGAGTCCTCATCGCAGCTAGTCGTCTGTTGCCCTCAAAAACAACGTATTTTCCCGGGTGTTCGGCGGGGGCGGTCTTAACAACCAGGGATTCGAGCTCAATGTAGCCGTTCTCTCTGAACGAAGACACGATATCGTCGATTCCCTGGTCCAGGATCTCGTCAAAAATTTCAATCTGAGCGCGCTTTGCGTAGGGGTCTCCCTTCAGGCCTAAGAAAACCAACCTTGG